>Ga0302314_10004326_pt1 | contig 26152 bp, 22 predicted proteins | sample III_Palsa_N2_3_FD_200533 | JGI IMG/M metagenome (GOLD analysis project Ga0302314, IMG submission 200533) | Peat permafrost microbial communities from Stordalen Mire near Abisko, Sweden - III_Palsa_N2_3 | ecosystem: Environmental > Terrestrial > Soil > Palsa > Peat permafrost | place: Sweden...
CGCTGGCGCGGGAGGTGCCGTGGCAGCCGGATCCGTCTGCGCGCAAGCCGCCAGATGCAAGCCACCACAAGCCGCCGCAGCGGCAAGCTGCATGCAGGACAGTCCAAATCGGGTCCGAGGTACACGGTAATCGGCTTGCATCATGGTCTCCTTAATGAATGAATGTTCATTTTTTATTGATTATGGAGACGAAGCTCGGGCAACGCAAGCGCCTGATGGGGAGCGCGCGACTAGGAGAAACACCGGGCCCCTGCGGATTCCCCGGACCTTCGAGCCAAATGCGCTGAGATCAACGGAGGGAGCCGTACTGCGAGCAACGGCTTGCTACATGCTTCGCCGCCATGGCGTCCAGGCCTCAGTCTCGAGCGAATTGATCTTGCGAGCCCGCCGCGGCCGACCACCGCATGTATGGATAGTGGCTTCGGCTTTCGTGACTGAAAGGCCGATTCAGTTTGGATTCATCCGTGCCCACCCTCAGGTCGGTGTGACGCAAGCCGCAAGAAACGGCAGCGTGCAGTAACGCTTGGATGGCAGCGAGTTGGTTCCAAGCTCGTATCCAACGTTAGCGAGATATGGCTTCTATCCCTTTGGTCGGCTAAGGTCCCGTGCTGGCTTTCGCATCGGGCTTGAGCCGCTTGATCGCGATCTGATACTGCACGGTGCGCGCCTCGGTGCGGAAGTCGACCCAATCCAAGAAGAGCTTCACCGCTTCGGCGTAGTCCCGAAATATGCGTACGGCGACCCGTCTTGACGCGTCGGGAAGGACGATGCTCAATACGACGGATAGATGCCTATCGCGCGGCGATCTGCGGCTTGGGAGTTGGCCGCAAAACGTTGGGAATTCAGCGGAAGGCGACCTTGACATTCGCTCGCCCGACGACTGCTGCCCCGGCCGGCAGACGCCCGCAGGTATCCAATCTCGCGGATTGACCCGGTGACTCCCTCCGGCACCGCCGGCACCCTGTAGGCCTCATACGCTGCCGTCCCCGTCGCGACGTGGATGCGGCGACCACTCGAAGTTCATGCCTCCGAGCCCGGTGCGTCGATGGACGACCGAGCCGAGCTCTCGGTTTTGACCACGACCGTCCGCAAAATCGAAGAGCTGCTCGCCATTGCTTGCGCGTACGAGGACGTACTCGTTCGACAGGTTCGACGCACGAAGAGCCGGATTGCGTGACGCGCGCGCCCGTCCGCAGCGATCGGCGTCTCGCTGGCCGGGTCTGCGTGGCAGCGATTGCTCCTTGTGGAGATGCGATGCGCCGTGCGCCGACTCCCTGCGGCCAGGTGTTCGATCGATCTCACCTCGGAACTATCCATATCGAGCCCAGTTTCCTCCCACGTGCCCGAGCCCAACATGAAGCCCGTGTCGTCCGCTGCGAAGTCGCAGGTCATCCGACAAACTGGGTTGTTCGACCTTGATGACGAGCCCTCAGAGAGTCGGCAGAAGTCTTTGCAGGTGCTCGCCGAACTCCGCCACCACGACAGACGGGCGTTGGAGGTCGAACTTGACGGTGAGGCCCACGGCCGGCAGGCCTGGCAGCATTGTTCCTGGCGCCAGAATCCGCAGATCGCTCGGCACGGCGGCCTGGGTTAGCACTGCGACAGCCTGACCTGAACGAACGACAGCCAGCAAACCCGAGATGCTGCCGCTCGCGTAGGCAATTCTGTAAGGTCGCCTGGCCTTGTCGAGGCTCTCGCATGCGGCGCGATAGTCCTGCGTGTCCGGGTCGGAGAGCGCGAGTTGCAGCGGCTCGCGAAGCACCACGTCGTCGTGCTGATTGCCCACCCACACCAGCGGCTCGCGGCGAATCACGAAGGCTGCACCGTCGGCTTCAGTGGTGGAAATCAACGCGAGGTCGAGCGCGTGCTTCCTGAGCCGCTCCTCGAGCCTGGGGGTCGGGGCGCAGAACACCTCGACGAAGACCTGCGGATGCCGGCCAGCAAAGCTGCGCAGGATGTGCGGCAGGAAGGCTGCCGCGTAGTCGTCCGGGCAGCCGAAGCGCAGCGTGCCCGACAGGCCGGCACCCGAAATGTCAGCCATGGCCTCATCGTGGTGCCGCAGGATCGTGCGCGCGTGACCGAGCAGACGTTCACCGTGGACGGTGAGTTGCACGCCGCGGCCCGTGCGGTTCAGCAGCGGCTGGTCGAGCATGGCTTCAAGCTTCTTGACTTGCATGCTCACCGCAGCCTGGGTGCGACCGATCTTTCCGGCAGCGCGCCCAAGCGTATGCATCTCGGCGATCGCGACGAAAGTGCGCAGCAGATCAATGTCGAGGTGACGGCTCAAGGCATAACTTTCTCTGATATCCAGAATCAGAAATATTAGCTTCTCTTGCGGCTTGCGAGTCCATACGCTTGGCGAAATACCACGACTGGAGTCTCGATATGTCCCGTAACGCCGACCCTGCTTTCTGGAGAAGCGCCCGCGCGCACCTTATCCGCTATGGCGGAAGTTTCGAGCCGATGATCATCGAGCGGGCGCAGGGCAGCTTCGTGTATGACGCTGATGGGCGCGCGATCCTCGATTTCACATCCGGGCAGATGAGTTCGCTGCTGGGCCACGGCCATCCGGAAGTCGCCGCAGTGGTGGCTGAGCATGCAGGTCGGTTGGATCACCTGTTCAGCGGAATGTTGAGCCGTCCAGTGGTCGATCTGGCTGCCAAGCTTGCCGACATCACCCCGTCTGGCCTCGACCGTTCAATGCTGCTCAGCACGGGTGCCGAGGCCAACGAGGCAGCCATCAAGATGGCCAAGCTGTCCACCGGCAAGTTCGAGATCGTGAGCTTTGCCCAATCGTGGCACGGCATGACTGGCGGCGCCGCGTCTGCGACCTATAGCGCCGGTCGCAAGGGCTACGGCCCGGCGGCAGTAGGTTCGTTCGCGATCCCTGCGCCCTACCCCTACCGGCCGCGCTTCGAACGCGACGGTCGCTTCGATTGGCAAGCTGAACTGGACTACGCCTTCGACCTGATCGACAGGCAGTCCAGCGGCAATCTGGCGGCATTCATCGCGGAGCCGATCTTGAGTTCCGGCGGGTTGATCGACCTGCCCGTCGGCTACCTGGCCGCGTTGAAGAAGAAGTGCGGCGAACGCGGCATGCTGCTCATCCTGGACGAAGCACAAACTGGGGTCGGGCGCACGGGAATGATGTTCGCTTTCGAGCGCGACGGCGTGGTGCCCGACATCCTCACGCTGTCGAAGACACTCGGCGCGGGCCTGCCGCTGTCCGCGGTGGTGACATCGGCGGAGATCGAGGAAGCCTGCCATGCCCGAGGTTTCCTCTTCTATACAACTCATGTTTCCGACCCCTTGCCAGCCGCGGTCGGCCTGAAGGTGCTCCAGGTCGTCGAGCGAGACAAGTTGGTCGAGCGCGCCGGGGTTGCCGGCCGGCGGCTGGAAAGCGGCTTGCGTTCCCTGCAGCTCGAGTTCGACTGCATCGGTGACGTGCGTGGGCGCGGCCTGTTGCTGGGCATCGAGATCGTGAAGCACCAGGCCAGCAAGGAAGCCGCACCCGACCTCGGCGCTGCCATCACCCGCGAATGCATGGCGCATGGCCTGAGCATGAACATCGTGCAGCTTCCCGGCATGGGCGGCGTGTTCCGCATCGCGCCGCCGCTGACGGTCAGCGACGCGGAGATCGACCTCGGTCTGGATCTGCTGAAGAGGGCCATCGAGAAAGTCGCGTGAGCCGGTAGCGAGTTCGTCCAAGCGTGGCTCGGACTGGCGTCGCCAGTTTGTAGGCAGCACCGGTCGAAAGTCCTGAAACATCGGGGCGCGCGACGCAACCCTGAAGAATCGCGAGTTCTAGAGTTCGGACACGGTTTTCCCCGCGCACACGAAGACGACGCCGTCGTCATCTCCGCCGGCTGTTGTCCCGTTTCCTCGAGGATCTCCCATGCCTTACCGTGTCCGCGCCGTCGACCCGGACTTCGACCTCGATCCCGTGCGCACCGTCGTCGCAAGCAAGATGCAGGTGGAGCGCAATCGCTCGGTGCCGCATGGCGGATTGCGCCTGGACGGTGAGGAGCTGGAACTGCTGCGGGTACTCGTCGACGGCGTCGAGGTGACTTGCACGGTGGAGGACGGCGATCTGCTCGTCGCCGCCGCGCCGGACGCCGACTTCCTGCTGGAGATCCGCAGCGCCTGCGCTCCGGAGAAGAATACGGCGCTGTCAGGTCTCTTCGTATCCGGCAGCGGGCTGTTCACGCATTGCGAGGCCGAGGGCTTCCGCCGCATCACCTGGTTTCTCGACCGGCCCGACGTGATGGCCGTCTTGACAGTTGCACGGGAGGATGGCAACCGCTTTGCGGCCGGTACAGTCCGCCGCCAAGAAGGCCCAGCTACCACCCGCTGGCCGACCTTTGCCGGCTGCGTGCCCCTAGCGAGGCGCAAACTCCGGTCGAACCATGCCCGGCCGTGACAGGCCCATCATTTCGCGGGCTTCGGCCGGCGTTGCGGGTTCCATGTCCATCTCACGAATGATGCGAACGATTCGCTCGGTCAGTTGGACGTTGGTCGCCAGTTCTCCATGTCGGTAGTACAGGTTGTCTTCCAGTCCGACCCGCGCATGGCCTCCGAGCAGAAGCGCGCTGATGTTCGCCTCCAGCTGCGACGGGCCGATGCCGCTGACGCAAAAGATGCTGTTCTTGGGCAGGCAGTCCACCATCATCTGCAGGTGGCGCGGCGAGAACGGCATCGCGTTCTGGAATGCGCGGTGCACGTTCATCACGAGGTTGATGAAGTGCGGCCCGTCGTCGAGCCCTTCCTCGATCAGCGTCGTCGCGTCCTGCAGGATGTGCGTGGGACTGAACACCTCCCACTCGGGCTTGATGCCGCGCGCCTTCATGCCCGCGGCCAGCTCGCGCCCGCGACTCAGCGGCGTGTTCATCAGGATGTCGCGGCCGAAGAACGAGAGGCTCAGCGTCGTCGCGTCGAGCGTGCACATCTCCGCCCCGGCCTCCATGCCTTTCAGACGCTCTTCCCAAAGGATTTCCCAACTGCCGTCCGGCAGCTGCCCGATCATGTCTCCATGGACACCGCCGCCGGTCGAGTTGTTGATGACGATGTCGCACCGAGACCGAATGCGGTGATTGATGTCTCGATAAATGTCGGGATTGCACGTCGCCCCGTCGTCGGGACGGCGAGCGTGGATTGCAACCACGCTGGCGCCAGCGGCGTGGCAACGGAGTACGTCGTCTGCGATCTCCTGAGGTTGGGTCGGGAGATGGGGATTCTGACTCCTGTGGGCCATGCCGCCGGTAGGGGCGATCGTGACAATTACTTTGCGTTTGGCCATGGCCGGAATGCTTTCTGGAAAGGATGATTCGAGCGTCGCAGTGTTCCACCGCCGCACACCACGGACAGTCGTCGCGACGACAGTGCCGGGGTGGGTTTTCCTTCTTTCCGCGCAAGCGCGGCGAGCCTTTCCGGCACCACGCTGACGCGCGCAAAGCCGTCTTGCCCTGACCAGAAATGCCTTCGGGTCGAGCCTGCGACAGGCGATGTCAACAGCGTGAGATCGGGCTTCGGGCATCGGTGCTTTCCCAGGGCGTCTTTGTCCTCCGGACGACTGTGTTGCGGACTCGCGCATCCCAGAATCGACCCGTCAGCTGCGGCGGCCTGCAATCCTGCAAGGAGCCTGCGGTGCGGCGAAAGCCCACGAAGGCAGAACAAGCGATGGATGATCCGAGTACTCGAGGCAAGACCGTCAAGCGTGTGGCTGTGGTGGCCACCGGTGTCATCGGCGCGAGCTGGGCCGCTCACTTTCTCGCGCATGGACTGAACGTGGTCGCCACGGATCCCGCGCCTGACGCAGAAGAACGGCTACATGCAGATGTCGATGCGATCTGGCCCACGTTGGAGCGCCTGGGCCTGGCAGGATTCGCATCGAGGGGCCGCGGCCGCCTGAGATTCGAGCGCGACCTCGAGACCGCCGTGGAGGGAGCTGACTTCGTCCAGGAAAACGGCCCGGAACGGGAAGACTTCAAGATCGACTTGTTCAAGCGGCTGGACGCCGCACTTCCGCCGGAAGTGATCCTGTCGTCCAGTTCATCGGGCCTGTCCACGACACGAATCCAGTCCGAGTGCGTGCACCCGGAGCGAGTAGTCGTGGCGCACCCGTTCAATCCGCCCCACCTGATCCCGCTTGTCGAGGTGGTCGGAGGCAGGCACACGTCGGAGGACACTGTCCTCGCAGCGATAGCGTTCTATGCCGGGATCGGCAAGCATCCCATTCGCGTTCGCCACGAGATCAAGGGCCACATAGCGAACCGCCTCCAGGCCGCCCTGTGGCGCGAGGCGTTTCACCTGGTCGAACTGGGCGTGGCCAGCGTCGAGGACGTGGACACGGCGATCGCCGAAGGACCCGGGCTCCGCTGGTCGGTGATGGGGCCGTTCCTGAACCTGCACCTGTCAGGCGGGGACGGCGGGATCGAGCATCTGCTCGAACACCTGGGTGGCCCGATCTCGACCTGGTGGAAGGATCTTGGATGTCCCGAGTTGTCGCCCGCACTCAGCGCCAAGGTGGGCAGAGGCGTGATCGACAGCATGCGCGGTCGATCCAGGAGAGCCGCCGAGTCCGCACGCGATGAACTGCTGGTGGAACTGATCAAGAACAAGAAGCGCCTGTCGAACATCGACTGAGCGCATCGTGACGACACTCGCCCGCCTGCCGTCAAACGGTCCTGGCATCCTTCGACAACCAGGCCATCGTTTCTTCGCTGCGTTGGAATCCGATGACGAAGTCGTCGCGGGCAATGGCCCAGGCGGCCTCGACCTCGCCGCGATCCCACCCGTAGGCGAGCTGCATCCCCAGGCCCCGGACGGTCGCCAACACCGCATCGACCCGGTGTGTGAAGCCGAGTGCGGAGCCGAGCGAGCCGCCGCACGCATCGGCGACCAGCTGGTATTGACGGGTTCGCACGCGGTGTTCAAGAGGCAGCAGCATCGACCGGAGCTGGACGTCGGAACGCGCAGCCATTCTGATATCCGTCACCGCCGTGATGGCGCCCGTGAGCGTGGCGAGCCAGATGTGATCCAGGACGAAAGCGATGCGACTCGGTCCGTGCGGCATCTCGATGGCTTCCGGAAGAAAATCCTCGAGCAGACGCTTGCTGAGTATCTCCAGCGCCCCCGCGATAATATAGTTCTTCTCGGGGTAGTGATGCTGGAGAGCGCCCCGCGATACGCCTGCCTGCTGCGCGATCGTGGAGAAGCTCGTTCCTGCGTAGCCATATTTGGCCAAGCACTCCAGAGTGGCTTCAAGAAGCCGGCCGCGCATATCCGTGCTGCGCTCACTCTGGGTCTTCTTTCCGCGACGCCGGCGAGCGGCGATCGCCGCAGCCGTGATTGCCGAGCCATCCGGCCCGGCAGCGTTTGCGATCAGGTCCGGTGGGGAGCCGGTGTCCGCCAGATCAGAAGACGGCATCTGTGTCATATGGCAATTGCGAGATTTGCATATTGTACGGCGACTCCCCATGCCAAGCGGCGACCAGAATCATCAGCCATTCGCGACCTGGGACAGCCTGACGAGATCGACCACCGTCACGCATCCCCGAGTCACCTCTATCAGCGCATCGCGCTTGAGTTGCCGCAGCGCCAGGTTGCAGCGCTGGCGGGACAGGCCCGCCAGATTGGCGATCTCTTCCTGCGAGATCTTGAGGTGCGGGTCCCTGTGGGGATTGAGCTCAGGATGCATCAGGCCGTACAAGGCCCGAGCCACCTGCGCTTCCGCGCTGAAGAGGCGATGCGCCGCGAAATCGCCCATGAACCAGTGCAGGCGCTCATTCATGTGATCGAGAAGGTAGTGGTTGAACGTCAGCTGCGTGCCGCGCAGCCAGAGGAACACTTCCTTTGGAATCATGGCGACGCGGCTGTGCCGAATGGCGACGATGTCCGCAGCAACCGGCCTGCCGTGCAGCAGGCTGCCCTCGCCGAACCAGCTTCCCGCGGTGAATCCGCCCAGAGTGACCACACGGCCGTCCCGAGCTGCCGTCGACCATTTCAGGACACCCTCCAGCACGCCGTACCAATGCATGGCCGTGCCGCCGTGGTGGCTCAATTCCGCACCCGCGGAGATGGTTCGCTCGTGCGCGGCCAGCGCCACTTCATGTCGCGTGTGGGTATCAAGTTGCGCGTACCACCCGGAGTGGTCGAGAAGTTCCTGGACGGTCAGCGCCGGTTTCTTGCGCGCATCCGTCGTCATGGAAGCAAGGTCATCGACGTCATTTCAGGTTGCGCGACCCTCCCAACGGCGCGGGGCCACGCCGCAGCACTGCAACCGGCGTCGCGAACGGGCTGCAGGCACTGGCGCGCGTTGCGCCTGGGCTCGGGTCTCTCACGACCCATACGGGTTTTCACATCCATTCGACGCCTCGATTTCGTTGCATGACGCGACCGTTGATTGCACAATCATATCGTATTGTAAGTGCCATCCAAGCTGCTGCCAAAAGCTGATGTGAGGATCGGGCACTGGCCGCCTTCGGGCTGGTCGGTTAGTCCATGAGTCGAGGAGCGCTCGCGAAGTCCATCGTCCAACAGGTTTCCTTTCCTATTCGACGCGAAGTCATTCCAACGGGCAATTCGTTGCGGTTGCTCGGAGGGCGGGGCTTTGTTTGGCGCGCAGTAGCGGCCTCTGTCTAGATCGACATTTCAATTGAATGCCGATCCGTATCGTTCCAGATATCCATTCAAAAAAAGCGGCGCCTCGACCGCCTGAAGTATTCAAATCATCAGGAGACAACAATGAATCAGCGTTCTTACGGAGCATTCCCGCGAGCTCACCAGAAACTGCCTGTCCAGCCGACGATCGTGTCACTGGCGGCGACGATGGCTTTTCTCGCCCTTCAGTCACAACCGGTGCTGGCGGCCGAGGCGGCACCCCCGGGCACATCTGCGTCGGCAGCCGCAACGGCCGCTTCGGCAAGCAGTGCGGGCGCCGACGATGCCCTGGTCATTCGCGTCGTGGTCTCCGCCCAGAAACGCGAACAGGCTTCCATCGACGTTCCTGCCTCGGTCACCGCGGTGAGTGCCGCTCGCCTCGCCGACAGCGGCTTCACGCGAATCGAGGACTACGCCGCGGAAATCCCCGGACTGTCGTTCTCCTCGGAGCGCGCAGGTCAAACCCAGGTGATCCTGCGCGGCATCACGACCGGGCTGGCCCAGTCAGCGTCGACGACCTCGTTCTACATCGACGAAGCGCCTATCGGTTCGATGAACGCCTACGCTGCGGGCAGCATCATCACGCCCGACATCGATCCTGCAGACCTGCGACAGATCGAAGTGCTCAAGGGGCCGCAGGGCACCCTCTACGGCGCCGGCGCCCTGGGGGGAACCGTACGCTACGTGACGGCGCCGCCCGATCCGTCCAAATTCGGTGGCACCGTGACCGTAGGAGGCAGCGATGTCGAGCATGGGAGCGGCGGCTTCGTCAGCCGTGCCTCCGTCAACGTGCCACTCGACGGCAATTCGATGGCGCTGCGCGTGAGCGCCTTCCGTCGGGATGATGGGGGGTATATCGAGAATCCGGTGAACGGCCAACGAGACGTCAACAAGACGCACACCGATGGCGGACGTCTGGCGTTCGGCTGGAACCTTTCAAACGACTGGTCCCTGCAGGCCTGGGCCTTGACACAGAAGATCAAGTCCGACGGCGCAGGTCAGGTCGATGTCGACCACCAGACACAGCAGCCGCTGACCGGAGACTTGACGCATTCCAGCTATGTGCCGGAGCCCTCACAGGTCGACATGAACATCTTCAACGCCACGATCAAAGGCAGCGTCGGCGACTACAACGTGGTTTCGTCGACGACCTACGAAATCATCCGTTCGATCAAGGACCAGGACGAAACGCCTCTCTACGGCGCGTTGCTCGGCCCGGCCCTGGGGATCCCGACCTTGGGCGTGGACGGCGGCGTCGACATCGGCACGAAACGCTGGACGCAGGAAGTACGGGCGCGCTCGTCGGCCTTCGACGACAAGCTCGACTACGAAGGTGGTGTCTACCTCACGAGAGAGAACAGCAACTTCGACATCCCGGGCTTCACGGCGTTCGACACCGCCACGGGCGCCACGCTGCCGTTGCCTCCACTCGTCAAGGCGTCCATCATCTCGACCTACGACGAGGCGTCGCTGTTTGCAAACACGTCATACGCCATCACGCCGACGATCGACCTGCAGGCTGGCGCGCGATATGGCGTGGATCACCAGAAGTACGGACAGGACTACGAAGGCCTGCTGATCGGCCCGACTCCCGTCGTCCTCGACAAGACGTCGCAGGACAAGAAAGTCACGTGGATGTTCAGTGCTCGATGGAAGCCGACGAACGATGACGCGTTCTATGTCCGCGCGGCAAACGGCTACCGACCAGGCGGTCCGAATGCGGTTCCACCCGCAGGCGTACCGGGCGCTCAGCAATCGTTCGCCCCCGACTCGTTGGTGAGCTACGAAGCGGGCTACAAATCGATCTTCGCGCACGGTCGTGCGTCGTTCGAGGCCGCGGTCTTCGACACGGACTGGAAGAACATTCAGATCGGGACCAGCGCGCAAGGCTACAACTTCTATGTCAACGGGGGCACCGCACGCAGCCGCGGCGCCGAGGCGACGTTCTACGTCGTGCCGCTGGCTGGATTCAGCGTGCGGGCAAGCATGGCCTACACGGACGCCGTGCTCACCTCGGATGCTCCAGCCGCCGGTGGTCTCGATGGCGATCGGCTGCCTTTCGTTCCCAAGGTCACGGCATCGTTGAGCGCCGACTACCGCTGGAGCCTGGTGTCCGACTGGAGCGCGATCCTGGGCAGCTCGATCAACTTCACCGGCAACCGCGCCTCCGCCTTCAGCCAGCAGCAGCCCCTGACCGTGGCCTCCTACACCACCGTCAACGTGAACGCAGGGGTCGAGAACGCCAACTGGCGCGTCTCGCTGTATGCCAAGAACGTGTGCGACGAGCGTGGCGTGACGTCACTCATCGGGGCCGGGGCGAGTCCGTCGTCGAATCCCTACATGGCCGGGATCATCGCGCCGCGAACCATCGGTGCCGAGGCCACCTACAAGTTCTAGAACGCGTTCGTGCGCATTCGTCGCTGCGCACCGGAGTGCCAACGCGGCCGCTGACGAGACTGCGTGGTGCGCTGAGGAAACGATGGACATTCGGCGGGAATGCCCAGCGACACATCCCTTTTCAACTCTGATTCAAACATGGCCAACGCATCGACCCACCCAGCAAGAGAGGAGCTCACACTGATCCTCATCCATGGCGCGACCTGCAACGGTCGGATGTGGGATGCAGTGCGCCGCAACCTGGACGGTCGCTTCCGTGTGATCGCACCCGACCTGCCGGGTCACGGGGCGCGACGCGATGAACCGTTCACGCTCAGCGGAGCCGTCGCCACGGTCGTCCAGGCTGCGCGCGCCGTCATGCCGTCACCCGTCGTGCTGGTGGGGGACTCGCTTGGAGGCTATACCGCGATGGCATCGGCGAGTTCCGTGCCACGGGAACAGCTCAAAGGCCTGGTGATCGGGGGCTGCAGCACCAACGTGACAGGAATGGCATCGCTTCCCTTCCTGGCGACAGCCGCTGCGTTCAGGATCCTGATCGCACTTTTCGGCGAATCGAGACTGATCCGTCGAAACGTCCCCATGCTGGTCAGGCGCGGCATGAGCGAGCCGGACGTGCAGGCCATCATCGATGCGGGGCTCAGCCTGAGCGTGTTCGAGCAGGTCGTTCACGCGTTGCGAGGCATCGATTTTCGCAAGAAGCTCGCCGACATCGAACAACCGGTGCTGATCGTCAACGGTTCGCGTGACAAGCCGATGATCCGCCAGGAGCCAAGCTTCCTGGCGGTAGCAAGGCGTGGCGCCAGCCATCGCATCGACTGCGAACACGGCGTCAGCATGTTGCGCAGCGCCGAGTTCGCCGGCCTCGTCAATGATTTCGCGGGTCGTTGAGCTACGCAGCGTGCCGACAGCAAATTTTGATCTTCCGAGAAAACTCAAATGGACTCAATCAATACCGATGGATTTGCGCTCGATGAATTCGCGAGCGTCAGAAGCCTGTTTGCGTCGAATCTCGCCAATGGAATAGATCTCGGGGCGAGCTTCTCGGCCAGCGTGGAAGGCGAGACCGTCATCAACATCTGGGGCGGCTGGGCCGATGCGGCGCGCACGCGACCCTGGACCGAGGACACGATCGTCAACCTCTACTCGACAGCCAAGACGATGACCGCGCTCTGCGCGCTCGTCCTCATCGACAGAGGCGAGCTCGACCCGGACGCGCCAGTCGCACGCTATTGGCCCGAGTTCGCTGCAAACGGCAAGTCAAAAATCAAGATCCGCCACCTCCTGAGCCACACGGCGGGCCTGCCCCACTGGCCACCGGGCATTCAGATGGAAGACCTCTACGACTGGGCCAAGGCAACTGAAATGCTGGCGCAGCAGATGCCGCTGTGGGCCGCGGGAACGGCTTGGGGATACCACGCCAATACGCAGGGCTTTCTTGTCGGCGAGGTCGTCAGGCGGATTACGGGCAGAACGCTGGGAACGTTCTTCAGGGAGGAGATCGCGGAGCCTCTCGGCGCGGATTTCCATTTCACCCTGCCTGAATCGGAGGATGCCCGCGTGGCTGACCTCGTGCTTGCCGAGAGCAAGCGCCCGATGGCCTTCGAGTTCAACGAAATCGCCCTGCGGATCTTCACCGATCCCGCCACCGACCCAGCCCTGACGACGACCCGCGCATGGCGCAGCGCCGAGATGCCCGCAATCTCGGGCTTCGGCAATGCGCAGGCCATCACGTTGGTGCACACCGTACTTGCCAATGGTGGCGTCGTCAACGGCAAGCGCATCCTCTCCGAGAAGGGCTGCCGAAAGGCGCTCGAACTTGAATTCGCGGGCCCGGAAATCCTGACCGGCACTCAGACGCGACACGGTCTCGGCTTCTACCTGCTGACGGGTCATCACGTCATCCCCGGTCCGAACATCATCTACGGAGGGGGTCGCGGCGGCTCGCTGGTGGTCATCGACTTCGACGCTCGTGCCGTCTGCTCGTACGCCATGAATCGCATGATTCTGGGACCTCAGATCCGTGGCATGGCGCTGACGACGGCCTTCTGGAGTGTCTTGGCGAACCGATAGCTCACTGCGTGAGCCTGCGCACATCTGGCCTGCAACTTGTATCCGGAGTGTCATGCAGTTGGCGGAGATCAGGAGCTTCAGAGTGAACGTCCCGTTGCCAATGCGCACCGGACACTCCACGCTGAACCGCACCTTCGGGCTTCGTGAGGCGCAAGCGCCAAAGAGAGGTCGTCGCGTCCCTGCCAACCCTCCTCACCATCGGCGGTGTCCTGACGACACTGCTGTCGGTTCTCATTCAATCCCGGATCTCCGCATTGAGTCGAAACAAGAGCTTAGCGGATTTGCTCTCATGACATCCCGAACGCCATCCTCATTGGAAACCGGATTTTCGGGCGTCTTGTTCACTGAAAACTGGATTTTCGGAACGCCCCCACCCTGCGCAGGTGCCGCACCCGAGGAGCATGGTGCCGTTACACGAGCTCACGGAGCGTGCTTGTGACCGGACACCGCCCCGGTTGGTGCCCATTTCAAAATTTCGGGCCGGCAGCGTCCTCAAGAGCGAGCTGGGCGACAGCGACGGTGAGGTCGCTGCCCATCCAGCTGATGTCAAGCAAGTGCCAGGCGATGCCTTGGCGCCGCGCCCTCGCTCGATCGACGCGAGCAGGCGCGCGGTTTGAAGGGGCCGGACAGTCTTCAGACGAGTTCGCCGAGCGCTGCCGCGGTGAAGTCCTTCAGGCCCGCGGCGTTGCCGATCTGCACCTTGGTCACCCAGTCTGGGTCGCCGAGCAGCGCGCGGCCGACGGCGATCAAATCGAACTCATCGCGCTCCATGCGGTCCACCAGCTTGTCCAGGCTCGCAGGCTGCGAGCTGTTGCCGCCGAAGGTGTCGAAGAAATCATTGGACAGCCCGACCGAGCCGACGCTGATCGTCACCGCACCGGTCAGCTTCTTGGCCCAGCCGGCGAAGTTCAGGCCGGTCGCGCCATCGAGTTCCGGGAACTCGGGATCCCAGAAACGGCGCTGCGAGCAGTGCAGCACGTCGACGCCGGCCTCGACGAGCGGTAGCAGCCAATCGGTCATGGCGTTGGGTGTCGGCGCCAGCCTCACCTTGTAGTCCTGCTGCTTCCACTGGCTCACCCGCAGCAGGATGGGGAAGTCGGGCCCGACCGCGGCGCGGACGCTCTTGACGACCTCGGACGCGAAGCGCGAGCGCTCCTTCAGCGTCGCCCCGCCGAAGCGGTCGGAGCGCTTGTTGGTGCCCTCCCAGAAGAACTGGTCGATCAGGTAGCCGTGGGCGCCGTGCAACTCCAGCGTGTCGAAGCCCAGCCGCTTTGCCTCGGCGGCCGCTCGGCCGAAGGCCGCAATGGTGTCGGCGATCGCCTCGTCGGTCATCGTGACGCCGCGGGGCGTCTCCGGGGCGAGCAGGCCGGACGGACCTTCGACCGGGCCGGACGGCACCCATGTCGTCTGCGGGTTGGCGACGGTGCCCACGTGCCAGATTTGCGGGCCCATCTTGCCGCCTGCGGCGTGCACCTCGTCGATGACGCGTTGCCAACCGGCGAGGGCGGGTTCGCCGTGGAAGAACGGCACCTGCGGATCGTTCTTGGCAGCCGGTCGGTCAACGACCGTGCCCTCGGACAGGATCAGGCCGACCTGCGCCTCGGCGCGGCGGCGATAGTAGGCAGCGACGTTCTCGCCAGGCACCCCATCGGGCGAGAACGATCGTGTCATCGGGGCCATCACGATGCGGTTCTTCAGCGCAAGCGACCTGATGCGGAGGGGGCGGAAAAGCGTTTCGGTGCCGGGGGTGGGAGTCATGCAGGGTTCCAGTTCGTGGTCTGTGAAACTCCAGTATAGAAAATAAACCTGGGATAAAATAGCCACTTGGATGCCACCAGATAGCCTCGGAGATACCGCATGTCGGCCTGCCCGTCCGAAGAGTTCGACGCCAACTGCCCGCAGCGGCTCCTGCTCGACCAGTTAACGGAAAAATGGTCGATGCTCGTGCTCAAGGCACTCGATGGGGGGCCGCTGCGTTTCAACGCCATCAAGCGGCAGTTGGTGGGCGTCACGCAAAAGGCGCTGACGCAGTGCCTGCGCCGCCTTGAGCGCAACGGCATCGTGACGCGCCGTGTGGTGCCGGCGTCGCCAATCGCGGTGGAGTACGCCATCACGCCGCTGGGCCGTAGCGTGCAGCGTCCGCTGATAGCGATGTACCGCTGGACGACCGAGCACCTGGCCGAGGTGGAGCACGCACGCGCGACGTTCGATCGCGGTGCGCTGGGCGATGTCGATGAAGGACGCAACGAGTCTGCCGCAGCAATCGGTTGACGAGCGCTTCTATCCGAGTGTCGCTCTGCCTCTCTCGAGGCTCTTCCGCGTTCGGATGGCGAGGGGGTCCGGAGTGCTCATCTACAAGGTCGCTCGCAACGGCAAGCCCGAGGGGGAAGGTCGAATGACTTTGGTAGAAAACGGCAAGGCTTGGGTCGATACCTCATGGCCGGCAGGGCAGCCGCGACGAGTGCTTTCCCGAGCTTGAATCCGGCGAAATTGAGGCGGCGCTCCGAGCGGATGCTCACAAAATCTGCAACAGCCTGGTGCCCAGGACTCGGGTCGCTCCGACTACAGAGCGTCGGCCTCGATGTGCACACCAGACCCGCGAACAAACGAAGCCGGTTCAGCCTGCGGCACACCGTCAAAGCGGGCACGCGCGACGTGGATGTCGGAACAACGACGGTCGGCCCAATCGATGAGGCTCGCCATCGGGTCCAGTAGTGATTGACCTAGCGGCGTCAGGCGATATTCAACGCTAGGGGGCTTGGTCGGAAAAACGTGACGGCTAAGCAGTCCGTCGCGTTCCAGGTCGCGCAGGGTCTGCGTGAGCATGCGCTTTGAAATGTCGCGTATTGCGCGGTGAAGCTCACTGAAACGCTGTGGTCGCGTCGCCAGGGTCATGACCACCAAGATGCTCCATTTGTCGCCAATGCGGTCGAGCACATCGCGCACTGGACAGTGCGCCCCGTCAACTGACTGCGCGTCGTCCGTTTGATAACGGCTGAATCTCTCGATCGCGCCTGATGCGGTGCTCATTCGGGTTCCCCTCGCCTCTCGTGGTTACCTAAAACTGCCTCCTTGCGGCGCAGGATCGAGGTCTCTATATTAGACCTTCTCTCAATTGTAGACCTTATGGGTTCAGGTGAACAAGCATGTTTTTAGTCATGGGAATTACGGGACAAGTCGGCGGCGCAACGGCAAGGCATCTGTTGGCGCAGGGCAAGAAAGTACGCGCGTTGGTTCGTGACCGCGCAAAGGCGGCCAGTTGGGCGGCCCAGGGCGTCGAACTGGTTGACGGCGATTGGAACGATGCGGAGACCATCGCGCGGGCGCTCGACGGCGTCGAGGGCGCGTTTGTCATGTTGCCGGTCGTTTGGACCCCCTCGCCGGATTTCAAGGAAGCCAAGGGCGTCATCGCAAACTTTGTCAAGGCGTTGACCGAGGTCGAGCCGCCGCGCGTCGTCGCGCTGTCGTCGATGGGGGCGCACAGATCCCAGGGGCTGGGGATGATCACGGCTCTGTCGTTGCTGGAACAAGGATTGCGCAACCTGAAATCGCCGATGGCCTTCGTGCGCGCCGGCGGCTTTTTCGAGAACTTTCTTTTCGGCCTGCACGCCGCCCAGGGCGGCACGCTCCCCGTCTTCTACGACCCGACCAACCGAAAATCAACCATGGTCGCGACCAACGACATCGGCGCCGAGGTAGCGACGCTCCTGGCCGGGCCGACGTGGTCGGGGCAGCGAGTCATCGAGCTCGGTTCGATGGTCAGCGCCGATGAAGTCGCCGTGCAATTGGGTGAGGTTCTTCAGCGAGACGTCAAAGCCTTTGCCGTTCCGCGGGCTGGGTGGTCGGCAGCGTTCGAGCAGTTTGGCATTCCCAAGGGACAGACAGCGCAAGCCGAAGCGACGTACGACGCCGTCAACGCGGGCTGGATGGAACTCGGCGTCGAGGGGACGGAGCACGTCGCCGGCACGACGTCCGCTCGCGACGTCTTTGCGGCGGCCCACAAGGCTGCTACGGCATGAACTGCGGCATTCACACACAGGAAGTTCGAGGTCTCACATGAAGGTACTAGTTCTGGGTGCAACGGGCGGGACCGGACGGCTGATCGTCCGCGACGCCCTGGCGAAAGGCCATGTCGTCAAGGCGCTGGTCCGCTCGAAGGCGGGCGTCGATCTGCCGGGAGCGGACCTGATCGAGGGTGATGCCCGCGACGGAGGCGTGCTCCAGCGCGCCCTGGAAGGGTCCGATGCCGTCGTCAGTGCGCTGGGCACCGGCATGGGCTTCAGCGAGGTCACTTTGCTGACCGTCGCGACAAGGGCCCTGGTCACCGCGATGAAGCATACGGGCGTGCGCCGTCTGGTCTGCATCAGCGCCCTGGGAGTCGGGGACAGCAAGGGCCACGGCGGCTTCGTGTTCGACCGGCTGTTCCAGCCCTTGTTGCTTAGCCACGCCTACAAGGACAAGGAAAGCCAGGAGGCCACGATCCGAGCCAGCTCACTCGATTGGGTCGTCGTTCGCCCCACTCAGCTCACCAACCACCCGGCGCGCGGCAGCGTCAGGGCCCTCACGGAGCTCACGGGCTTTCACGGGGGCAAGATAGCCCGCGCCGACGTCGCGAAGTTCGTGGTGGAGCAACTGACAACCGACACGTGGTTGATGCAAACGCCGGTTGTCACGTGGTGAACGGTGGTCTCGTCGACCACCTTTTCGAGCCGCAGCAATCAGCGGTTGGGCCCGCGCGTCGACCAAGCTGGGCGGACGGCATCTAGTCGATGCAACTGCCATGGCCGTGGGCCGTCGGGTCTCGCCCCAGTTTTCCAGGAGCACCGCGGACCGCGGGCAACCAAATCGGGATCTCATGCACAACATTTCACGTCGCGCATATCTGGCGCTCGGGATGATTTTCGCGGCCCTTTCCGAGCACGCGTCCGGAGCCGTGCCCATCAACGTGCCGCTGACTGCGGCAAACTGGACGACCAAAGGCGATGTCAAGTTCCAGAAGATCGAAGGCTTCCCCAACGGATTGATGGAGAACAAGGGCGGCGCCATCTTGAACGGACTGGTCTTCAAGAACGGCACGATCGACGTCGACGTGATGTTCGGCAAAGGCATCTCCACGATCATCTTTCGCCGCGATGACGATGCGGGCGAGGCGCTCGTCCTCAGGCCTCAACCGAACTGCCCCGCATCGAACGATTGCATCCAATACACGCCGGTGATGCATGGCGCCTTCCTTTGGGATCTTTATCCGCAATACCAAACAAAGGCGCCGTTGTCGGACAAGGCATGGAACCACATTCGCATCGTGGCTGCGGGCAAGAGGATGAAAGTGTTCATGAACGGACTGAGCCAGCCCGTTCTGACCATCGACAGAATGGCGGGAACTCTCGGCGAAGGCTTCTTGCGACTCAGCGGCCCGGCAAGTTGGGCCAACCTCGTGATCACGCCGGATGAGAACGACGGTTTGCCGAGGACGCCTGCGCCCGATCCGTCCGCATCCGACCATCACCTTGTCCGAACCTGGAATGTCTCTCAACCGGTTCACGTCGCGACGACCGTCGACAAGAAGGTGGATGGAAACATCGGCACGCTGCCGTCCAGCGAGCCGGGGGACGAGCCGTCCTGGAAGTGGCGGCATCTGGTCTCCGAGACCGACGGTCTGGTCAACCTGAGCCGCGAAGTCGGCTCGTCGAAAAAGAGCGACGAAGTCTCCGGCGTCTGGTTGAGCACGATTGTGGGTTCCGACCGGGATCAGACCAAGCATGTGCATCTGGGCTGGGTGCGAGAGATCGCCGTGTTTGCGAATGGCAAGCCCGTCTTTCAGGAACGAAATCTATACGGCTCGCCGGCGCAGAAAGAACCGGACGGCCGCCTGGGATTGGCAAACGGCCAGTTCGACCTGCACCTTCGCAAGGGCGACAACACTGTGCGGGTGTTCGTCGATGACAACTTCGGGGCGGCTCAGCATTTTGGATGGGGCATGAAGATGCGACTCGATGACATCAGCGGCGTTCACTTCCAAAGCTAGAAGTTGGCGCGTTCATTTTCCCTGGAGAATCCTTTGAAACTTTTCATAACAGGCAGCACGGGCTGCATCGGGCGCGCGGTCGCTCGCAAGGCAATGGGTGAAGCGATTCGGAGCTCGATCGGCGCCGATCGCGTCGAATCCTGGCCGCTTGACGACGCCCGCAAGTCGCTTGGCCCGTTCGCTGACGCACCGGCCCTCGATCAGGCGGCAAGCGGCCAGCTTGGCCTACGCGTACTCGCGTGGAAGCCCCAAGGCCCTGGTCTGATTGCAGACCTGTCTGCGCCAGAGCCGTACCAGCAAATGAACGGAGCGTGACATGGCATGGAACAACGCATCCGTCGATTCGATTCTTGCGATTGTCTTGACGCTTCTTTTCGCAGTTGCCGGAGTGATCAATCTCGCAGGACTCGGCCCGGTAAAGCGCGACTTTGCACGTTGGGGGTATCCGACATGGGTTCGTTTGCTTTGCGGGACCCTTGAGATATCCAGCGCGGGCTTCTTGCTCGGGCAACAAACCAGACTCCTAGGCCTGGCGCTGGCCGGCGTGGTCATGATCGGCGCGCTCTTCACGTTGCTGCGGAATCGGGAGCCGTTCCGACATTTGGCACCGGCGCTGATATTCTCGGCTCTCGTTGTGCTTTGTGCCACGCTCCGTAGTTAGGCCTTCTTCGCTAGCAAGCAAGCCGGCTCCGAAGGTAGCCGCGCAGTCCCAGAAGCATGGTGCAGTGCCATGCTGTGACCGCTCCGTTGGCTCATTGCGGCACGTGAGTTCACATCGCAAAGCTGCAGCATGCTGAGGGGAGTTTGAACGGCTTGGGTGTTCCGCGCGGTGCTGCACGCACTCCTCAGCGAGGTGCCCACTTCGTGTCGCACTGAGGCGCAAGGCTGTCTTCTGACGAATTGCCGCGCGTGACAGGCGCCGGGAGCGGCATTTACGAATAGGGCGCCTATGATTCGCACCATCCTCCAACCTGAGGCAGCTATGTCCCCCGCCGCGTCATCCGCACGCGACAAGAGCGAGCACCAGGACCTGCTGCTCGACGAAATGATCGCCTTCTGGCGTGTCGTCCAGCACGGCGGCTTTTCACAGGCTGCACGCGCTTACGACGTCGAACCGTCATCGATGAGTCGGAGCGTCGCTCGGCTTGAGAAGGCGCTGCGTTCCAAACTGCTGGTCCGCAGCTACCGATCACTGGCGCTTACCGAACTCGGTGAACAGGTGCTGCGTGAATGTGCGCAAATCCGCAGCGCCGCCATTACCGTGCATGGTCTTGCCGCCCGCTACGGTGCTCGACCCGCGGGTGTCCTGCGCGTTTCCGCACCCGTGGTGCTGGGGCAGTTGTGGCTGGCGTCTCGCATCGCCGGATTCGCTGAAGCTTGCCCCGAGGTCGATGTGCGTCTTGAACTAAGCGATCGGCCCATCGACATCGTGGCGGAGCGCGTCGACGTCGCACTGCGTATCACCGCGTCTCCGCCGCAGGATCTGGCGGCCCGCAGGCTTTTCGAGACCCCTTATGTCCTGGTGGCCTCTCCGGGCTATCTGCGGGCGAATGGGACGCCGGACGGGCCTCAGGCGCTTGTGTTGCATCGATGCATCCACCTGGGCTACGGTGCGTTCGACGCCAATTGGCCCTTTCGGCGTGGTGACGAGCGTGTCGTGATTGCCATTGCGCCGCGCCATGCGATCGGCAACAGCCTGGCCCTGGCCACGGCCGCGGAACAGGGCGCAGGCATCGCGTTGATCCCGCGGTTTTCTGCGGAGGGCGCCATCGAGGCCGGACGGCTCGTCGTGGTGTTGCCGGATTGGGTACCCGACGGCAGCTACGCGCGCTCCGCCTACCTGCTGTACGCGCCAGGCTCTCGCGTGCCTCCCAAGGTCCGTGCCTTCATCGACTATCTTGTCGCGACGTTGTAGGCACGAGCAGCTGCGCAGCGTTGTCCTCCGCGCAATGGACCTTTGAGTTCCAAGGGGGTTCTGTCTCGTACCCTGCTTTGGCAATATCACCAGTTCGGTCGCGCCTGCCATCTCGGCACCGGCCACGGAGGACATGCGTGAAATTCTTGATGACGACGATGGCGCTGGCAGCGATGCTTGGCGCGGCCGCCTGCGGGGCTGCAAATGGGGCTACTGCTGGTTTGCAGCTTCCGCAGGCGACTCCGGCACCACCACAGATCGCGCCGCCGCGGGATGTCGCCTATCTCGGCACCCTGCGCCTCGATGTGGACGCCACCGACGCCATGCGCGGCATCCACCGCATCCACGAAACCATTCCCGTACGCGGAATGAAGCAGTTGACGCTGCTGTTCCCGCAATGGATTCCGGGCGATCCGGTACCGCCCAATGTGCTCGATCAGGTCGCAGGGCTCGTGTTCAATGTGGGCGGGAAACGCGTGCCATGGCGACGCGACCCGGTGGAACAAAGTGCGTTCCATGTCGATCTGCCTCTGGGGGCACAGGAAGTGGACGTCGATTTCGAGTTCCTCTTCCCCGCCAGCAGGGCGATCGGGCCGGTGTTGTCGACACCCACGATGGTGGATCTGCAGTGGCAGAGCCACGTGCTCTATCCGGCCGGCTACTACGCGCGCCGTATCCAGATCGACCCCGCCGTGACGCTGCCGCATGACTGGCAGTTCGCTTCATCGCTCGACGGCGCCACTCGCGTCGGTGATGTCGTGCGGTTCTCTCCCGTGTCGCTCGATGTGCTCGTGGATTCTCCCGTAATGGCAGCGCGCTGGATGAGGCAGTACGCCCTCAGTGCCGACCCGGTGCCGGTACGACTGGACGTGGCGGCCGACACGGAGTCCGGCCTGGTCGTGCCGCCCGAGGTTCTCGACAAGTACCGGCGCGAGGTCGCACAGGCGTACAAATTGTTCGGCGGCCAACACTACGATCACTACGACATGCTGGTCTGGCTGGCGAACGACTTCGGCCCAGCCTATTTCGAGCAGAGTCGGTCGGGGGAGAGCGGCCTTCCTGCTGCGTTCTTCAGCAACTCGGCGCGTTATGGTCGATCTCTTGGCAACCCGTTTCACGGCTTCGTCCATGCGTGGAATGGCATCTTTCGCGTTCCTGCGACGATGTGGACGGCGAATCTGAACATCGCACCTCAGGACTCGTTGCTCTGGGTGTTTGAAGGCTTGACGATGTACTGGAATGGCGTGCTCAACGCACGGTCGGGCGTCGCTAGCCGGGAGGACGCGCTCAGGAACTGGGAGTCCACCGCATCGGAATATGCAAACCGACCTGGGCTGCAGTGGCGGACATTGCAGGACGCGTCCGAGCAGGTGCTCATCCAGCACGGCAACAACATCATCTATCCGGAAGGCCGGCTTCAACCTTGGCCGGATTGGCAACTCAACACACTCGACCCATATTTGCAAGGCCAGCTGATCTGGCTTGACATCGACACGCTGATTCGCGAACGCAGCAATGGCCGCAAATCGTTGGATGACTTCGGGCGCGCCTTCTTCGGGATCCGCAACGGCAGCCGCGTCCCCGCGCCGTACACGTTCGAGGATCTCGTCGCTGCGCTGAACGCTGTCACGCCTTACGACTGGGCAACTTATCTGCGCGCGCGAGTAGACAGTGTCGGCATCGACACGGATCTCGACGGCATCACGCGCGCCGGCTACCGGCTGACTTGGAGCGACCAACCGTCAGACGCGCAACAAGCCAGCGAGATAAAGAGCGGCGGAGCCAGCCTCAGGTTCTCGGTGGGCGTGGACCTGAACAAGGACGGCGAGGTGACGAGCGTCGCCTGGGGCGGCGCAGCCTGGCGTGCGGGCTTAGTCGTTGGCGCGAAGATCCTCTCGGTCGATGGCCAGCCCTATCAGGCATCCGTCATCAAGTCAGCAATTTCGGCGCCGCGCGCCGATCGTCCGATCGAATTGCGTGTCGCACGAGGTCAGACGGAGCACTCGCTTTCGCTGACGTGGGAAGGCGGTCTGCGCTATCCACATCTGGAACGGGTGCCGGGAACACCAGACTTGCTCGACGACATCCTGCAGCCCAGGCCGTGAACCAGCCCACGCCTCGACAGACGACAAGCTTCAACCTGATGATCGCAAGACAGTGCTCCCGCGGCGAAAGACCTCGAGCCGCCGGTGCGACAACGCTGGAAGCGATTTCTGTGTTCAGGTCGAATCTGGCGCACGAGTAGCTCGCCGGGTTCCTGAATCGCGGCAACCTTGACGGGCGCCGCGCAATCATTTTTCAAGTGGAGATCAAGATATGGGATGTCGGCCATGGCAAGAGTCAGCGCTGCGAGTCTGGACGCGTGCTGCGCTGGGGACCGGTCTGTGCCTCATGACGGCAATCGGCCACGCGGCGCCTTCAGAAGAGCCGGCATGGCGCCAAACGGTGCGTGCGTTCGCGGCGAGCAACTTCAAGAATCCCGCCTGGGGACGTTCGCATTCCGAGCGTGACTACGAGCTGGCCAGTCAACTGGCCGCATCTGATCACGTTGTGCTCGACGACGATGTGCTTTTTGCCGCAGCGTATCTCCATGACATGGCTGCTTTCAAGCCCTGGGAGGTCGATGGAAAGGATCACAGCGATGTCGGCGCGATGACCATCGACAGCGTCTTGAAGGGCACGAGCTTTCCGGCTGACAAACTCGATGCCGTTCGCAGCGCGATCCGTACGCACATGTATTACCGCACGCCTGTCGGCCCTGAAGCGACCTACCTTCACGATGCCGATGCGCTCGACTGGCTTGGAGCGATCGGCATCGCCAGGGTTTTGGCGCTAGCCGACCCAAACGGCCAAAGTCCGACCGTTCCCGATGAGGTCGCGCTGATCGAGAAGAATATGGAGGCGGTGCCTCCACACATTGTCTCCTCGGCTGGTCGTTCGCGAATCGCAGCGAGGATCGCAGAGGGTGTCGAATTTATGAAGGAACTGCGCAGCGAGTCGGACGACTTTCGTTCGCTCTAAACAAGCTGTGCGCGCTGTTGGCTTCCGGGCCTCCCAGGGCCCATGCCTTCGCCTACCACGCTGACAGCATCAGTTTGACCGCGCCGAGCTTCACGACGGCAAAGGCAAGAGCCCGATCAATCGCTCCTGTCGGTCGATACAGACAGCGAGCGCCACTGCTCGGCGCTCTCAAGATCCCGATGAGCTCGCTTGACCATCGCCTCTAACGCATCGCTGCCCGCGGCGAAATGCGCGGGAGGGTGATCTGCCCGCACCAGCGCTCCGACCACGCCACCAAGCGCCACCGGATCGCCGTCCTGACGATGGTTGGCGTCCCGCGCCGATGATCGGCGCCGCGCGTCAAACTCGGCGTATTCGGCGATCGGGACATCGGCCCACTGCATAGAGAGCTCATCGAGGAAGTCGGTGCGGAACATGCCGGGTTCCACGACAGTGAACCGGATGCCGAACGGCGCCAACTCCAGGCTCATCGCCTCGGACCATCCGGCGACGGCGAACTTCGAGGCGCAATAGATCGAGGCACCTTCGACGCCGACGAGTCCGCACAGCGAGGAGATGGTGACGACATGGCCCGAACCCTGCGACCGCATCAGTGGAAGCACCGCGCGAGTCACGTCGAAGACTCCGAACACATTGGTGGCGAACTGTCGCGCCACTGCCTTCCCGGTGATTTGCTCGAAGGCACCCAGTTGACCATAGCCGGCGTTATTGACCAGCACATCGATTCGACCGAAGGCCTCCGTCGCGGCGGACACGGCCGCGAAGATCGACGCTTCGTCGGTGACATCCAGCGCCAGTGGCAACACGCGATGTCCGAAATCACGGAGCGCGTCCCTGACGTGATCGGGTCGGCGCGCCGTAGCTATGACGGCGTCACCTGCTAAAAGGGCAGCGCGCGCGATCTCGAGCCCGATGCCGCGGCTCGCGCCGGTGATAAACCAAGTTTTCATTTTCAGTTCGCGGATCCGGAGACCCGCTTCTTTGCTAAAGGCCTTTGCGCGCCAGGCGAGCCAACGGTGGCCCGCCGGCCCGGCAAGTCGCCTAGTAGACCGTGTAGAACTCGCTGGCGATCTTCCATTGCCCGCGAACCTTGAGCAGGTGAAGCACCTTCCACCCCAGACCGGCACCGCCGTCAGGCAGGCGTTGGGTCAGGAAGTTCAGTGAAGCCGGCCACCATGGAGAGCTTGAGGTAGACAGGATGGCCCATTTCATTGAGCGAGACCGCGGCAACGAATGGCACCTTGTTCTCAGAGCCGCGCCCGGCGGTGCCACCCGATGCGTCGCCAACATGCGGCCGCCATGGTCTGGTTGATGACTTCGGCATCGATCAGCGAACACCACAACGTCAGCAGCCAAGCGCTCCGACCGGCAATGAACGAAGTGGACAACGTCCGCGCTGCCTTGCAGTGGGCGACGAGCCACGACAAAGCGCTGGCGGTGGAATTGGCAACCCGTGCTGTTCTGCCCAACGTCCTGGGGCCGTGGAGGTACGAGGCGCTGGAATGGATGAGCGCCTGCGAAGCCTTCGTCGACGATCCCGCGGTGAAGGACGACCTGCGCCGAGAGTGGGCGCGCGTATTCGCGATGCAGGCGATGTGGATACGACACCCGCGGGCGAGCGAGCTGGCGCGCCGATCCGAGACGCTCAGCGCTGTGACGGGCGACGAATTCAACCGGCTTCTCAGCTTGGTCGCGCTCGTTCGCAGCAAAGACCGCATGGATGACGAACTCGAGGATTCGGTGCGAGTCTTGACCCAATTGCTTGACGCGCACCCGCAATGGTTGGTGCGCGTGCGTTCGTTAGCCTTCGGGGCGCTCGCATGGGCCGCATGCGTTCGTGGCGACTACGCCACGTGCCTCGACCTGCGGCAGAAGGCAGTCGACATCGCTGTGTCGAAAGACTCGGCCCGCCTCGCCGACCTCGCGAACTCCGAACTCGCCGAGGCCTTGTGGCTGGTGGGTCGTAAGCACCCGGCGAACCCACCTTGACCAGCTCAGTGCCGATCAGTAGCAATCAGGCAGCAGGCTTCCAGTTATGCGGCAGCAGTTCGGCGATGCGAGCCGCC
>Ga0302314_10004328_pt1 | contig 26149 bp, 20 predicted proteins | sample III_Palsa_N2_3_FD_200533 | JGI IMG/M metagenome (GOLD analysis project Ga0302314, IMG submission 200533) | Peat permafrost microbial communities from Stordalen Mire near Abisko, Sweden - III_Palsa_N2_3 | ecosystem: Environmental > Terrestrial > Soil > Palsa > Peat permafrost | place: Sweden...
CCCGGATGCGGGCCGTGCGGTCGCGGCGGCGATAGGTGGCCTCGCCGGCGAACAGTTCCGCCAGGTCCTTGGCGCGCTCGGCCAGGCGCCGCGCGTCGGCCGAATGCAGCAGAAGCCCGTCCAGCACCACCCGCTCGGTGACGCCGCGGCGGGCGCGGCTGAACACGAAGGCGCCAGCCTCGCCGGCCTCGCCGGTCCAGGGACCGTCACCCTCCTCGGCATAGAGATCCAGGCGCTTGGCGACCGCGGCCGGGTCAGGCGTATCCCCAAGCAGGCCGGCCAGGGCCGCCTGTTCCACCGCAAAGCCAGGGGCGCGGGCGGACAGACGCTCGACATTGGCCTGGGCGGCCTTGGCGTTCTGCACCAGCTCCAGAAGGTCGGGGCCGGCCATCTGCACGCCGGAGGAAAGCTCCAGCACCGCGTCGCCGACGCCCTCGTCGATCAGGAAGGCCTCCATCTCGGCGTCGTTCTTCAGGTAGCGCGAGGACTTGCCCTTGGTCGCCTTATAGAGCGGCGGCTGGGCGATATAGAGGTAGCCGCGCTCCAGCACCTCCGGCATCTGGCGATAGAAGAAGGTGAGCAGAAGCGTGCGGATGTGGGCGCCGTCGACGTCGGCGTCGGTCATCACCACGATGCGGTGATAGCGAATCTTTTCGATATCGAAGTCGTCACGGCCGATACCGGCGCCAAGCGCGGTGATCAGGGTGCCGATCTGTTCGGAGCCCAGCATCTTGTCGAAGCGGGCGCGCTCGACATTGAGGATCTTGCCCCGCAGCGGCAGCACCGCCTGGTTTTCGCGGTTGCGCGCCTGCTTGGCCGAGCCGCCGGCGGAATCGCCCTCGACCAGGAAGATTTCGGACTTGGCGGGGTCGCGTTCCTGGCAGTCGGCCAGCTTGCCGGGCAGGGAGGAGATATCCAGCGCCGACTTGCGCCGGGTCAGTTCACGGGCCTTGCGCGCGGCTTCCCGCGCGGCGGCGGCCTCGAAAATCTTCTGCACGATGGCGCGGGCCTCGGCGGGATGCTCCTCGAACCAGGTGGCGATGCCGTCGCTGACCAGGCCTTCTACAGCCGGCCGCACCTCAGACGAGACCAGCTTCTCCTTGGTCTGGGATGAGAATTTCGGATCGGGAACCTTGACCGACAGCACGCAGGTCAGGCCCTCGCGCGCGTCCTCGCCGGTGACCGACATCTTTTCGCGCTTGGCGACGCCGGAGCTCTCGGCATAGGCGGTGACCACCCGGGTCAGGGCGGCGCGGAAGGCGGACAGGTGCGTGCCCCCATCCCGCTGCGGGATGTTGTTGGTGAAGCACAGCATGGTCTCGTGGTAGCCGTCGTTCCACCACATGGCCATGTCGATCTCGACCTTTTCGCGCTGGCCGCGCACCACGATGGGCGATGGGATCAGCGAGGTCTTGGCCTTGTCCAGGTGGCGCACGAAGGCCTCGACGCCGCCGTCATAGTGCAGGATTTCCTCGAACGGCTCGGCGTCGCGCAGGTCCTTGAACACGATCGAAACGCCGGAGTTGAGGAAGGCCAGTTCGCGCAGGCGGTGCTCCAGCGTCTTGCGGTCGAATTCGACGGCCGCGAAGGTGGTCAGGGACGGCTGGAAGGTGACCTGGGTCCCGGTGAGGAATTCGCCGTTCTCGCGCCGGGGCGCATCGCCGGTGACCACCAGCGGCGAGACCGCGTCGCCGCGCTCGAAGCGCATCTCATAGGCCTTGCCGCCGCGATAGATCTTCAAAAGCAGATAGTCGGAGAGCGCGTTGACGACGGAGACGCCGACGCCGTGCAGGCCGCCGGACACCTTGTAGGAGTTCTGGTCGAACTTCCCGCCGGCGTGCAGCTGGGTCATGATGACCTCGGCCGCCGAGACGCCTTCCTCGTGCATGTCGGTGGGGATCCCCCGCCCGTCGTCGATCACCGTCGCCGAGCCGTCGGCATTCAGCGTCACCTGGACCAGGCTGGCATAGCCGGCCAGGGCCTCGTCGATGGCGTTGTCGACCACCTCGTAGACCATGTGGTGCAGGCCCGAGCCGTCGTCGGTGTCGCCGATATACATGCCGGGCCGCTTGCGCACCGCGTCCAGGCCCTTCAGCACCTTGATGGAATCGGCGCCGTAGTCGTCACCGTTCAAGGCAACCGGTTCGTCTTGGGGTTCGTCGCTCATCATTCGTCCAATGCGGTGAGGCGCCCGGCGTCGACGCTGAACCCTTGAGCTCGGCCCCGGAGGGCGGCGAACAGGGCGGCGTCGGTCCCGGTCAGGAAGGCTTGCAAGCCTAGCGCCTCGATTTCATCGAAGAGCGCCGCGCGGCGGGAGGAGTCCAGATGCGCGGCGACCTCGTCCAGCAACAATATAGGATTCGGCTGCGATTTCGCACGGGAAAGTCGCGAAGCTTGGGCCAAAATAAGGTTCAAAATCAGCGCTTTTTGCTCACCGGTGGAGGATTCGCCCGCCGCGCGGCCTTTCTGCACGTATCCGACGAGCAGGTCGCCCCGGTGCGGGCCCGTCAGCGCGCGTCCGGCGGCGGCGTCGCGGGCTCGCGCGGCGGTCAGGGCCTGGATCAAACGGGCTTCGATCTCCTCGGCCGAGGCGCCTTGTGCGGCCATCCCCTCCCACTCGCCGGAGAGCGCCAGGGAGGCTTGCGGGAAGGGCCGATCGCCTCGCGCGGCGATCTCGGTCGTCAGCGCTTCCAGGGTCCGCGCCCGGGCGATCGCCATGGCCGCGCCGGCCTTGGCCAGCCGCGCCTCCAGGGCGCTCAGCCAGACCGGATCAGCCGGGCTCTCGGCCAGAAGCCGCATCCGCTCGCGCATGGCGCGCTCATAGGCCGCCACCTGCACCGCATGGCCGGGCTCGCCGGCGAAGACCAGCCGGTCGAAGAAGCGCCGCCGCTCGCTGGCGGCCTCGAGAAAGAGCCGGTCTTCGCGCGGGGTCAGCCAGACCAGGCGCATCAGTTCGGCCAGCCGCCCCGGCTGGGCCGGCTCACCCTCGATCCGCACCGTTCGCCGCGGCGATGCGGCGCTCTCCAGGCCGGTGCCGAGCCGCAAGGGCCCATCCGCGCCCTCAAGCTCCGCCGCGACCGCCCAGGCCAGCCCCTGGGCGTCGGCGGGCTCGCGGCGGCCGACCTCGGCGATGGCGGCGTTGCGCAGGCCCCGGCCGGGGATCAGGAAGCTGATCGCCTCCAGGAGGTTGGTCTTGCCCGCCCCGTTCGGCCCGAACAGGAAGACCGGCCGGCCATCAAGGGCCAGCGCGGCGCGATCATAGGATCGGAAGTCGGTTAGGGTCAGGCGGCGAAGGGCGGTGCGAGGCATGGCCCGCTATCCTAACGCCCGCGCGCTAAACCCTCAGCGGCATCAGCACATATTGGACGTCCGGGTCGACCGGATCGAGCACCAGGGTTGGGTCATGCGGCTCGGCGAAGCGGAACTCGGCCGTCTCGCCCTGGATCTGGTCGGCGACGTCGAGCAGGTAGCGGGCGTTGAACCCGACCTCGAACGGCTCGCCGTCGTACTCGGCCTCGACCTCCTCGACGGCCTGGCCGGCCTCCATGTTGCGCACGGTGAGCACCACCTTGCCGCGCTCGACCGCGACCTTCACCGAGCGGCTCTTTTCCTCGGAAATGGTCGCCACCCGATCGACCGCGCGGGCGAACATGCCGTTGTCGACGATCAGGACGCGGCTGTTGTCGCGCGGGATCACCCGCACATAGTCGGGAAAGGCGCCGTCGATCACCTTGGAGGTGAGCACCGCGCGGCCGAAATCGAAACGCACCTTCTGGGCCGAGATCTGCACCTCGACGCTTTCGCCGGCGTCTTCCAGGAGGCGCCGGGCCTCCGCCACCGTCTTGCGCGGCACGATCACCCCGGGCGCGCCCGCCGCGCCTTCCGGCGCCGGCATCTCCGCCAAGGCCAGCCGGCGACCGTCCGTGGCCACGGCGCGCAGCTTGGCGACGCCGCCCTCGACCACGGTGTGCAGATAGAGGCCGTTCAGATAGTAGCGCGTCTCCTCGGTCGAGATGGCGAAGCGGGTGGTGTCGATCAGCCGGATCAGGTCCTTGGTGTCGATGACGAACCGATTGCCGAGGCCGTCGGACGACATGACCGGGAAGTCGCCCGCCGGCAGCACCGGCAGGTTGAACTTGGAGCGGCCGGCCACGACCTGCAGACGGGGGTCGTCGCCGGAATAGCGCAGCTCGACCTCGGAGCCCTCGGGCAGCTTGCGGACGATCTCGTAGAGGGTATGGGCTGGCGCGGTGATCTGGCCGGCGCCTTCGACGCGACCGGGCGTCTCGTCGATGATCTCCATGTCGAGATCGGTGGCCGACAACGCCATGGAGTCGCCGTCAGCGGACAGGAGCACATTGGACAGGATCGGGATCGTATTGCGCCGCTCGACCACGTTCTGCACGTGTCCCAGGGCCTTGAGCAAAGCCGCGCGTTCGATGGAAAGCTGCATCTGGACGTCCGAATCCCAACCGCTATGGCCCCCATGCCCCCCGCGCGGTCCGTCTTCAAGGGGGTCGGGAGATTAGCGGAAAACCGCAGCCAGGGAAGGGGGCTCAGCCTCTCAGTTTGCGGGTCAGAACCTCAAGATCGCGGGCCAGTTGAGCGTCATCGACCTTGAGCGCTTCGATGCGCCGCACGGCGTGCAGGACGGTGGTGTGGTCGCGGCCGCCGAAGCGACGTCCGATGTCGGGCAGGGAGCGGGTGGTGAGGTGTTTCGCCAGCCACATCGCCGCCTGCCGCGGCCGGGCGATGGCCCGATTGCGCCGCTCGGAAATCAGGTCGACCTGGCGCATGCCGTAGTGTTCGGCGGTGGCCTTCTGGATCTCGTCGACCGTGATCCGCTTCTCGCCGCCGCGCAGATGCGGGCGAAGAATGGTCTGGGCCTCGTCGAGGCTGAGCGCGCCGACGCCGGCGCCGGCGCGGGCCACAAGCGTGTTCAAGGCGCCCTCCAGTTCGCGAACGCTGTCGGTGAAACGATCGGCGAGGAATTCCAGCACCTCGGCGCGGGCGCCGAGAGCGCCGACGCCCTGCTGCCGGGCCAGGAGGCCGAGCTTGCGCTCGAGAATGCCCAGGCGGAGCGTGCGGTCGGCCGGCTCGATGCCGCAGACCAGGCCAGCCTGAAGATGCGAACGCAGACGCGGGTCCATCTCGGCCAGTTCGGTCGGCGCGCGGTCGCAGGTCAGCACCACCCGGCGGCCGTCCTGGGTCAGGGCGGCGAGGGTGTGGAAGAGTTCTTCCTGGCTGGACTGTTTTCCCGCGACAAAATGCACGTCGTCGATCAGCAGGAGGTCGGCGGCGCGGAGCTCTTCCTTGAAGGCCGGGCCGGTCTTATCCATCAGCGCCCGGACGAAGCCTGACAGGAACCGCTCCGCGGTCAGGTAGATGACCTTCTTGTCCGGCGCGTTGCGGCCGGCTTCCCACGCGATGGCGTTCATCAGGTGGGTCTTCCCGAAGCCGAAGGGGCCATGGAAGATCACCGGGTTGAAATGGCCGTCGCTCCAGGCCGCCACGCGCCTGGCCATGTCGAGGGCGAAGTCATTGGCCGGGCCCTGGACGAAGGTGTCGAAGGTGAAGCGGTCCTGCAGGCAGGTCCCACGCGCCGTGCGCGCATCGACCGGCGCGGCCGCCTCGATCTTCACGGCTGGCGCGGGCTTTTCCACCGGAGCCGCGGGAACGGGCGCGTCGCCGGCCGCGGCCTCGAACTCAGCCCGGGACTTGAGGTCCAGCGGGCGGTGCAGCGGGTCGCTCTTGCCCCAGAGTTCGCTGATCCGCCGCCAGGCATTGCGGCGCACCCAGTCGCGCGCCGTGGCCGTCGGCGTGACCAGCGCCAGCGCCCCGTCGGCCGCTTCTCGCAGCACGGCCTGGCCGAGCCAGGACCCGTAGGTGTCGTCACCAAGTTCGCCCCGCAGCGCGCCCGCGGCGCGCGCCCAGACATCGCCAGGCGCGCTGCCGCCGATCGTTTGGCCCGCCAATCCCCCATAGCTCATCGTCATCGTGGCCACTCCCGAACGGTCTTAATTCTGCTTAAAGTCCGCTCGCCCCCCTGGCTCGCGGCGCCTCGAAACTTAAGCGCACACCCTCGCTCGGTGGCCGCCCTCTGGCCCCCGATTACGCAATCGTCCGTACTAAGATTGAACTTGGTAAGCCCTCAACCTAGCCCCAGGCCGGAGCCGGTCAACGGGGATTCTTAGGCCCCGCCGCACTTATTTTTCTTGACTCCCAAAAGCCTCTCACAGGGTAAGGGAAAGCGAAAAATAGGAGTCTGTTCACTGAACATTATGTCGCAGCGCACACTGCGAGGGCGTTTCTACACCAACACCTGAGACCTGAAGATAAGGCCTGTAAATCCAGGTGTTTAATTCGCCGAAGGGCGATTTAGGCCAGGGCGAGAGTCTTCAGCCGGGCCGCCAGCCGCGACACTTTGCGCGCGCCGGTATTCTTATGCACGACACCCTTGCCGACCGCGCGCATCAATTCGGACTGCGCTTCGATGAAGGCCTTGCCTGCGGCGGCGGCGTCGCCGCTGGAGACCGCTTCTTCGAACTTGCGCAGATAGGTCCGCACGCGCGAACGCCGCGCCTTGTTGACCTCGGTTCTGCGCGCGATCTTGCGGATCGATTTCTTCGCGCCGGGCGTATTGGCCATGCCGTGTAGTGCCTCGATGTCGGGACGGCCGAGCCTGGCTCGCCACCCGGGAATTTCAGGAGTGCGCGCATATACGGGAACGGCCGCCTAGGGTCAATCGACGCCTTGACCTCAGTTTCCCTTGAACGCCGGCTTCCGCTTCTCGACGAAGGCCGCCATGCCTTCCTTCTGGTCTTCGAAGGCGAACAGCGAGTGGAACAGCCGCCGCTCAAGCTTGACCCCCTGGGCGAGCGGGGTCTCGAAGGCGGCGTTGACCATCTCCTTGGTCAGCATGACCGCATTCGGCGACAGGGCCGCGATCGCCTGGGCCGCCGCCATGGCCTCGTCCATCAGCTTGTCGAGCGGCACCACCCGGCTGACCAGGCCCGAGCGCTCCGCCTCGGCGGCGTCCATCATCCGGCCGGTCAGCACCATGTCCATGGCCTTGGCCTTGCCGACGAAGCGCGGCAGGCGCTGAGTGCCCCCGGCGCCGGGCGAGACGCCCAGATTGATCTCCGGCTGGCCGAAGCGGGCGTTCTCGGCGGCGATGACGAAGTCGCACATCATGGCCAGCTCGCAGCCGCCGCCCAGCGCATAGCCGGCCACCGCGGCGATCACCGGCTTGCGGCAACGGGCCACCTGCTCCCAGTTGCGGGTGATGAAGTCCTCGCCATAGACCTCGGCATAGGATTTCTTGGCCATCTCGGTGATGTCGGCGCCGGCGGCGAAGGCGCGCTCGGAGCCGGTGATGACGATGGCGCGGATGCCCTTGTCGGCCTCCGCCGCGACCAGGGCCGTGGTCAGTTCTGTGGCCAGCTGGTCGTTCAGGGCGTTCAGGGCCTGGGGCCGGTTCAGCCGCACGAGCAGCACCGCCCCGTGGGTCTCGACGATCAGGGTCTCGTAGCTCATGGCCGCTCCAGTCTGTTCAGCTGTGGTCAGGGTCCATCGACCGAAACACCTCGCGCACGCAAGAGGGCCGGCACGCTGTCGGGGCCAACCAGGTGGCCGACGCCGACCACCATCACCGCCTCGCCCCGGCCCTGCAGCCGATCGACGATCGCATCGACCCAGCGGCGATTGCGCGCCACCACCAGCGAGCGATAGACGCCCGGCGACGACTTGATCATCGGATCGAGCGCCTCGCGGACGAGGCCGGGCGCATCGCCGGCCATCCAGACGGTCACGATCCGCTCATAGCTGGCCGTCCCTTCGTCCAGTTCGCCCAGGGTCTCCTCCAGCGAGGCGATCTGATCCGGCAGCGGGGCATTGGATAGAAAGCCGATCTGCTGTTCGGCGGTCTCGAAGGCGCGTCGCGGCACCGAGGCCGGGACCAGACCGGCGATCTGGCGCTCGACGCCCTCTTCCTGGACCGCGCCGGCCTGGCGATAGACGGCGAGCGACAGGGTGATCTCGGCCAGCCAGGGGCGCAGGCGATCCAGGCCCTCGACGCTGACGCCGCAGCCTTGCGCCACCTTGGCCAGGCGTTCGCGGCTCGCGACGGGCAGTTCCTCGCTGAGGCTTTCGCCAGGGCCTTGCAGGCCTTCAAGGGCCGCCAACCGGGTCGCGGTCAGGCTGGAGGCGTCGTCGAGCGGAATCTCGAACCAGAGGTCGGTGGCCTGGCCGAGCGCCTGTTTCAGCTTCGGCGGCTCCCAGTCGAGGCCAGGCGGCAGGATATGCACCGAGCCGAACAGCACCACGGTCGCGTGCGGCCCGTGCACCACCCAGACCGGCGGCTGCGCGATCGCGGCGCCGGCCAGAAGCCAGGAACAAAGTCCAACCAGCGCGAAAATGAAACGGCGCGTCATCACGCGCGAATCTAGGCGGCCCGGCGCTCCAGGGCTAGCGTTGACAGACCGGACAGTAAAAGGTCGAGCGTCCAGCCTGGACGATACGCTCCACGATCCCGGTGCAGGCGCCCCGCTGGCAGGTCTCGCCCTCGCGGCCATAGACGCGGAACCGGTGCTGGAAATAGCCCAGCGCGCCATCGGCGGCGGCATAGTCGCGCAAGGTCGAGCCACCGGCCTCGATCGCCTCCTCCAGCACGGCCTTGACCGCCGTCACCAGGCCGTTCAGCGCCCGCGCGCCGAGCTCACCGGCCGGCCGTAAGGGCGAAATGCCGGCGCGAAAGAGAGCCTCGCAGACATAGATGTTGCCGAGACCCGCCACGATGCGCTGGTCCATCAGGCTGACCTTGACGCTCTGGCGGCGGCCGGCGAACGCTGCCGCCAGGTGTTTGCCGGTAAAGTCGGGACCTAAGGGCTCCGGCCCCAGCCCCGCGAACCAGGCATGTGTCGCCAGGGCGTTCGTGGCGATCAGGTCCATATAGCCAAAGCGGCGCGGGTCGAAATAGGTGACTCGGATGCCGCCATCCGTCTCGAAAATCACATGCGCATGCTTGGGATTGGCGGGCGCGGCATAGTGGAAGTCGCCCGGCCGCCGTGTAGCCTCGCCGCCGGTGATCTCGAACCGCCCGCTCATGCCCAGGTGCATGACCAGAGTGTCGCCGCGATCCAGCGGCGCGAGCAGGTATTTGGCGCGCCGCTCCAGCCGCTCGATGCGCGCGCCGGTCAGCCGCTGGACAAAACCATCGGGCAGCGGAAAGCGCAGATCGGGCCGCCGCGCCTCGACGCGGACCAGCCTCGCGCCGGCCAGCACCGGCTCGAGGCCGCGGCGGACGGTTTCAACCTCGGGAAGCTCGGGCATGGACGCCCTATGGCATGTTCTGATCGACGGCGCCGCCTTCGCGCGTGCGGGATGACGCGGGCGGCCGGTGAGGCTAAGAGGCGAAGCCATGAGCCAAGCCCAAGCCTCCTTCGGCTTCAAGGACGTCGATCCGGCCGAAAAGCCCCGGCTGGTGCGCGGCGTGTTCGATTCCGTCGCCCGCCGCTACGACCTGATGAACGACGTGATGAGCGGCGGCGTGCATCGGGTGTGGAAGGACATCGCCGCGGTGCGGCTGAACCCCCAGCCCGGCGAGACCATCGTCGACTGCGCCGGCGGCACCGGCGACATGGCGCGGCGGCTGGCCAGGCTGGCCGAAAACGCCCGCAAGCGGCGCGGCGGCGAGGCGGCACGGCTGATTGTAATCGACTATAACGAAGAGATGCTGAGCGTCGGCCGCGCGCGCGAGACCGCGCCGGAGATCGTCTGGAGCGTCGGCGACGCCCAAGCCCTGGCGCTGCCCGACGCCTCAGCCGACGCCTATATGATCGCCTTCGGCATCCGCAACGTCGCCGATGTGGCCAAGGCTCTGGCCGAGGCGCGCCGCGTGCTGAAGCCCGGCGGCCGGTTCGTCTGCCTGGAATTCTCCAAACCGGTGACCGAGGCGCTGTCAGCGGCCTATGACGCCTATTCGTTCCGGCTGATCCCCCGGCTCGGCCAATGGATCGGCGGCGACCGCGAGGCCTATCAGTATCTGGTCGAGAGCATCCGCCGGTTTCCCGACCAGGCGGCCTTCGCGGCCATGATGCGCCAGGCCGGGTTCGGCCGCGTCGCCTGGACCAATCTGACCGGCGGGGTCGCCGCCGTGCACCAGGGCTGGGCGATCAGCGCTCCATGAGCGACGCGGCGGCGCTTGGCCGGTTCATCGCCGCGGGTTGGGTGCTGGTCCGCGCCGACGCCTTGATCCCGCGCGAGATCGATCATCTGTTGCCGCCGTCCAGCCGCACCCTGGCGCGGACCTTGCGGCTGTTCAGCGGACCGGAGGCCCGACGCGGGCGGCCGGGCGAGCGGCTGGCGCGGGCGTTCGAAAAGCTGGGGCCTGTCTCGATCAAGCTCGGCCAGGTGCTGTCGACCCGCGCCGACATCTTTGGCCGCACCTTCGCCGAGGACCTGTCGAAGCTGAAGGACCAGCTGCCGCCCTTTCCGACCGAGGTGGCCAGGGCCGAGGTGGTCGCTTCGCTCGACCGGCCGCTGGAGTCCATCTTCGCCAGCTTCGGCGAGCCGATCGCGGCGGCGTCCATCGCCCAGGCCCACCCGGCCACCCTGCTCGACGGCCGCCGTGTTGCGGTCAAGGTGCTGCGCCCGGGCATCGAACTGCGCGTCGGCCGCGATGTCGAGGTGCTGCGGCTGGCCGCGGCCCTGGTCGAGCGCCACGTGCCGCCGGCGCGGCGGCTGGAGCCCATCCTTCTGGTCGAGACGGCCGCGCGGGTGCTGGAGCTTGAGCTGGATCTTCGCTTCGAGGCGGCCGGCGCCAGCGAACTGGCCGAGATCATGGCGCAGGACGGCTTCATGCGGGCGCCGCCGGTGGTCTGGGCGGGCGTCGGCAAGCGGGTGCTGACCCTGGACTGGGCCGAGGGCATGGCGCTGACCGATCCGGCCTCGCTCGACCAGCCGGGCCTGGACCGCAAGGGCCTGGCCGACAACCTGGTGCGCGCCTTCCTGGCCCAGGCGCTGGATCACGGTGTCTTCCACGCCGACCTGCACGAGGGAAACCTGTTCATCGGCCCGCCGGCCGTGCTGACGGCTGTCGACTTCGGCATCATCGGCCGGCTCGACGCCAGCGCCCGCAAGCACCTGGCCGAGATCCTGTGGGGCTTTCTGCAGCGCGACTATATGCGCGTCGCCCGGGCGCATTTCGACGTCGGCTATGTGCCGGCGCACCATTCGGTCGAGGCCTTCGCCCAGGCGTTGCGCGCCGTCGGCGAGCCCAATGTCGGCCAGCCGGCTGGAGCGGTCTCCATGGGCCGGCTGCTCGGCCTTTTATTCGAGATCACCGCCCTGTTCGACATGCGCCTGCGCCCGGAACTGGTCTTGCTGCAAAAGACCATGGTCACGGTCGAGGGCGTGGCGCGGCGGCTCGATCCGACCCACAACCTCTGGGCCGCGGCCGAGCCGGTGGTCAGCCGCTGGATCGCGCGCGAGCTCTCCCCGCTCGCCCGCATCCGCGAACTGGCCGACGACGCCACGAAGGCGCTGAAGGCCATCTCGCGCATGGCCGAGGCGCCGCCCGCGCCGACGGTAGTGGTCGAGACTGAGACCCGCCGGCTGAACGGAGCTTGGTGGTTCGTCCTGGGCGCCGCGGCGTCGGGCCTGGCCTTCGCCGCGGCAAGCTGGCTCTTAAGTCGCTAGCCCTGGTCGTCTGACGAGTCGCGGCTGCCCGAACGGCGGCTATAGCTGCGGCCGCCGCCGCGGTCGGAATGGTCGCTATCGTCGGACTGACGCGCCACCTGTTCGTCCCAATAGGCCTTGCCGGACTGGGGCTTGAACATGGTCCGGGGCGCGCCGTCCTTGGTCACCACCGCGAAGATGTTGCGCGCCGGATCGTAGAGCAGCTTGTCGCCATTGCTGCGCGTCAGGGTCAGGGCGTCCTTCGGCGGCGAGGCGGTGAAGGCGTGCGCCTTGGCCACGAAGTCGTCCAGGGTGTGCGCGTCGAAATCGGCCCCGTCGCGCTGGAACTGATAGTCGGCGTTTTCCTGCGCCGTATGGCGTCGATTGGCCGCCCACATCGGCTTGCCGTTGACCAGGGCGACCGGCTCGCGTCGAGCGTCGTTCTGATCGTCGCTGTCGCGATCGGCATAACCGCCCCGGTCGGCGGTCCCGTTCAGGACGCTGTGACCACTGTCGGCCGCCACCGTGGTGTCGGCGGCGGGCGCGCCGCCCGTGTGGTCGCGCGCCGCGGTCGCCGAGCCGCCGTCACAGCCGGCGAGCGCGATCGCCGCTCCCGCGAAAAGCGCGGCGATTCCAACGTAACTCACGGTCTTTCCCATTGCCCCAGCTCCCTCATAAGGCGTCCTCGGAACAAACTAAGAACAAAATCTTTCATTTGTCCAGCCCCCTCGAAACGCTAAGGAGCAGGCGCATTTCAGCGAGGCGAAAAGCGCGTGGAAGACAAGCGGGTTCTTCTGATCGTGGGCGGCGGAATCGCCGCCTACAAGGCGCTGGAGCTGACCCGCCTTTTGCGCAAGGCGGGCATCGGCGTCCGGCCGATCCTGACCCGCGCCGGCGCCCAGTTCGTCACCCCGCTGTCGCTCGCCGCCCTGGCCGAGGACAAGGTCTATAGCGAGCTCTTCTCCCTGACCGACGAGGCGGAGATGGGCCATATCGAGCTGTCGCGCTCGGCCGATCTGGTCGTCGTCGCCCCCGCCACCGCCGACCTGATGGCCAAGGCCGCCCACGGCCTGGCCGACGACCTGGCCTCGACCACCCTCTTGGCCACCGACAAGCCGGTGCTGATGGCGCCAGCGATGAATGTGCGCATGTGGGAGCACGCCGCGACCAGACGGAACCTGGCCACGCTGAAGGCGGACGGCGTCACCATCGTCGGCCCGGACGAGGGCGCCATGGCCTGCGGCGAATTCGGCCCCGGCCGCCTCGCCGAACCACAGGCCATCTTCGACGCCATCCTGGCCGCGCTGGAACCCGGCAAAACCAAACCTCTGGCCGGCAAGCGCATCCTGATCACCGCCGGCCCCACCGCCGAGCCGATCGATCCGGTGCGGGTGCTGACCAACCGTTCCAGCGGCAAGCAGGGCTACGCCATCGCCGAGGCCCTGGCGCGGCTGGGGGCGGAGGTGGTCATGGTCTCCGGCCCGACGGCCTTGCCCGCGCCGCGCGGCGTCCAGCGCGTCATGGTCGAGACCGCGCGCGAGATGCTGGCCGCCTCGCTGGAGGCCCTGCCGGTGGACGCCGCCGTCTGCGTCGCCGCCGTCTCCGACTGGCGCGCCGACGAGGTGTTTGGCGTCAAGCTGAAGAAGGGCAAGGATGGCCCGCCGGCGATCCGGCTGGTGGAGAACCCCGACATCCTCGCCACCATCGCCGCCACCGGGCCAAATCGGCCGAAACTGGTGGTCGGCTTCGCGGCCGAGACCGGAGACCTGGAAATGCACGCCCGCGCCAAGCTGGCCCGCAAGGGCTGCGACTGGATCGTCGCCAACGACGTGGCCGAGGACGGCATCATGGGCGGCGACGAAAACGAGGTGCTTTTAGTCTATCCGCAAGGGACCGAGGCCTGGCCGCGAGCCTCCAAGACCGAGGTGGCCGCCCGCCTTGCGGCGCGCATCGCCGAGGACCTCGCGTGAGCCCAACCATCGCGATCACCCGCCTGCTCCATGCCGAGGGCCTGCCGCTGCCGGCCTATGAGACCGAACACGCCGCTGGCATGGACCTGCGCGCCGCCGTCGCCGAGGCCGCGCCGCTGACCCTGCGCCCCGGCGAGCGCGACGCCGTGCCGACGGGCCTGGCCATGGCCATACCGCCGGGCTTCGAAGGCCAGGTGCGGCCGCGTTCGGGCCTGGCGCTGCGATCGGGCGTCACCTGTCTGAACACGCCCGGCACCATCGACGCCGACTATCGCGGCGAGGTGAAGGTGATCTTGATCAATCTTGGCGAGGCGGACTTCACCATCCGCCGCGGCGATCGCATTGCTCAACTGGTCATAGCGCCCGTGACAAACGCCACCTGGAGCGAGGTCGCGACATTGGACGAAACCACGCGCGGCCAGGGCGGCTTCGGCTCGACCGGCGGCCGCTAGCGCCGCATTCGGACATGTGTCAGGAATGTGTCGGCTAAGTGTCTGAATTCCTACGTTTTCCACATTAGTTCTATTTTTGTTCTTGATCCGCTCCGTGGGTCATGCTGGAGTTGTGGATAAGTCGGGGAGCTTTTCCATGGTTGCGCGGGTCGTCACGGTGGCCTTCCAGGGGGTGGAAGCGCGGCGCGTCGACGTCGAAGTGCAACTGACCAATGGGGAATTCGCCTTCGTCATCGTCGGGCTCGGCGACAAGGCGGTGGCGGAAAGCCGCGAGCGGGTGCGGGCCGCGTTTACGGGCCTCGGCCTCGCCCTGCCCGGCAAGCATATCGTGGTCAATCTGGCGCCCGCCGACCTGCCCAAGGAGGGCAGCCACTACGATCTGCCGATCGCGCTTTCGATCATGGCGGCCATGGGCATCGTGCCGCCCGACGCGCTGAACGACTGGGCGGCCGTCGGCGAGTTGGGCCTGGACGGGCGGATCGCCGCCGTCGCCGGCGTGCTGCCGGCCGCGGTCGCCGCCAGCGCCATGGGGCTGGGCCTGATCTGCCCCGAAGCCTCCGGGCCGGAAGCCGCCTGGGTCGGCGACTGCCGCGTGCTGGCGCCCAAGTCGCTGATCTCGCTGGTCAATCATTTCCGGGGCGTCCAGGTGATGAGCGCCCCGACGCCCGGTCCGGCGCTCGACGGGCCGCCTACCGCGGACCTGCGCGACGTCAAGGGTCAGGAGGGCGCCAAGCGGGCGCTGGAGATCGCCGCCGCCGGCGGCCACAACCTGCTGTTCATCGGCCCGCCCGGCTCCGGCAAGTCGATGCTGGCCCAGCGCCTGCCCGGCCTGCTGCCGCCATTGTCGCCGACCGAGCTTTTGGAAACCTCGATGGTGCATTCCGTGGCCGGGCTGATCGCGCGCGGCGCCCTGACCCGCGCCCGGCCCTTTCGCAGCCCGCACCACTCCGCCTCCATGGCCGCGCTCACCGGCGGCGGCCTGCGCGCCAAGCCGGGCGAAGTTTCCTTGGCCCACAACGGAATTTTGTTTTTAGACGAGCTCCCGGAATTCACCGCGCAAGCCCTGGATAGCCTCCGCGCGCCGCTGGAAACCGGCGAGGTGGTCGTGGCCCGCGCCAACGCCCACATCCGCTATCCGGCCCGCGTGCAGCTGGTGGCGGCGATGAACCCCTGCCGCTGCGGCCATGGCGGGCTGGGACGCGGCGCCTGCGGACGCGCGCCGCGCTGCCTGCAGACCTATCAGAGCCGTATTTCCGGGCCGCTGCTCGACCGCATCGACCTGCAGGTCGAGGTGCCGCCGGTCACCGCGACCGATCTCGCCCTGCCCGCCGCCGCCGAAGGCACCGCCGAGGCCGCCGCCCGCGTCGCCCAGGCCCGCAGCGCTCAGGCCGAACGAGCGCGCGAGGCCGGCGAGGACGCCGCCCCCATCAACGCCCGCGCCGACGGCGGCTTTCTGGAGCGCATCGCCGCCCTCGACCAGCCGGCCGCGGCGCTCCTGTCCAAGGCCGCCGAGGCCAATGGCCTGACCGCGCGCGGCTGGACCCGCACGCTGAAACTCGCCCGCACCATCGCCGACCTGGACGGCGCGACCGCCGTTCGCCGCCTGCACGTGGCCGAGGCGCTGATCTACCGTCGCGTCGGGCCAGCGGTGGAGATGGCGGGCATGCGCGGCTGAATGGTGGGCGTTTGACCCTCCGTTAAACCGCCTGGCGCTACACTTACCGTCTCATGCCCAAAGACCCCTTTCCGAACGGCATCCCGCTCGAACAGCTGGCCGCGCTCAGCCATGAGTTTCGCACGCCCTTGAATGGCGTGCTCGGCATGGCGCGGCTGCTGGACTCCACGCGCCTGACCGCCGAGCAGCGCGCCTATGTGGCGGCGCTGAACGAGAGCGGCGGGCATCTGCTCGGCCTGGTCAACGACGTGCTCGACTACGCCAAGCTGGGCGCGGCGGGCATGGAGCTCAATCCCGCCGCCGTCGATGTCGAGGACGTGCTGCGCTCGGTCTGCGAACTGATGAGCCCGCGCGCCCACGAAAAGGGCCTGGAGATCGGCTGGGCGGCCGAGGCGGGCCTGGATCCCGTCCTGGCCGATGAGGGCCGGCTGAAGCAGATCCTGCTCAACTTCGCCGGCAATGCGGTCAAGTTCGTCGAGACCGGCGGCGTGCTGCTGCTCGCCGAGCGCGCCGGCCTCGGCCGCCTGCGCTTCACCGTTTCCGACACCGGTCCGGGTGTGGCCGAGGCCGCGCGCGCCCGCATTTTCGAAGCCTTCACCCATGCCGACCCGGAGCACGGGTCGCGGCTGGGCGGCGCGGGCCTGGGCCTGGCCATCGCCAGCCGCATCGCCGAGGCCATGGGCGGCCAGGTGGGCGTCGCCGGCGCGGTCGGGCGCGGCGCGGACTTCTGGTTCGAGGCCCCGTTCGAGGCCGCCGGCAAGGCCAGGGCCGATGCGCCCCTGGCTGGCCGGCGCGTCGCCATCGTCTCGCCCAGCGCCATCTTGCGCGAGGCCGCCGGCCGCCAGATCGAGGCCTGCGGCGCCCACGCCATCAAGACCGAGCGGCTGGACGAGGCCCTGGCCCAGACCGCCTCAGCCGACGTCATCCTGGTCGACCAGGCCCTGGTGAAGGGCCGTGCGCGACTGAAACCGCCGCCCGGCCGCGCCGCCGTCGTGCTGCTTAGACCTGAGGAGCGCGGCCGCATCGCCCGACACCGCGCCGCCGGTTTCGCCGGCTATCTGATCAAGCCGCTGCGCCGCGCCTCACTGGCCGCCCGGGTCCTGGCCGCCGAGGATGCGCAGGCCCCGCATCCGTCGATCGAGGACGAGCGCATCGCGCCCACGGCGCCGGCTCAGGCCGCCGCGGCCCCCGGCGCGCGCGTGCTGCTGGCCGAGGACAATCCGATCAACGCCATGCTGGCCCGCACGCTGCTGGTCCGCGAAGGCTGCAGCGTCGATCATGTCACCGACGGCGAGGCGGCGCTCGAAGCCGTCGGCAAGGGCGGATACGACCTCGTTTTGATGGATGTCCGCATGCCGCGCCTGTCCGGCATGGAGACCACCCGGGCGCTGCGCGCGCGGGGTGTCGAGACCCCGGTCGTGGCCCTGACCGCCAACGCCTTCGAGGACGACCGCCGCGCCTGCCTGGCCGCCGGCATGGACGATTTCCTGGTCAAACCCTTAAGCCCCGAGGCGCTTCGCCGCGCCCTTCTGCTCTGGACCGGCCCTGGCTGGACGACCGCCCGCAACCACGCCAAGCTCGCCGGCTAGAGTCGGGGCGTCGGGCCGCCGCTCGCGGGGAGAGCGGTTCATGTCCGAGGAGGTCGTCGCACCCGCCGCCAGCACGCCGCCGCCGCACCGCCGCAGCATGGGCGAGGTGTTCAGGGCCCTGACCCGCCCGCGCGTCGCCCTGATGCTGATGCTGGGCTTCTCGTCCGGCCTGCCCTTCATGCTGATCGGCAATACGCTGGGCTTCTGGCTGGCCGGCGACAACATCAAGCTGGCCGCCATCGGCTACCTTTCATGGGCCGGCCTGCCCTATCTGGTGAAGTTCATCTGGGGCGCCGTCGTCGACCGGGTCCCCGCGCCGCTGGTCGCCTCGCTCGGCCGCCGGCGCGGCTGGATGCTGCTCAGCCAGCTGGGCGTAGCGGGCGGCCTGATCGGCATGGCCGCCTGCGATCCGAAGCAGCACCTTGTCCTGCTGGCCTGCGCCGCCGTGTTCACCGGCATCGCCGCCGCCACCCAGGACACGGTGATCGACGCCTGGCGGATCGAGAGCGCCGCCGACGCCGACGAGCTCGGCCTGCTGACCGCCTCCTATACCCTCGGCTATCGCGGCGCCTTGATCGCCACCGAGGCCGTCATCCTCTTGGTGGCCCAGGCGCTCGGCTGGCCCTGGGCCTACGCCCTCTATGGCGGGGCCATGATCGTCGGCCTGGCCGCCGCGCTGATGGCCCGCGAACCGGTCCGAGCCGACGAGGCCATGGAGGCGCGCGATCGCCGCGAGGGACACAACCCCTTGCTGGCCGGCTATGATGCGATCGCCAGCCCCTTCATCGTCTTCTTCCGCGCCCACGGTGTGGCCATGGCGCTTTTGATGCTGCTGACGATCACGCTCTACCACCTTAGCGACTACATGCGCGGGCCGATGTCCAACCCCTACTATGTCTCGCTGCACATCAGCCTGGCGACCATCGCCTATGTGCGGCTGACCATCGGCGCCATCGGCTCGATCGTCGGGGTGGTGCTGGGCGGACTGACCAGCCTGCGCATCGGCAACCGACCGACCCTGATCCTCGGGTCGATCATCCAGCCGATCGGCATCGGCGCCTTCGCCCTGCTGGGCTGGCACGGCGGGGATTTCACCCTGGTCTCGCTGGCGGGCGTCAATATCACCGCCTTCGAGGCGATCATGACCTTCGACGCCTTCGCCATCGGGTTTTCCGGGGTGGCGCTAGTGGCCTACATGTCGACCCTGACCAGCCTCGGCTACACCGCGACCCAGTATGCGCTGCTGACCTCGGCCCTGGCCTGGACCGGCAAGATCCTGAAGGGGTTTTCCGGGGAGATCGTGGAAGGCCTCCAGCACGGGCGCAGCCTGCTCGACGCCTACGCCCTGTTTTACCTGCTGGCGGCCGCCATCGGCCTACCCGCCATCATCTGCTGCATCGTCCTGGCCAGGGTCACCCCGGCGCCCGTTCGCACCAGGGGCTGAGGTCCGGCTCCTCGCCGATCAGGGCCAGGCCCGCGGCGATGGATTCCAGCTCGGCGCCGGTGCTGATCTTGTCCGGGCCGAAGCGGCGCTCGAACAGGGCCCGCACCGCCGGCACGAAGGACGAGCCGCCGGTCAGGAAGACCTGATCGATCGCTTCCGGCTTCAGTTTGGCGTGGCTCAGCGCCTCGTCGACCGCCCCGTCGATAGCCGTCAGGTCGCGGCCGATCCAGCTCTCGAACTCGGTCCGCTCCACGTCGCGCTGGATGTCGATGGCGCCGGCCTGGAAGACGAAGCGCGCGGCGCTCTGGCCCGACAGCGCCTCCTTCAGCCGTGAGATCGACTGGTAGAGACGGTAGCCATATTCGCCGTCGAGGAACTCGACCAGCCGGGCGATCTTTTCCGGCTCAAGCGCCCGGCGCACCAGGCCGCGGATGTCGCTCATGTCGCGGGAGGCCCGCATCAGGGCCAGCTGGTCCCAGCGCGCGAAGCTGGCATAGTAGCGGTTGGGCATGGGCGCGACATTGTCGAAGTCGCGATAGGCCGAGCCCTTGCCGAGCGCCGGCGAGACCAGGTTGTCGATCAGCCGATAGTCGAAGGCGTCGCCGGCCACGCCCACCCCGGCCTGGCCCAACGCCTTGGAGGTCAGCACCCCACGCTTTCGGGTGAAGCGGACAATGGAGAAGTCGCTGGTGCCGCCGCCGAAATCGCCGACCAGGACGGTGGCGTCGGCGTTAAGTTGGCGGGCGAAGAAGAAGGCCGCCGCGACCGGCTCGTAGGCGTAGAGGATTTCCGAGACCCCTAGCCGGCGAAAGGCGACCTCGTAGCGGGACAGGGCCAGCGCCGGATCCGGGAAGGCGCCGGCGAACCGCACCGGGCGCCCGACGATCAGCCGCGCCGGCGGCTCGGCCATCACCGCGCCGGCATGGGCGCGCACCCGCAGCAGGAAGGCAGAGAGCAGGTCCTCGAATCGGAAGCGGCGGCCGAGGATGACGGTCTCGGAAAAGGCGGCGCTGGCGGCGAAGCTCTTGAACGACTGGATGAACCGCGTCTCGCCCGGATCCTCCAGATAGGCGTCGATCGCCCAGGGTCCGGCCTCGACCAAGCGGCCGTTCGGCTGGTCAGGCTCGGCCTGGAAGCTCAGGCAGGAGCGAAACGTCGTCGAGGCCCGGCCATCGAAGGCGAAATCGGCCAGCACCGCCTCGCCGTCGTCATCGGCCATGGAGACCACGGTATTGGTGGTCCCGAAGTCGATCCCGAGAGTGGATGTCGAGGCGGGCATGCGCGCGCCGGAGCACCGGCGTGCTCCGCCTTCGTCAGCTGGGTGTATGAGGGCCGGCGTGTTTGAAGCCTGCCGCGCCCGCCGTCAAGCTTGCGGCTAAACCTTCGCCTCGGCGTGCGGCCGTTCATAGGCCGCCATGGTGGCCATCTGCAGGATCTTGGAGACCGAGGCCGAGAGGGGGCAGATCTGCACTGATTTCGACAGGCCCAGCAGCACCGGACCCACCACCGTCGCACCGCCGAGCGCCTGGACCAGCTTGGTCGAGATCGAGGCGGAATGGATGGCCGGCATGATCAGCACATTGGCCGCGCCGGTCAGGCGCATGAAGGGGAAGTTGCCGCGCTTGTCCGGCTCCAAGGCCAGTTCCGGCGGCATTTCGCCTTCGTATTCGAAGTCGATGTCCATCTCATCCATCATGGCCACGGCGGCGCGCACCTTTTCCGACCGCTCGCCCATGGGGTTGCCGAAGGTGGAATAGGACATGAAGGCGAGCCTCGGCTCGAAGCCCAGGTCGCGCACGGCATAGGCCGCCTCGATGGCGATCTCGACCAGCTCCTCGGCCTCGGGCATTTCGGTGATGTTGGTGTCGGCGATGAACAGGGTGCGGCCCTTGGCCAGCAGCACCGACATGCCGATCACCCGGCCGCCGGGCGCCGGATCGATCACCCGCATCACCTCTTCCAGCACCTGGTCGAAGCTGCGCGTGACGCCGGTGACCAGGCCGTCGGCATGGCCCAAGGCCAGCATCGAGGCGGCGAAGGAATTGCGGTCCTGGTTGATCAGCCGCTGCACGTCGCGGATCAGATAGCCCTCGCGCTGCAGGCGGCTGTAGAGGAACTCGACATATTCGGCGTTCCGCTCGGAGACCCGGGCGTTGATGATCTCAAGGCCGCTGTCGGTCGGATCGAGCCCGACCAGGCGCATGTTGTGGTGCACCAGTTCCTCGCGCCCGACCAGGATGGCCTGGCCGAGGCCGCCGCTCTGGAAGGCGTAGGCGGCGCGGATGACGCTGGCCTCCTCGCCCTCGGCGAAGACGATGCGGCGCTTGGGCGCCTGGGAGACCGCGCCCGAGATCTTCTGCAGGAAGCCGGCGGAAGGATCGAGCCGCTGGGCCAGGCCGGCGCGATAGGCGTCCATGTCCTCGATCGGCCGGCGCGCGACGCCGGAATCCATCGCCGCCTGGGCGATGAAGGGCGGGATGTACCAGATCAGCCGCGGATCGAAGGGCGCCGGGATGATGTATTCCGGCCCGAACTTCAGCGCCTTGCCGTGATAGGCGGCGGCGACCTCGTCGGGCACGTCCTCGCGCGCCAGCATGGCCAGGGCCTGGGCGCAGGCGATCTTCATCTCGTGATTGACCCGCCGGGCGCGCACGTCGAGGGCGCCGCGGAAGATGTAGGGGAAGCCCAGCACGTTGTTGACCTGGTTCGGATAGTCCGAACGGCCGGTGGCGATGATGGCGTCGGAGCGGACGGCCAGCACCTCTTCGGGCGTGATCTCCGGATCGGGGTTGGCCATGGCGAAGATGATCGGATTGGGCGCCATCGACTTGATCATCTCGGCGGTCACCGCGCCCTTGACCGAAAGGCCCATGAAGACGTCGGCGCCCACCATGGCCTCGGCCAGGGTGCGCTTGTCGGTATCGACCGCGTGGGCCGACTTCCACTGGTTCATGGATTCGGTGCGGCCTTGATAAATCACGCCCTTGGTGTCGACCGCGATGCAGTTCTCGGCCCGCACCCCCATGGCCTTGACCAGCTCCAGCGAGGCGATGCCCGCCGCGCCGGCGCCGTTCAGGACCAGCTTCAGGTCCTTCAACTCGCGGCCGGTGATGAAGCAGGCGTTGATCAGGCCGGCGGCCGAGATGACGGCGGTGCCGTGCTGGTCGTCGTGGAAGACCGGGATGTCGAGCAGTTCCTGCAGCTCGGTCTCGATCCGGAAGCATTCGGGGCTCTTGATGTCCTCCAGATTGATGCCGCCGAAGGTGACGCCGATATTCTTCACAACGGTGATGATCTCGTCGGGATCGCGCGAGGAGACCTCGATGTCGATGGAATCGACGTCGGCGAAGCGCTTGAAGAGCACCGCCTTGCCTTCCATCACCGGCTTGGAAGCCAGCGCGCCCAGGTCGCCGAGACCCAGGATGGCGGTGCCATTGGAGATGACCGCGACCAGATTGCCCTTCGACGTATAGTCGTAGGCCAGGTCCGGATTTTCGGCGATGGCGCGCACGGGCACGGCCACGCCGGGTGAATAGGCCAGGCTGAGATCGCGCTCGGTATCCATCGGCTTGGTCGCGACCACGGCGATCTTGCCGGGCTGCGGATCGCGGTGGAAGGCCAGGGCCTCTTCGTCGGTGAAGGTGCGTTTTTCGGAGTCGCTCATGCCGTACTTTGGCTTTTTGATTGCGGCGAGGCCCCTCCCCCGCCCGGGGCCGGCACCCTAACGAGGCCGTCCGCCGCCCACAACCGCCGCCGGTCATTTGGCGCGCGCGTTTGGCTTGCGCCCCGCGCCGCGTTAGGGGACGGTTCTGCTCACAAAGGGTTGAGACATGACCATCGGCAGCGAAGACGAGCTTACCCGGTTGCGCCATGTGGGGCGCGTCGTCGCCCGCACCATGGCGGCCATGGCCAGGGCCCTGGAGCCCGGCATGACCACAGGCGAACTGGACGCGCTCGGCCGCGCCCTGCTGGAGCGCGAAGGCGCGCGTTCGGCCCCCGAGGTCACCTATGATTTCCCCGGCGCGACCTGCATCTCGGTCTTTCCGCAGATCGCCCACGGCATTCCGGGCGACCAGGTTCTGAAGGCCGGCGACCTGGTCAATATCGACGTCTCGGCCGAGATCGACGGCGTCTTCGCCGACACCGGCGGCAGCTACGTCATGCCGCCGGTCTCGCCACGTATCAAGAAGCTGGCCCGCGACGGGCGACGGGCGATGTGGACCGGTGTGCGCGCGGTCAAGGCCGGGGGCCGGCTGAACGAGATCGGCCGCGCCATCCAGGGCTTCGCCGACAAGAACGGCTATACGCTGATCCGCAACCTCGCCAGCCACGGCGTCGGCGACGCCCTGCACGAGGACCCGAAGGAAATCGCCACCTGGTACGAGCCGGGCGACCAACGCCGCATCGGGTCGGGGTCTGTCTTCACCATCGAGCCTTTCCTGTCGCTCGGCTCGGAATGGGCCGTCGACACCGACGACGGCTGGACCCTGACCGCCGAGGGCGGACGCCCGACCGTGCAGTACGAACACACCCTGGTCGCCACGCCGCGCGGTCCGGTCGTCGTCACCCTGGCCGACTGAGCGCGCCGGTGAGCGAAGACCAGACCCGGACGCGGCTCAGGATCGGCGTCGGCGGCGGGCTCGGCCGGATGGGCCGCGCCATCATCGCCGCCGTCGAGGCCCGCGCGGACGCCAGCGTCTCGTCGGTGTTCGACCAGCCGGCGCGCGCTGGCGAGACGGTCGATGGTCACGTGCTCGGCGAGCTCGAAGCCGTCCTCGCCGCCAGCGATGTGCTGATCGACTTCTCGACGCCGGCGGCCTCGGTGGCGCTGGCCCGGCGCGCCGCCGAGCGGGGATCGCCCGCCCTGGTCATCGGCGCGACCGGCGCCTCGCCCGATGACGAAGCGGCCATCGCCGAGTCGGCAGCGCGCGTCGCCATCGTGCGCTCGGGCAATTTCTCGCTGGGCGTCAATCTGCTGCTCGGCATGGTCGGCCAGGCGGCGCGGCAGCTCGGGCCGGAAGACTGGGACATCGAGATTTTCGAGGCCCACCACCGGCGCAAGGTCGACGCGCCGTCCGGCACCGCCCTGATGCTGGGCGAGGCGGCGGCCAAGGCCCGCGGCGCGGACCTGACCGAGGTCGCCGAGCGCGGCCGCGACGGCCAGACCGGGGCGCGCGGCCAGGGCGCCATCGGCTTTTCGGTGATGCGCGGCGGCGGCCTGGTCGGCGAGCACAGCGTCAGCTTCATCGCCGAGGACGAGGTCATCACCTTCGCCCATTCGGCTCGCGACCGCAGTCTGTTCGCCCGGGGCGCGCTGGCCGCCGCCCTCTGGGTCGCCGGCAAGCCGCCCGGCCTCTACGACATGCAGGACGTGCTGGGCTTCAAGGACGGCCATGACTGACATCCTCTCCCTGGACGCCACCGACCAACTGCGCGCGCTGGAAACCAAGGCGATCAGCGCCGTCGAGCTGCTCGATGAGTCGGCGGCCCGCTATGAAGCGACACACGCCCAGCTGAACGCCGTGGTCGCCACCGATCTGGAGCGGGCCCGGCAGCGGGCGCGCACGATCGACGAGCGGCGCGCCAGGGGCGAGGCGCTCGGCCCCCTGGCCGGCCTGCCGATGACCATCAAGGACAGCCTGGATGTCGAGCACATGCCAGCCTCCTCGGGTCTCAAGGCCTTGCTGGGGCGCCCCGCCGAGGACGCGGCCGTGGTGGCCAGCGCCCGCGGCGCTGGCGCGGTGATCTGGGGCAAGACCAATGTCCCGGTGATGACCGCCGACTGGCAGAGCTTCAATGCCCTCTATGGAACCACCAACAACCCGTGGAGCCTGGAGCGCACCTGCGGCGGCTCGTCCGGCGGCGCCGCGGCCATGCTGGCGGCGGGCGTGACGGCGCTGGAGATCGGTTCCGACATCGGCGGCTCGCTGCGGGTGCCGGCGAACTTTTGCGGCGTCTTTTCGCACAAGCCGACCTGGGGCCTGGTTCCGCAGACCGGCCATGTGCCGCCGAAACCGGGCACGGCGGCCGCGCGAGACCTGAACGTGGTCGGCCCGATGGCGCGGTCGGCTCGCGACCTGCGCCTTTTGCTGTCGGTGATCGCGCCCGGGCCGGCGCCGACGCAAGCGCCGGAATCGCTAAAAGGCCGCAAGCTCGGCCTCTGGCTCGACGAGCCGGGATATTCGCTCGACCCGCAGGTGCGCGCCGTCATCGAGGCCTTCGCCGCGCGGCTCGTCGCCCAAGGGGCGGCAGTCGAGCCTGTCCGGCCGGTGGACGTCGCGGTCCTGACCCCGGCCTACCGAACCCTGCTCCACGCCGCCATGACCGAGGACAACCCGACGGCGCCGCACATGAGCCACGGCCAATGGCTGGAAGCCAACGAGGTGCGGGCGAGGCTGTCCCAGGAAGTAGCTAGTCTGTTCGAACGCCTCGACGGCGTCATCGCCCCGATCACGCCGGTGACCGCCTTCCCTCACGACCAGCAGGAGATGGGCGGCCGCGGCCTGCGCGACTCCACCGGCAAGACCTTCGCCTATACCTCGATCCTCGACTGGATTTCGCTCGCCACCGCCTGCGGCCTACCGGCCACGGCGATCCCGGCGGGGCTGGCCGCTGACGGCCTGCCGGTGGGGGTGCAGATCATCGGCCGGCGCGGCGGCGACTACGAGCTTCTGGCGCTCGCCCAGGCGATCGAAGACGAATTGGGCGGCTTCCGCGCCCCGCCCGCCCTGCCGACAGCCTAGACGCCGGCGCGGATCGCCTCGATCTTGTCCCAGAGCAGCGCCCCGGCGTCGGCGCCGCCGAACCGCTTCAGCTGCTGGGCGCCCGTGGGCGAGGTGACGTTGATCTCGGTCATGTAGTCGCCGATCACGTCGATGCCGACGAAGAGCAGGCCGCGTTCCCTCAGGGCCGGCCCGATGATGGCGCAGAGTTCCAGGTCGCGCGCCGTCAGCTCCACCGCCTCGGCGCGACCGCCGCGCGCCAGGTTGGAACGCACCTGGTCCTTGGCCGGAATGCGGTTGATCGCCCCCACCGGCTCGCCGTCGATCAGGATGATCCGCTTGTCGCCCTTGGAGACGGCGGGGATGAACTTCTGCGCCACCACCGGCTCGCGCCCGATCATGGCGTGCAGCTCGAGCAGGGCGTCGAGATTGGGGTCGTCGGGCTTCAGCCGCACGACGCCCGAGCCGCCACCGCCATAGAGGGGCTTCAGCACCATGTCGCCATGCTGGGCGCGGAAGGCGTAGATCGCCTCGGGGTCGGAGGTGACCAGGGTGGGCGGCTGCACGCCGGCGAATTCGGTGACGAACAGCTTTTCCGGCGCGTTGCGCACCTGGGCCGGG
>Ga0302314_10004329_pt1 | contig 26136 bp, 20 predicted proteins | sample III_Palsa_N2_3_FD_200533 | JGI IMG/M metagenome (GOLD analysis project Ga0302314, IMG submission 200533) | Peat permafrost microbial communities from Stordalen Mire near Abisko, Sweden - III_Palsa_N2_3 | ecosystem: Environmental > Terrestrial > Soil > Palsa > Peat permafrost | place: Sweden...
ACATGGTCAAGCGGGAAAAGGGCGCGATCGACGTGCTGTGGGCAAGCGCCGGGACGGGCGAGCCGCGCAGGCACCACGAGATCACCGAGGAGCACTTCGATGCCGCCTTCGAGCTGAACGCGCGCGGCACGCTGTTCACGGTGCAGAAGGCGCTGCCGCTGTTCAACGACGGCGGCTCGATCATCATGACCGGGTCGAACGCTTCGCAAAGGGGCTACCCCGGGTGGAGTGTGTACGCGGCGAGCAAGGCCGTGCAGCAGGGCTACGCCCGCGTGTGGGCGGCCGAACTGAAGGACAGGGGGATCCGGGTGAACGTGCTGACCCCCGGCCAGGTCGCCACGGCGAAGCAGGAGGAACTGTTCGACGAGGAGACGAAGCGGCAGTTCGAATCCCTGATCCCGCGGGGAAAGATGGGCCGCCCCGAGGAGATCGCGACGGTCGCGCTGTTCCTCGCCTCGGACGACTCGAGCTACGTGAACGGCATAGAGCTGGTTGCCGACGGCGGCACCACGGCGATCTGAGCGCGGCTGGCCAACTGGCGCTAACACCACCCGGCAGCTGGGCCGGGACAGGAATGCCAGCAGGTTGAGCGGCTTGATGCCGTGGTCTACGGTGCGCGGCATGACCTGCCGCGTCTCATGGTGGAACTCGGTCAGCATGCGGGCCGCCGCCAGCGAGACCAGCGTTGTGCGGGACCTCCGCTCCGCCCACCGCCAGTCACCGTCGGGGTTGACCTCGAGGAAGACCGGTATACCGCCGCGGATGAGGAAGTCGAACGCACCGAAGCGGAGCGCCATCGCGGAAGCGAGCAGGCGAGTGGCCGCCTCTACCGTGGCCGGGGATTCCACCGGCCGGACCCGGACCCCGTCGGGGTCGGTCCACAGGTCGGCCGGAGAGTCCTTGCCAACTTCGTACGCCGCGATCCGTCCGGCCGCGTAGTACACCCGCAGCTCCGCGTCGTGCTCGACATATTCCTGCACCACGACCGGGGGACCGAGACCGCCAGGAAGGTCGCGCCGCTCGACCACGGTAGGGAAGATTCCGGTCAGCCGGCCCGGCTCGGCTTCGACAAAATGCTGGTCCACGGCCTTGATGACCAGCCGTGGGCAGCTGAAAGCCCGGCGGGCGTGGCTGAGGTCGGTGGTAACGATCGTTCGCGGTACGGATATCTGATTGCGCTGGGCGAGCATCAGCTGCGCGAGGAGGGGCGGTCGCCGCGGCAGAATCGATATTCCTGAGATCGCCGTTAGCTGGTCGGCCGCGGCGTGCCAGGAAGCGCGGAGAAACAGTTCGGGTGCCGGACCGATTGAGCCCCCGTCGATCGCCCGCACCGAGAAATGCCGTAGCCAGGTGACGGTGGGAGCCAGCCACCGTCCGTTCACGAGAATGGTTTTGCTCATCGGGTCGATGAGCAGGCTGCCGGCGGCGAGTTCGCCCGCGTTGACCCGTTCGACCGGGACCGCTGCTCTGGACAGCAGATCGTGAACGGAATCGAGCTCCGCGTCGCATGTGCGGCTGAGCAGCAAGACGGTGGGCAGCGGCCGGTCGGCCGGTGCCCTGAACGCCGCGCCAGTCCGGCCCTCAGGCGCGGGTTCGCTCCGCGGGCGCACGTCGAAAACTCGGTCGGGCGCTGCCAGCTGGCTGACGAAGCGCTCACCGTCAGGCACGGATCACGTCGGCCCCGGCCTCGCTGTGACCGCTGGCGAGCAGCTCATCAGCCATCGTCAGCAGCTTCGCGACGGTGGCTCCGACCTGCTCGGTTGCCGCTGGCAGGCGTTCGGCCACACGTCGCAGCAGCGGCATGTCGAGCAGCGCGGTGGGCGGCTCGTCACCGCGGGCCGGCCGGACGCGGACGAGCAGTTCCAAGACGGCGGCGATCTCGGTTGCCAGCATCCCCAGCGAGTCCAGATCGTTGAGGTCGCAGCGCTGACGCAGCGCCGGAAGTAGGCCTCGTCCGACAGCTCGCGCAGCGCGGCGCAGAACTGGGTCTTGGTCGTTGACGGGCTCATGTTGATGACGTCGAAGTCGGCGTCGATGGCCCATCGCAGGCCGGCCAGCAGCGCGTCGCCGGTCCCGTGCTTGCCCTGGGTGAGGACGCGGACCGAGGTCAGCGACACGTTCGGCGCGACCGACCGGATCAGGGTCCTGGGATCGGGCCGAAACCGCGATCCGCGAGATGGCCATCGCCGCCCTCTACGACGAGCGGCAGCAGCGGGGCGACGGCCGCCAGCGCCTCGATGGCCGTCGCCCCGCCGGGTGAGCCTGCCCGTCCATGAGCCGAAGGAGCATGGCGGCCCGGGCCGGGTCGGCGATCGCCCTGGCCGCGGAGGCCAGGTCGTAGTCGGGGGCGGGCACGGGCCCAGCGTACGACAGGAACAGTTTCGGCTGCGCACGACGACCGAGGAGACCCGCCTGTCCCGGTCGAAGCCTGATCGGGGCCTGGTGCGGACGAAAGCAGAGCTCGTCAACTCCGGCGACATCGTCCCGGCGACGCTCGTCGCGGTGAACTTCATCGCCCGCCGTCCCTCGTGACGGGGAAGGGGCCGTCCGCGGGCAAGTGGCAGGTGCCGGTCCCCGCCGGCTTCCCGGGCTGAACGGTTTGGGCGCGAATTGACTACTACAGGGTGGAGCGGGACAGAGCCGAGGAGGGACATGGCGTCAGACGCGGAATTGATCGGCCGATCGCTGGCCGGCGACACAGATGCGTTCATGGAGGTGATCGGCCGCCATGAGGCCGCGATCGGGGCTTACCTGGCGCGGCGCGTAGGGCGTGAGACGGCCGAAGACCTGCTCGGCGACGTGTGGGTCGCGGCCTTCGAGTCCCGGAGAACGTATGACCGGTCGTACGCCGAGGCCCGGCCCTGGCTGTACGCAGTGGCGCTGAGCCGGCTGCGGCACTACTGGCGGTCCCGGCCGGCCGAGGACCTGGTCCCGGACGTCACCGCCCTGGCCAGCGGGTGGGATCCCTGGCCGGCGGTGGACGTGCGGGTCGACACCCGGACGGTGCTCCGGGCGGCCCTGGCCGGGCTCAAGCCCGAGGAGCGAGAGGTGCTGACCCTGGTCGCCGGCGAGGACCTGACCGTGGCCGACGCAGCGCGGGTGCTCGGCATGCCGGACGGGACGGCCCGCCGCCTGCTGCACCAGGCCCGGACCGCGCTGCGAAACGCGCCGGAGGTAGCCGTGCTCCTGAAGGAACTCAACAGTGTGAAGGGCAGGCAGTGATGGTGGACGAGATGGATCTGGCTAGCCAGGCGCTGGACGTGGCGCCCCTGCGTCCTGAGGCATACGAGCGGGCACGGGCGCGGCTGCGGGGAGCCATGGCCGAGTCCGGGGCCCGGCCGGAAGCGGCGCCGGCGGTGGCTCCGCTGCGGGGAGGCCGGGCACGCGGCCCCCATCGCGGCCCCCGTCGCGGGCGGCTGGGCACCCGGGGCAAGGTCGGCATCGGCGCCGGGATCGGCGTGCTCGCGGCCGGGGTGGCCGTGGCCCTCGCCGTCACGTCCGCGCCCCAGCCCACGACGCCGGCCGGAGCCGCCGGGTCAGCCAAGTCAGCCGGGCCGGGCAAGTCAGCCGGGCCGGTTTCCAGCGCGCCCGTGACGAACTCCAAGCTGATGTCCCTGGCCGCCTTCATCAAGGCGAACGACGGCGGCTCGCTGCCGGGTGACGCGTCGCTGATCATTCGCAACCAGCCGACCCCGGCCGGGCCAGTGGAGATCACCTACAACCTGTACGCCGACAGCGGTGCCTACTACGCGATCGACGCCCAGGGCGAAGGCCCCCAGTACGTGGCGGGGGCCAAGCAGGCCCTCACGGCGGCGGTCAACGACCATGACAACCTCGCCTACGGCGGCGCCCGCGAGGTGGCGGCGGCCCGCTACGCGGCGGCCGGCGACCTCGCCGCCGCCCGCGAGCAGATGAACAATGCCCTGGGCAACAACGACTACTACCTCCCCCTGGCCGAGCGGAAGGCGATCTGGGCCAAGGGGGCGGCGGCCCGGGCGGAACTAGAGAAGGAGAAGGGCGTCAAGATTCCCTTCAAGATGCCCACCGGCAAGGTCCTGCAGGAAGACATCGACAGCACCATCTGGGATAACAGCTTCGACGCGCTGAGCCAGGGGGCAGGCAGCCCGCAGGTCCGGGTGGGCGTTCTGCGCCTGCTGTCGACCGTTCCCGAGGTCACCGTCGCGAATTCGACGACCGACGGGCAGTCCACGCTGACCCTGACGGCGGACTTCTTCAACGACGGCAGCGAGGTGCTGACGATCAACGCCGAGACCGGGATGCCGATCAGCTACGCGTCCAGCCTGACCGGAGTCAAGCCGGTCACGGACACCTTCCAGGTCTCCCGGGTGACGATGGCCGACGTCGAGGCCGGGAAGTTCTGACCCCACCCGGCAGCCGGGCTGACCGTGCGGGCCGCCCGGGTAAGGGCGGCCCGCACGGCCGTCGTGCCGGCGATCAGGAGACCCAGAGTTGGACGAGAAGCAGGCGGCCGCCTTCGAGGCCTTCGTCAACGAGTCCGGCGGAGCGCTGATGAGAACGGCGGTCTTTCTCACCTGTGACCCGCACGCCGCCGAGGACGTCTACCAGGAGACCATGCACCAGCTCTCGGCCCGCTGGGCGAAGGTGGACAGTCCACTCGGGTTCTGCCGCCGGGTGCTCCGCAACCTGGTCATCGACCGGGCGCGAGCGCGGCGGCGGCGACCGCGCGAGGTGGAGTTGCGGCCGGGGCTCGACCGCGGTGACCCGCGATCCGGTGATCCGGCCGCGGCGGTGGAGCTGCGGCTGGCGCTGTCCTCCGCGCTGGCCACGCTCACCGCGCAGCAGCGGGCGGTCATGGTGTTCCGCTACTTCGAGGACCGCAGCGAGCACGAGGTCGCCGCCATCTTGGGCATCTCCCCGGGCACGGTCAAGAGCACCGCTTCCCGGGCGATGGCCCACTTGCGGACGCACCCCGCCCTCGCCGGCCTGCACCGCCGAGAGCCGAGACGAGAGCCGAGACGAGAGCCGGTGCGGGAGCCGGAGCTACGGCACGGGCACGCCCTCGGCCGCGCGGATGCGCTGCGCGTCGCGGCCCGGCGGGGCGCCGAAGTGGCGGCGGTACTCCCGGCTGAACTGGGAGACGCTGTCGTAGCCGACCGCGTGCGCGACCTCGGCCACGTCGCGGCCGCCGGAGACCAGCGCCAGCCGGGCCTGGAGGAGGCGGACCGCCTTCTGGTACTGGATCGGCGTCAGGTGCGTGACCGCGCGGAAGTGCCGGTGGAAGGTCGCCTCGCTCATCCCGGCGAGCGCGGCGAGCTGCCCGATCCTGATCGTGTCGTCGTGGTGGTCGCGGATCCAGCGCACGGTCCGGGCGATGTGGGCGAGGTTCCCGTCGGCCAGCCCGACCTGGCGTACGATCGCCCCCCGCGGCCCGGTCATGAGTCGCCAGTGCACCTCGCGCCGGTAGAGGGGTGCCAGGATCGGCGCGTCCCGCGGCGTGTCGAGGAGCCCGGCCAGGTGCGCTAGCGCGCTGAGCAGGGGAGCGTCGGCGGTCGCGACGGTGATGCCGGGCGAGCGGGCGGCCGGGTCAGCGAGGGCCTCGGCGGCGTCGAGGAGCAGGGCCGCGATCGTCGCGGGCTCGATGCGGAGGCCGATCCCGAGGAAGGGGCGCTCGGCCGTGGCCGCCGTTACCTGGCCGACGACGGGCAGGTCGAGCTGGGTGATCAGGAACTCGCCGGCGGCGTAGTCGAATACCTGGTCGCCGGAGACCGTGCGCTTGCCGCCCTGGACGACGAGTCCGAGGGACGGCTCGGCGACGCCGGCCCGCGGCTCGGTCGGCGCGTCGGTCGCGGTGATCGTGAGCCCCTCGATCTCCGTCGGCCCGTGGTGGTTGCGGACGTGGCGGCTGATGAGCTCGCGCAGCGGGTCCAGTCCGGTCACGGCGCTCCTCATTGACGGGATCGTGCATTCATCGGACGGGAATGGTCTCGGCCGCGAGCGCCCCACCGGTCCACGATAGAGGCATGATGACTGAGGCCAGTTCGCGGCAGATCACGATCGGCGGTGACCTGCGGGTCAATCGCATCGGCTACGGGGCCATGAAGCTGACCGGCGACCAGGTGTGGGGACCCTATCCGGACCAGGGGCACGCGATCCGCGTGCTGCGCGGCGTCGTCGAGGCCGGCGTCAGCCTGATCGACACCGCCGACGTCTACGGACCGCACGACAACGAGCTCCTGATCAAGGAGGCGCTCCACCCGTATCCCCCGGGCCTGGTCATCGCGACCAAGGGCGGCTTCGTCCGGGGCGGCTTCGACTACGGCACGCTCGGGGCAGTCGGCAACCCGAACTACCTGCGGCAGAGCGCCCATATGAGCGCCCGGCGGCTGGGCCTGGCCGCCATCGACCTGTACTACCTGCACAGCGGGCGGGCGGTGGACGCGCCGTTCGAGGACCAGGTCGGCGTGCTGGCCGAGCTGCGCCAGGCCGGGCTCATCCGCCATGTCGGCCTGTCCAACGTCACCCTCGAGCAGCTGCGGGCGGCCCAGGCGATCGTGCCGGTCGCGGCGGTCACCGCGCTCTACAACGTGACCGTGCGCACGGGCGCCGACCTCCTGGCCGCGGCCGAGGAGGACGGGATCGTCTTCTCCCCGTGGCATCCGGTCACGACCACGGACGGGCCGCTGGCCGCGCGGGCGGCCGAGGTGCTGACCCCGATCGCCGCCGCGCACGGCGCTAAAATCCAGCAGATCGCGCTGGCCTGGCAGCTCCAGGGCTCGCCGCGGACCCTGCCGATCCCGGGCACGACCTCCCTCGAGCACCTGCGCGAGAACCTGGCGGCGCAGGCGATCGTGCTCAGCCCGCAGGAGATGCGGGCTATCAACGACATCACCGCCGCCCCTCAGGCCGGGTAAGCGCGGCCCGAGGGGCGGCGGACATCACATCTACGCCGGCGTGCCCGGGATGTAGTACGGGCGCCGCCGGATGTACTCCTGGTGGAAGTCGAACATCGAGACGTAGAACTCGGACCAGCCGCCCATCCGCACCCGGACCAGGTCGTAGCGCTCGGGCAGGCGCATGGCCTCGGCGTAGGTCTCCGGGTTCGCGCAGGTGATGGTAATGAGGTTGGAGCCGAGCTGGCTGTGGGCGAAGCCCCCGATCAGCTCGGTGAGCTGGTCAAGGGGGAAGTCCTCGCGAATGTTGAGGTCGATCGTGGCGCCGTTGGCGATGCCGAAGTTGACCGACTTGAGGTCCCAGTCGCGCAGGGTCTGGAAGGGATCGCTGGCCTGCGGGTCAAGCGCCAGGTCCGACGGGCACGGCGCGGCGGTGAAGTCCGCCGCTATCGGCTGGCCGCTGCGGCGCCCGCCCGCCGAGGCGCCGAAGCCCAGGCCGAGCCCCACGTTGTCCTCGAAGGTCCCCACTCCCGGGGTGACGGTGAAGGCGAAGGGCCGTTCCGGCGTCCCGTACTTCTGCTTGAGCGCCTCGTAGCCCTTGGCCACCGCGGGCAGCGGCGAGTCCAGGCCGTCGTGGATGATCTGCACGCAGGTGCTGACGACGCGATCGGCGAGCGCCGTCAGTTCCGGCGCGGTGCTGACCCCGAACTTCGGCAGCCCGAGCGCCGCCTCCCGCAGCTGGCGGAAGAGTTCGGCGTCGGCCTCCCGGCGCCAGCCGCCCTCGATGGTGGTGTAGAAGGGCTGCTTCATGTCCTCGCCCCAGTCGCACTGCAGGGCGCGCAGCAGGACCGGGAGCGAGCAGCGGGCCGTGCGCGGGTCGAAGACCAGCTTCTTGATGGCGTACAGGGCATTGAGGGTGTCGGTGATGCCGCACATCATCGGCGCGACGAGGTGGTAGCGGGCGCCGCCGTCGGTCAGGTCGCGGCCGGTCTCGAGGGTGTCGGACAGCAGCGCCGAGAACAGCGGGCTCGGGCAGTAGCCGGCCAGGCTGCCGTAGCTGTTCACCAGGGTGTTGAAGAAGCCGGTCATCGCCCACTTCCAGTGGGTGAAGAAGATGTCGAGGAACTGCTCGAAGCCGCCGATCTCGTCCGCCGGCGGGGAGTTCCACGAGCTCTTGAGGCCCTTGAGGTTGATCGGCCCGGCCGCCTGCACCGTACAGCCCTCGTTGATGGCGTAGTCGACCATGGGCAGCAGCGGAACGTAGCTGAACGCCCATTCGGTCTTGCCGACGATGACCGGCTCGTAGCAGCCGTCGCAGGTGTAGTCGCGGGCGTCGGCCAGGCTCAGCGGACCGCAGGCGTTCAGCGCCGGGACGAGCTTGTCGTCGTTGAGCAGGATCGGGTGCGCCCCGCCGCTGAGTATCGCCTTCGCGGCCTCGGCCAGCAGCTCGCGGCTGGTCTTCTCGTGGACCCGCAGGGACAGGCAGGGCGCGTTGAGCGGCAGCCGCCGGGCCGAGCGCAGGCACATCAGGGTGATCTCGTTGGAAGCGTCGACGGGGTCGGCGTCATCGTTGGGCAGGTAGCCGCCGACGGTGACCTGCTGCACCCACTGGTTGATCGCCGCGCCCTGCGGGAAGTTGCCGGCCGAGTAGAAGACCGCCCCTGACCCGTAGGTCAGGTAGTCGTTGACGTGGCTGTAGTTGTACAGCACGGTCTCGTCCATCTTGAGCCAGAAGGCATCGAGCGCCTCCTGGGCCCGCTCCTCGGTGATGGCGCCGGAGGCCAGGTCCTGGCGGTAGAGCCCGATCATCTGCTGGTCGAGGCGGCCGATCGAGTGCGGCTCGCCGAGCTGATGAAAGGCGCAGTTGGTGATGAAGACCAGCTGCAGCGCCTCGACAAGCCCGGCCGGCGGCTCGTGCGCGATCCGCCGCATCCGGGCGGCGATGGCGTGCAGGTTCTCCTGCTCCGGCGGCCCCCACTGGCCGCTGCCCGCCAGCTGCTCGGCCAGCTCGGCGTAGGCCTCGATGAACTGGGAGAGTCCCTCGAGCGACCAGACCACCGACTGGTAGAAGTCGGCGGTGCCGGGGTCGGCGGAGGCCAGCCGCTGGCGGAACAGCTCGGTGATGCCGCCGATGCCCCGCTCGATCAGCAGCGGGTAGCCGGGCGCGTTGTGGCCGGTGGCCGAGTACTCGTTGAGCATGCCGAGGAATCCGGTGAGCCGCTCGTCGTCGCTCAGGTACTCCATCACCTGGGTGCCGATGCCCAGCGACAGCTGCGGCATGTTGCCGACGAGCAGCTCCTCCGGGTCGATCCGCATCAGCCCGGCCTTGTCGGCGTACGGCCGGCTGGTGAGGACCCGGCCGAGGCTGATCTTGTTCGCCTTGCCCTTGCGGAGCGCCACCGACGCGGTCAGCAGGTGCTTCTCGTCTTCGCTCAGGTAGTCGCGCAGGTGGCCGAGCGGCGGCGTCTCCCGCGGGTGGTACCAGGTGTCCTGCCAGCGGGAGAACTGCTTGTTGAGCAGGCTGAGGACCCGCTCGCTGAGCGGGCAGTCCTCGGTCAGCTTCGAGCGGCGGATGGCGTGCTGGTAGTCGCGGGCGTTGTAGAACATCAGGCCGTTGGCGCTGCGGAAGTCGAAGTACTCGTTCATCGTCACGTCGGGGTTGCCGGCGCCGGGGGCCAGGCCGCACTCCGACAGGGTGGGCACGTACCAGTAGGACCCGGCCTCGCCGCGGGTGACCGCGAACAGCTGATCGTGCACGAATCCGGGCTGGTCGCCGACGATCCCCACGATGACCTTGTCGAATACCTCGGTCGAGCGGGCGTAGCCGGCGAAGAAGACGCCCTCCTCCTTGCTGCGGTCGGGGAGGTGATGCCCGTAGGGCAGCGCCTGCCGCAGCACCCGCCGGTTGACGTTCTCCTCGTCGATGCGGCGGACCCGCTTGATGTGGCTGGAGTCATCGTCCATCGGGATCAGCCGGTTCTCGTGGTCCCGGCCGATCATGTTCTGCTTCTGCGCCTCGGTCAGCGCGTCGAGCTTGGTCCAGTCGTGCACGAACTTCTGCGTGATCAGGAAGGCCGCGCCGCGGTGCGCCGGGTCCTCGCCCCCGATGAGCACCCGCTCGTCGAGATCCTCGTGATCGGCCGGGTTCTCCAGCCCGTCGATGAAGCGGCCGCCGAGCACCTTGCCGCCGTACCGCTTGTGCGCGGGCACCACGAGCGCGGCCGAGGTGATGTCGCCGAGCCGCTCCTCGATCAGCCTGCGGGCGGCCTCGGTGTCGCACTCGTCGGACGACTTGACGTGGAACCACAGGTCGCCGCCGGTGCAGGCGAAGACGTGCGACTGCCGCTGCAGGGTGGTCAGGTCGCCCAGGCCGACCGGTAGCGGCATGCCGAGCGCGCCGCACCAGGACGTCCACAGGTCGAACCCCACGCCCAGGTTGACGGCCATGCGGTAGCCGTTCTCGGCGCACAGCTCGTCCAGGGCGCGGGCCAGCTCCTGCCAGCGCAGGCGTACTTCGGGGCTGTGGTCGCGCAGGTGATACGTGGCATAGACCGCGTAGTTCGGGAAATACCCCAAGCCACGCTGTGCGCACAAATTATCCACGGCAACTCCTAGAATGCGACGATGTATCGTCGAATTTGTCTACTGTGACCGATATAGGAATTCGAATAATTCCCAGGAGGTTCGGTCAAGTAATATCCCCAGGTCATGGCCGTGCTTAAACTTTAAATGTCACCCGATGCTCCCGGCAATAACAAAAAATTCGATGGTGAACGGACCGGGTCCGCTCCCACCGCCCAATTGGTCCGGTAAGTCGCGGCTATCCCCGGATAAGGATGCGCGTTCCGTCATTGTCCAGGAATACCGGGACGTCCGGGTTGAGTAGCTGCCCGTTGGGGGCGACCCCGAAAAACCCGGTCGCACCGGGTAAGGACAGCGACACGACGAGCTCCTGGCACAGGTGCCGGCCCGCGTCGGTGAACTCATCGGGTTTCTGGCCCGGCCACCGGCGGTCGTGCAGCTCGGCGAGCAGCGCGCCCGGGCCCGCGTTCTCGGCGAGCTGCCGGATCGACGGCCTGCGGCGGCGTGACGTCGATCAAGGCGCGGGCGGCGCGCACCAGGTCCCGGGGCAAGCCGCCCGCCAAGACGTAGCCCAGGGCGAGGAACGGCCGCGGCATCTTCGCTGAGCGACACGATGGACAGGCACCCGGGTACGCCGAAGACGGCCTTGATGTCGTTGAGGAACGCCTTCGGCGTGACCGAGGCGGACCAGCTCGCGGTGAACGTTCGCAGGTACTTGAGCTCTTCCAGGTGACGGCGGGTCTCGGCCGCGATGGTGCTCTTGCCCACGCCCCGCGGCCCGCTGACCCCCAGGACCCCGGCGTCTGGTCAACCGCCCGCCGTGCCGCCTGGGGCGCTGACCTGCATGATTGGGTGTCGTGAGCCGCAAATAGCGGTACTGCCAACACCCAATCTTCCCGGGCCCGGGCGCCGAAGCGGGCATAAGCCAATAAATCGGGCGGCCATGACCGCGGCGACACGACCGAGACGGCCAGCTTGATAACCGACGAGGCCCTACGCGGGCAAATCATTCGTGATCACGACGCCGTCCGGAATCGCGGCTCGTCTTGCATTGTTGTTGGGACCCGTGGGGCCTGCGTGATGCGCGGAGCGGTCAGCCGCCGGCCGGGATGCTCGGGGGAGTGCCGGGCGGGCGGAGGCCGGCGAGGATGACGGTGACCAGTCGGCCGACCGCGGCCTCGGACGGCAGGGCCCGGGCGGCGGCCAGGGCGTGCAGGCAGTAGGCGGCGAGTTCGCCCGCCGCGGTGTCGTCGCGGATGTCGCCGGCCGCGGCCGCGTCGGCCAGCAGGCCCTCGACCAGGCCGGTCAGGTGGGCGTGCGCCCGGCCGATGTGCTCGCCCCGGTGCAGCAGCGCCGACAGGTCGGTGCCGTGCGGCTGGTCCCGGTTCATCCGGGCGTAGGCCAGCAGCACGGCCGCGAGCCGCTCCCCGGGGTCCCCGGCCTGGGTCCCGACTAGGGAGAGCTGCTCGAGGTGCGCGCCGACCTGCCGCTCGTGCCAGGCGATGAGGACCGATTCCACGTCGGGGAAGTACTTGTACAGGGTCGCGCGCCCGATGCCGGCCGTCGCCGCGATCTTCGACATCGTCACCGTGGCCAGCCCGCCCTCGGCCACCAGCCGCGCGGTCGCGTCGATGGTCGCGTCGCGCACCGCGCGGCGGTGCTCTTCGACGGTGTCGGTCCACAGCTTCGGCACCCGCTCAGCTTATCCGGGCCGGCTGACCCGCGGCCGCGTGAACGAGACAGATTGTATTTATCATGACAGTATGTCTCAATAAACTCGTGAGCCAGGAACCAGCAATCAGGAGGGAACCGCATGCCAGCCGCCGAAGCCCGCGTCTCCACCGAGAACGCGGGCCGCTACCTCGTCCGCCTGTGCGGGCACGCCGCGAAGATGGGCCGCCGTCTCGGGCACCGGCCCCGTGCCCACGCCGGCGGCGGCGCGCCGCCCGCGATACGGCAGGCCGAGTGCTCGGGCACCGACGGAACGCTGATCCTGAGCACGGGCCGGTGCACCCTGCGGGCCGACGGCGGCCTGCTGATCGTCCGGGCCGAGGCCGACGACCCAGGCAGCCTCACCCAGATCACCGAGCTCATCGCCGCCCGGCTGGAGAAGTTCGGCCGCCGCGAGGGGCTGACCGTGACCTGGCGCCCCGAGCCGTCCTGAGCGTCGGCCGGGCAGTGGGGTTGAGGCAGTCGCCCCAGCCCCCGCCCCAGCCGTCACCCGGCGGCCGACGCCCAGGGGGCGCCCGGCACCTCCCGCTCGGCCCACTCGCGGAAGCCGGCCGGCGGGCGGCCGAGCACCCGCTGGACGCCGTCGCTGAGGTAGGCGTCCGCGCCGCGCCTGATGCCGCCGAGCATCGCCATCCGCCAGCGGATGTAGCCCTCCGGGGTGCCCGCCGCGCGCAGGCGGGCGACGTGATCGGCGTCGCTCTCGTCCTCGAACCGGACCGGCTGGCCGGACACGTCGGCCAAGATCGCCGCGGCTTCGGGGAAGCCGACCGCCTCGGGACCGGACAGGTCGAGGGCGGCCCCGTCGTAGTCGCCGCCCGCGAGGACCGCGGCGGCCACGTCGGCGATGTCGCGGACGTCGATGAACGGCTCGGTCCCGGCGCCGACCGGCGCGATGATCACCCCGTCCCGCGGGGCGAACATGGCCTCGGTGAAGTTCTGGGCGAAGTGCGCCGGGCGCAGGATCGTCGCGGGCAGCGGGCCCTCCCGCAGCGCCCGCTCGGCCGCGGCGACGGCGCCGTCGGGCAGGAACTCGACGCCGCGGGCCGACAGCAGCACGGCCCGCTGGACGCCGGCCGACTTGGCCTCGGCCAGCAGCCGGGACAGGAGCGGACTCCAGTCGGTCGCCGAGCCGGGCCCGACGATGAACAGGCCGTCGGCCCCGGCTAGCGCGTCCGGCCAGCTGCCGGGGTCCTGCCAGTCGAAGCGGGCCGCCGCGTGCCTGCTCGCCGGGCGCGGGTCGTGCCCGGCCCGGGTGAGTGAATCTCCGAGGCGGCGGCCGACCTTGCCGGTGCCGCCGAGAATGAGAAAGGTTGCCACAGGTATTGACCTTAGGGTGCCGTCTTACAGCGTCGCGATCAGGATCTGGATTGGCTCGCCCTCGCCGACCAGCGTGGTCTCGCCGGACGGGTTCGCGCCCGGGTTCTCGATCGCGAGCTCGGCCGGGTCGACGAGGCGGACGGAGGCCGCCAGGGTCTCGGTAGCGACGAGGTCCCGGTGCGTGCCGATCGCCTCACGGGCGGCGGCCGAGCCGGCGATCGTGAGCCGCATCCGGTCGGACACGCCGAGCCCGGCCGCGCGCCGGGCCTGCTGCACGGCCCGGACCACGTCCCGGGCCACGCCCTCGGCCGCGAGTTCCGGGGTCACGGCCGTGTTCAGCCGGATGAAACCGCCGCCGGGCAAGATCGCGGTGGCCGCCCCCGAGTCGTCCGCGGCGACCGTCTCGAGCGTGTACTCGCCCGGCTTCAGCTCGACCCCGCCGCAGGTCACGGTCTCGGAGTCGTCGACCGACCAGTCGCCCGACTTGCTCGCGGCGATGACCTTCTGCACCTGGGCGCCGAGCCGGGGGCCGACCGCGCGCGGGTTCACGATCAGCCGCTGCGAGACCTGCAGCCGCTGGGCGGCGGCGTCCTTGACGTCGAGCAAGACGACCCGCTTGACGTTCACCTCGCCGGTGATCAGCGAGGTCAGGTCGGCCAGCGAGCCGGCGTCGGGGGCGACGACGGTCAGCTCGGCCAGCGGCAGCCGGACCCGCAGCCCGTTCGCCTTGCGGACCGAGGCGGCGGCCGAGCAGACGTCGCGGACCCGGTCCATGGCGGTTACCAGGCCGGGGTCCGCGGGCAGGGCCGACACGTCCGGCCAGTCGGTCAGGTGCACGGACCGCCCGCCGGTCAGGCCGCGCCAGATGTCCTCGGTGACCAGCGGCAGCAGGGGAGCGGCCACCCGGCAGACCGTCTCCAGCGCCGTGTACAGGGTCCCGAACGCGCCCCTGGCCACCTGCTCGTCGGCCCCGGAGGTGTCCCAGAACCGCTCGCGCGAGGACCGGATGTACCAGTTGGTCAGCACGTCGAGGAACGCCCGGATGCTCTCGCAGGCCTCGGCGATCTCGATCCGGTCCAGCTGCCCGCGCACGTCGTCGACCAGCTGGCGCAGCTTGGCCAGCAGGTAGCGGTCGAGCACGTGGGGCGACGTGGTGTCGGGGGCGGCGGCGTCGTAATCGGCGATGTTCGCGTACAGCTGGAAAAAATACCAGCTGTTCCACAGGGGCATCAGGACCTGGCGGACGCCGTCCCGGATGGCCTGCTCGGTGACGATCAGGTCGCTGCCCCGCAGGATCGACGACGACATGAGGAACCAGCGCATCGCGTCGGCGCCGTCGCGGTCGAAGACCTCGCTGACGTCCGGGTAGTTGCGCAGCGACTTGGACATCTTCTGCCCGTCGGAGCCGAGGACGATGCCGTGGCTCACGCAGGTTTCGAACGCGGGCCGGTCGAACAGCGCCGTCGCCAGCACGTGCATGGTGTAGAACCAGCCCCGGGTCTGGCCGATGTACTCCACGATGAAGTCGCCGGGGAAGTGCGAGTGGAACCACTCGGCGTTCTCGAAGGGGTAGTGGACCTGCGCGAACGACATCGATCCCGACTCGAACCAGCAGTCGAGCACGTCGGTGACCCGGCGCATGACCGACCGGCCCGACGGGTCATCCGGGTTCGGCCTGGTCAGGTCGTCGATCGCCGGGCGGTGCAGGTCGGTGACCGCGGTCCCGAAGTCCGCCTCGAGCTCGGCCAGCGACCCGTACACGTCGATGCGCGGGAACTCGGGGTTGTCCGACTTCCAGACCGGGATCGGGCTGCCCCAGTAGCGGTTGCGGCTGATCGACCAGTCTCGGGTGTTCTCCAGCCACTTGCCGAACTGGCCGTGCTTCACGTGCTCGGGCACCCAGGTGATCTGCTCGTTCAGCTCGAGCATCCGGTCCCGGATCTTGGTGGTGGAGACGAACCAGGAGGAGACCGCCATGTAGATGAGCGGGTTCCGGCAGCGCCAGCAGTGCGGGTAGGAGTGCTCGTAGGTCTCCCGCTTGAACAGCACGGTCCCCGGGGTGGTGGCCCCGGTGCCGGCCCGGAGGTCGTCGATGATCAGGGCGTTGGCGTCGAAGACGTGCACGCCCGCGTACTCCGCGACCGGGAAGATGAACCGCCCGTCCTGGCCGACCGGGACGACCGGGACGATCCCGTACTGGTCGGTGAGCAGCTTGTCTTCCTCGCCGAAGGCCGGGGCGATGTGCACGATGCCGGTGCCGTCCGAGGTGGTGACGTAGTCGGCGTGCAGCACCACGTGGGAACCGGGGTGGCCGAGGAAGTAGCTGAACGGCGGCGTGTAGCGCAGGCCCACCAGTTCACTGCCCTTACGGCGGCCCACGATCCTCGGCTCGCCGTCGTCGCCGGCCAGCTCGCGCTGGTAGGCGGGCAGGCGTTCCTCGGCGATCAGGTACCGCTCCGCCCGCCCGCTGAAGTCGGACTCGACGACGACGTAGTCGACGTCGCGGTGCACGGCCATGGCCAGGTTGGACGGCAGGGTCCACGGCGTCGTGGTCCAGATGAGCGCGAGCTCACCGGTCTCCAGGCGGTAGCCGACGGTCACCGCCGGGTCCTTGCGCAGCTGGTAGACGTCCTCGTCCATCCGCAGCTCGTGCGCGGACAGCGGGGTCTCGTCGTTCCAGCAGTAGGGCAGGCAGCGGTAGCCCTCGTAGGCCAGGCCCTTGTCGTGGAGCTGCTTGAACGCCCACATGACGCTTTCCATGTAGGTCAGGTCCAGCGTCTTGTAGTCGTGCTCGAAATCGACCCAGCGGGCCTGCCGGGTGACGTAATCCCGCCACGCCTGGGTATAGCGGAGCACCGACTCGCGGCAGGCCTCGTTGAACGCGGCCACGCCGGCCTCGTCGATCTCCAGCTTGGTCTTGATGCCGAGCTGCCGCATGGCCTCGAGCTCGGCCGGCAGGCCGTGCGTGTCCCAGCCGAACCGGCGCTCGACCCGCTTGCCCCGCATGGTCTGGTACCGGGGAACCACGTCCTTGACGTAGCCGGTCAGCAGGTGACCGTAGTGCGGCAGGCCGTTGGCGAAGGGCGGGCCGTCGTAGAAGACGAACTCGTTCGCGCCGTTCGTCCCGGCCGGCCGGTTGTCCACCGAGGCGCGGAAGGTGTCGTCCGCGGCCCAGTAGGCCAGGACCTTCTCCTCGATCTGGGGGAAGCGCGGGCTCGAGGTGACGGTGTCGTCGCCTTCGCCGTTAGCGGAAGCCTTGGGGTAGATCATCGCGTGTCCCGTCGTGGTCGTTCACTGCTGACCACGAGGACGGAATCGCGCCTGCCGGAGGGCGCGTCCCGCGGTACCACCTCGCTTGCCGCGGCGGCATGCGCTCCGCGACCACTCGTTGGGGCTGTGACGGGCCCGCCCGTCCGGTTCTACTGAGGTGCCGCGGCACCCGTTCTTCCGGAGGCTCACCGGTGATAGCCGGATCAACGCCGTGCTGGGAAAAGCGTATCACCGGGGCCGGCTATTCCCGGGCGGGGCCTGCGCGGCCGCGGCTACGCGGCCGCGGCTACGCGGGCGGGGCGACCGGGGCGGTCTGGCCGGAGCGGCGCAGCGAGTCGGCGACGAAGCCCGAGGCCTTGAGCTCCTCGACCAGCCCGCGCAGGAACGCCCTGGTCTCCGGGCTCTTGGCCTTCGCCGTGCCGACCGCCTGGGGGATCTCCATGAAGCGCTCGCCGATGAGCCGGTACTCGGGGTGCGCCGCGACGAACTCGGTCATCGGCTCCCTGACCCCGGCGGCCGCGTCCAGGTTCCCGGTGACGAACTCGTCGGTGCCCTCGCCCCCGCGCACCAGGGTCGCGTGCCCCAGCGTGCGGGTCAGGAACAGGTCATAGGCCGAGCCCTGCTTGACGCCGACGCGGATGCCGGGGCTGTCCACCTCGGCCGGCGTCGTCAGCGGCGATTCGCTGGGGACGGCGTAGACGCCCTCGATCAGCACGTACGGCGCGGTGAAGGCGATCTCCGCCTCGCGCGCGGGCTCGATCGCCAGGAAGCAGATGTCGGCCTCGCCGGTCACCGCCGCCGCGAACGACTCGCGGGCCGCGCCGAAGCAGCGGAACTCGGCGGCCGCGCCGAGCCGGGCGGCGATCTCGCGCCCGATGTCGACCGTCACGCCGGCCGGCGCCGCCGGCGTCCCCTGCGCCAGCACCGGATTGCCCAGGTTGACGGCGGCCCGCAGCGCGCCGCTCGGAGCCAGTTCCGCGACGACGGCGGCCGTGACAGTCAGCATGAAACCAGGCTATGCCCCAACGCCGCCTGCCTAGCGGTGCTCATGGAACCACAACGGTAGATGTGCCGTGAGGTGCCGACCGGATCGAGGGCCGACCTTGCCGTTCGCCTCGCGCTTCAGCGAGCTGCCGGTCATTTTTCGTCTTTGCCTAGCGCCCGGACATTTTTGATGCCCCTAAACCGGTTAATTTTGTCCGGGCGCTATGTAAAGATGCCGGGCCGGGTAACCGGTCGCCCGTGATCATGGTCGCTGCTCGCGTTACTGGGCTGCGTCGACCGCGCTCTGCAGGGACTGGATGTAGCCCTGGCTGGTGTACGTGGCCCCGCTGACCGCGTCGATCTTGGCGCTCTGCGCGGTCAGGGTCTCGCTGGTCAGCTTGGGGAGGGCGAAGGAGTCGATCTGCTGGCTCATCGTGCCGTCATCGGTGTGCTGGAGGATGTTGACCTTGGTGATCGTCTTACCGGTCAGGACAAGCTGGACCTGCGTCGGGCCGTACGGCCCGTTCGCCGCCGTGCCGGTGACCATCCGTGTCCCGGTGGAGCTCCCGGATCCGGTGGAGCCTCCCGATCCGGTGGAGCTCCCGGATCCGGTGGCCTGACCCGAACCGGTCTTCGACTTTGAACCGGTCTTCGACTTTGAACCGGTCTTCGACGTTGACGCGATCGTCGGGCTCGACCCGGCGGCCGGGGTCGACGCGGCCGTCGACGGTGACGTCACGGCGGCGGAGGCATCCGCGACCGAATGCGTCTTGAACGACAGCAGCGCGGCAATTCCCGCGGCGGTCCCGCCGAGAGCGATGATGGCGCGGCGCATGCGACCTCCTGATGGTCGGGCGAAGGGTCAGAAGTCGAAGGACTCGTGGTGGATGCGGCGCCGGGGTATCCCCGCGTCACGCAGCGAGGCGATGGCCGCCTCGGTCATGCCGGGCGGTCCGCAGACGTACGCCTCGTACCGGTGCAGACCCGGGACGAGGCCCTGCAGCTCGCCCGACTCGAGCGGGTCGTAGCCGAGATACTCGCGGGATCCGATCACGTAGTGCACGGACACGCCCCGGTCGGCGGCGATGGCGTCGAGCTCGCGGCGGAACACGACGTCGCGCGGGTGGCTGGCCCGGTAGATAAGCGTGATCGCGTTGGGCATCCGCCTGGGCAGGGCGGCGAACATCGCCCGGATCGGCGTGATGCCGACCCCGCCCGCGATCAGCACCACGCGCCGCCCGCTCAGCGACGGGGTGAACGCGCCGTAGGGGCCCTCGGCGATGACCCGGGTCCCGGGCCGCAGGTAAGCCATGGAGTCGCTGTGGTCGCCGCGGGCCTTGACGGTGATCCGCATCATGTCCGGGCGGGGCATGGCCGACAGTGAGTACGGGTGGGACTGCCACGCGTGCCGCCTGGTCAGGAACCGCCACCGGAAGAACTGCCCGGGCTCCGCACCCAGCCGGTGCAGGTCGCGGCCGGTGACGTACACCGACACGATGCCGGGCGCCTCGGGCTGCACCGACGCGACGGTGAACTGATGCCGGGCGGCCTTCCGCAGCGGGGTGAGGATCCGGAACCAGATGATCGAGGCGCCGACCGTGATGTACAAGGCGGACCAGGCGATCCGCGCGTCCGCGCTGCCGGCGAACGAAGGGCCGACGGCGAACTGGTGGCTGAACGCCAGCGCGATCGCCAGGTAGGTGTACAGGTGCGCGTAGTACCAGGTCTCGTAGGAGAGGCGGCGGCGGGCGGCGCGGGCCGAGAACGCGGCGATGCCGAGCAGCAGGAACCAGGAGACCGTGGCCATGAGCACGTCAGGAACGGTGGTCACCAGCGAGATGCTCTCGCTGGTCACCGACTCGTGGGCGCTGACCGCGTAGCCCCAGACGATGAAGGCCACGTGCCCGGTGACCAGGGTGATGACATACCGGCCGCCCATGGCGTGCCAGCGGGCCAGCCGGTCGGTGCCGACCCCCCGCTCGAGCGGGGGCAGCCGGGCCATGAGCCCGACCAGGATGACGAACCCGTAGCTCGACAGCAGGCCGAGGATGTCGCCCACCGCGGTCAGCTGGTCGCCCAGGCCCGCGGTGGGAGGAGTGTCCTTCCACCACAGGACCACGACGGCCACGGCACCAAGCGCGATGAGGGCGAGCACGAAGCTCGGCAGGGCCGGCCGGAGGAGACGGCGGCCGGGAGCGGCGCGCGTCGCCGGGCTGGCGGGAGCGGCGGCCCGGGGAGCGGTGGGCTGGGGAGCGGCGGGCCGGGCCGGGGGAGCAGCGGGCGGGGCCGGGGCGGAGGGCCAGCCCGAAGTCGCCCGGGCCGGGGCGTACGGCCACGCCGAGGTGGGCTCGGCCGACGGCAGCGGTCCCGACGGATGCCCGGGCCAGGTCCCCTGGGGCGGCATTCCCTCCGGCGGCCGACCCGGTTGCGGCGGCATCGGCCGCCAGGGCGGCGCTGACCGGGCGGGAGCCTGCGCTCGCTGCGGCGGGAGGGGGTCCTCCGCCGGATATCGTCCGTCCACATAGCGTGATGCGCGGATCGCCACGGGTCTCCTCTCGTGTCAGGCCAGGACGGGGACATCCCTTCCACCCCTTGATACGTGAGCAGTCCGGCGACGGTTCGCCATCGGGACTGAATGTAAGCCTTAGTTAAGAAACAGCGAGGCGGCGGGTTGGCCTGGCCCCGGCCGTTTCCTATGGTCATGGACATGAACTCTCACCATGCCCGGCTCTGCTCGAGCCCCGAGTGGGCAAAGCACATTCAAGGCGACATCCTGCCCGCGGTGACCAGCGGCGTCGACCTCGGACAGGACCTGCTCGAGATCGGCCCCGGCCCGGGCGCGGCCACCGAGTGGCTCAGGCAGCGGGTGACGAGCCTGACCGCGGTGGAGCTCGACGAGGAGGCGGCCGCGAAGCTGACCGAACGCTACGCCGGCACCAACGTGCGCGTGGTGACCGGCTCGGCCACCGAGCTGAGCTACCCCGACGAGTCCTTCGACTCGGTCGGCTCGTTCACCATGCTGCATCACGTGCCGACGCTCGCCCTGCAGAACAAGCTCCTGGCCGAGGCGTTCCGGGTGCTGCGCCCGGGGGGCGTGCTGATCGGCTCGGACAGCCTGGCCGGCAACGACCTGCACCACTTCCACGCCGACGACACCTACAACCCGGTCGAGCCGGCCGCCCTGCTCACCCGGCTGCAGACGATCGGCTTCGCCCGGGTCACGGTCACCGTGGACTGGACGGTGAAGTTCGTCGCGGCCAAGGCCGCGCGCGAGTAAGACGAGTAAGGCGGGTCAGGCCGGCTTGCGGCCGGACAGCCCGAGTACCCGGTCGAGTACCGGCGCGTCCGCCGCCACCGGCACCGCGTCGGCGAACCCGTTGTACTGGCGGAAGAGCTCGGCGTTGGCCTCGACCGCCCCCAGCGCGGCCGCGGCGGCGCGATCGGAGACCGCGTAGTCCTGCCCGGTCGCGGTGGCCAGGTCCCAGCCGTGCAGCACGAGCTCGGCGATCAGCAGCGCGCCCACGTCCGCGGCCGGCGTCGCGGAGCCCATCACGTCGAGCTCGCGGTCCCAGACGGCCGGGTCGGCCCAGGCGGCGAGCGCCCGGTCCAGCTGCGCCCGGTAATCGGCGGCGAAGTCCGGTTCCGCCGCGAAGTCGCGCTCCGTCAGCTCGGGGGCCACGGATTCGCCGTGCGCCCGGCGCTCGAGCGAGTACGAGGTCCAGAGGATGACGTGGTTGAGCAGGGCCCGGACGTCCCATTCGGCGCACGGGGTGGGGTCGCCAAGCTCGGCGGGGGTCACGTTGTCCACGACGAGCGCGGCCGCTTCGCCCGCGTCGGCCAGTTCGGCATGCAGTGTCATGCCTCGTGACATTAGCGCTGCGTATCGGGTCCGTCTTGAAGAAACGCGACAGCTAGGCTTGATCGCGTGAACCCGTCATCGGCCGGCCGGACAGCGGACCCGGGCGTGGACCGGGCGCGGGCGATGGGCGCGGGCGTGCTCCACGCCGCGGCCGCCGCGGCCCGGTTCACCCTGAACCGGTACCCGCCGCCGGCGGACCTGGCGCCGTTCGTCGACTTCTGCTGGGTGCTCCGCTGGGACCTGCGCGGGCAGCCGCCGCACGAGCAGAAGATCCTGCCCCACCCGAACGTGAACCTGGCCTTCGAAGCGGCCGGGACGGCGGTCTACGGGGTCGACCGTAAGCTCTTCACCCGCCGCCTGTCCGGGGCCGGCCGGGCGCTCGGCGTCCGCTTCCGCCCCGGCGGCTTCCGTCCCTTCTGCTCAGAGCCAATTCTCCGGATGAACGATCGCGTGGTTCCCGCCGCCGCGATATTCGGCCCGGCAGCGGAGGCGGCGGGCAAGGTGGTGATGGCCGACGGCGCCGACGATGACACGATGACCGCAGCCGCGGCCGGGCTCCTGCGCGGCCGCGAGCCGGCCGCCGATCCGGTCGTCGGGCAGGTGGCCGGCCTGGTCGGCCGGATCACCGCGGACCCGGGACTGCGCCGGGTCGCCCAGCTGGCCGAGGTGTCCGGGCTGCCCGAGCGACGGCTGCAGCGGCTGTTCGCCGAGTACGTCGGGGTCTCGCCCAAGTGGGTGATGCGCCGGGCCCGGCTGCACGAGGCGGCGCTGCGGGCCGAGGCCGACGGGGCCGCGGCGGTGGACTGGGCGCTGCTCGCGGCCGACCTCGGCTACGCCGATCAAGCCCATCTGACCAGGGATTTCACCGCCACCCTGGGCGTGCCGCCGAGCCGGTACTAGGCGGGCCGCTGGTCAGGACAGCGACTCGTCGAGGTCGCCGAGGCTGCGGATGAGCTCGGTGTTGGCGGTGTAGTCGACCGGGCAGGCGATGACCGAGACGGTGTCATCGGCCAGCGCGGCGGTGAGGACGGGCAGCAGCTCCCCGGCCGACTCGACGCGGTAGCCCTTGGCGCCGAAGCTCTCCGCGTAGGCGACGAAGTCCGGGTTGCCGAACCGGGTATCGACGTTGTGCCCGATCTCCAGGTCCATCTTCCAGCTGATCAGGCCGTAGGCGTCGTCGACCCAGATGAGGATGACGATCGGCAGCCGCAGCCGGAGCGCGGTCTCGATCTCCTGCGAGTTCATGAGGAACGAGCCGTCGCCCGTCGCGACCAGCACCTTCGCGTCCGGCCTGGCGATCTTCGCGCCGATGGCACCGGGCACCGTCCAGGCCATGGTCGACAGGCCGTTGGAGATCAGGCAGGTGTTGGGCGCGTAGGTCGGGTAGAGGCGGGCCATCCACATCTTCAGCGCGCCGGTGTCCACGAGCACGATGTCCTCCCGGCCGAGCGCGGTCCGGGTGTCGGCGACGATGCGGGCCGGGTGCATCGGGAACCGGTCGTCTTCCCGGCCGCGGGCGAGCTCGGACGCCAGCAGTTCCCTGATCAGCTCCTCGCCGGCCGTCGGCGCCTTGCGCCAGACGGCCGCGGCCAGGGCGTCGAGGCTGTGGCTGATGTCGGCGGTGAGGCCGACGGCGACGTCGTAGCGGGCGTCGACCTCGGCCGGGAACCGGTGCACGTGGATGATCTTGGTGGTGCCGCTCGGGTTGATCCGGACCGGGTTGAACTCCTGCAGCTCATAGCCGACCGCGACGATGACGTCGGCCCGGTCGAAGCCGAAGTTGACGTAGTCGTGGCGCATGAACCCGACCGTGCCCAGCGCGAGCGGGTGGTCGTCGGGGAACACGCCCTTGCCGTGGAAGGTGGTCGCCACCGGGATGTTCAGCGCCTGGGCGAAGCGGATCAGCGCCTCGCTGGCGCCGGCCCGCGCGGCCCCGTGCCCCGCGAGCACGACCGGGTTGGCCGCCTCGCGCAGGATCTGCGCGGCCCGGGAGATCTGCTCGGCCGACGGGTCGTCGGCCCGGGGCACGTTCACGTGCAGCGGGACCAGGGACGCGGGGACCTCCGCTTCCTCGACGTCTTCCGGTACCGCGAGGTACACGGCCCCCGGGCGCTCGGTCTGGGCCAGCTTGAACGCCTTGCGGATCATCTCGGGCGCGGCGCCCGGGGTGGCCATGAGTGCCGACCACTTGGTCACCGGGGCGAACATCGACACCAGGTCGATGCTCTGGTGCGACTCCTTGAAGCTGCGGTCCATCCCGACCTGGGCCGACAGCGCGAGCAGCGGCGTGGAGTTGGTCGTGGCGTCGGCCGTGCCGAGCAGCAGGTTGATCGCTCCCGGCCCGAGGGTCGCCGAGCAGACCCCGGCCTTCCCGGTCAGCCGGCCGTAGGTCTCGGCCATGAACGAGGCGCCCTGCTCGTGCCGGGTGAGCACGTACTGGATGGACGACTTGTCCAGCGCCTCGATCAGGCGGATGTTCTCCTCGCCGGGGATACCGAAGACGTGGGTCACGCCCTCGTTCTCCAGGCACTCAACGATCAGCTCTGCGGTGGAACGCGACTTCTCGGCCATGACCCAAGCGTAGCGGCGTGCGGTTTCGTCCCGATTATTGCTTATGTCACCCTATGACATTAATGTCAGGTTATTGTGTCGTCGCAACCGAGAGGAACGCACGATCATGGGAAAGCTCGAGGGCAAAGTCGCCTTCATCACCGGGGCCGCGCGCGGCCAGGGCCGCAGTCACGCCATCCGCCTCGCCCAGGAGGGCGCGGACATCATCGCCGTGGACATCTGCCGGCAGATCGACACCGTGCCCTACCCGATGTCCACCCCCGACGACCTGGCCGAGACGGTCAAGGAGGTCGAGGCGCTCGACCGGCGCATCTTCGCCGCGCAGGCCGACGTCCGCGACGAGACCCAGCTCAAGCGGGCCTTCGAGCAGGGTGTCGCCGAGATCGGCCCGGTCGACATCGTGCTGGCCAACGCGGGCATCGCGCCCATGGCGGTCCGCGAGCAGCACAGCGCCTGGCAGGACGTGATCGACGTCAACCTCACCGGCGTGTTCAACACCGTCGAGACGGCCATCCCGTCGATGAAGGAGCGGGGCCAGGGCGGCGCGATCGTGCTGACCAGCTCGACCGCCGGGATCAACGGCATCGGCGGCCCGACCCGCGGCGGCCTCGGCTACACCGCGGCCAAGCACGGCGTCGTGGGCCTCATGCGCTCCTACGCCAACACCCTCGCCCAGTACAGCATCCGGGTGAACACCGTGCACCCCACCGGGGTGAACACGCCCATGATCATCAACGACGCGATGGCCGAGTTCCTGGCCCAGGACCCGCAGATGGCCAACGCGCTGGCCAACGCGCTCCCGGTCGACATGGTCCAGCCGGTGGACATATCCAACGCGATCCTCTGGCTGGTCTCCGACGACGCCCGCTACGTCACCGGCGTGACCCTGCCGGTGGACGCCGGCTTCACCAACAAGAAGTAGGCCACGGACCGCGGCCGAAAGCCGGTGACGCGCGATCGCGTCACCGGCTTTACCCGCCGACGGCCCGTTCCACCAGCGCCCCGGCCACCAGCAGGCGGTCCTCGCTTCCGGCCGGGCCGATGAGCTGGAGGCTCGCGGGGACCGGGCCGGCGGCGGGGACCGGCAGCGCCAGCGCGGGCAGCCCGGCCGCGTTAACCGGCGAGGTCAGCCCGCGGATCGCGAACATCCTATGCGCGTCCTCGAGGAGCGGCGGGAAGCGGAGCAGCGTGGGCGCGGCGAGCAGGTCCACCTGCCGCCACAGCCGGTCGAGGGTGGCCCGCCAGCCGGCGATCGTGCTCCTGGCCGCGGTGAGCTGGGCGTCGGTGATCGCGGCCGCGCTCAGCAGCCGATCACGGACGTTCTCGCCGATCAGGCCGGGCGCGGCGGCCAGCAGGCCCTGGTTGGTCTGCCAGGCCTGCGCGTCGAGCACGGTCACCGCCGCGGTGATGATCGCGTCGAGGCCGGGGACGGTGATCGGCCGCACGTCGAAGCCGGCCGCCCGCAGCGCGCCCTGGACGGCCTGGTCGATGACCTGGTCGGCGTCGATCGCCAGCAGCCCCACGGTTTTCGGCGGGCTCGATGCCGCGCTCGCGACCGTGAACCCGGGCTCGAGCAGCGTCATGCCGGTGATCAGCCCGGCTACGTCGCGGGCCATCGGCCCGACCGTGTCCAGGCCGGGGGCGAGCGGGCGGACGCCGTCCAGCGACACCCGGCCCCAGGTCGTCTTGAGGCCGGCGATCCCGCAGCAGGCGGCGGGGATGCGGATCGAGCCGCCGGTATCGGTGCCGTAGGCGATGTCGGCCTCGCCCGAGGCCACCGCCGTGGCTGAGCCGCTCGAGGAGCCGCCGGGCACCAGGCGGGGGTCGAGCGGGTTGACCGGGGTGCCGTAGGCGGCGTTGATCCCGGTGATCCCGTAGGCGAGCTCGTGCAGGTTGGCCTTGCCCGCGAACCGGGCGCGGCCCGCGGCGATGGCCGCGCGCAGGCCGGCC
>Ga0302314_10004330_pt1 | contig 26132 bp, 20 predicted proteins | sample III_Palsa_N2_3_FD_200533 | JGI IMG/M metagenome (GOLD analysis project Ga0302314, IMG submission 200533) | Peat permafrost microbial communities from Stordalen Mire near Abisko, Sweden - III_Palsa_N2_3 | ecosystem: Environmental > Terrestrial > Soil > Palsa > Peat permafrost | place: Sweden...
AAGGCTGAGGACCTATACGGCGATTCGAGTAGTACGACGCAGTCGTTCACAACCGTCGCCTCGGATTACGCCCCGGACGGCCCGACCCGGATCCTGGACACCCGCAACGGGACCGGGACCGGCGGCACCGTCGCCAAGGTGCCGGCCGGCGGGACGGTGAAGTTGCAGATCGCCGGCAACGCGTCGATTCCGGCCGGGGTGACCGCGGTCGCGTTGAACCTGACCGCCACCGATACGGCCGGGACCGGGTTCGTCACCGCCTTCGCGGACGGCACGAGCGCGCCGAACGTCTCGAACCTGAACTACACACCGGGCCGGACCGTCCCGAACGCGATGATCGTCCCGGTGGGCGCCGACGGCAAGATCGACCTCTACAACGGCGGCGCCGGAGCCGGAGCCATCGACCTGATCGCAGACGTCACCGGGTACTTCGCCCCGACCGCCGTGAACGGGTACATGGCGCTGAGCCCGGACCGTCTGCTCGACACCCGCAACGGGACCGGCGCCCCGCAGGCGAAGGTCGGCCCCGGCAAGGCTCTGCCGCTTCAGATCGAGGGCGTGGACGACGGCTACCTGCCGGGCAACGGCATTGCCGCCGTCGCGCTCAACGTCACGGTGACGAATACCTCGGGAGCCGGGTTCATCTCCGTCTACCCGAACGGCGAGAGCACACCGAACGCGTCGAACCTGAACTACGTGGCCGGCCAGACCGTCGCCAACACCGTCATCGTTCCCGTGGGCAGTCTCGGCAGAATCGACCTCTACAACGGGGGCGCCCACGCCGGACAGGTCGACCTGATCGCCGACGTCACCGGGTACTACAGCGTCAACAGCGGGGGCGCTTACGTTCCGGTCACGCCGACCCGGCTCCTGGACACGCGCACGACCAGCGCTCTGACAAAGGGCGCCTCCGTATCGGTCGACCCCTCGTCGCTGGACGGTTCGGTGCCGGATTCCGTGCGCTGGTTCGTGTTCAACACCACCGTGACCGGGCCGACCGGAGCCGGGTACATCACGGCCTACCCGAGTGGGGAGCCCGTGCCCGACGTCTCGAGCCTGAACTACTCCCCGGGTCTCACCATCGCGAATCTCACTCAGGTCTCCGCGAACGAGGACGGTGGCAGTGTGGCCTTCTACAACGGCGGAGCCGCCGCGGGCAGCACGCAGCTGATCGTGGACATCTTCGGCTACTACACCTGATCCATCGCAGTTCCTGACAAGCCGGTGGCCCGCGCAGTCTCTGCGCGGGCCACCGGCCTTTTCGGTACTTCTCGCGCCGCTCGGCTCAGGCGCTGGCCAGGGAGTCCAGCCAGGCGTTGTGCAGGGCGGCGAAACGGCCGGTGCGCTCCTCCGGCTCGTCGGCGGCGTCCAGGGCGAGCAGTTCGTCCGGGGCGCCGTCCTCGATGATCCGGCCGTCCTCCATCACCAGGACCCGGTCGGCGATCTCCACCGTGGAGAGCCGGTGCGCGATGATCAGCGCGGTCCGGGAGGCCAGGATGGTGCGCAGCGCGTGCTGCACCAGCCGCTCGGACGGGACGTCCAGCGAGGAGGTGGCCTCGTCCAGGACCAGCACGGCCGGGTCGGCCAGGAAGGCGCGGGCGAAGGCGATCAGCTGGCGCTGGCCGGCCGAGAGCCGTCCGCCGCGCTTCTTCACGTCGGTGTCGTAGCCCTCGGGCAGTTCGCTGATGAACCCGTGCGCGCCGATCGCCTCGGCGGCGGCCCGGACCTCCTCGTCGGTGGCCGAGGGGCGGCCGAACCGGATGTTGTCCGCGACCGTGCCGGTGAACAGGAAGTTCTCCTGGGTGACCATGACGATGTTGGCGCGCAGGTCGGCATCGGCGAGGTCGCGCAGGTCGATCCCGTCCAGGGCGACCCGGCCGGAGGTGGGGTCGTAGAACCGGCACATCAGGCGGGCCACGGTGGACTTGCCGGCGCCGGTCGCGCCCACCAGGGCCACGGTCTGGCCGGCCGGGATGACCAGGTCGAGGCCGGGCAGGATCACTTTCTCCCCGTTTGGCTCACTGCTCGGGGCTGCCTCGGCAGTCGCGTCGGCATTCGCGGCCTCGGTGTCCTGCTCCCGGGCCGGGTAGGCGAAAGCGACCCCGGTGAAGGAGATCTCACCGCGCACCGGCGTGGGCAGCGGGGTCGGGTCGACCGGCTCCGGCACCGTCGGCTCCTGCTCCAGGACGCCGGAGAGCTTCTCCAGGGCCGCGGTGGCCGACTGGTACGAGGTGTAGAACATCGCCAGGTCCTGCAGCGGGTCGAAGAACTGGCGCAGGTAGAGCAGGTAGGCGGTGAGCACGCCGATCTGCAGGGCGCCGTCCAGGACCTGGAAGCCGCCGAAGACCAGCACCGCGGCGGTGATCACGGCGCCGACCGCCTTGATCCCCGGCATGAACCAGGCCAGCATCCGCATCGCGTCCGCGTTGGCCTCGCGGTAGTCCTGGTTGAGCCGGTCGAAGATCTTCGCGTTGCGCGGCTCGCGGCGGAAGGCTTGGACCGCGCGGATCCCGTTGAGGGTCTCGACGAACTGGACGATCAGCGCCGCGATGGTCTCCCGGGTGCGCCGGTAAGCCCGGCGCGAGCCCCGGGTGTACCAGATCAGAAGCCCGATCAGGGCGGGCAGCCCGGCGGCCAGGGCCAGCGAGAGCATCGGATCGAACAGAACCAGCAGGATGCTGATGACGACGACGTTCAGCAGCGCGTTGATCAGACCGTCGAGGCTGTTGTCGATCAGGTCGTTGAGCGCGTCGAGGTCGTTGGTGAGCCGGGAGATCACCCGGCCCGAGGTGTACTGCTCGTGGAAGGCGATCGGCAGCCGCTGGAACTGGGCGAAGACCCGCTGGCGCAGGCTGAGCAGGATGTCCTGCCCGATCCGGCCGACCAGCTTGAGGAAGAACAAGCGCAGCACCGCGCCGAACAGCGCCGTGGCCAGGATCCCGCCGGCGGCCCACTCCAGCGGCACCCAGTCGTGGTGGCCGAGGTCCGGGATGCCGGAGTCGATGCCCACCGAGACCAGGTACGGTCCGGCCATCTCGGCCCCGGTGACCACCACGATCAGGACCGAGGCCCAGCCCAGCGCCTTACGGTGCGGCCGGATCAGATCCAGCAGCAGCCGGCGGGAGCGGGCCCGGAGGAAGAACCCGGCCTGGGCGGACACGTCGTCCACCTGCTCGGCCGCGACGCCCCGCCAGTCGCCCTGGTCGTCCGGGTCGGCGGTAGGCTCGGCGGATGCTTCTTCCGCGGAGTCAAGAAGCGCGAGTGCTTGTATGTCCGCCGGAGAACCCGGCTGCGGATCAGGAGGGGCGGACGCGTCCGGCGCGCCCTGGGATGAAGTTTCGACGGTGGTGCTCATCGGGCCGGCTCCAAATCTGAACTCTGTGATAGTAGGGAGCGGTATTCCGGACTGGTGTCAAGCAGTTCGAGGTGCGTTCCGGTGGCCACGATGGTGAATCCACCATGGGATCCGTCCGCCGGACCGCCTGGCACGGGGCCGAGCAGTGCGACCCGGTCGGCCAGCAGCACCGTGGACGCGCGGTGGGCGACCACCAGCGCGGTGGTGTCGGCCAGCACCGACCGCAGCGCCGCCTCCACCAAACCCTCGGTGTGGATGTCGAGCGCGGACAGCGGGTCGTCGAGGACCAGGATCTCGGGGCGGCCGAGCACCGCCCGGGCCAGGGCCAGCCGCTGGCGCTGCCCGCCGGACAGGGACAGGCCCTGCTCGCCCACGCGGGTGTCCAGGCCCCAGGGCAGGTCCAGCACGAACTCCGCCTGGGCCACCCGCAGCGCCTCGGCGACCTGGCTCTCGTCCGCGTCCGGGCGGCCGAGCAGCAGGTTCTCCCGGACGCTGGCCGAGAACAGGGTCGGCTCCTCGAAGGCGCAGGCCACCGCAGTGCGCAGCCGCTCCAGCGGCAGCTGCCGGATGTCGGTGCCGTTGACCAGGATCCGGCCCTCGGTCACGTCGTAGAGCCGGGGCACCAGAGCGGTGAGGGTGGTCTTGCCGCAGCCGGTCGGGCCGACGATCGCCACCGTCTCGCCGGCGCCCAGGCTGAGGTTGAGGTCGGTCAGGATGGGCCGGTCCGAGCCCAGATACGTGAAAGAGGCGTGCTCGAAGACGAGCACGCCGGTCGGTGCGGAGGCAGTCGGTGCGGAGACAGGGGCCGGAGCGCCGGAGCGCACGACGCTCACGCCCGAGGTCGGATCAGGTTCCGAGGCGGTATTCGTCTCCGCTGCCGGGTCCTGCGCCGTCGACCGGATCGTCGGTACCGAGTCCAGGACCTCGAAAATCCGCTCGGCCGCGGTGTTGGCCTCCTGCGAGGCCGCCAGCAGCCAGCCCATCGACTCGATCGGCCAGACCAGGAGCAGGTAGAGCGAGATGAAGGCGACCAGGGTGCCCAGGCTCAGCACTCCGTCGTGCACCGCGACCGCGCCGCCGAGCACCGCCACGCTCAGCACCGCCTGCGGCTGCGCGATGATCAGGGCCCAGATCTCGGCCAGGGTGCGGATCTGGACCAGCTGCAGCGAGCGCAGCTTCACTGCCTTGCCCTGGTAGCGCTCGGCCACGAAGCCGCTGCGCCCGAAGGCCTTGACTGCGCGGATGCCGACTGCGGACTCCTCGACGTCCGTGGCGACCTCGCCCTGCTGGTCTTGGACCGCGCGGATCTGCTTGCGGTAGGCCCGTTCGTAGCGGAACGTCACGTAGGTCAGCGGCACGCCCATCACCACGATCAGGCCGCCGAGCATCGGGTCGATCGCGATCAGCAGCGCGCCGACCACGATGAAGGTGATGCTGTTGACCACCAGGAAGATCAGGGCGAAGCCGAGGAAGCGCCGGATCGAGGAGATGTCGCTGGTCATCCGGGAGACGAGCTGGCCGGACTGCCACGAGTCGTGGAAGCCGACGTCGAGTTCCTGCAGGTGCCGGTAAAGATCGTCGCGCAGGTCCTTCTCGATCCCGAGCGCGCTCTTGGCCAGGGTCAGCCGCCGGACCAGGATCAGCGCCGCCTCAGCCAGGCCGAACAGCAGCGCGTAGCCGCCGAGCACCCAGAGCCCGGACCGGTCCCCGCTCTCGATCGGACCGTCGATGATCGCTCTGGTCAGCAGCGGCACGGCGACCGCGATGAGGCTGGACCCGAGGGCCACCACGAACATGGCCAGCATCTGCCAGCGGTAAGGACGCACGTATATGCGCATCCGCCAGAGGGAGGCGAAGGTGTGCCGGGACGCGGCGGACGGAGGCGAGGTGGAGGGCGGCATAGTACGGACCATAGAGCCTAATACCCATTACTTGCACGCGATTTTCTCTGGGCAGAAATCACTCGATCGACGGACGGACAGGCGCGGCGACTCCGTGTTAGGGTGACCAAGGTTGCAGCTGCAGTTCCCAATGCCTTCGTTGAACGCCCGCGGGAGTACGGCCGCGGGCCTTTGTGTTTCGCGGTACTTTTCTCCCCTGGAACCCAGCAAGCGGGGCGATCTACGGAAAGCGACCCGGGAGATCCACAAGGTGTGGTTCGCCTGTCCGACATCCCCCATTTTTATCTAGGAGAAAAATGGCTTCCGGTACTGTCAAGTGGTTCAACGCGGAGAAGGGCTACGGCTTCATCTCCCAGGACGACGGCGGAGCCGACGTCTTCGTCCACTTCACGGCCATCGATTCGAACGGCTACCGCTCCCTCGACGAGAACCAGCGGGTCGAGTTCGACGTCACCCAGGGTCCGAAGGGTCCGCAGGCCGAACGGGTACGCGCGATCTAAGCAGGTGCAGGCCGTATAGATCTAGAGCTTGGTGCGAGATCTGCCAGGTTCCGGCGGTGGTACGGAACCTGGCAGGTTACCCTCGTGGCGCCGGAATGCGTCAGGATGGGGAGTATGGGCAGAAACATCCGACGGATCCCGGTGGTGCGCTGGCAGACCGGCACGTCGACCCGGTCCCGGGACACTCTGGTGGTCGAAGAGCCGCTGGAGATGCGGATCGCCGGGCAGGTCTTCGCCGTGACCATGCGCACGCCCGGCGACGACTTCGACCTGGCCGCCGGTTACCTCGTGGGCGAGGGCGTGATCCGCACCGTCGAGCAACTGTTCCGGATGCGCTTCTGCGGGGACGGAGAAGCGGAAAACACCTACAACGTGATCGACATCGACCTCGCGGCCGGCGTCGAGCCCCCGCACCGGTCCTTGCATCGCAACACATACACCACCAGCGCCTGTGGCGTGTGCGGAAAGTCCTCTATCGAGGCGGTTCATGCAAATTCGCACTGGAGTGTCACGGATGATCCGGACCATCCGATCCGGGTGAGCCCGGAGGTACTCTGCCGACTTCCGAACACGCTGCGCGAAGGCCAACGGATCTTCGAGCAGACCGGCGGGCTTCATGCGGCCGGATTGTTCACCACGGAAGGCAAGACGCTGTGCATCCGCGAGGATGTCGGCCGCCACAACGCGGTGGACAAGGTGATCGGCTGGGCCCTGCGCGAAGAGCGGCTGCCACTGCGCGACTCATTGCTCGCGGTCAGCGGCCGGGCCTCATTCGAACTGGTCCAGAAGGCCGCCGCAGCGGGCATTCCCTTGCTGGCGGCCGTATCCGCGCCGTCTTCGCTCGCGGTCGACCTGGCCAGGTCGACCGGTCTGACCCTGGCCGGCTTCGTCCGGGGCGAGAAGGCGACGATCTACGCGGGCGAGGAGCGCGTGGCCGGCTGAGAGTTCAACTCGGCCGCGCGAAGCAGGGCCAGCGCCTCGATCATGCTGTGGACGTCGAGTTTGACGAAGATCCGCTGGATGTGCGTACGCACCGTGTGCGGCGAGACCCCGAGGACTCCCGCGATGCCACGGCGGTCCCGCCCCGACGCCAGCTGCCCGAAGACCTCCAACTCGCGGGCGGTGAGCCGGGCGGCGAACACTTCGCGCTCGCGCGGCGTGAGCTGGTCAACGCCGACTGGACACGACTCGGACATGATTGTTCCCCCGGATTCCCCACGGACCGGCTCCCACCGCCGACCCTGCTGTCAGCCGAGAATATGCCAGAAAGAACGGTATTGTCCTGATTATGGCGAGGAATCACCCTGGCGGGTGTTGTTGGCATTGGCTCGGAGACTTTGGAGGAGAAGTGAGCCAGCCGACGGAGCTGCCAGTCAGTAAAAATTGAAATTGCCACATTTTCTGATGCATGCTGTGCGGCATGATGCGAGAGACGATCCGCAAGGCCGTCCCGGTCACCGACGACGAACTGGCCCTGCTGGTCGCTTCCAGGACCGAAGGCAGCGCCGCCAATGCAGCTGCGATCGAACTGCTCGGTCCCGATGCCGTGCGCTCCGAAGCGGCAATCCTGCACGGGGTTCTCGCCCTCGGACTTTCCGTGGTCAAGGACCGCATCACCGACCGCGACTACGCGGCCCTTTCCGCAGCGCAAGATGATGAGGACCACGCCTATCAGGCCGCGCTGCGCAGGTGCCGACGAGATACGAAGGACTAACACCAGCTGTCGGTACCTTCGGGATTCGTACTCGGACGGACATAGCTTGCCGACCCCGGCCACGGTGAGAAGCCTTGGCTGGTGGTCAGCAACAACGGGCGCAACTCTCGGCTTGGAACCGCCCTGGGGCACTCTCTCCGGATGCGATGGTGAAGATGGCTGACGGAACTGCGAGCTTGCGTTCGGCGTTCGCGCTGTAGCCGATCGGAACTCAGCCCCGGCGTATCTCGCCATCGCGCGGTGCTGCACTAGTCGTCGGTGAGCTCCAGCCACTGCTCCTCTAGCCGTTCGCGTTCGGCGGCCAGGGTGCGTAGTTCGGCGTCGAGGGAGCCGATCACCGAATAGTCCGCGCCCGCCTCGGCCATGCGGGCGTGCAGTTCCTTCTCCTTCGCGGCGACCTTGTCGAGCTGACGCTCGATCCGGGTCTGCTCCTTCTGGGCGGCTCGTTGCGCCTGGGAGCTGCTGACCGGCTGTCCCCCGCCTCCGCCCTGCTGCGACGAGGCCGGCTGCACTGGCGACTGGGTCGGTACGGCGGAGCGGCGGCGCTCCAGGTATTCGTCGACACCGCCGGGGAGCATGCGTAGTTTGCCGTCGCCCATCAGGGCCGCGATCCGGTCGGTGGTGCGCTCCAGGAAGAACCGGTCGTGCGAGACCACGATCATCGAGCCGGGCCAGCTGTCGAGGATGTCTTCCAGCGCGTTGAGCGTGTCGATGTCCAGGTCGTTCGTCGGTTCGTCGAACAGCAGCACGTTCGGTTCGGCCATGAGCAGTCGCAGCACCTGCAGCCGCCGCCGTTCGCCGCCGGACAGGTCGCCGACCGGGGTCCACTGCTTCTCTCCGGTGAAGCCGAAGCGCTCCAGCAGTTGGCCTGCTGTCAGCACCCGCCCCTTTCCGATGTCGATCGAGGACTTGATCTCTTCCACGGCCTTCAGGACCCGCAGTGTCGGGTCGATGCTGGTGATCTCCTGAGCCAGCAAGGCCGGTTTGACCGTGACGCCGGCGACCACCTTGCCGCTGGTCGGCTTCACGGTCCCGGTCAGCAGGCGCAGCAGGCTGGTCTTGCCCGAGCCGTTGATTCCGACCAGGCCCAGCCGCTCGCCGGGGGCCAGCTGCCAGGTCACGTGATCCAGGATTGTGCGCTGCTGGGCGTCACCCTGACCGACCTTGTACGTGACGTCTTCCAGTTCGTAGACGGTCCGGCCCAGCCTGGCGGAGGCGAACTTCATCAGTTCCGCGTTGTCGCGGACCGGTGGCTCCTCGGCGATCAGCGCGTTGGCCGCGTCGATCCGGAACTTCGGCTTCGAGGTGCGGGCCGGGGCGCCTCGGCGCAGCCAGGCCAGCTCCTTGCGCAGCAGGTTCTGCTTGCGGTCCCAGTCCGTGGCCGCCACCCGGTTGCGTTCCGCGCGAGCCAGCACGTAGGCCGAGTAGCCGCCTTCGTAGGCGTGCACCTGGCCTTCCGTGACCTCCCAGGTGTGGTCGCACACTTCGTCGAGGAACCAGCGATCGTGGGTCACCACGAACAGGGCCGAGCGGCGGCTCTTGAGGTGTCCGGCGAGCCAGGCGATGGCCTCGACGTCGAGGTGGTTGGTCGGCTCGTCGAGGAGCAGCAACTGGTTTGTGCTGTCCGGCTCGATCAGGGCCTTGGCCAGGGCGATCCGGCGCCGCTCGCCGCCGGAGAGCGGTCCGACGACGGTGTCGAGCCCCTGCGGGAACACGGGGGCGTCGATGCCGCCGAACAGGCCGGTCAGCACGTCCCGGATGCCCGCCTCGCCGGCCCACTCGTGCTCCGCCCGGCCGGCCAGCAGTTGGGCCCGAATGCTTGCCGCCGGGTCCAGCACGTCCAGCTGGCCGACCACGCTGACCTGCACCGAGCCGCTGTGCGTGACCCGGCCGCGGTCCGGTTCGTCCAGTTTCGCGAGCAGGCGCAGCAGGGTCGTCTTACCGCCGCCGTTGCGTCCGACCACGCCGATCCGGTCCCCTTCCGCGAGTCCCAGGGAGACCCCGTCGAGGAGGGTACGGGTGCCGTACGTTTTGCCCACGGCTTCGATATTGACCAAGTTCACCACGGCACTACGGTACCGGGCTCGCCAGGTACCTCAGATCCAACTCAGATCCACGAGGTGAACCACATGTGGTTGTTCCAGTCGGAGTAGCTGATGGTCTGGCCGGTGTAGATGGGGTAGAAGTACATGAACAGGGCGACGACCGCGACGACGATGGTGCCGGCGGTCGCCGCGCCCCAGGAGCGGCGGATGGGTGAGGCATCTGCTCGGCCCAGGACGCCGCCGACGACCATGGTCGCGGACAGGGCCATGAACGGGACGAAGGCGACGGCGTAGAAGGAGAAGATGGTGCGCTCGGCGTAGTGCATCCACGGCAGCAGTCCTGCGGCGATGCCGCACAGGATCGCCCCGGCCCGCCAGTCGCGCCGGCCGATCCAGCGCCAGAACAGGAACAGGATCCCGGCCGTCGCGATCCACCACATCAAGGGGTTGCCCAACGCCAGGACCTCTTGCGAGTAGCCGTTGGCGGCGCCGCCGGTCGGGCATACCGCGACGCCCGGTTTCGGGTCCCCGCAGTAGTAGAACGCCACCGGGCGGCCCATTACCAGCCAGGACCAGGGGTTTGACATGTACGGGTGCGGGGTCTGCAGGTTCGCGTTGAACATGTACTGCTGGTCGACGTAGTTCCACAGGGACCGGAGCGGGTTGGTCCAGGTGGGCCAGAAGTTCGAGGGGTTGGTGGTCGCCCAGAAGCGGTTGTAGCCGCCGCCGTTGCTGGTGTTGAACAGCCAGCCGGCATAGGAGCTCACGAAGACGACCAGCACGGTCACCGGGATGGCGAGCACCGCCCAGAGCGCGTCGCGGACGAAGGGCCAGTGCGGCTCGCCGTATCCGCTGGCGGGCACTCGGGACGTGTAGCCGACGATCCGGATCAGCAGGCGCACGGTGCCGACGATGCCGGCCGCCAGGGCCAGCCAGACCAGGGGGGAGATCGCCTTGTGGCCACCGCCGGTGACCGCGCCCGCGAGTTCGAGCAGGCCGTACAGCCCGGCCACGACCCCGATCATCTCCAGGAACCACATGTACGGCACGCGCACGCCGATCGCGCGGCGGGCGCCCCAGTCCCAGGTGAGGGAGAGCAGCAGGAAGGCCGCGACGAAGAAGACGCCGTTCCACTTGGTCGCCGCGCCCAAGCCGAACATCAGGCCGGCCAGGAAGCGCCATGGCCGGAAGCCCAGCTTCGGCCCGTACTCCTTCGCGGTGATGATCCGGCCGCCCTGGGCCTCGCACCAGTCGGCCATCTTCTTCCGGGTCTTGTCCCGGTCGACGACCAGGCAGGAGAATCCGGCCAGGACCCAGAACATCAGCAGTCCGTCCAGGAGCGCGGTGCGCGCCATCACGAACGCCAGCCCGTCGAACGCCAGGAACAGACCCGCGATGCAACCGAGCAGGGTCGAGCGGAACATCCGCCGGGCGGTGCGGGCCAGGATGTAGATGGCGAGCGTGCCCAGCAGCGCCTCCATGACCCGCCAGCCGGTCGGGTTCAGGCCCACGACCTGCTCGCCGGCGCCGATGACCCACTTGCCGAAGGGCGGGTGGACCACGAACTCGGGGCCGCTGCCGAACAGCGCCTTGCCGTTGGCGGCGGCCGGGTCGGCGACGCTGGAGGTCTGCCAGTTGTGCTCCCAGCCGTAGACATACATCGACCAGGCGTCTTTGGCGTAGTACGTCTCGTCGAAGATGATCTGCTTCGGCGTGCCCAGGTTCCAGAACCGGGTGATCCCGCCGATCACGGTGACCAGCAGGGGCAGCAGCCAGCCGGCGCCACGGAAGAACTCCGGGTAGTAGGACGGCACGAGCCGCTCCCGGATCGACTCCCGGGTGGCCGGGAACGGGGTCCCGGTCGAACGCATCCAGCTGCGTCCGCGCTCCCAGCCGCCGCGCAGCCGCCTGCGCGGGACGTCCCCGGCGGACGGGTCCGGCCCGTCGGCGGCGGCGGCCGTGCCCACCCAGTCCGACTCGGCCAGGGCAAGCCCGTCAGCCCCGTCCGGATCATCCGGATTCAGGCCGTTCCAGGACGGATCGGTCGGCTCCTGATCGACCTCGACCACGTCGGTCCGGGCCGATCCGGACCGACTGGGCCTGCCTGAATCACCGTCTGAGTCATGGGTGCTCTGCATGTCGCTGCTCACGCGGGCCATCGTACGGAGTATGCGGACCGGATAGCAGCAGGGGAGACTGGAATTGTGAATCGATCCGAAACAATTACGTCGCCCTTAGGTATTCTCGTGCTGGCGGGTACCCCGATCGGGGATGTCCGGGACGCACCGCCGAGGCTGGCCGCCGAACTGGCCGGGGCCGACGTGATCGCCGCCGAGGACACCCGTCGGCTGCGCCGGCTGACCCAGGAGCTCGGGGTGAGTCCGCAGGGCCGGATCGTCTCCTATTTCGAGGCCAACGAGAGCGCGCGCACCCCCGATCTGGTGGCCCGCCTGCAAGAAGGCGCTCGCGTGGTGCTGGTGACGGACGCCGGGATGCCCTCCGTCTCCGACCCCGGCTACCGGTTGGTGGCCGCCGCGGTGGCGGCCGGGATCACGGTGACCGCGGTGCCGGGACCCTCGGCCGTGCTGACCGCGCTGGCGCTGTCCGGGCTGCCGGTGGACCGGTTCTGCTTCGAGGGCTTCGCCCCGCGCAAGCCCGGGGAGCGGATGAAAACTTTCAGCGGGCTGGCCGAGGAGCCGCGCACGATGGTCTTCTTCGAGGCCCCGCACCGGTTGGCGGACACCCTGGCCGCGATGGCCGATCCGGCCGCTTTCGGCCCGCAGCGGCCGGCCGCGGTCTGCCGCGAGCTGACCAAGACCTATGAGGAGGTCAAGCGGGGCGGGCTGGCGGAGTTGGCTGCTTGGGCAGTGGACGGAGTGCGCGGGGAGATCACCATCGTGGTCGCCGGGGCCGATCCGCGGGACCGGCCGGAGCTGTCCGCCGCCGACCTGGCCGGGCTGGTCGCGGCGCGGGAGGCGGCCGGCGAGCACCGCAAGACCGCGATCGCCGAGGTGGCCGCGAAGACCGGGGTGCCCAAGCGGACCGTGTTCGACGCGGTGGTGGGATCGAAGGCGGAAACGAAGGGCGGAGCGAAGGCAGGGCCGACCTCTGGGCACGAAAAGGAATCTTAAGCAAGCAGCACGAACCGGTAAGATTCAGGGCATGGTTTCAGGCAGCGAAAGTTCCGACTCGCGAAGCAGTGTGTTCTACGTCACCACCCCGATCTACTACGTCAACGACGCGCCCCACATCGGGCACGCCTACACGACGACCGCAGGTGACGTACTGACCCGCTGGCACCGGCAGCGGGGTGAGGACGTCTGGTTCCTCACCGGCACCGACGAACACGGCGAGAAGGTCATGCGCACGGCCCAGGCCAACGGGGTCAGCCCGCAGGAATGGGCCGACAAGCTGGTCGAGTCGGCCTGGAAACCGGCCCTGAAGACGATCGACGCGGCCAACGACGACTTCATCCGGACCACCGAGAAGCGGCACACTGAGCGCGTGCAGGAGTTCTGGCAGCGCCTGCACGACGCCGGCGAGGTCTACCAGGGTTCGTATGAGGGCCCCTACTGCGTGGGCTGCGAGGAGTACAAGCTCCCGGGCGACCTGATCGACGGCGAGAACGGCGAGAAGCTGTGCCCGATCCACGGCCGTCCGGTGGAGATCCTGTCCGAGGAGAACTACTTCTTCCGGATGTCCGCCTACACCGAGCGCCTGCTTGAGCATTACGAGGCGCACCCGGAATTCGTCCAGCCGGCGACGGCGCGCAACGAGGTCATCTCGTTTGTGAAGCAGGGCTTGCAGGACCTGTCGATCTCGCGTTCGTCCTTCGACTGGGGCATCCCGATCCCGTGGGACAGCAAGCACATTTTGTACGTGTGGATCGACGCTCTACTCAACTACGCGACCGCTGTGGGATATGGGGCCGACGAGGAGAAGTTCGCTCGGACCTGGCCCGCGGACGTGCACCTGGTCGGCAAGGACATCCTGCGCTTCCACGCGGTGATCTGGCCGGCCATGCTGATGGCCGCCGGGCTTCCGTTGCCCACCACCGTTTTCGGGCACGGCTGGCTGCTGGTCGGCGGGGAGAAGATGTCCAAGTCGAAGCTGACCGGGATCGCGCCGGCCCAGATCACCGACCACTTCGGCTCCGACGCCTTCCGCTACTACTTCATGCGGGCCATCCCGTTCGGCCAGGACGGGTCCTTCTCCTGGGAGGACATGTCTGCGCGCTACACCTCGGAGCTGGCCAACGACTACGGCAACCTGGCCTCGCGGGTGGCCGCGATGATCGGCAAGTACTGCGGCGGGGTGCTGCCGGCCGCGACCGATTCCGGACCGGCCGAACAGGTCCTGATCGACGCCCTGGCCGCGGCGGCCGGGGAGGCCGACCGGAGGATCTCGGCCCTGGACTTCCAGGGCGGGATCAGCGCGGTGTTCGATTTCATCAAGCTGGTCAACGGATATCTGACTGAGCAGGAGCCGTGGAAGGTGGCCAAGGACGAGTCCGCGCGCCCGCGCTTGGACACGATCCTGTACACCGCCGCCGAGTCGCTGCGCGCCATCGCGGTCCTGCTCAACCCGGTCATGCCGAAGTCCTCGGCCCGGCTCTGGGACTCGCTCGGAGCCGAGGCCGCGCTCGGCCCGATCGCCGGGCAACTGGTCCAGGAGGCCGGGAACTGGGGCCAACTGCCTGCCGGGGCCATCGTGACCAAGGGCGAGGTGCTGTTCCCCCGGCTGGAAGAGGCCCCCACCGCGCAGGCCGGGGCCTGAGCTGTGACCAGGACAGGGGCCGGGACAGCGGGCCGGACGCCGAACCCGGCGGTGACGGCGGCGGGAGCGCAAGCAGCGGCCGCCGCCGCGGAAGCCGCCACGTCCAGGGCCGCGGCAAAAGCAGCCGCTGAGGCTGCCGCAGCGGCGGCTCAGGCAGCAGCTCAGGCAGTGACTCAAACGGGGGCTCAAACGGCGTCGGCAAAGCCCGCAGCGGCGCAAGGAGGCCCTTCCCGGGCCAAGGGCAAATCCAAGGCCAAGCAGGCCGATCCGAGCCCGCCACCGACCCCGGAGCCGCTCCCCGCACCGGTGGCGGACAGCCACACCCATCTGGACATGCAGCACACCACCATCGAGGCCGCGTTAGCCAAGGCCGCGTCGGTCAACGTGACCATGCTGATCCAGGTCGGCTGCGACCTGGCCGGCTCGCGCTGGGCCGCGCAGGCCGCCAAGGCCCACCCGGCCGTGCACGCCACGGTCGCGCTGCACCCGAACGAGGCGCCGCGGCTGGTGCTGGGCGACGGGGACGGCTGGAGCCGGCAGCGGCGCGGGCCCGGCGGACCGGCCGCGCTGGACGAGCAGCTGACCCAGATCGCCACCCTGGCCGCGCGGCCCGAGGTGGTCGGGGTCGGCGAGACCGGCCTGGACTACTTCCGGACCGGGCCCGAGGGCGTGGCGATACAGCAGGAGTCCTTCCGGCGGCACATCGCCATCGCCAAGCAGTGCGGCAAGGCGCTAGTGATCCACGACCGGGACGCGCACGAGGACGTGCTGCGGATCCTGGCCGAGGAGGGCGCGCCCGAGCGGGTGATCTTCCACTGCTACTCGGGTGACGTGGCGATGGCCAAGGTGTGCGTGGACCGGGGGTACTTCATGTCCTTCGCCGGGCCGGTCACCTTCAAGGCCAACGACGAGCTGCGCGCCGCCCTGCGGGTCGCGCCGCAGGACCTGGTGCTGGTGGAGACCGACGCGCCGTTCCTGACGCCCGCGCCCTACCGCGGGCGGCCCAACGCGCCGTACCTGATCCCGCTCACCGTGCGCTCGATGGCGCAGACCCGCGGCGAGGACCTCGCCGAGCTGTGCGCCGCGCTGGATGCCAACACCCGTAGGGCCTTCGGGGTGAACTAGGCCCTGTTGTGTAACCATTCTTCTATAGCTGGAACGGGCTATGGCAGAACCGGCATAACAGACACAGTAGTACGTATGACTCAGAACTTTGCCCTGATATGTCCGTTTTTCCCGTCGGCAAATCCGATTACCGCTCCATATTTTCTCGATCCACACCCATTTGGGCCCTGGCGACCATGACGGCGGATAAGTTACAGTCCCTTGCTCGGTAGCCGGATCGGCGGATCGGCGGCTGAAGCTGGCCGCTGCTCACCCGTAGCCGGAACGCGCAAGGTCTGGAGTCCTGTGAGCGGTACACGTACGGGCCGTCATGGCAGCAGCACCAGCGATTCGCCCCGCCAGATGACGGCGGCATATCCGCAGGACGGCTCGCCATACAGGCAGCCCTCCGCCGAGGAGCTCTACTACTCGGCCGAGCCCGGATATGACGGGTACTTCCCCTTCCAACCCGAGGCTCAACCCGGCACCGGGCCTGAGTTCGCGCCGGAAACCGGATACGGGCCGGAGCCGGGGTACGAGCCGGCCACCATCCCGTCCCAGCGGTCCCGTTCGAGCCGTCCGAAGACCGAGACCGGCCGCCCCAAGCGCGGCTCGCGGCCGCGCACCCGCACGAGCACCGCCGGCAAGGCCGTGCGCGGGCTGGTCATCCTGGCCCTGATCGGGTCCGTCACGGCCTTCGTGGCCTTCGACAAGACCATAGAACTGTCCGTCGACGGGCAGACCCAGCAAGTCCACTCGTTCGCCGACACGGTCGGCGCGGTCCTGGCCGCCAACAGCATCACCACCGGCAGCCACGACCTGGTCACGCCCGCGCCGAGCGCCGCCGTGGCCGACGACTCCACCATCACGGTCCGCTACGGCCGACCGGTGACGGTGACCGTCAACGGGGCCAAATCACAGGACTGGGTGCACTCCACGACCGTCGGGGGCGCGCTGGCCGAGCTCGGCGTGCGGGTCACCGGCGCCGCCCTCTCGGTGCCGGCCACGACGCCGATAAGCCGCCAAGGACTGACCTTCACCGTCTACACCCAGCGGCAGGTGACCATCCTGGTGGACGGCAAGACGATGCACCTGACCACCACGGCCCCGACCGTGGCCGCGCTGCTGACCCAGGCCGGGATCACGCTGCAGAACCAGGACACCGCCTCCGCCCCTGAGACCTCCGTGCCGACGGACGGCGAGACCATCTCGGTCCTCCGGATCCACGGGACGACCGAGGTCAAGCAGGTCAGCATCCCGTACCAGGTCACCAAGGAAAGCGACCCGACGACCTACAGCGGGGTGTCCACAGTGGTCACCCAGGGCGTCGACGGAGTCGAGGAAGTGACCCTCGCTCTGCAGGTCATCAACGGTGTCCCGCAGCCGGCGAAGCAGATCTCCGCGACCATCACCAAGCAGCCGGTGACCGAGGTGCTCAAGGTCGGCACCAAGCCGCTTCCGACCAACGTGGCCGACCTGGACTGGGCCGCGCTGGCCCAATGCGAGTCCGGCGGCAACCCGAAGTCGGTCGACTCCAGCGGCACGTACTACGGCCTGTACCAGTTCTCCGTCGCCACCTGGGACTCGCTCGGCGGGACCGGCCTGCCCAACCAGGCCTCCCCGTCCGAGCAGACCGATCTGGCCGAATTACTGTACGAGCGCTCCGGTGTTGGACAATGGCCGGTATGCGGGCCGAACTTGTACAAGTAGACGACGGCGGGTCCGAGCAGGAAAAGGACGAACGGTCCGAGTTGGGCGGCGTGAGCGCGCCCAGCGCCCTGCTCGGCCCGGCCGAAGTCCGCGCGCTCGCGCGCCGGCTGGACATCCAGCCGACCAAGCAGCTCGGCCAGAACTTCGTGATCGACCCGAACACGATCCGGCGGATCGTGCGTTCGGCCAGGCTGGTGCCCGGGGAGACGGTCCTGGAGGTCGGACCCGGGCTCGGCTCGCTCACCCTGGGCCTGCTGGAGTCAGGCCACCCGGTCACCGCGGTGGAGATCGACCCGAAGCTGGCCGCCGAACTGCCCGCCACCGTCGCGCAGCGCCTTCCGGGCGCCTCGGACAACTTCAACCTGGTCCAGGCCGACGCCATGCGGATCCGGGAACTGCCCGGCCCCGAGCCCACCGCCCTGGTCGCCAACCTGCCCTATAACGTGGCCGTGCCGGTGCTGCTTCATCTATTGGAGCAGTTCCCCTCACTCGAACGAGTACTGGTCATGGTCCAGCTCGAAGTCGCCGACCGGCTCGCGGCCGAGCCCGGCGGCCGGATCTACGGCGTGCCCAGCGTGAAGGCCCGCTGGTACGGCGAGGTCCGCAAGGCCGGGGTGATCGGCAAGAACGTGTTCTGGCCGGCCCCCAACATCGAGTCCGGCCTGGTCTCCATCACCCGCCACGCACCGGCCGACCGCCTTGCCTCAGCCGACGTCGACCGCCGGGAAGTCTTCGCGATCATCGACGCCGCCTTCGCCCAGCGCCGCAAGACCCTGCGCGCGGCGCTGTCCGGCTGGGCCGGATCGGCCGCCCGGGCCGAGGCCGTGCTGCGCCGCGCCGGAGTGGACCCGGCAGCGCGCGGAGAAGCGCTGGGAGTGCGACAGTATGTAGCGATCGCCATCGCAGCCCGGGAGACGGCCCGGGAACCCGCGCGCGAATCGGCGCTCGACACAGCCAAGGAGCAGCAGTGACCGCACTGGAGGACTGGGATGAGGGGCCATTCCAGGCGGAAGCGGTCACCGCACGGGTCCCGGCGAAGATCAATCTCTCGCTGTCGGTCGGCCCGCTCCGCGAGGACGGCTACCACGAGCTGGTCACCGTGTTCCACGCGGTCTCGCTCTATGACGAGGTCACCGCGCGGGCCGGCCGCGGCCTGTCACTGAAGGTCGAGCCGCTGCGGCACGACTCCGACATCGCCGGCGTGCCCGAGGACGAGCGCAACCTCGCCTGGCAGGCCGCACTGCTGCTGGCCGAGCACGCCGGGCTGGACCCGGACGTGCGGCTGACCATCCGTAAGGACATCCCGGTGGCCGGCGGCATGGCGGGGGGCTCGGCCGACGCCGCAGCCACGCTGGTGGCCTGCGACGCCCTGTGGGACACCAGGCTCCGCCGGGACGAACTGCACGACCTGGCCGCCCAACTCGGCAGCGATGTTCCGTTCGCCCTGCACGGCGGCACCGCCATCGGCACCGGCCGTGGCGAGCACATCTCCCCGGTGCTGGCCGCGACCGGACTGGAGTGGGTGATCGCGGTACTGCCCGGCGGCCTGTCCACGCCCGAGGTCTTCCGGGCCTGCGACCTGTTGCGCCGCAAGGCGGCCGAGCCGGTGGCCGATCCCGGCGTGCACCCCGAACTGATGACCGCCCTACGCTCGCGAAACCCGGGCCCGGTCGGCGCCGCGCTCTACAACGACCTGCAGCCCGCCGCGATCGAACTGATGCCGGAGATCGGGGAGACCCTGGCGGCCGGCTCCACGGCCGGCGCGGTCGGCTCCCTGGTCTCCGGCTCCGGGCCGACCACGGTCTTCCTCGTGGACAGCCCGCTCGCTGCCGCCGACGTCGAAGAAGCGCTGCGCGCCAGCGGGCGCTGCCGCACGATCCGCCGGGCCCGTGGTCCAGTGACCGGCGCGCACGTCATCAACATCCGCTGAGCGCGGTCCTACGCGGGCACGACCGACGCGGCCGTGGCCGACGGCACCGGTTTGTCCCGAAACAGCGTCTCCCCCTTGATCAGCCAGGACACTCCGAACGCCACGGTCGCCACCGCCTCGCACCAGAACAGCGGGTGATATGTGCGGATGAAGGATTCGGGGAGTTTCGAGGACGCCACAGCCAAGAGGATGAACACCACGATCACGATCGCGCAGCCGCGGTAGATGCCGTTGCGCACGTGCTTCCGGCTGGCCGGCGAGTCCTCGGGCGGCGCGTCGGGCCGGGCCGGATCCGGCTGGGTGAATACGAACCAGCTGATCAGCGCGAAGCCAACCAGCAAGATCGCCGCGAAGGCGATGTGCAGGTAGCCGACAACGTTGGCCAAGCTCGACGGATTCGACGGTGTGGTCGGGCAGAGCGCAACCAGGATCGCCACGGAACCGGCGATACTGGTCAGGATGTCGTCGATCACACTGAGTCGGTAGCAGAAGAGGAAGATGCCGATGGCGCACATGCAGCCGACGAAGATGTTCCGCATGTCCGTGTAGTAGTAGGCGCTCACGGAGGGCAGGATCCGGTACTGCCCGGTGCTCACAGCGAAGCCGACCGGTAGCACGATGGGGATCAGGATGCCGACGATGCCGATTGCCCGGCGCAGGTAGAGGTACGAGGCGATGAGGCCCATGACTCCCAGTCATTTCTTCGTCGAATGACGCCAACCGAGGCGCAGGGTGCACAATTCGTGATCAATGCGCCCACACTTAGTTACATAGCGCCACCACCTATGGCTGTCCAGGTCTCTTACGAGTGAATGCTGGGCGCTTCCAGGCGTCTCCGGGAGTCTCCGTGCGTCACACGCTCGGCTGCTCGGCGATAAGTTCGGCGCGCAGCTCCCGCTTGAGGACCTTCATCGAGGGCCCGAGCGGGAACTGGGTACGGAACTCGATCCGGCGCGGGTACTTGTACTTCGCCAGCCGCTCCTGCGACCAGGCGATGATCTCCTCGGCGGTCGCCGTGGCGCCCTCCTTGAGGATCACGCAGGCGCAGATCTCCTCGCCGTGCACGGGATCGGGCAGGCCGATCACGGCCACATCGGCGATGGCCGGGTGCCGCACCAGCGCCTCCTCGACCTCCCGCGGGTAGACGTTGTAACCGCCGCGGATCACCAGGTCCTTCTTGCGGTCCACGATCGTGACGTAGCCGGTCTCGTCCTTGGTGCCCAGGTCGCCGGAGCGGAACCAGCCGTCGACGATCGCCTCCGCGGTCGCCTCGGGCCGGCCGAGGTATCCGGCGAAGACGCCGTGGCCGCGGATCACCAGCTCGCCCAGCTCGCCGGGCGCGAGCAGCTCGATCCGATCCTCCAGGTCCGGCTGGGCCACCTCGACCTCGACGCCCCAGATCGGGTGGCCGACGGTACCGGCCCTGGCGCCGAAGATCAGCTGGTTGACGGTAGCCGTCGGGGACGTCTCGGACAGTCCATAGCCCTCCATCAGCGCAGTGTCGAAGACCTCGTTGAAGCTCTCCAGCACGGCCAGCGGCAGCGAAGCCCCGCCGGAGATGGCGATCTTGAGCTTCGGCAGCTCGGGCTTGCCCGCGGCGATCCGCGCCTTCGCGGCGCCGACCAGAGCCAGGTACATTTGCGGCACGCCGTGGAAGGTGTTGACGTGATTCCGCAGCATCAGGTCGATCGCCTCGTCGGCCTCGAAGCGCGGCTGCATCACGAGCGTCGCGCCGACCCGGAAGACAGAGTTCATCGACACCGTCTGACCGAAGATGTGGAACAGCGGCAGGCAGCCGAGGGCGATGTCCTCAGTGGTGGTGGCGTTGCAGTCGTAGGCACTGACGGTCGCGTTCATCACCAGGTTCAGGTGCGTGAGGATCGCGCCCTTGGGCTCGCCGGTGGTCCCCGAGGTGTAGATGATCACCGCCGGATCCTCCGGGGACCGGGAGACGTAGGTCCGCAGCGCCGGCGCGGCCGGGTCCACCGGTTCCGCGCCGACCAGCAAGACCGGGACACCGGCCAGCTCCGCAGCCTTCGCTGCCTCCTCCGCCCGGGAAACATGCGCGACGAGCAGCTTTGCCCCGCTGTCCTTGAGGATGTAAGCAATCTCGGTCGGGGTCAGCAACAGGTGCACCGGAACCACGATCGCGCCCGCAGCCAGGATCGCGTAGTAGCCGCGCGGGAAATCGACCACGTTGGGCGAGAGCAGGGCCACCCGGTCGCCTGGCTCGACCCCGCGTGCCTGCAGCGCAGCAGCCTGGGCCAGCGACTGGGCCCAGAGCTCAGCGTAGGTGACCTGCTGGTCGCCCTGGATGACGGCCGTTTTCCCCGGGTTGCGCCAGGCCGGTTCGGCCAGGACTGCGGCGAGCGAGAGTGACATGCGGGCCCTTTCTCAACGGGCATAGATGACTGGGACTACCTGTACGGCTACCTCAAAAATAGAGGCGGGTAACGGTTTCGGCCACGGCGGCCGGCTTTTCGGAACCCTCAAGCTCGACGGTGATCGCAGAGACCACCTGCAGCCCGCCCTCGACCGCGTCAGCAGAGACAAGGCTCTGAATGGCCCGGATCCGGGACCCGACAGCCACCGGGCTGATGAACCGGACCTTGTTCAGGCCATAGTTCACCGCCATCTTGACCCCGTCGACGAAATAGATGTCCTTCACCAGGAAGGGAATCAGCGACAGAGTGAGGAAGCCGTGCGCGATGGTGCCGCCGAACGGACCGGCCTTGGCCCGCTCGGGATCCACGTGGATCCACTGCTCGTCCCCGGTCGCCTCGGCGAACAGGTTGATCCTGGATTGCTCCACGGTCAGCCACACGCTACGCCCGAGCTCCGTGCCCACCGCACCGGCCAGTTCCTCCGGCGACGCGAACGTAACGGTGGCCGTGGCTGCGGGTTCAGATTCTGCACTCATCAGCGGTTCGCCCCACCGTTCACCTGGATCGTCTGGCCACTGATGAACGAGGACTCGTCGGCCGCCAGGAAGGCCACCGTCGCGGCGATGTCCTCGGCCGTACCGACCCGACGCACCGGGGTCTGCTCTGACGCCAGCCGCTTCATCTCCTCCGGATCCAGACCGATCCGCCGGGCAGTGGCGTCGGTCATCGCGGTCGCGACGTAGCCGGGCGCGACCGCGTTGACGTTGATCCCGAACGGGCCCAGCTCGATCGCCAGGGTCGCGGTCAGGCCCATCACCCCGGCCTTGGACGCGGCGTAGTTGGCCTGTCCCCGGTTACCCAGCGCGGAGCGCGAGGAAAGCGAGACGATCTTGCCGTACTTCTGCGCGGAGAAGTGCTTCTGGCACTCCCGCGACATCAGGAACGCGCTGCGCAGGTTGACCGCGATGACCGAGTCCCACTCGTCGTCGGTCATCTTGAACAGCATCGCGTCGCGCGTGATCCCGGCGTTGTTGACCAGGATGTCGATCCGGCCGAACTCGGCCACCGCCGCGGCGACCACGGCCTCCACCTCGGGGGTCTTGGACACGTCGGCGCCCAGGGCCACAGCCCGGCCGCCGTTCTTCGCGATCTCGTCCGCGGTGCCCTGGGCCCGGTCCGCGGTGAGGTCCACCACGGCCACGGCCGCGCCCTCGGCGGCCAGTCGCAGCGCGGTGGCCGCGCCGATCCCCTGGGCCCCGCCGGTGACGATGGCGACCTTGCCTTCGAAGCGATTCATTACACAAGCCTTTCGACGAGACAGTGATGACTTAAAACGGGGGACTGAGCAGCCGATATTGCAAAACGGGAGGCGACTAAGGACGTTCTACCAGGACAGCCGTACCTTGACCGACCCCGACGCACATGGTCGCCAGACCCCGGCCGAGGCCCTGTTGGGCCATCCGGTGGACGAGGGTGGTCAGAATCCGCGCACCGGAGCAGCCAAGCGGGTGACCCAGGGCGATCGCGCCGCCGCGAGTGTTGACGATCTCCGGGTCGATGCCAAGCGCGTCGGCGGAGGCCAGCGCCTGCGCGGCGAAGGCCTCGTTGAGTTCTGCGGCGGCCAGGTCGTCGATCTTCCACCCGGCCCGCGCCAGTGCCCGCCCAGTGGCCGGCACTGGGCCGATGCCCATCACGTCCGGGTGCACCCCGGCGCTGGCCCCGGCGACGTAGCGGGCCAGCGGCTCGACGCCGAGCCGGGCCAGACCCTCCTCGGAGACCAGCACGAGCCCGGCCGCACCGTCGTTGAGCGGCGACGAGTTGCCTGCCGTGACCGTCCCGCCAGGCCGGAAGGCCGGCTTGAGCGAGGCAAGCTTCTCCAGGCTGGAGTCCGCCCGAATGCCCTCGTCGGCCCCGACCACGCTGCCGTCGGCGAGCGTGACCGGGATCAGCTCGTCGGCAAAGGCGCCGCCGTCCCGGGCCGCCGCAGCGTTCCGGTGGCTGCGCAAGGCGAACTCGTCCTGCCGCTCCCGGCCGATGCCGTACCGGGTGGCAACCTCCTCGGCGGTCTGGCCCATCGACAGCACGCCGTGCAGGTCCGCCATCCGAGGGTTGGTCATCCGCCAGCCGAGCCGGGTCTCCGCCAGCTGCATCGTGTTCGGCAACACGTCCTCCGGCCGGGGCAGCACAAAAGGCGCGCGACTCATCGACTCGGAGCCGCCCGCCAGCAGCAGGTCCGCCTCGCCCGCGGCGATGGTGCGAGCCGCGAGCGTGACCGCCTCCAGGCCTGAGGCACACAGCCTGTTGACCGTCGCACCGGGCACCGTCTCCGGCAGCCCGGCCAGCAACGCGGCCATTCGGGCGACGTTGCGGTTGTCCTCCCCGGACTGATTGGCCGCACCCCAGTAGACGTCCTCGACCAACGCCGGATCGAGCTGCGGCAGCCCGCCGACCAGATCGGACAGGACCAGGGCGGCGAGATCATCCGGGCGCACGGTCGACAGCGCGCCGCGCAGCCTCCCAATCGGGGTGCGCCGGGCTGCGGCGATGTAAACGGGACGCATGGGGCAGGGCTCCTTTGCCGTCGCGGCTGCGGATTAAAACTTGCAGTGCTAGTTTTGTGACTGTAACCCACTCGGGCCCCCGGGTGGAATGGGGAGGTGCCGAGAGAATGCCGCGACCCAGATCGCCGCTGCTCAGCCGGACCCGCATCATCGACGCGGCCCTGGCCCTGATCGACGCCGAGGGCCTGGCCGCCCTGTCGACCCGCCGTCTGGCCCTGGAGTTGGGCGTGAGCGGCCCCTCGCTGTACAACCACTTCCCGACCAAAGAGGACCTGCTGGAGGCGGTCGCGGATTCGGTGATCGCCCAGGTGGACCTCAACGCGATGACCGCGGCCCCCTGGCCGCAGGCCCTGGGCACGTGGGCCAGGTCCTACCACGCGGCCCTGACCGCCCACCCGAACCTGGTCCCGATCGCCGGACATGGCCCCGGCCGCCGCCCGTCCGCCTTGCGGATGGCCGACACGGTCTACGGCGCGCTGGTCATGGCTGGCTGGCCGCCACGCGAGGCCACCCGGATCGGCGCACTGATGCGGTTCTTCGTGATCGGCTCGGCTTTGGGGTCGTTCGCCGCGGGCTTCGTTCCCGATCCGGAGGTCTACGCCGCCGACTACCCGCACCTGCGTGAGGCCCACCTGCTCGCTGAACGGCGTCAGTCGATTGATGAAGGGGCCTTCGAGCTCGGGCTGACCGCGCTGATCGCGGGACTGCGGCTGCAGTTTTCGGAGACTACGCAGTCTGAAAGCTCGCCCAAACACATAAACCCGACCCCAGAGGGGTCAGGCGGTGTAAGTACAGTTTAGCCGGTAGGCGGGGAATTGTCTCCTGAAGTCGCATCCCCGCACTTCATTCTCCCGAATGAATTCTATCGACAACTCACCAACCTGCAGGTTTAGTAAGCTTTCCGATGAATGTAGGTAGCTGGGCAGCCGTAAGATCGCCAGTAGTAAGTTGCCACCACCAATGATTTCCTACTCCGTCACGGGGGGATCCGTTGAGCGCGCCAGTCGGATAGCCCTTGGCCGGATTGACGTAGAAGCCTTCCGCAACTATCTCGACAGCATTGTGTTGCTTAAGCGCGCGTAGGTAGGTGTCCTGGTCACGCTGCCCAGCAGGATTGCCCGCCCCGCTGATGCGCGCCGTGCAATACACGACACGGCTGACAGTGGCCCCAGGCCAACCCGAGTACTGAGTAACCAGATTGCCGGAGAGCACCCGCAGATCCAGCCAACGCCAACCAGGCTGGCCGGAGCCGCCCACGATATATTTTGCCCCGTAGTACAGATTAAATCCGTCTACGTATACTCCCACGCGCATGCATCTACTCTATGCGTTATTATCGCAAGTTGTGGCAATACTGCGAATCTCGCCGCACCGGATTTCATAGAGCCCTTAAGCCATGCCGCTGTGCCCCAGAAACTGCAGAGCAGCGGGGATCACGCGAGTCCAGTAGCCGGTCGTATGCGCGCCGGGGCTGAAGAACGACTCGCTGCCCGGTATCTCCTTGGCCAGTAACTGGGAGGCCGCATAAAACGGATCATCCTTGCCGCACCAGATCGCACATTTCTGCCCCTGCAGGCTGCTGACGTGCTGGAGCGGCTCGCTCCCAGCCCAGTCCGCGGCACTGGAGAAGGCACCGACAGAATTGGCGTCGGACCAGTCCTCGAAGACCGCCGGGCTCAGCGCCGCGACCACGCTGAGCGGCGGGCGGCCAGACGCGCTCTGGACCATTCGTCGGTTGTAGGCATAGAGAAATGCGCCGAAACCGCCCATTGATATGCCGATCACGCCATCGGGCTGGGGCGCCGTGCCAGTGGCGCCGAGGCCGTACTTGGCCATCCATTGCGGTACCTCGTTCATCAGCATCGCCTGCGGGTCGTCGCGCTTTCCGGCGGTCGTGACCGGATGCCAGTACGTGTCGTCGCCGCCATCGACGGCCAGTAGGACGAACGGCGCCGCGCCCGCAGCCACTGCTGCAGTGAGGAACTGTGGAAATCCGATCTGGACCATCTGCTGGGCCGAGCCAGACCGTCCGTGCAGCACGACGACCACCGGTAGGCCTGCGCGTGAGACGCCGGCCGGGCTCATCACAGCCAGATTCACCTCGACGCCGCGCGCCGACGAGTACTCGCGCTCCATGCTGACCGAGGTCGCG
>Ga0302314_10004331_pt1 | contig 26132 bp, 28 predicted proteins | sample III_Palsa_N2_3_FD_200533 | JGI IMG/M metagenome (GOLD analysis project Ga0302314, IMG submission 200533) | Peat permafrost microbial communities from Stordalen Mire near Abisko, Sweden - III_Palsa_N2_3 | ecosystem: Environmental > Terrestrial > Soil > Palsa > Peat permafrost | place: Sweden...
CGCGTACAGCCGGCAGCGACCTCCTCCACATCACGATGACGGAGGACCGGAAAGGGGACATGCCGTGGACAGTAATCGCCACCACACATCTGTTCTGATTGCCGGAGGAGGACCTGCCGGACTGGTCCTGGCGGTGGAACTGGCCCGTCGGCACGTCGACTTCCGGATCATCGACGCCGGCGCGGGTCCCTTTCCGGGATCACGGGGCAAGGGTCTCCAGCCGCGCACCCTGGAGATCTTCGACGACCTCGGAATCATCGACTCCGTACAGGCGGAGGGAGCGCCGCTGCCGCCGATGGTGGCCTGGGAGGAGGGAAGGATCGTCAGGGAGTGGGACGTCATCGCCCGTGGCGAGCCCACCGGGGCCACGCCCTATGCCGAGCCCCTGATGCTTCCTCAGTCGCGTACCCAGGAACTGCTTCGCGAGCGACTGCTGCATCTGGGCCACCGTGTCGAGTTCGGAGCGCGGCTCGACGGATTCTCCCAGGACGAGGCCGGCGTGCTGGCCCAGGTTGTCCGGACCGACGGAGGTACGCGGGAGATCGCGGCCGACTACCTGGTCGGGGCAGACGGGGGCGGCAGCACCGTACGGAAAATCCTGGGTGTGAGGTTCGACCGCGAAGACGTGGACACCCGGCCGCTGCTCGTGGCCGATGCCGATATTCCCGGACTGGACCGCGAGCACTGGCACACCTGGGGTGACGCGGTCGGCATCATGACCGCGATCTGTCCCGTCGCCAGAACGGACTACTTCCAGGTCATCGCACGGTTCGCGACGGGAACCCCCGACCCCGCTCCCGAGCGGGTCCGCGAACTGGTGGCTGCCCGCACGGGAGTGCCGGTGCGGAAGGTGCTGTGGTCATCGGTCTTCCGGGCACGAGCAGCGCTGGCGGAGCACTTCCGGGTCGGCCGGGTGTTCCTGGCCGGTGACTCCGCGCATGTTCATTCCCCGGCGGGCGGCCAGGGCATCAACGCGAGCATCCAGGACGCCTACAACCTGGGCTGGAAACTGGCGCTCGCGGCAACCGGCCAGGCAGCACCCTCGCTCCTGGACTCCTACGAGGCGGAGCGCCGGCCCGCTGCGGCGGAGGTGCTGGGAGTGAGCACCCGCATCCACCAAGGGGCGGGTCGGGTCAGGGAGCTGGCCGCGCGCCGTGACCGCACCACGCACCATCTGGCACTCGGATACCGGGGTGTTCCACCCAACGCGGAGATGCGCCCCGCTCTCGTCGAGGAAGCCCTCCACGCGGGGGACCGCGCTCCGGACGCCCCTTGTACCGACCGTGGCGGAGCCCCGGTACGTCTCTTCGACCTCTTCCGCGGACCCCACTTCACCCTTCTTTCCTTCGGAAGTGCGCCCATCCAGCCTGTCAGCGCCCGGGGTCCCGCGGTGATCCGCGTGGTGCGCGTCGGCCACGACGTCTCGGACCCCGCGGGGTTCGCCTCCCGCGCGTACGCACCGCACGGCCTGTTCCTCGTACGACCGGACGGATACATCTCGCTGGCTACCGAGACTCCAAGTGAGGTGACCAGCCATCTTCGCTCACTCGGCATACATGTCGGATGACCGGCGGGACCCTGATCCGGGCTGCTCGTGCTCGCGTCGGCGGCCCTGCACCGCTCGTCGGGCCCGGAGGAACCAGAGAGGCAGACCATGACCGACCCGGACCGTCCGCAACCCGCCCCCTACGTTCTGGATTCAGCCGCCCGAGCGGATCTCGAATTCGACCGCCTGCGCACGATCGAGCAGGTCTACGACCCCGGAACCGAGGAGATCCTCACCCGGGTGAACCCGGCACCCGGGTGGTCATGCCTCGAAGTCGGCGCGGGAGCGGGCAGTATCGCCCGTCTCCTGGCATCTCTCGCCGGAGAGACCGGAAGAGTGGTGGCAACCGACAGCGATCCGCGATTTCTGAGGAACATCGCACATCCCGGGGTCGAAGTGATCGAACACGACGTCACCGCAGGCCCTCTGCCACCAGGTTCCTGGGATCTGATCCACGCCAGATCCGTACTGGAGCATCTGCCGGACCCCGAATCCGTCCTGGCCCGGCTGATCCCCTCGCTGGCACCACACGGGCAGTTCTTCGCCGAGGCGATCGACGTCAGTCGCGAGACACTCGCCATTGCCGCCAAACACGCCCCGGACAGAAGGGCGGCCACAGCCTTCCTGGAGTTCGCAACCGCGGTGCACCGGCTGATGACACTCGCCGGAGCACACCCCGAACTCGGCAGCACCCTCCCGGTGCTCCTCGCCGCCCAGGGTCTGGAGGGCATCACCCACCAGCGGCGACACCCCCTCGTCTCCGGTGGAAAACGTGGCTTCTACGCGCTCACGCTCGCCCGCCTCGCACCGTCGTTCCAGGACCACGGTCTGCTCGACACCGCCGATCGACGGCTCTCCTCCCTGTTCGACGACCCGTTCATGGTCTTCCCCGCACTCCCCATCGGCGCTGCCCATGGACACACCCCCGCGGTCGGACGGCGACAGCGGAGAACCTGAAGAGCCGGTCCGCCAGGAAGGGCGGAGAGCGTCCATCCGAACGGAACAACACGCAAACGGAACACCGAGAGAGGCGAAGCCGATGAGTGAAGTAACGGTTGTGGGCCGGGTCGTCGCCAGGGCGGGCAAGGAGGCAGAACTCGCACAACTGCTCCAGGCGGTCATCGAACCCACCCGGAACGAGGAGGGAAGCCTGCACTACTCCATCCAGCAGAGCATCGAAACCCCGGAGGAATTCATCGCCATCGAGCGGTGGCGACACACCGAAGACCTCCAGCGCCACTTCCGAAGCGCGCACTCCCAGCACCTCGCCGCCGCGGTGGAATCACTCCTGGCGGAACCGATCAAGATCACAACATGCCGGGAGCTGACATGAGATGAGAGTCCCCACGAGGGCGACCGCTGACCCCACGGAGACTGCACGGACAAGACCTGAGGCCCGGCCCCATGCCCAGCGCAGACTCCGAGCTGCCGTCTCCAGCACCCGGGACCAGCCTGGGAAGCCCTCCTGGGGAACACCCCGGGCTTGGTAGTCCGCGGGCAGCGAGCTGGTGTCCATGCCGTCCGCGCGGTGCGGGACCGGCCGGGGACCGGTGCTCCAGGCGGGCGGTGGGCCGACCATCGCACCGTGGTCAACGGGGTGCTCTCCCGGACGCGAACCGGGATTCCCCGGCATGACCTGCCCGAACACCACGGATCATGGCAGACCTTGTACGAACGCCACCGCTGCTGGTCGGCCGACGGCGCCTGGTCGAACATTCTGCGCGCCCTGCAGGTCGGTGTGGACGCCACAGCCCGGGGCACGGACGGCTCGTGGGTGGTCAACGCAGACTCCACCACCTGCCGGGCCCACCAGCACGCAGCCGGGGCCCGGCATGCTCCGCCGGCCGGCCACCCCCAAAAAAGGGGCGGAACACGCGTGGACAGAGAGGGCCGCGAGGCCCTGGGACGCTCCCGGGGCGGACTGACCAGCAAGGTCCACCTGCTGGCCGACGACCGCTGCCGACCCCTGGTCTGGCCGACCTCGCCCGGCCGGCGTGGTGACAGCCCGATGTTCACCCCGCTCGTGCAGGCACTGAACGTGGCCCGCACCGGGACCGGGCGTCCGCGCACCCGGCCGGACCGGACCCGCGGCGACAACGTGATTCTGCCGAACCGGTGCTGAAACCGCAGTAGCTGATGCCGCAATGCTGTTCACCCGCCGGCGCTCGGGAAGCCGGTCGGGAAGTTGGAGGTGGGAAGCGTCGAGGTGCCGACCGAGAAGCCGATCCCGGCCAGGCCGAAGCCGATCAGCGCGAAGAAGAGGCCCATCAGCCCGAAGACGCTGAGGATGATGACCGGCACGACGGCTGACATCCCACCGGTGCCTGCTCCCCGCGCGTCGGCAGGGACGCCCCGATCCGGGCTGCCGGGCAGGTACTTGACCGGCACGTGGTCGCCGACGATCCGTGGTTGCCCGGACGAGTCGTCGATCCGGTAGTCCTGCCCGTTTGCCGCCCGAAAGCCGATGATGGCGTGTCGGACCGTGAGGCGGTGGTCGTGGCGTCCCTCGAGCGCCTGGTAGACGTCGAGCACGCGCCCCTCGGCCACCAGTCCGCTGCGCAGCGCGGCACCGGTCGTGCCGGCTCTGCGCAGGATCCTGACGATCATGATGACGGCGATCGCTGTGAAGGCGAGGCCCACCAGTCCGAAGACCGTGCCGAAAGCGCCCACCCCGTTGAAAACGTCCATACCAGCCCCCCGAATGCCGTGGTCCCCGGATCGACAACGGGCGCCGCTTTGCCGCCGGATGCCCGCGTGCGCCTGGTGCCGTCGATACCCCCGGTATCTGCCGCAACGGCACGCCTTGTCGTCCGGTGATCCTCTCCCGGAATCGATCACCGCGACAACCCCGCACTTCGGTTGTCCGTACCCCGCCGATCGGCGGGGCCCCTTCGGGCACGACGCCCCAGTAACGGGAAGTCGCAATGCTGAATCCGACGGGTCCGAGCATGCGCCTGCCTTGACCGGGCATCGGCGTCGTTGGCACCTCCCATGGCTTCACCGGCACCCGTGCTGCGCCGATCGGCGCAGCCGGGACCACATCGGCTTGACCCCCAGCACGCGGCCCTCGCCGGGAGTTCGGGCGGGGACTGCGGCACTGGGCGGATCAGCCGCGCACGAGGTTGCTGGCACTCGCCGGCCACCGCGGCCCGGTTTCCGGGTCGATCGCCCACGCGTACTGCTCGTCGACGGTGACGGTCAGCCCGTAGTCGTACAGCTCCGGCGAGCCGAGGCCGAGCCACTGGTCCCAGGCGGCGTCGAGTTCGTCGGCGAGGCGCCGCGGACCACTTTGCCGGATCGTGGCTGCGGTCAGCTGTGCCCAGGACGCGGTGCTGTCGTGCACCCAGACCGTGAGGCCGTCGCTGCTGGCGTGGGGAACGATCCGGGCGTCTGGTACGGCGACGCGGAGCGCCAACAGCAGGTGCGCGTTGTCGAGCAGCGGCCGCAAGTCCCGCCTGGTCGGCCGCTCGTCGGCGTCCGGGTCGGCATCGTGGTTCTGCGCGAACGTCCGGCGCTGCTCGCCGCGGTCGGGCATGAACTGCGCCAACCCCTGCACCCAGCCGGTCGCGGCCCGGCCGTCCTCGGCGACAGTGAGTGCGACGTGCCCGAGGTGACCCCACGGGGTGACGATCCTGCCACCGGGCACGGTCTGCTCGACCCACGCCCACGGGACCTGGTCGACGGCGTACGTGGAAACAACCCGGTCGTACGGTGCCCCGGCCGGCCAGCCCTTCGTGCCGTCACCAACCTGCACGTCGACAACGGGCAGCAGTGGCCGGGCGACGTCGGCGAGGCCGGCGTCGACTTCGATGCTGGTGACGAGCCCGGGGCCGGTACGCTGCGCGAGGAGCGCCGAGTTCCATCCGTTGCCCGTACCCAGTTCCAGGACGCGCTGGCCGGGTTCGAGGAGCAGCGAGTCGAGCATGTCGACGACGACGGCCTGACAGGACAGGCTCGATGTCGGAAGCCCGTCGGTGACTTGGGTGATCGCTGCCGTGTCGGGGTCGGCGTAGAGCAGTTCGGCCCAGCGGTCGGGCTCGGTGCCGCGGTCCACGGCCTGGTAGGCATGGCCGTCCCAATCGAGCAGGCGGTCCGGCGCGAAGCCGTCGCGGGGCAGCGCGGTGACGGCCTGCCGGATCCAGGGGGAGCGCTCGGGCCAGTCGCCGCGCTGCTCCATCGTGTCGGCGAGGCGCGGCGCTGGTCCTCGGAGTCGACCTGGCCGGGACACTCCTGTGCGGAACCCGCCTGGCAGGGGCCGACCTGACCGAGACCTGCTGGCGTGCCTGGCCGCTGGGAACGCCACCTCGACCTCCACTACGCCTCCGTCCCACCGGGCTGCACGATCATCTGCTACTGGCGACGCCTCAAGAAGGCCACAGCACGATCGTGTTTACGAGCTTTTCAGGACAGGATTCCTGCCTTTCACGCCGGTCGGTCAAGGCCATTTCCTGGCCGCATGAGGGAATCTGAACCGCAATTCCCCCGAAGCGCAGGGAGATTGAGCCGGGTCAGCACCCTGCTAGCGGGCCGCCAAGCACCCTGATCGGGCGACGCGGAATTAACGCCGGACATCCAGGAGCGGATATCTTCCTGTCTGCGCGCCGAACTGGCGACGCGAAGAAGAACGATGGCGGCCGACCTCGATTGCCGGTCCTACGGGGGGCAGGTGGGAATCTCGCCGTTGTCAGGTCAGGGGATAATTTCAATGAATACTGCTGGACGTTCGTCGTCGGCACTGCGGAATCGAAGGATGATCGCCGCCGTCATGACGGCGCCGCTCCTGGGAGGGTTCCTCACGCTGGCGCTTCCGGGCGAGGCACTCGCCGCGACGCAGGCTAAGTGCAGCCTCGACATCAAGTTGGACTGGGGTCGAGGGGTGGTCGCCTCGACCTGCACGATGATCATCGGTCCGCAGGTGAAGGGGGCAAAGATGGTAAACCATCACCGATCGGTCCTGTCGTGCGACGATATACGAGGCCAGGGGAACCAGCACGATATCCGGGTCAAGCTCTACGGCCCCTGGAAGCCGGTGGGGCAGACCTCCACCGTCAAGTGTCCGATCCGCTCCTCAGTCGCCGGGGTCTCGCAGGAAACCAACTAGGGATTTTCGCCCTATCACAGTTTCCACGGCGCCGGCCGCCTTAGAATGCGGTCGCGGCCGGCGCCGTCGCAGAGGAATCCGTGCGATCGAGCATTCGGTTCGCCGACTTCCCGTCGGGTAGACTGCGGAGAGTTCGCGCAGTCGAAGCAGGAGAGCAGGTAATTTCGTGACCACGCAGCAGCAGATACGCTGGGGCGTATTTCTCGTCTACGCCGTCGGCAGCGCGGAGGCACTCATCGCGTTCGACCAGACGCAGGCCTCCCGCTGGATGTGCTGGGCAGGACTCCTCGTCGCGGCCGCTTCGGCGGTGGCACTCTGGAACCGCCGCCGCCCGGGGGAGACCAAGCAGTAACCACTCCCCCCGGCCTCCCGGCCGTGTCGTTCGAAGTGCCGCTTTCCCTGCTCTGCGCGCGTGACGGCGTGCGTGCCCGCCTGGTCGAGCCGGCCGAGGCCCGGTAGGGCGGGCGGCACTGCCCGTGGCCGGATCCTGTCGAGCAGTTCGCGGCGAGCGCGTGTTCACTCGTAAGTGCCTGTCTTTGAGGACTGAGATGGTGATCAGTGATCGGTGGGATGGTCGATAACGTGGCAGCCGATGCCACTGATACTGGATCGTTGCCGACGCTGTCTGCCTGGCCCAGGTGCTGGATGTTGTAGTTGCCTTCGCCCAGAGTCATGGACGCGCCACCGTAGTTGGAGTCGACGAACAGTTGTGCGGCACCGCTGCTGGGGGGGCATGGCAGATCCTTCTGATCGTGGTGAGACCGGCAGCTCCGGCCCCACGGTCCCCTCTACCCACATCGGAGCGGCCCGTCACGACAAGGCCTGCGGGGCGGATCGGGACGAGCAGTAGCGGGAGTTCAGCCTGAGGTGAGCTGCTTCGGAACGCGGCTGGCAGTGCGGAGTTCCTGCAGGTCGGGGATGTGGTTGTAGAGGGTGCCGGGGCTGATGCCGAGGAGCTTGGCGATCGAGGTGATCGAGTTCTCGGGGTTGGGGAGCATGTCGCGCGCCGCTCGGATGATCTCGGGGGTGGCGACGCTGGGGCGTCCGCCGACGCGGCCGCGTGCGCGGGCGGCGTCCAGGCCCTCGCGGGTGCCGGAGACGATGAGCCCGCGGATGAACTCGGCCAGGGCGGCGAAGACGTGGAAGACGAGCCGGCCGCCGGGGGTGGTGGTGTCCAGGCGCTCGTGCAGCGAGGAGAAGCCGATCCCTTGGCCCCGTAGCTTGCCGACCATGTTCACGAGGTCCTTCAGTGAGCGGCCGTAGCGGTCGAGTGCGGGCACCACCAGGGTGTCGCCGGGCTGGAGGAAGGCGTGGCAGGCCGTCAGCTCGGCGCGGTGGTCGTCCTTGCCGGACCTCTTGTCGGCGAAGATCCGTCGGCGGTGAGGGCGTCGATCTGGCGGTCGAGCTTCTGTCCGCCGGTGGAGACCCTGGCGTAGCCGATGCGGGATGAGGCAGGGTGCTGGCAGGTCATGACGGCTCAGCCTCACGTGGGCGGCGAGCCGGGACCGCCGGTCTAACAGGAGGAAGCCCCATGGCCAACGACGTGATTCTGGTCGTCGACTACGAGCCGATGCGCAGGGAAAAGACCAGTGAACTGCTCGTGCAGAACGACTGCGCGGCGGAAGGCACCGACACCGCAGACTCCGCCCACACGCTGCTCTGGGCGGATGGTACGCGCTACAGCCTGCTGCTGATCACGACGAACCTGCCCGGCAGTCTGGGTGCCCAGGACCTCGCAGGGGAGGTCCGTGAACGGAAGCCAGACTTCCCGGTCGTCTTCACCGACGACGCCGAGACCTCACCCCAGCTCCCCGGGGCCCCGGTCCTGCGGAAGAACTTCACACTCGGCCAACTGCTCAACGCTGTGGAGACCGCTCTCAGGTAGATCCGAGGTGGGACGCCTCGGCGCGCCCCCGGTGTCGGTCACCGGGGGCGCGCTGAGCCCCGGTGTCGACAGGCGGGGCGGCTGCGTCGCCGGGCGTCTTCCACCCCGAGCTCGCGGGGAGAGGCCGGCAGTGAGACCTGTGACTGCTCTCAGCCGCCGGATGCGTCTCCCAGCGCCGATGATCACCGGAACAGCATGATCATTTGGATCAACGGCGCCTTCGGTGCTGGAAGGACCACGACCGCCACCCTGCTCACCGAGGCCATGCCCGGCAGTCTGCTGTTCGACCCCGAGGATGGAGGCGGCATCATCGATGGGATGGCCTGCGCCGCCACCATCAGCAGCCGATTCAGCATGAAGACCCGCTCCCCGCATCCACCGTCCGACACGAAGTGACGCCCGCGCGGCGCGGCCGCTGGCGAGGATCGCGGGGCCGGCCGAGCGACTGCGCGTGGCGGGCGCCAGGCACTGGTCCGCACCGCGCAGAGGCAATCGCTAGATGTCGGCCAGCTTCGAGGCGATGCCGGACCTCTGGTACTCGTCCTCGGTGTGGAAGTTGATGGAGAAGAAGGAGAACGTCTTGGTGATCCCGCCGAGCTGCTGGGCAACGGATTCCGCGGTGCCGACGGTCCGGTCCCCGGGGGTGCCGCAGCCCTCGCCGGTGGTCTCCTCCCAGGAAGCGAGGATCCACTTGAGCTGGCCGTCGTTGCCGGTGACCGCGTGCAGGATGTAGGCGTTGTCGAAGTTGCCCACAGTGTCGTAGACGGCGGAGCGGAAGTCGTCCTTGGCGGTCCCCTCCGTGCTGGCGATCTGGCCGGTGACCTCGCCGTTTTCGAGGGTGAGTACCCAGGTGTCGAACCCGTCGGCGGTCAGGGAGTTGAACTCGTCGATGACCTTCTGGGGCACGGTGACGTCGGTCATTGCTTTGGGCTCCTTCAGCCTCGCTGAATCAGGTGGCGCCGCAGTCCCGGTTGGGGTCACGGCGCTTGTGGCTCTTCGTATCCTGCCGGACACAGTTTGTGCATGTGATCAAACTGCAGAATCTGACTACGGTGCAGTGGGCGGCCTGAACAGGATGCCGGTCGCGTAGGTGAGAGCTGGGTTCTGGCACGGGCCTTGGGGCCCAACCGGAAGTAGATGCGCACCTCGGGCGTCGCCGCCGAGGCAGGCCCTAGTCGGGGGTCACGCTGTAGGTGAGCACCGCGGAGGAGTTGGCTGGGACGGTGACCCTCCATGTGAGGGTGGTGCCGTCGAACGCAGGGGTGCCGGTCGTCGCGGAGGCGTCGTCGTTCCATGAGGCGGATTGCAGGACCAGTTGCAGGTTGTCAGTGACGCTGGTGGTGATGGGCTCGTCGTCCGGGTTGTTCAGCGTGACCGTGTACGTGACCGGCGCGCCGACGGTCTGGGCGCTGCCCGCGGCGGTCTTGTTCATCTCCAACGGCATGGGTGCACTCCTCAGGGATGGGTGATCTCCTCAGGGAGAGCGTGCCCGACGCCCATGAGAGTTGTCGATCTTTCGTCAACTTGCTGCAGCGCATGTTCGGTGGGGTGTAGTGGCCCGTCGGGCCCGCAACCTACAAGGCAAATTGCGGGCTATTCCGCGACTTCCGGTACCCGACTCCACCATTAGCCGTGTTCAAGGAAGACCCGATCCGCTCCTACCGGTCGTTCCTGGACAAGCGCCGCGACGCCGACCGGCTGCGGACCGCGCTGATGGAGTGCGCCCCGATTGGGCTGGTCTTCATGCAGCTGATACTGACGTGCGAACTGTCGCGTTACCAGGCCCGCCGGGGCCTGGCCGCACTGCGCGACCCTCTTGATCATCGCCGTGCTGTTCGAGAGCCCCCGCATCCAGCAGGCGCCGGGCCGCAGCCACCTGCTCCAGCGCTCCCGGGCCTGCCCAACTGTCGATAGCACCACGCCACAGCGAACGGAGCAGTACGAAGCGTGCCAGCTGCGGCTGGTTCTCCTCGATCTGCGACCTCGCCCAATCAGAAGCGTCCGCCGCACCGAGCGCCCCGAACTGCGCCCGAAGCGACTCCGCCTCAGTCCGCTTCGCCGGAGCAAGTCCAGACAACCACGACTGCCACGTCGTCTCGGCATCATCCATCGCACCAGGATGCCCCACCGGCCGCATCAGCAAGATCAGTGGTTCACGGAATCGCGGTCAGAACCAAATTCAAGAAGCGCCATCACGCCGCGCACCCCGGCGACGCCGAGGCCGCCCTGGCCGCGTACGAGGCGGCGCTCTTCCCGCGCAGTGAGGCGTCCGCCACCGAGTCCGCCGACAGCCTGGACAACATGTTCGGCGAGCGCGGCCTGGAGTACATGGTCGAGTTCTTCACCGCCGGCCCGGCAGCCCGGTGAGACCAGCGGTCCTGCCCGCCCTCCGGACCCGCGAGGGCGGGCAGGACCACATGCCCTTTCACACACGGGGCTGCTCGGCCGCCGTCCCGGCGAGCTGTCCGATCAGCTCCCCGCCAACAGCCTCAGCGGTCCTCGTCCCGGTGAACCGCACCGGGTTCGCCGTAGAGCGTGATGTGCGCCGGGTCTCCCGGAGTCGGCTTGCGTGGTTCCGGGCTGCCGGCAAGGTGGTTGGGGTGCGGAGCTCGTACTCGATCGGGGCGAGCATGCCGAGTGATGAGTGGCGGCGCCGGCGGTTGTGGAAGATCTCCAGGTACTCGATGTGCGGGGTCGGGTAGCCCCCAGTGGGGGTGCCTGCGTAGCCGGCGGCGGTTGTAGAAGGTCTCGCTGCAGGAGAAGACCCTCGCCGCGCAAGAACGAGTGTCCAAGACCACAGGGGGCTGCACAACCGGCTTCCACCTGCGGATCGTCATACAAATGAGCTGCGGTGTGGAACCGCAGGAGGCCGCTGGTTGACCTTCACCTGGGGGCAAGCCCCAGCATCAGTGGGGCCGGGCAACGTGCCCGACGCAAGGAGGGGACCGCGTGACCAGTACTCAGGATCACCACCGGGCCGACGTGCCGGTCGTGGACGCTTGCGACCGCGACCTGCGGTGGGAGGGCAGCTTCAACGTCCGGGATCTCGGAGGGATACGCACTGCCGGCGGGGGTGAGACACGCTGGGGTGCCGTGGTCCGCTCCGACAGTATCGACGGCCTGACCGCCGCCGGCTGGGCCGCCCTTCAGGCGCACGGCATCCGCACCATCATCGACCTGCGCAACGAGGGTACGGCTAAGCCCTCGCTGCCGAGACCCGAGGGGATCGACTTCACCCGGGTGCCGCTCGACGCGCTTGTCGGAAAGGAGTGGTGGGACGAGTGGGGCCACCTGGACGGGACCCCGCTGTTCCTCCGGCCCCACCTCGAACTCCGCCCGCACGCGGCCGCCGCCGCCGTCACCGCCGTTGCCCGTGCCCAGCCCGGCGGCGTCCTCGTGCACTGCGGTGCGGGCCGGGACCGCACCGGGCTGGTCGCCCTTGTACTGCTCGCGCTCGCCCGTGTCGCGCCGGAGGACATCGCCGCCGACTACGAGCTCAGCGCCTCCCGGCTCGCAGCGCTGTGGGCCCATCTCGGCAGGGCGGACGAGCAGATGGAGGTCGACCGGATCCTGGCCCGCGAGGGAACCACCGCGCGCGAAGCGCTCGTGGAGACGCTCACCTCGTTCGACCCCGAGGCCTGCCTGCTCGCGGCCGGCCTCGGCGCGGACGATCTGGCCACCGTCCGCGCCAGGCTCCGGCCGAGTGGGTGACCCGAGCCCGCATTCGTCCGGGAGCCGGCCAAAGCAGCCCTGCCCATCGGCTTCCCCGACGCTGCCGGCGGATGGAGCCGGGTCCTTGATTGACCTTCACCTGGGGCCGAGCCCCAGCATCAGTGATGCCGGGCGAGGTGCCCGGCACGAGGAGGAGCGGACATGGAGCTGCTGACCATCGGGGTATTCGCGAAGGCGTCCCGGCTGTCGCCGAAGGCGCTGCGACTGTACGACGAGCTCGGGCTGCTGCCCCCGGCCCGCGTCGACCCCGCGACCGGCTACCGCTTCTACGCCCCCGGGCAACTGGAACAGGCCCAACTCGTGGCCTGGCTGCGCCGGCTCGGCATGCCCCTGGCCCGCATCCGCGAAGTGTGCGAACTGGACGCCGCCGCCGCCGCGCAGGAGGTCCGCGCGTTCTGGGCCCGGATCGAAGCCGAGACCGCCGCGCGCCGGGACCTGGCCACCTTCCTCATCGACCACCTGTCCTGGGCGGACCCCGTCACGCCGGCGACCACCAACCCCCTGCACATCCGCTACGCCGCACTGTCCGACACCGGCCTGGTCCGCGACAGCAACCAGGACACCGCCTACGCCGGATCCCGGCTGCTCGCCGTCGCTGACGGCTTCGGCCCCGCCGGGGCCCCCGCCAGCGCGGCCGCCGTCGAGGTGCTCAAGCGTCTGGAGAGCGACAGCATCCCGGCGGGCGACCTCCTCAACGTCCTGGGCGACGCGATCGAGCAGGCCCAGCAGGTCGTGCGTCGCGTCACCTCCTGTGCTACCGCGCCGCAGGAGGCGGGCACGACCCTGACCGCGATGCTCTGGACCGGCTCCCAGCTGGCCCTGGTCCACATCGGCGACTCGCGTGCCTACCTCCTGCGCGACGGCGAGCTCTTCCAGATCACCCACGACCACACCCTGTTGCAGTCGATGGTCGACGAGGGCCGCATCACCGCGGACGAGGCCGTCTCCCACCCGCAGCGGTCACTTCTGGTGCGGGCCCTGGTCGGGGCATCCGCCGCCGCCGACATTCGCCTGCACGATGCCCGGCCGGGAGACCGCTACCTGCTGTGCTCGGACGGCCTGTCCTCAGTCGTATCGGCCGAGGACATGCGCCAGGTCGTCTCCGCCGTCGCCGATCCCGAGCAGACCGTGCGCGAGCTCATCGCCCTGGCCAACCGCTCCGGCGGCCCCGACAACGTCAGCTGCGTGGTCGCCGACGTGCTGGAACTCGAGTGACCGCGCGCTGCTGCCATCTCCTGGCAGGCCACGAATCCTTCATCGCGCCGCCCGACGGCGAACAGCGCGGACTCCATGGCATTCAGGGCACGAACAAGGAGGTCGGTCCGGTTCGGGTCGCCCACGTCGATCGGCCGGGCGTTCGCGACGGCCTCCGGATGAAAGGCCGGCTCCGCCGGTTAACGGCTCTCGGCGCGGTAGCCCGCCATGGTCAGGGCTGCTGCCGACTTCGGCCGATACGTCAGCGGGCTCACCTGCGGACGCCCCCGGGGCGTGTTCAGCTCCTCGACTGAGGGACGTCCCCGAAGCGCTGGCGGTACTGGGCCGGGGAAAGGTCGAGAGTGCGCTGGAAGGCGCGGCGCATGGCCTCGGGGGTGGGGTAGCCGCTGGCGCGGGCGACGTGCTCGATGCTGTCCCGGGTTTCCTCCAGCAGGCGGCGGGCGGTCTCCAGGCGGGTCTGGTCCACGTACCGGCCGGGGGGTGTGCCGATCTCGGCGGTGAAGGCGCGGGTGAACTGGCGGGCGGAGAGGTTGGCGCGCTGGGCGAGGGTGTCTACGGTGAGGTCCGCGTCCGGATGGGTGGCGATCCAGTGCTGCACTTCGCGCAGGGACGGGCGGTCGGCGAGCTGCGCCAGCAGGTGGGTGCTGAACTGCCGCTGGTTTCCGGGGCGGCGCAGGAAGACGATCAGGTAGCGGGCCAGGGTCAGGGCGGCCTCGCGCCCGAGGTCCTCTTCGACCAGGGCCAGGGCGAGGTCCATCACACTGATACCGCCCGCGGAGGTGGAGACCCTGCCATCGCGGATGAAGATCGGGTCCGGGTCCACCTGGGCCCCGGGGCAGGCCCGGGCCAGCCGGTCGGCCTGGCTCCAGTGGGTGGTGACCCGCCGTCCCGTGAGGAGCCCGGCCTGCGCGAGCAGGAACGCTCCGGTGCACATGGAGACGATTCGCCGGCAGCGTGCCGCGTGCTGCCGGAGCCAGTTCACCACCTGCGGGTCGGGCGCCAGGTCGCCCCATCCTCCGTACGGTCCTGGCACCAGGAGGGTGTGCGGGGCGGTGGCGGTGTTCAGGTCGGTGTCGGGCACAACGGTGAGGCCGCTGGGACTGCGCACCGGGGTGCCACCCGGACTCGCGGTCCGGATGCTGTAGGGCGCCTTGTCGGACGTCGTCCGGGCAACGTGGACGTTGGCGGCGGTGAGCACCTCGACGGGGCTGACCACATCCAGTGCGTCCACGCCGTCGAAGAGCACGACGAGCACGGTGCGGGTTCTCACACAACCAGCCTGCCCGCCTGAGCTGACGTCTGCAATGTCGCTTATGCCACCTTCTGTGCCATCCGAGGCTGTGGGCCCACCGACGAATGGGCTGTACACGCCGGTCACAGCGGCTGAGCGGTGCCGCGAGTTCCGTGCGCTCTGCGGCACCGCTGCGGTCTCACCGGCGGCTCGTGGTGCCGGTCCTTTGCCTGCTGTTCCACCAGCGGGCGAGTAGGCCGACGGCGCCCGCTCCGACGACGACGGCCACGGCTGTGGCTGCCGGGTCTGCCCATCCCTGGTGGGGCAGAAGGGTGAGCAGGCCCCACCGTAGGAGCCAGCCGGCCATCAGTCCGACAGCGACCAGGCCCCACAGGGATGCCTCGTAGCCGAACCGCGGAGGTGTGTTCGGGTCTTGCTTCTTGGTACGGGACACGTTCTCAAGCCTTTCGCGATCGTGCTTATTTGAAGAAGCCTTCGACGGCTCCCTTGGCGAATCCTCCGATCGCGCCCACAGCCGCCCCCGGGCCGCAGCCGGCGCCGGCCGTGCTCACCGCGCCGACGATGCAGCCGCCCACTGCGCCCGCGACGGTGGAGCGGTTCGAACTCTTCAAGGCGTTCTTGGCACGCTTCTTGAATCCGGCCCAGGTCGGGTCGGCGACCACAGGGAAGGCCGTGCCGGCGTCGAACGCCACGCTCTGGACGAGTGCACCGTCCTGGACCCGGTAGCTGGTGGGCACGGCGGTCCCGTTGGCGTCCTTGGCCCACGGGGCCTGGAACGCCCCGAGTGCCTCGCCCTCCTTCATGACGGTGACGCTGCCGTCTTCCTGCTGCTGGAGGGTGGCCCCGGCGGGCAGGTCCAGGCCGTAGCGGTACTCCTTGGGTGCGGAGGCGTCGGAGATGACGGCCAGCGCGCGCACGCCTCCCCCGGTGGTGCGCTGGACAGCCAGGGCGGAAGAGCCGTCGGCGTCCGGATAGACCACGGTGCCGTTCCCGGTGGCGACACCGCGGGCCTTGCCGGAGGCGGGCAGAGTGATGCCGATGGTGCTGCCGTCGTCCGCGGACGACGTGATGACACCTGCCGCAGTCGCCGGGACGGTACCGGCGGTGCCGGGGGCGATGTCGGCGGTCCCGGTCGTCCGCTCCACCGCCACCGCAGACCGTGCCGCGGCCTGCGAGGGGGTCTGGTCGGAGTCGGCGAACGCTGCTGGGGCGCAGGCAGCCAGCAGGGCCCCGGCCGAGACAAGGGCGGTGGCCGATATGCGCAAGGTGGTGGTGTTCATGTGGTCTCTCGTTGGTTTCTCGACGATGGCGCTCGCCGAAGACGGTGCGCCGTCCGGCCCCGTGTCGCTGGATCGGGGCACGAATGTGCTTGCGGCAGCCCGGTCTGCCCGGCAGGTGGGTGATCCCGAGAAGGTCTCGGGTTCACGAGACACGGTGGGATGCCCGACACCTACGGGTCGTTCCCCGGGCTTCAACACCTTGCCGCCTGTGTGGGGAAGGGCCCCGGCCCGGCGGCGAGGAGAAAGGGGCTGCCTGGGCAGGTGCGCCGGTTGGTTCAGCAATCCTCACACGGATCCAACAGCGCCCGGCGCATCACGCCCCGGCCTTCCCCGAGCGCAGCCCACCCAGGATTGCGTCACATAACTGCTGGTCAAAGCCATCATGCGCCGGCCCGGGAGCACCACGGACAAGTCCATGCGCTGTGACAACACGGCCGGATTGGAGGGAGACACGTCGCGTCCCGGGCAGGAGGGTCGTCGGCGCCGAGCCGAAGGGCGCCATCGAGCGGGCCTGGCTGATTCCTTCCGGGGCTGAGCTGAGGGCCGAGGCCGGCGAGGCACCGTAACGCTGCCACAGCGGGCACGTGGATGGGCCGGGTCTGACTCTGGGGGCAGCCCCGGCCGCCACCGCGAACGGCCTGTTCTGCTCCGGCCCTGGTGGGGCCCGGCGGCTCGGCGGGGGAGTCCAAGCGGATGGCACGAAGTCAACTGCTGATCCTTTCAGCTGACGGCTCCGTGCCCAGCAGGAGTGTCATGGGATCAGCAGCAGACTTCGCCGGGTCCGCTCAGGAGTGTGGGTCAGCAACGTCCCTTGCCAGGGTCTCCCGTGCGACAGGTTAGGACTGTAGGCCGGACAGCGGATGGCGAACCGTTTCCGCGCTTCTCATCCGGGTGGCCCGGCGTGTTCGTGCGTGCCCTCAGGAGGGACGGATCGGAAGCCTGGGGGCTGTCCCCGAGCAGAATTTGGAGTCTCGTTCCATGTCCTACCGTACGAAACTGCGCGGTGCCGTGGTCAGCACCTGCACCGTGGCGCTGCTGGCCGGCTCCGGCCTGCTGACCGCACCCGCCCAGGCCATCGGCAACCAGGTGGTCCCGGCACACACCGCCACCACCCGCCACCGCTCATCGCCGGCAGAGGATCAGGTCGTCACCTTCTTCAGGCACTACCGCGAAGCAGCGAAGGGGACGCGCGCGCAGACCCTGCTCCAAGTCGAGGAGGAGTTCCTCACCCCAGAACTCATCAAGCAACTCGCCGCCTACGCCTCGGCGAACCAGGTGGACCCGGTGTTCCGCCAGGAGAACATCCCGGTCACCTATTCTTACGCGGACGGCGGAGCGTGGGACCTGCTCAGCCACAAGGTGATCCTGACCATGAACTTCGAAGACGGTTCGAGCACCGTCATGTGGTACAAGGTCCAGGACGTCGACCGGGCCATCGCCAACCTGGAGAACGCGCCCTCCTGACGGTGTGCCCAGCGCTGCTCCGGCCGGCCCCAACGGCCGGAGCAGGTCCTTCCAGGACGGCCGAACGAGTGGGTTGGTGGACTGATCGGCTACCTGGGATAACATCTCCCCTCCTCTCCGGGGCTGGTGCCCCACGTACGTGCTCTCCGGCCACTACTGCACCGAAGCCATCCTCGATAACTACGACACCACCAGCGTGTGCGCGCCGGTCGAGAACAACTGACCTACCCGGACGGCGACGCGAGCGCCGTGTGACGACCCGTGGGGTCGGGGCCACGTCACGGCCCACGGGTGCACCGGCTGGGGCCGCCGCCTCCACCCAGACCCGGTTGCTGTGGCGATGGCCACGGAGTGCGAGGCCCGGTCTGCCGTGGTGCCCAGGCCGCCGCGGGCGAGTGGATACACGCGCTGGCGGCCAGCAGTTCGGCCGATCTGCGGACCACCGCGGCCGGCCAGGCTGCCCGAGCCCCGTCCAGCGCGGTCCAGCCGGTCGAGCCGGTCGAGCGCGGGGAGGGGCGGTCCGGCCGAACCGGACCATAGCCCAGAGCGGTCGCGAAGATCACGCCGTGCGATCCGATCGTCGTTGACAACATCGGCATGCTGTCCCACTGCCCTCGACCGAGCCCGGCAACCCGACAGCCCGGGCTCAGGCGTTGGACCACGCGCGCGTGCAGAGCACGAGCCGGTAGCCGTCCGGATCCTCGACGGTGATGCCCCACTTGTTCCAGTACGGGTTGGGAGACGGCACACGCTTGCCGCCGTGTGCCTCGAGGCGGGTCACGAGCTCCTCGGGTACCTGGTCGTCGAGGTAGATCACGAGCAGGTCCTCCGTGGTGGGCTGCGGCTCGACGGGCCCAACAGCCTCGTGGACGAGTTCGAGGTGCCAGGAGGCGTCGGGCCAGCCGACCATCAGCAGGTCGTGCTCTCCCGGCTCATCGCCGCCCTCGGTTCGGTACAGCACGCTCAGCCCGAGGCCTCGGCTCCAGAAACCCTCCGCCGCCACGAGGTCGCGCGATGGGCGGGCGACGCGAATGTGGCTCAGACCGTTGACGGGTATGGGCTCCCCTTCGTAGTGGCGCGCTCGGCGGCGGGCCGATGGTCACGGCACCTTCCGTGGTGGACCGTTTCGATCAGCCTAGGCAAGAGGCGTTCGTGCAGCATCGGTCGCGGGGCCCACGCCCTTCGGCCGGAGTCCTAAGACCGTGGACCCAGCGGTGGCTTGTTGCGGCGGGCGGTGGAGATCAAGTGGGTGTCCGCGTGCGAGGGCGTTGAGCAGGTCTTTCAGCTCGTCGTGCGGGGGCTTGGCCGTCCAGGCGGACCAGTAGCGTTGCAGCGTGTGCCAGGGCGCCAGTTAGCCACGGACGGCTCGGATGGCCTGGGGCCAGGAGGTTGTGCGGGGCTGGCTGCCTGTTGGGCTCCCTTTGGGGGGCGGTGCCCGCTCTGGTGCTTCGGCGGGGGCTGGTGGGGCGAACCAACTGTCCCAGCAGAACGAGAAGGCGAAGGTGACCAGGGTCTGGCGGCGGCGGATGGCGGCGTCGAGCGAACCTGGAAGTCGGCTCAGCCGAGTTCGTCCCTGACCTGTGCCGGGTGCCCGATGCGTCGGGCGGAGGCCGAGGTGCGGTGCGGTGGAGTCCGGCCGTGTCCGGACCACGGTTGATGATCACGCGGTGGCCGCTCCCACTCCCGAGCGGGTCCGTCCCGGGGCGGACCCGCTCGCTGCACCGGCCGGCAGCTCGGACCCGCCGATGCCGGGCCGGGTGGGCTCAACGCAGCTCAGGACCGGCCAAGATGGACGCATGACCAGCAACCCCCTGCAGATCCCGCTCGATCAGCTCCGGAGCGCCTTCGAGCTGGCGCTTCGACACGTTGAAGCGTCGGCCGGCAACGCGGTGACGCTTGAACACGACTATTTCTGGTCTGTTCCGGGCGATGAACTCTACGACGTCCCCAACGAACCGAGCACGCTCACGATCGGGCAGCTCTCCGAGTCGTGGCAACACCTTGAGGGCCTGCTCACTGACGAGGGCCGGGCAGTGGGCTACCACCTGGTCTGGCTTGCCGACGTCATCCGGGCGATCGGCCAGACCACCGTCAGCTAGCCATAACAGCACCCCACGTGGCGTCAGATCACGAAGCCGAGCCGGAGTACTGGGCCGCCGCCCGGGGTATCATCCGGGCCCCGAGCCGAGAACGCCGCCGGCTACCCCCCGTTGGCCCGCCCTGGCAGGCTCCCGACGTGATCGGCCCTTGCCGGCCCGCGCTGGGCGATACTCGTCCGATGGAATGGTTCGAGCAGGCGCGGGCAGCAGAGCGGTCTGGTGATTGGGATACGGCTATCACCCTGGTGGGTGCCCACGCCGAGTGCTACTCCGCCGACCACTACGCCCACGACAACCACCTGCGCCACATGGACCTGCTCGCCCGCGCGGAACGTCTCTCAGAGCTCTCAGAACTGGCCCGCACTGACGTCCACGCACGCCGGCGGCTCAACCGATGGCTTCGTGACCGAGGGACGGGAGCGATGCTCCGCCGGCGTGCCGAAGACGGTGACCGCGACGCCCTCTACTGTCTTGTGCGGCTGCTCTGCGAGACAGGCCGGACCGAGCAGGCACGCCAAACGGTCGCGGAGCTGGATCCCGAGAATCAGCACGCCCAGGGGATCATCGCCGGCGCTGAAGCGGCATCGAGCCAGGCACAGTAATGCCGGTCAGCAAGCGCTCGTGATCCGGAAGCTGTGAACCGATGATTCGCGTCGGTGGGGTGAGCCATCATCAGGGGACGCCCCGATGAAGTCGGCCCCCCACCGCCCCGGGATCAGCGCCTCCGCCGGCAGCGGTGGCCAGTCCCGGTTCCACCCCCGCGCCCGCAGCTCGGCCTGCACCTCGGGCATCACCACCGCTTGCCGGCACAGGAGCGCCCTGAATTCAGTGCGCTCCTGTGCCGGCAGGGCTGGCGGCGCGGGACGCTAGGAGATGATGACGGCGGTGTTCACCTTGGTGCCGTCCGGGCACTCCACGTCGGTGCGGACGTTGCCGCCGTTGACGGTGATGACGTTGGAGGTGTTGTTCTGGGCCCAGGTGCAGTTGACCCGCACCTGGAACGTGCCGTACCCGGTGCAGGAGCCCCAGCCCCACTGGCCGTTGCCCCAGCTGTCGATTCCCGACCAGCAGGATCCGCTGAAGGCGGGACGCACGGTCGTGGCGGAGGCTGTCGCCACCGTCCCGAGCGTGGGGACCAGCAGGGCGACCGCTACTGCGAGCGGGCGGACCGCGCGGTTACGGATCTTGGTCATCTGTCTTTCCCTTCAAGGTGGGTGACGGTTTCAGCAGGGCGTGGGTCCTGCCTGCGCTGTGCAGGTGACCGGCGTCTTGCGTCAGTTCTGTTGTAGTGCCCGGAGAGGGGGTGTCCGCCGGTGCGTTGCGGGACCGGTGCGGCCGCGCAATGCTGTGGGAAAATTCCGATCGGACCCGCCGGGAGCGCGATGGCTCCGGCCGGCGCATGTCATCATGCGAGCATGGCCAACTACGGGCAGGGGCAGCGCCGTTGCACGCATCCGCCACCGGAGCCGGAACCGGAGCCGGAGACTGCGGTGTTGGACCGGCGGGCGCGGGTCGGGTGGATGCTGAGGGTGAACCGCCTGTACTGCGCGGAGGGCGTCTGGGCGAGGCTGCCGGTGTTCGCGCGGGCGTTCAAGGGCGGATCGCATCCGCGGACCGCCGCAGTCAGCACGATCTCCCGCTGGGAGACTGCGGAACTGCCGGTCACACGGACAGCGGTGCGACGCTATGAGGAGCTGCTGGGCCTGCCGGACGATCTGCTCGGCGCCACGGCGCAGACCATGCTGCGGTACTCGGCGGCTTCATCGCTCTCCAGCCCACCGCTGCAGGCGCCGGCCAGGGACGGTCCTGTGCCGTACGCCAGGATCGAGGAACTGCTCGACAGGGTGGACGCGGCCGACGTCATGTCCGGGCGCAACTGGTGCGATCTGACGCAGGCCCTGTGCCGGGTGGGTGATTCCGTCCTGATGCCGGCCCGGACCTGGCAGGCCCTGTCCGCACGGCTGATCGCCGAGATGGTAATCGCCGACGGAGTGCCCTGGATGCTGCGCTTCGAGGCGCTCAACCGTCTGCTCAACCATCCTCGTGGCGCATCGCAGGCGGTTGCCGCGTGCGCTGCGTTCGCAGCAGACGGCCGCAACCAGGCCGTTGTCGAGGTGGTGTGCGCGCTCGACAACACCAACCACAAGGACGCTGCCGCGCACATCGTGGCGCAACTCTCCGATCCGACGAGCGAGCGGGCCCGGTACGGGGCTTTTCTCGCCTCGATCCGCAAGGCGCGGTACGGGCACTTCGCACCCGCGCAGATCCGTACCGTGTCCCTGGCGGTCCGGGACATGCTGCGTGAGCCCGGGCCCTACACGGACGGCCGCATGATCGCCCTGGAGATCGTCCGCGACCTGCCGGCTGAACTGATTCGGACGGACCACCGGGACCTGGCGGGGGAGCTGTCCCGTGGTGCCCGTGGCTGTGCGGCCGCCCGGCCGGCGGAGCAGCCGGGGTCCGGTCCTGCACGCAGGCTCGCCTCCGAGGTGATTGCCCAGCTGGCGGGGGACGTGCCGGGATACCGGGAACTGGCCCTGCCGGAGCTGGTGCAGGAGATGGTGTCCAACCCGGTGGCGGACGTGCGGCTCTACGCGGCATGCCTGCTCAACGCGACGCCCTATGGGCCGCTGCTGGCTGCGCGGATAGCCCGGGAGCTGGCCAGGCCCGGCACCCTGCGCGACGAACGGATCGCGGTTCCGTTGCTGGACGCGCTCAGATTCCTCGGCGGCCAGGGGCAACGGTGCGCCCTGGAGCGCATCGTCATCGCTTCCGGGCTGCCTGGTCCGGTCGTCGCGTCGGCTGCGCACCATCTGGGCCATGTGGGCAGCGCCAGCACAGAGGCGTACTGGCGGCGCGCCCTCGCCCACCACCTGCAGCGGTGGGAGCGCGAACGCGAGGCTTCGGCCACGAGGATCCTTCGTGACCTGGTCTACGCGCTGGGGATGGTCCGCCACGGTGCCGTGCTGCAAGAACTGCGCCGTGACTCCCGTATGCCCCAGCCGGCCCGCGCCGCAGCCGACTGGTGGCTCTCCGTGCCCGAGCACATCCACGCAAGCGCCCGACTCTAGAGCCAGCCGTGTTCGCGGGCGATGCGGACTGCTGTGTGTCGGTTGTCGGCGGAGAGTTTGGTTGCGGCGGAGGACAGGTAGTTGCGTGTCGTGCCGGTGGAGAGTGATGCCCGGCGGGCGACCTCCGCGACCGGTGACCCGTCCGCCGACAGCTCCAGCACCTGCGCCTCGCGCGCGGTCAGCGGCGAGTCCCCGGCGCTGATGGCGTCGGCGGCCAGTTCCGGGTCGATGTAGCGGCCACCGGCGTGGAGGTTGCGGATGATCTCGGCAAGGCGCTGTGCCGATATTGTTTTCGGGACGAAGCCGCGTACTCCGGCGGTCAGGGCCCGTTTGAGGTGGCCGGGGCGGCCGTGGCTGGTGACGATCATCGTCCGGCATCCGGGGAGTTCGGTGCGCAGCACGGCGGCCACCGCCACTCCGTCCGGGCCGCCTGGCATCTGCAGGTCCAGCACGGCCACGTCGGGGCGGTGGGCGCGGGCCATCGCGAGTGCTTCGGGTCCGGACGCGGCCTCGGCGACCACCAGCAGGTCCTCTTCGTAGGACAGCAGTGCGGCGATCGCGCCCCGGATCAGGTGCTCGTCGTCGGCCAGCAGGACCCGGATGTGCTTGCTCATGGGGCGGCGACCTCCAGCTGCTGTGTCCTGGGCCCGGGCGGTGGTACTTCTGCGGTGAGTCGGAAGTCCCCGGTCCGGGAGTCGGTGGCCAGTGTGCCGTTCAGCGCGGTCAGGCGTTCGCTCAGCCCGTTCAGTCCGGACCCCGACGTACCGTCGGCGGTGTGCTCGCGCACGCCGTCGTTGTCGACGGAGAGCACCGCCGAGGCGTCCGCGCCCACCGTCAGCCGGATGGTGCAGTGCCGTGCCTCGCTGTGCCGCAGCACATTGGTGGTGGCCTCGCGCACCACCCAGCCCAGGGCGGCCTGGACCTCGTCCGGCAGCGCGCTGCCGTCCTGCCCCTCGGCCCGCCCGTCGATGCCCGCCGCGCGAAGCACCGACAGTGCGCCGGCCAACTCGACCGCCAGGTCGGCCTTCCGGTAGCCGCGCACCACGTCGCGTACCTCGCGCTGCGACTGCCTGGCGATCCGCTGGACCTCGATCATCTGCTCCACCGCCTGCGGTCCGCCGCGCCGCGCCAGCTGCACGGCCAGCTCGCTCTTGAGGGCGATCACCGCCAGGTTCCGTCCCATCACATCGTGCAGGTCGCGGCCGAACCGCAGGCGTTCCTCCGCGACTGCGAGCTGCGACTGCAGCTCGCGGGCGGAGTCCAGCTCCCGCACGACCCGAAGCAGCCACAGCGAGCTGCCGCTGGCGAACACCATCGCGCCCCCCGCCACCAGCACAGCCAGCGCGAAGCCTGCGCCGGCCTGGAGGGGCAGTCCCAGCAGTGTGCTGCCGGTGCCGAGTGCGAGTGCCGCGCCTATCAGGAGGTGCAGCACGGCGTGGCCCCGGGGGACGGCCAGGACTGTTGCTCCGAGTCCGATGGAGACCAGTGCGACGGCGAGCACCGGTGCGCCCACGCCGTGCGCGGACGGGACGTTCATCCGCAGCCCCAACGCGAACAGCGCCCCGCCCAGCGACGTCGTGGCGACGGCCGCGAGCAGGCGGATCGGTTGTTCGCGTCGTCCCAGGTGCCAGTTCAGGCCGGTGGAGCACAGTGTCGCGCACAGTGCCGCGTGTACGGCCACCAGTGCGAACAGGCCCAGCCGCAGCCCGTTGCGGGTGCCGCCGCCGCTGAGGACGGAGCTGCCGAGGAGGGTGATTTCGTTGAGGGCGAAGAGGTGGAACGAGGTGCGTGTGTAGAGTTCGATGCGTGCGGGGTTGTTGCGCCGGTGCCACCAGCCGGTGAGCCTCACTGTGTTTTCCTCCGGGTCCTCAGCGGCGTGGTTCCCAGCGGAACCGGTGTTGTACAGCAAACACGGCCGACAGTGTCCAGGCCAGCCCGCTGGACAGTGACCGCAGCACCTCCAGCGGCGCGGCCGGCGCTCCGCCGGTCCAGCCGGCCCGGACCAGCTCCATCACCGCGGTCATCGGCAGCCACCGGCACAGCTCGCCCAGCGGCTGCGGCATCGACGCCAACGGGACCACCAGCCCGGAGCCGGCCACCGAGACCAGTAGCAGTGGCATCGTGGTGAGTTGGGCGAGTTCGACGCTGCGGGTGAAGATTGTGGATCCGGCGGCGAACGCCACCAGCAGCACGACCCCCAGGGCCACCCCGGCGAGCAGCAGCTCCGGGCGGTGTGGCAGCGGCAGGTGCAGCAGCGCGACCCCGGCGGCGACCATCGCCGCGCACTGCGCCAGCGCCAGCGCCACGGCGGGCAGGGCGGTGCCCGCCAGGATCTCGATATCCGTCGGTTCGCCGGTGCGCAGCCGTTTCAGCACCCGCTCCTCGCGCCGCGCCACGTAGGCGGTCACCAGGTTGTAGTAGACGACGAACAGCAGTACGAAGCCGATGCCGCTGCTCACCGCCAGCTCCCCGGCACTCACCCTGGCCCCGCCCGGCGCGAGCCGGGCCAGCGTCGGACTCCACGCCCCGACCATCCCCGCCGGCAGCAGCAGTGCCGTGGCCAGCGCCGTACGGTTGCGTCCCAGCAGCGTCAGCTCGGCCCGGCCCAACGCCGCCGTCCGCCGCGCCGCGGTGCTCCCGGCCGGCGTCATCGCACGGCTCCTTCGGGGGTGGTGGTGCCTGCCGCGTCTGCGGCGATCGCCAGGAACGCCTCTTCCAGTGATGCGGTCCGCGCGTCCAGGCGGTCCAGCGGAACGCCCCGCTGCTCCGCCCAGCGCAGCAGCACGGTGAGGGTGTGCTGGAGCCGGTCGGTGTGCAGCACCACCTGCCGGTCGCGGACCTCGTGACCGAGCACCGCGAGCTCGGGCAGCGACGGCAGGTCGCCGAGGTGCCACCCCTGCGGCAGGCCGAAGACGATGCGGGCCGGGCGCGCGCCGCTCACCTCCGCCGGAGTGCCGCAGGCGACCACCCGGCCCTGGTGGAGAATGGCCAGCCGGTCGGCGAGCACCTCCGCCTCCTGCAGGTAGTGCGTGGTCAGCAGCACGGTCGTACCGCTGTCCCGCAACTCCCGCACCAGCGACCAGGTGTCGCGCCGTCCCTGCGCATCGAGCCCGGTCGTCGGCTCGTCCAGGAACAGCACCTCCGGCCGTCCCAGCAGCGCCAGCGCCAGATCCAGCCTCCGCCGCTCCCCGCCGGACAACTGCCGGACCCTTACCCCGGACCGGTCGCCCAGCCCCACCAGGTCCAGGGCCTCGTGCTCGGGCCGGGCGCCGCTGATGCAGCCTGCCCACATGCGTGCGGTCTCGCTGACCGTCAGGTCGGCCGGGAATCCGCCCTCCTGGAGCATCATCCCGATGCTGGGCCGTACCCGTGCCCGCTCGGTGTACGGGTCGCACCCGAGCACCCGCGCGGTCCCGGCGCTGGGCCGGGCCAGGCCCTCCAGCAGTTCCATGGCGGAGGTCTTGCCCGCCCCGTTGGTGCCCAGCAG
>Ga0302314_10004332_pt1 | contig 26127 bp, 18 predicted proteins | sample III_Palsa_N2_3_FD_200533 | JGI IMG/M metagenome (GOLD analysis project Ga0302314, IMG submission 200533) | Peat permafrost microbial communities from Stordalen Mire near Abisko, Sweden - III_Palsa_N2_3 | ecosystem: Environmental > Terrestrial > Soil > Palsa > Peat permafrost | place: Sweden...
GGTCCGATCGATACGGCACGCATTCGAACTGCTCGACGCCGCTGACCGCATTGCAGATACCGAAATCCACGTTGCGCTCGCTCACCGCGCGAACGATCTCGGCGCTGCTCTGCTCTTCGAGTTCGATGTTCACTTCGGGAAAGAGGCGTCCGAAGGCGGCCACGTCTTCGGGCAGAAATTGCACGATAGACGATAGGTTGGCCACCACCCGCACACTGCCCTTCGCGCCGGAATAAAACTGCGACAGCTCGGCGCTCAGCGATTCAACGTTACCGACGATCGCCAGCGCGCACCGCAGCACCGCATCGCCCACGGGCGTCACGGTGATGCCGCGCTGATGCCGCTGGATCACGGGCAAACCGACCAAGGCCTCGATCTCCGCAATGCGCCGGCTCACCGCCGATGGGGCGATGAATTCGCGCTCGGCCGCGCGTGCGATATTTTTTTCCTGACAGACCGCCACGAACAAGCGCAACGAAGTCAGGTCCAGTTTTCTCAACAAGCTTTCCATTTCGACTCGCAAGAACACGATCGGCGGCAATTTTACGCGTATGCATGCCATACATACCGGATCGGGCATACGGCAGCGGCATACGAGGGCGGCGACATGCGGCAGCGACATGCGGCAGCGGCATACGGCGCCTGTTTGCCTGACGGCGCTGCCGCCACAGCCGCAATGCTATACCTTCGCCGCGCCAAGACCCAATCGAGCGCACGGCGACACGCTAGCGATGCCCGAAATCCGCTCGGCTGACGGTTCGCGAAGTCTGATTTTCCATGGCTTCTCGTCGCAACTCTTCCAATCTGTGCAAGATTCTGCAGCCCTATTTCCGGCGACGTTTCAAACCATCCATCGAGGCAGATCTAACCGTCAGCCTCACTCAAGGAGCCATTCATGAACATTCGATACGGTCGCCGCCGGCTTGCCGCGGTTCCGCTATGGGGCTGGATGGTCGCGAGCAGCTGCGCCGCCGCGTTGGGCTTCGCACTGCACCTGTTGAGCCTGGAACTGTTCTCGAACTGGAGCGCAGACCAAATCGCGAACTCGACGGTACTCAGGCCGCCCTACCCATTGCACGTCGTACTCATAGGCGGGCTCACCTCCATGGAATATGGCATCGCGCTGGTGGCGTTGTACGCATTGTTGTTGTACGCAGCGCCCCGCGCGAGGGCGAGCACTCGCATCGTGCTGACCGCGGCTTTGGGTTTGGCGATCAAGGGGACGCTGCTGCGCGCCGCAATCATGAACCTCGCGATAGGGCTACCGGTGAAAACCGTCGTGCTCAACGAGATTCTGGTGCCGTGGGGCACCTGGCTCGCGATGACCGCGCTGGCCGGGTGCGTGATCGAGTTGATTTCCGAGGTCACGCGGTTGTCGGAATAGTCGCGCGCTTCACGCCGCTTCACTAAGCGCCTGCACGCGACTCGCGCGTCGATATTGACCCGGACCGACGCCAAAGCAGCGTTTGAAGACCCGATTGAACGCGGCTTCCGACTGATAGCCGACAGCCTCGCCGATCGTCCCAACCGATTGCCTGCCCTGTGTGAGCCACCGCGCCGCCTGGGTCATTCTGGTGCGCATCAGCACCTCGCCCGGGGTTGCGCCTGCCGCCTCGCGAAACAGACGAGCGAACGTGGCACGCGACATATGGCAGAGCTCGGCGAGCTGCTCGACCGACCAGGGCTCGGCCGGCTTTTCCAGCATCGCGTGCAAGGCCGCCTGCAAACGCGGCTGCGCGAGCAAGGCGAACAGCCCGGGGATGGAATCCGCTTGTTCCAGCCATGCGCGCATCAACATCGCGAACAAAGCCGAGGCGAGTTGCGCGACCACCGTGCTCGCACCCGGCCGCATCTCCTCGGTTTCAAACCGCAGCATCGTCATCAAGGCCTGTAGGCCCGCGAATTCGGGACGGCCTGCCGTGCGCACCAGAATCAACTGCGGCAGAGCATCGACCAGCGTGTGCGATGCCCCTGCGTCGAAATGAAATTGCCCGCACAGGATGTCGGTCGTCGGTCCGGCGCCATCGTTGCCTTTGAGCTGCACCACCTGCTCCCCTCCGAGAACGCGCGCCGGCATGGGCTCCTCATCGCGGCCAGTGTGCAGGCAATGCGGGGTGCCATGCGGCAATACGACGATATCGCCGGTCTGCAAGGGTGTGTCCCGCTGCCCCGGCAAATCGAGATAGCCGGTACCGGACACGATCAAGTGATATGGCGCGATGCCCGGCCCCGCCGCATCCTCCGACAACGCCCAGGGTGCGCCGAAATGACAGCGTATATCGAGCGCGGTACGCATCGGATAGAGCGCGAGCAGGCGACTGAGCGCATCCATAGGGCCTCCTGGTTTTAGACGACCGAGCAATTTAATGTGATTTTACGGCATTAAAAAATCGATTTCATAACACGATCGACTGGCCGACCCGAGGCGTTCGATCGCACCGCTTGCCCGGGCGAGGCGTATCCCCAATTCCAGGGAATCCCTAGGCACATCGCGAGTCTATTTCAAGGTAGCAATCAAAAAAACGTCCAAGCGCGAACCGGGAGGAAATGCATCATGTCATTGCGATACCTTTTCCAGGCCGGGCGTGTGGCCGCCATCGGCATAAGCGGCTTGGTCTGGTTGGGTGGCCTCGGTATCCTGACCGGGCAGATGGCCTGTGCCGCAACCCCGGCGACATCGACCGACGCTCAGGCGGCAAGCGCAGCAAGCGACCCAGGTAAAATTCCCAAGCCGCTTCCCGGGCCGCCGGGCGCGACGACACCGGCACACCCTGATAACATGCCGGTCAAACGCCCGCAACAAAGCCAGTCTAACGATCCTATCAGCCGCCCGCCGCCCGCCAGTGCTGCGAACGCCAAATAGGGCTGGATCGCAGCCGTGAAGAAGCGGGCGCATCGACCATATCGCCGTTTACGCGTACATTGATGGCCTGAGATCGACCGAGGCTCGAACACCCGGCCCGAAGCGCTGGCGCACCCGCTCAACCCCAAACACGTAATCCTGTCACGCCGTGCCGTGGCCCCATTTCGTGGCCCCATTTCGCTCAACGCAGCGAGGAGTAGCGATTGCCCCATATTCTGATTGTCGACGACGACGAAAATACCCGTTCGGCGCTCGCTGAAATTATCACCACGCAAGGCTTTACCGTTGCGGTAGCCGGCAGTTTGAAGGACGCCACGATACAAATCGGCTGGCGCATGCCCGATGTCATCCTGACCGACCTGAAATTGCCCGACGGCAGCGGCATGGATATTTTCAAGGAAGTGGAAAGCCGCGACGCGGTCGAGTTGATCGTGATGACGGGTTACGCCAGTGTGGATAGCGCCGTCGATGCGCTGCGACTGGGCGCTGCCGATTATTTAGTCAAGCCCATCAATATGCAGCGCCTAACCGCTCGGCTGGACCGGGTGCCGCGCGCACGGGACCTGAAAATGGAAATCGGCTCGCTACGCAACGAATTGCGCAGCTTCGGCCACTTCGGCAAGATGCTCGGCAACTCCCCGGTGATGCAAAGCATGTATGACCAAATCAGCCGCGTGGCGCCCACCGAGGCCACCGTGCTGTTGATCGGAGAAAGCGGGACCGGCAAGGAACTGGCCGCGCAAACGGTGCACGATCTCAGCCTGCGACGCAAACGCGCATTCCTGGCGGTGAACTGCGGCGCGATCTCGCCCAACCTGATCGAAAGCGAAATGTTCGGCCACGAGCGCGGTAGCTTTACCGGTGCGGAGCGCATGCATAAGGGTTTTTTCGAACGCGCTCACGGCGGTACGCTGTTCCTCGACGAAATCACCGAGATGCCGATCGAGCTGCAGGTCAAGTTGTTGCGGGTGCTCGAAACCGGCATGTTTATGCGCGTGGGCACGAACCGCGAGATCGAAACCGACGTGCGAGTCATTGCCGCCACCAATCGCGACCCGGAAGCCGCCGTCGAACAGGGACGCTTACGCACCGATCTTTACCATCGGCTCAACGTCTTCCCGATCGAGCTGCCGCCACTGCGCGAGCGCGGCGAGGACGTCAAGCTGATCGCACAAAGCCTGCTCGATCAACTCAATACGGCCTCGGGCACCGACAAACAATTCGCACCCGAAGCGCTCGCCGCCATGACCGCTCACGCCTGGCCCGGCAACGTGCGCGAATTGAAGAACTACGTGCAGCGCTCCTATATCCTGGCCGACGACAAATGGATCACCGCTACGGATAGCCTGCCCAAGCCCTCGGCCGCGGCTGTCCCCCGTACATCCGATGCGATGGTCTCGATCACTGTCGGCATGACGCTGGCGCAAGCGGATCGGCTGATGATACTTGCTACGCTGGAACAATGTGGCGGCGTGAAAAAAGTCGCTGCCAAGACGCTCGGTATCAGCCTGAAAACGCTGTATAACCGGCTCGAGGAATTTGGCGAAGCGGGACTGCTCGACGAAACGACGCCCTAAACGATGCCCTGATAAGGGCAAACCCCGGCGTGTATTGCTCGCACGTGAAATTGCCGGTCATGCCAGGACTCAAGCGCTAATTGCCGCATTGGTTGTCACCTTAGTTGCTGCCTCAGTTGCCACCTCAGTTACCACATTAATTTACGGTAAGAATTGGAGGGAGTTGCTGATACACCTAACCGTGTATGCTAATAATCCGGATGATCACGCAGAATGAAAAAATGGAGTCCTATCCACTTTTCATTGTCGGTGCGCCTAGATCGGAACGACTTTCCTTTGTTCTGTCCTCAATACGCATCCGCTGATCCAACTGACCAACGAGAGCCGGAATTTTTTGCCGCTCAAAGAGATGTTGGAGATCGATATGACGCTCTCGTATCGCAGCCTGATCGAGGACGCCTTCCGGTCCGGTGAGTAGAGGCGCCCGGGTAGTCCAGGGCCGCCACTGTTTTCGGAGGTTGGCATGAGCGAAGCCACGTCTGCACAGCCGAAGCGCTTCCGGCGCGGGCGCGTGCTGTTCGTGGTGATCGTGTTGGCACTGCTCGCGCTGATGCTCCTGCACTTGCTGCACCAAAGAGAACCCAGGCAGGGCCTGGAACCGCAAGTGGTGACAGTCGCCGCCGCAACGCTCGGCGAGATGCCGGTAACTTTGAGCGAACTGGGCACGGTCACACCCGTCGCCACCGTGACCGTGCTGCCGCAGTTGAGCGGCTATCTGACGGCGGTTGGCTATCGCGAAGGCCAGGACGTGGAGAAAGGGCAATTTCTCGCCCAGATCGATCAGCGCCAGTACGAGATCGACAAGCAGCAGGCCCAGGCCCAACTGGCCAAAGATAGCGCCTCCCTCGCACAGGCCCGCTCCGACCTCGCCCGCTATGCGCAGTTAAACGAACGAAAGTCGATCGCCGAACAGACCTATATCGATCAGCAGTTCCTCGTCCAGCAGGACGAGGCCGCGGTCGAGGCCGACCGGGCCAACATCGCGCAGTTCGAACTCGACCTGGAGTATTGCCATATCACCGCGCCGGTTGCCGGCCGCATCGGCCTGCGTCTCGTCGATCCCGGCAACTATGTCACCGCGTCCAGCCAGCCCGGCATCGCGGTCATCACCAGCATGAAGCCGACCACGGTGGAATTCACCGTGGCGCAGAACTCGCTCGGCCAGGTGCTGCAGCGTGCCAATTCCGGCGCGAAGCTGCCGGTGACCGTGTATAGCAGCGACAACAGCAAGCAGTTGGCGACCGGTATGCTTTACGCCATCAGCAACCAGATGGCTACCAGCACCGGCACGGTCACGCTGCGCGCAACGTTCGCGAACGATGACGAGGCGCTGTTCCCGAATGAGTTCGTCAACGTCAAGCTGCTGGTCGACACGCTCGAGAACGCCGTGCTGGTACCGACGCCATCCGTGCAGAGCGGCGCGCCGGGCGATTACGTGTATCTCGTCAATGCCGGCAACACGGTGTCCGTGCACAAGATCACGCTGGGTCCTAGCGACGGCAAGCATACCGTCATCCTGTCCGGCCTGGCCGCGGGCGACACCGTCGTCACCGACGGTATGGACCGGCTGAGCGACGGCGCAAAGATCCAGATCGCGTCAGTGAACCCGCCAGCGGCGGCCGGCGGCGCGTCAGGCGCATCAGGCGCATCCGCCGCACCCGCTGCATCCTCGACCGACGCGAACCACGGGCGCCGGCGGCGCTCGCCGGACGCCGGGCCCCAAGCGTCGTAACACCGCGGACTGCACGCCGATGAACATTTCCCGCCCGTTCATCCTTCGGCCAGTGGCCACGTCGTTGCTGATGATCGCCCTCGTGCTGGTGGGGCTGGTCGCGGTGCGCTTTCTGCCGGTCTCTTCACTGCCCGACGTCGACTACCCGACCATCCAGGTGCAGACCTTTTATCCGGGCGCGAGCCCGAGCGTGATGGCGACCACGGTGACTGCGCCGCTGGAGGTGCAACTGGGCGAAATTCCCGGGTTGCAGCAAATGATCTCCTATAGCTCCGAAGGGGCGTCGGTGATCACCTTGCAGTTCGATCTCTCGCTGAACCTCGACATCGCCCAGCAGAATGTCCAGCAGGCGATTAACGCGGCCAACAGCTTCCTGCCGAGCGGCCTGCCGGCGCCGCCCACCTATGCGAAGGTGAACCCCGCCGACCAGCCCATCCTCACCCTGGCGGTGACATCGAAATCGATGTCACTGACCCAGTTGCAGGACGCCGCCAACAACCGGCTCGCGACGAAGATCTCCGAAGTCTCGGGTGTAGGCCTCGTCACGTCGGCCGGCGGCAACGTGCCGGCGGTCAGGGTCGAGGCGGACCCGCGAAAGCTGGCGGCCTACGGGCTTAATCTCGACGACCTGCGCACGCTACTGGCCAACGTCAACGTCAGCCAGCCCAAGGGCAATTTCGACGGTCCGGAGCTGGACTACACGATCAACGCCAACGACCAGATCGTGGACCCCAAGGATTATCTGGACACGGTGATCGCATACCAGAACGGCGCGCCGGTATACCTGCGCGATGTTGCCCGCGTCAGCCAGGCCGCACAGGACGTCGAGCGCGGTGCCTGGTACAACCACACGCCGGCGATCGTGCTCAACGTGCAGCGTCAGCCCGGGGCAAACGTGATCGCCACGGTCGACCAGATCATGAAACTGCTGCCCACGCTCGAATCGACGCTGCCCGCGGGCATGAAGGTCGCCGTCGTCTCCGACAGCACCGGGGTGATCCGCTCGTCGGTCTCCGACGCCGCCTTCGAGCTGGTGCTCGCAGTGGCGCTGGTGGTGCTGGTGATCTTCGTGTTCCTGCGCAATGTGCCGGCGACCATTATCCCCAGCATCTCGGTGCCGGTTTCGCTGATCGGCACGCTGGCGATGATGTACGAGCTGAACTACTCGATCGACAACCTTTCGCTGATGGCGCTGATCATCGCAACCGGCTTCGTGGTCGACGATTCGATCGTGATGATCGAGAACATCGTGCGCTATCTGGAGGATGGCAAGAGCCCCTTGGAGGCGGCCCTCGAAGGGGCCGGACAGGTCGGCTTCACGATTCTTTCTCTGACCGTCTCGCTGATCGCGGTGCTGATCCCGCTGCTGTTCATGGGTGGGGTAATCGGGCGCCTGTTCGGCGAATTCGCGGTCACGCTCGCGGTCACCATCGTGATCTCGGCCGTGGTCGCGCTTACCGTGGTGCCCATGCTCTGTGCGCGCATTCTGCGCGCACAGGCGCAACGGCATCCGAGCCGGTTCGAGCGTATCAGCGAGAGCCTGTTCAACAAAACCCTCGCGACTTACGAACGTGGGCTGAGCTGGGTGCTCGATCACCAGATCCTCACGCTACTGGTGGCAATCGCCACCGTGGCGCTCACCGCGATCCTATATGTCGTCATTCCCAAGGGCTTGTTTCCAGTGCAGGACGTCGGTGTCATCCAGGGCATCAGCGTGGCCGACAACTCGGTGTCCTACCAGACGATGGTGGCGCGCCAAGCGGCGTTGTCCAACGCCGTTCTGAACGATCCCGACGTGACCTCGCTCACCTCCTACGTGGGCATAGACGGGACCAATACCACGCTGAACAATGGCCGCTTCCTGATCGATCTGCGTGCGCACGACGACCGTTCGCTCACCGCGCTGCAGATCGCGCGGCGGCTGCAGCAGGAGGTCGCCAATGTGCCGGGCATCAAACTGTATCTTCAGCCCGAGCAGGACCTCACGCTCGACACCACCGTGTCGCCGAATCAGTACAAGTTCGTGCTGCGGGGGCCGAACCAGCAAGCATTCGACCAATACGTGCCCGCGCTGATCGCACGGATGAAGCAGATCCCTGCGATCACCGACGTGACCAGCGATCTCAATAGCGACGGCCTGAGCGTGAATGTCGAGGTCAACCGGCAACTGGCCGCGCGCTATGGCATCACTGCGGCGACCATCGACAACGCGCTCTACGACGCGCTCGGTCAGCGCATCGTCTCGACCATCTTCGAACAATCGGACCAGTACCGGGTCATCCTCGTGGCCAAGCCCGAGACGATGCCCGACCTGCAGTCGCTGGGCAACCTGTACCTGCCCAGCCAGACCAGCAGCAGCGGCCAGGTGCCGCTTAGCGGGATCGCCACGTTCAAGGTCACCCGCTCGCCGCTGGTGATCAGCCATCTGGCCCAGTTCCCCGCCGTCACCATCTCGTTCAACCTCGCGAAGGATGCCTCGTTGAGCGCCGCGGTCGATCAGATCCGTAAGGCAGAACAGGCCGTCCGTCTGCCGTCGTCGATCACCTCCTCGTTCCAGGGTGCCGCACAGGCGTTCGAGGATTCGCTGCAAAGCGAGGTGTATCTGTTGATCGCAGCGCTAGTCGCCGTCTATATTGTATTGGGCGTGCTCTACGAGAGTTACGTCCATCCGGTGACGATCCTGTCCACTTTACCGTCCGCGGGCATCGGCGCATTGCTTGCGCTGATGATCGCGGGCAGCGACCTGGACGTGATCGGCATCATTGGCATCGTGCTGCTGATCGGGATCGTCAAGAAGAACGCGATCATGATGGTGGACTTCGCGCTCGAGGCCGAGCGCCAGCATGGCCGGTCACCGAGAGAAGCGATCTTCGAAGCGTCGCTGCTGCGCTTTCGGCCGATCCTGATGACGACGCTCGCGGCCATGCTGGGCGCGTTGCCGATGCTGCTTGGCACCGGCACGGGCTCGGAGCTACGCCGCCCGCTTGGCCTCGCGATCATCGGCGGCCTGACCTTGAGCCAGATGCTGACGCTGTTCACGACGCCGGTGATCTACCTCTTTTTCGACCGGCTCGCGCAGCGCGTGCGCCCTAAGGCGTCAGGTCGCGCAACCGGGAGCACGCCGTGAACATCTCGGCGGTGTTCATCCGACGGCCAGTCGCCACCACCTTGCTGGCGATCGCGATCGCGTTGTCCGGGATGCTCGCTTATTTCCGGCTACCGGTTGCGCCGCTGCCGAACGTCGCCTTTCCGGTCATCGTGGTGCTGGCAAACATGGCGGGCGCGAGCCCCGAGATCATGGCCTCCACAGTGGCCGAGCCGCTGGAACGCCGGCTCGCCACGATCGCCGGAGTAAATCAACTGACCTCGACCAACTATGTCGGCTCGTCGATGATCGTGATCGTGTTCGGGCTGAACCGTGACGTCAACGGCGCCGCGCGCGACGTCGAGGCGGCGATCCAGGCGGCCCGCGCCGACCTGCCCACTACGCTGCGCAGCAATCCCAGCTATCGTCAGTACAATCCGGCGGAGTCGCCGGTGATGGTCCTCGCGCTGACTTCCGCCACGCTGACCAAGGCGCAGCTCTACGATTCAGCCGATTCGGTCATTCAGCAGCAGTTGTCCCAGGTCTACGGCGTTGGGGAAATCACCTTGGGTGGCGGCGCGTTGCCGTCCGTACGGGTCGAGCTTCAGCCGGCCAAGCTGAACAGCTACGGTATCGGCCTCGAAGACGTCCGCGCCGCGATCAGCGCCGCCAATGCAGATAGCGCAAAGGGGCACATCGATCAGGGCGGCCAGCGCTATGAGGTCCTCTCGAACGACCAGATCAGCAAAGCGGCACCGTACCGAGACCTTGTCATCGCTTACCGCGGCGGCGCGCCCGTCCTGCTGCGCGACGTAGCCGAGGTCAGAGACTCCAACGAGAACATCCGCAACGCCGGGCTCTACAACAACAAGTCGGCTGTGCTGGTGATCGTCTACCCGACGCCCGGTAGCAATGTGGTCAAGACCGTCGCGCAGATCAGGAAAATACTGCCGTCGATCGAAGCGACCTTGCCCAGCGGTGTCCATATCGGTGTCGCACTCGACCACTCGGAATCGGTGAGAGCGTCGGTGGACGATACCGAGCGCACCCTGATTATTGCCGTTCTGCTGGTGGTCGCAGTGGTGTTCGTGTTTCTTCTGTCGCCCCGGGCCATCCTGGTGCCGGCCGTCGCGTTGCCGCTGTCTATCGTGGGCACCTTCGGCCCGATGTACCTGCTGGGCTACAGCATCGACACCCTCTCGCTGATGGCGTTGACGATCGGCACCGGCTTCGTGGTCGACGATGCCGTGGTGGTTCTGGAGAACGTCGTGCGCCACCTCGAAGCCGGCCTCAGCCCGCACGAAGCCGCGTTGCGCGGCAGCGCCGAGGTGGGCGTCACGGTGATCTCGATGAGCCTGTCGCTGATTGCGGTGTTCTTGCCGATTCTGTTAATGCCGGGCATCGTCGGGCTGCTGTTTCACGAGTTCGCGGTCACGCTTTCCATCGCGATCCTGTTTTCGCTGCTGATTTCGCTGACGGTCACCCCGGTCATGTGCGCATACGTGCTCAACCGCGACGCCGCACATTCCCGAGCCCGCTGGGCGAGCTGGATCGTGGCGCAGTTCGAACGATACAAGAACGCCTATGCGCGTTCGCTCGGCGCCGTGCTCGACCACGCGCTCCTGATCGGTCTCTTGCTGATCGGTTTGCTCGTGCTCAACGTCTTCCTGTTCAAACGTCTGCCTGCCACCTTCTTTCCGGAGCAGGACACCGGCATTCTGATCGGGCAGATCGTCGCCGACCAGAGCATTTCCTTCTCGGCCATGGAAAAGAAGCTCGCTCAGTTGCAGCAGATCGTGCAGAAGGATCCCGCGGTCGCCTCTGTCGCCGGTTTTACCGGTGGGCGGGCGCTCAACACCGCAACCGTGTTCATCGAACTCAAGCCGCTTGCCGAGCGCCATATTTCGGCAACCGAGGTGGTCAACCGTCTGCGTCCCAAACTCAACGATGTCTCCGGCGCGCGGCTGTTCCTGCAGGCCCAGCAGGATCTGAGGATAGGCGGGCGGCAGTCGGCCGCCGAGTATCAGTACACCCTGACCGGAGACGACACCGATACGTTGTTTACCTGGGTACCGAAACTGGTAACCGAACTCAGTAAATACCGGGGGCAAATGCTGGACGTCAATTCGGATTTGCAGCAGAACGGCCTGCAGACCTACATCAATATCAACCGCACGACCGCGATGCGCTACGGCTTCCTGCCGAATCAGATCGACAACGTACTCTATGACGCATTCGGCCAGCGAACGGTCTCGACGATCTACAACGCGCTTAATCAATACTTCGTGGTGATGGAAGTGGCGCCGCAGTACTGGCAGTATCCGCAAACGCTAGACCAGATTTTCCTGAGCGCGGCGGCGGGCAACGCGAGTGGCACACAGCAGACCCAGATGCCGGGCGGCACCGTCACGGCGGTTGCGCAAGCGACAGCGATAAGTACGCAAAACACCTCCACCAGCACCAACGCGCTCAACGCAAACGCCGAAGCGAACCAGCTCACCAACAGCATTTCCAACAGCAAAGGCGGCAATTCCAGTGGCAGCGCGGACAGCACGGCGGCCGAGACCATGGTGCCGCTGCCCGCCATGACGACCTATCACAGCAATCACACGGCCACTCAGGTCAATCATCAGAGCGGCTACGTCGCCGGCACGATTTCCTTCAACCTGCCAGCCGGCGGTTCGCTTAGCGAGGCCGGGGCAACGATAGCCAAGGCCACCCGGGATATCGGCATGCCGGCCTCGATTCACGGCGCGTTTGCAGGCGCGGCACAGGTCTACTCGCAGTCGATGGGTGCGGTGCCGTTGCTGATTATTGCCGCGCTGGGCGTGGTCTACATCGTGCTCGGCGTGCTCTACGAGAACACGATTCATCCGATCACGATCCTGTCCACTCTCCCTTCTGCCGGCATCGGCGCGACCCTGGCCTTGCTGATTTTCGGCACGCCGTTCTCGGTGATCGCGATGATCGGCATCATTCTGCTAATCGGTATCGTCAAGAAAAACGGGATCATGATGGTCGACGTCGCGATCCAGCTGCAACGCAACGAAGGGATGGACGCGAGGCAGGCCATTCATGAAGCCGCCGTGGTGCGTTTGCGGCCGATCATGATGACCACCGCCGCCGCTGTGCTTGGCGCACTGCCGTTGGCCATCGGCATGGGCCAGGGCGCGTCGCTGCGCCAGCCGCTAGGCGTCACCGTGATGGGCGGCCTGATCCTGAGCCAGGTCTTCACCCTGTACACGACACCGGTGATTTACCTGTACCTCGATCGCTTGCGTTCCAGACTCGCCAAGTGGTCCGATGGCCTGCCATGGAACCGTCGACCGGATACGAAAGCATGAAGATGAAAACGCCCCGCTCCCCTCTGGCTGCCGCCGTCGCCTTGCTGGTGAGCGGCTGCATGGTCGGCCCGGACTACCATCGGCCGCAGGTGAGCGTGCCGGCGACCTATCAGGAGTTGCCCGGATGGACGCAAGCTGAGCCGGCCGCCGCTGGGCCCAAGGGTGACTGGTGGACCGGCTTTAACGATCCGCTGCTGGATCAACTCGAACCCATGGTGTCCGTTTCCAATCAAACCGTGCGCCAGGACTACGCGAACTACCAGCAGGCGCTCGCGGAGGTGCGCGTCGCGCGCAGTGCGTTGTTTCCCACGATCGGCATCACCGGTTCGGTCACCCGGCAGCGCACCTCAACCAGCAATCTGGGCAGCACCGGCATCAATACCGGGGTCGGCAACTTCCAGCCGCTGAATAACTCGGGCTCGCTCGAAGGTGATGTGAGTTGGGCGCCCGACCTGTGGGGACAGGTCCGCCGCACGATCGAAGAGAGCGCTGCGACCGCCCAGGCGAGCGAAGCGACGCTAGCCAACGCCACACTGTCCGAGCAGATTGCGCTCGCCACTGCAGTGATCGACCTGCGGATCACCGACGCCAACATCGACCTGCTGCGCCACACGGTCGATGCCTATCAGCAATACCTGCGCGTCGTCGCCGACCAGGACAAGGCCGGCACCGTGCCACCTTCCAACCTGATCATCGCGCGCACCCAGCTGGAAAATGCCCGGGCCAGCCTGATTGCTCTGGGCGTCGCCCGGGCGCAATACGCGCATGCGATTGCGGTGCTGGCCGGCAAGAATCCGGAAGACCTGTCCATACCTCACAGTACGGCGCTGCCCACCCTGCCCTCGATTCCGGCCGGCGTGCCCTCGACCCTGCTGCAGCGTCGGCCGGACATTGCCACCGCCGAACGCCAGATGGCCGCAGCGAACGCGGCGATCGGCGTCGCCGTGGCAGCTTACTACCCGAACGTTTCGCTGTCGGCACTGGACGGCTTTACGCAGACGCCGTTGAACGGCCTGCTGCACATCGCCAATCATGTGTGGTCGTTAGGCGCTAATGCCAGCGAAACACTGTTCGATGGCGGCGAGCGCAGCGCGGAGGTGGCCGCGGCGAAGGCGGCCTACGAGGCTGCCGTGGCCAATTACCGCGGCACCGTGCTGAACGCGTTTGAAAATCTCGAGAACGATCTTGCCGGGTTGCGGATCCTTGCCCAGCAGGCCGAGGCGTTGGACACCGCCGTGCGCGACGCCACCCACGGTACCGAGATCGCGTTCAACGAGTACCAGGCCGGCACCGTCGACTACACTACCGTGGCCACCGCCCAGACGACCCAGCTGGCCGATCAGCAAACCGCGTTGACCGTGCAGCAGCAGCGCCTGCTCGACACCGTGTCGCTGATCGGCGATCTTGGCGGCGGCTGGTCGAGCAGTGCGCTTCATGAGTGAACTTCATGAGCGCGGCATCCCGGAGCGTCCGCCGGGTGCGATTCGATCTGCCGCCGGTAGCCACATGCATTTTCGCAGCCTGTTAGTGGTGGTGAAAGCCCCCGCCGCCGTGACAGCAACCACCAAAGCCTATGCCGATACCAACCCCAACTACCGGTGGCCCATAATAAGCGGGTCCGTAATAAGCCGGCGCGTAGTAAGCCGGCTGCGCTGCATAGTAATTGGGATCCGCGTAATAGCCTGGCTGCGGCACATAACCGGGCTGCTGCACATAACCGGGCGGATATCCTCCGGGCGGATATCCCGGCTGATAATCCGGCGGCGGGGCCCCTTGCGGATAACCCTGCGGAGGCGCCGAGCCCGCATAGGACGGATCGTTGCCGGGTGCACCTTGGGCCGCATCCGCGATCACGGGTACGGGACTACCGCTGTTCGGATCAAATTGCAACGCAACCGACTTGCCCGGATCGCTGGGCACTTGCGCCGAATAGGTTTGCCCTTTATACCGATACTCGATCTGGTAACCCGTCACCGTGGGTTGAGTCGGATCTCCCGGGGCGCACGGCGCGGCGCCGTTGTACGATTGCGCGGCGCCGCTGCAGACTTGCTCAATCATCGGCTTGACGGAAGTCACGCGGCCATATTCGGTTGCCCACGCGTTCGCCGTCAAAGCGGCAAGCGCGGTACATAACAACAGGCGTTTCATGATTTCGATTCCTAGCGTAGATATTCGCGTTATGTCTGTTCAGACGCATTCGGTCGAAGTGCAGGCGCTCAAAGCGCCCAGCACAGTCGAACGTCAATCCAATTATCGCACCGCTTGCGCAATGCTGCTGTGGGCGAAATGCATCGCGGTGCGAGCAGTGAGGCGCGCGGCGGTGTGCGCAGCCGCAGGCGCGGTGAGCGCCGCGTGTGTTGGCGTGCCCGCCGCGCACGCAGCCGGCGCCGACGAGAGTGCGCCCACGCTGGCCCAGATCCGCCCCATCATCGAGCAGCGCTGCATTCAGTGCCATGCGGCGCATCCGACGCTGGTGGGCAGCGCCGCAGCCGGAATACGGCTGGATACCCCCGCGGACATTAGCGATAACGCCGCGATGATCTTCCAGCAGACGGTCGTCCTGCAAGCCATGCCGCTCAACAACTCGACCGGCATGACGGTCGAGGAACGCGCGCGGCTGGCGCAGTGGTTTAACGCAGGCGCGCGGCCTTAAGGTTTGCCGGCACGAGGTTGGCCGGCACGAACCAAAGCAAGGCCAGCATGCCCACCACCAGCAGCACGGCAATCGCGCTCAAACCCATATATAAGCTACCCGTATGGGTTTTAAGCAATCCCACGATGGATGGGCTCATCGCCCCCCCGATGGCGCCGACCGCCGTAATAAACGCAATCCCGCCCGCTGCTGCATCACCTTGCAAATACGCCGTAGGGATGGTCCAAAAGATCGACAGCACGCTGTAAATGCCGATCGAAGCCGCGCCCAGCAGTACGGCCGAGAACCCGACGTCGTGCGCCGCGAGCGGCAGCAACAGGAAAGCCGCGGCACTCGCGAATCCGCAGCCGGCGACATGCCAGCGCCGTTCCATGGTGCGATCGGAATGGTAGCCCACCACCAGCACGCCGATGGCCGCGGCGGTGGCGATCGCTCCAGCCAGCCAGCCGATTTGTGCCACGCTGTGTGCGCCGACGCTTTTCAGCACAGTCGGGATCCAGAATCCGATCGCGTTGAGAAACGCAAAGATCGTGAAATAGATCGCCGCCATCAGATACAGCCGCGGGCTTCTCAAGAGATCGCGCAGGTGCTTGATCTTGCTCGCACTATCGGCCGCATGATCGGCTTGCAGATCAGCGGCCAACCGTGCCCGTTCGTCGGTGTTGAGCCACGCGGCCAGGTGCGGCGCATCCTTCAGGCAGACCAGCGCCAGCAGCCCCAGCGCGATAGCCGGTACACCCTCGGCCACGAACAACCACTGCCAGCCTCGCAAGCCGGCGACATGCTGGAAATGGCTCATGATGGCGCCCGACACAGGACCGCCGATAATGCCGGCAATGGGCACCGCCATGATGAATAAGCTCATCACACGACCGCGGCGTCGACTCGGAAACCAGTAAGTCAGATATAAAACAATGCCCGGGAAAAAGCCCGCTTCGGCCGCCCCCAGCAGGAAACGCAGCACGTAAAGCCAGGTCGCCGTCTTAACGAATGCGAGCAGCACCGTGAAACCGCCCCACAGCACCATGATGCGCATCAGCGTCTTGCGCGCGCCTATGCGTCCCAGCATCAGATTGCTCGGGATTTCGAAGATCACATAGCCGATGAAAAACATGCCGGCCGCGACGCCAAACGCCGCATCGTCCAAGCCGAGATCGTCGAGAAACTGTAATTTGGCGAAGCCGATATTCACCCGATCGATAAAATTGACGACGTAGCAGATAAACAGGAAGGGCACGATGCGCAGTGCGATCTTGCGGTATAGCGCGTCGGCGGACGCGTCGATTTGCGTCATCACCATTCGCCGAAAAAGACGCCGGCGGCCTTGTAGTGATTGGTCTTGGCAATCACCTCCTCGTCGCTGACGGTCACGCGGCGCTTGAGCGTGCCATGCCAGTCCGCCAATTTTGCGTGCAGTTCCTGCCGGATCGCTTCGAACGCGGCGTCGGCGCCGAGGTCGACGAATTCATCGGGATCGTTCGCGAGATCGAATAGCTGCGGCCGGTATCCGAGCCAATGGCAGTACTTCCAGCGCGCGGTGCGCACCATCCAGCCGCGGCACTCGTCGGGTTGGCGATTGAGCACCAAGCGCGCGCCCCGATAACTGTAGTCGAGTTCGGAAACGACGAAATCGCGCCAGGTGTCGGGCTGTTCGCCGCGTGTGAGCGGCAGCAGCGAATGCCCTTCTACCCGTTCGCGGTAAGCCGGCAAGCCCAAGGCGTCGAGCGCGGTGGGCACCACGTCGATGGCCGAGACAAAACGCATATCCGTTGCGCCGCGCGTCAGATCGGCCTCGGGTGACGGATCGTAGACGATGAAAGGCACGCGCTGGACGGTGTCGTAGAACTGCTCTTTTTCGCCCAGCCAGTGGTCGCCGAGGAAATCGCCGTGGTCGGCGGTAAAGACGATCAGCGTGTCCTTCCAGCGCCCTAGCCGCTCCAGCGTCTCGAACAGGCGGCCGAGATGGTCGTCGAGTTGCTGGATCAAACCCTGGTAGACGGGACGTACCGTGTTCGACACTTCGTCGCGCATGAAATTGACGCACTCTTCCTGCTGGCGATAAGCGCCGAGCACCGGATGTGGATCCTGCAACTCACTCGTGCGCCGCGCCAGCGGCAAGCACTGATCGAGCGTGTACATCGCGTTGTAGGGATGCGGCGCCACGTAAGGCCAGTGCGGTTTGACGTAAGACAGGTGCAGCGCCCATGGCGTGTCGGCTTGCCCCTCGATGTAACGGATCGCCTGGTCGGTCATGTACGCGGTTTCCGAATCCGCCTCGCTCACGCGCGACGGCCACCCGACGTTGCGCATTTTCCAGCCGGAATGCACGCCGCCGGCAGGATCCTGGACACTGATCACGAAATCCGTCCATGGACGTTCGCTGTTATAGCCGTGGGCGCGCAGATACGCCGGATAGCCGCTTTCCGGGCCGGGTTCGTGGTGACCATCGTAGCGGTCGACTTCGAAGAAATAGCCGGCCGAAAGGCGCGCGTGCAAATCGCTGTGGCGCGCCTGCTCGATGCGCTTGAGGCCGTCGTTGTCGGTCATCACGTGCGTCTTGCCCGCTAATGCCAAGCGGCGACCGGCGCGATGCAGGTATTCGCCCAGCGTGACTTCGCCGATCGACAACGGCACCCGGTTCCAGGTCGCGCCATGACTCGCCATGGTGCGTCCCGTGTAATAGGACATCCGCGACGGGCCGCACACGCCGGAAGTCACGAAGGCGTTATCGAACTTGACCCCGCGCGCGGCCAGGGCGTCGATATTCGCGGTACGCAGGTAGGGATGCCCGTAGCAACCCAGATGATCGCGACGCAACTGGTCGCACATGATGAAAAGCAGGTTTTTTGCGCTGGCCATCGCGGTCGTCGTCTGAAATGAATGGTCGGAAGGGGAAAAGTCTCGTCTATCGTAGCGATGAAGGGGACCGTTGACCTAATCAAACGTGTGTGCAACTGCACAATCGTGTTGCTGTATCGACTTTGCGGCGACTTTGTATCGACGTTGCATCGACTGCGCACGGACAGCGCATCGATCTCGGCACCTCGGCCCCGCGGCATTGACGCGGATCAACCTTCGGCCACTTTTTTTAATCGGCGTCGACCGGGTCAGCATCGCCGTCGCCGGCGTTCATCGTGACCGCACGCGCTTCCAGTCGACCCAGCAGGTCGTCGAGCAGGCTCGCCTCGCTGTCGCTCAAGCAGGCCGCGAACGCGGCGTTATACGCACAGCCCAGCGTCAGCGCCCGGTCGTACACGCTCTGGCCGTGAGGCGTTAGGGTAAGTACCGTTACGCGCTTGTTGCCTGGCTCGCGCGCTTTGGCCACCAGGCCCCGCGTCACCATCTCGCTCACACATCGACTGGCCACCACGGTATCGATGCCGGAATTGCGCGCGAAGTCCGTCAGGTTGCACCCCGAATACTTTGCCAGAAACGATAGAACCCGCCATTCGCGCCGGCTGATCCCGAGTTCGCGCGCATACATGGCGCCGGCGCCGCGACGCGCCAGCTGGCCCAGTTGGCGCAAGCGGTAGATCAAAAAATCCTCGATGTCGCGCGGCGCCTTCATGGCGGGCGAGCTTGGGGGTGCATCGGTCATTGCGCCAGGGCCGGAGAAGGACATAGCCCGAGTATAAGGTGCGCGGCCTGAGGTGGTTTGAATCGCACATCCGCGCGCAATTCGGCTATTCTCCAAGCTATGGTCACGTTGAGGCCACCCTTGCGCCACGCTTGCGTGGCTGCACGCTGACACGGCGCCGGACACAACGCGAATTGCACCGGCGCGGCTGCCTTGTGACATTACGCCAGCAAATCGATCAGGAGAATTTGATGTCGTTCGAAGTCAAGGTGGGGCCCCCACAACTCTCAATTCATCAAGGATACGTCGTCCTCGTCAGCGAGCTCGACGGACAAATCAACTGGCCTAGCGAGAAGGGCCTCTATTGCCTCGATACGCGCGTCATCAGCAGTTGGGCGGTCTATGCCAACGGCGAATCGTGGGATCTGCTCAACGGCGGCACCACCCACTCGTTTTCGTCGCGCATTTTTCTGACCAACCGCGAAATCGCCACCCAAAGCGGCCCGATAGCGGCGCACACGCTGGGCCTCGCGATAAGCCGCGAGATTTGCGGCGGCATGCACGAGGATCTCGAGCTGGTCAACTATGGCAACCAGACCGTCTGCTTTAACCTCGAGGTTGCACTGCGCAGCGACTTTGCCGACATCTTCGAGGTGAAATCCGGCCACAGCGTGCGCCGCGGACGGATCACGACCGAATGGTCCAGCTCCGGGCAGCGCCTCACTACCGCTTACCGCAACCAGGATTTTTTTCGCGAAGTCGCCGTCACTGCCGAGGGCAACGACACGGCGGCGCTTTACGCGAACGGCCGGATTACCTTCGAGGTGGTCCTGCCGCCGGGTGCAACCTGGCACACCTGCCTGATCTACGATCTCTCGGACGGCGAACGATGCTATCCGGGGTCCCATTCCTGCAACAAGGTGGGCCACGACGATTCCGAAAACCTGCGCAGCCTGCGCGAATGGCATAAGGCCGTGCTCAAGGTGGAAAGCACCAACAATAACGTCACGCAAATTTTCAACCAGGCTACCGACGACCTGGCCGCATTGCGGCTCGAAGTCGAAGCCAACGACGTGACGCACGTCGTGCCCGCTGCGGGTTTACCGTGGTTCATGGCGCTGTTCGGGCGCGACAGCCTGATCGTCTCGATCCAGACCGCGGTGGCCTACCCGGAGTTCGCGCGCGGCTCGCTCGAGGTATTGGGTATGCACCAGGCGACCGAGCGCGACGATTTCCGTGATGCCGAGCCGGGCAAGATCATGCATGAACTGCGCTTGGGCGAATTGGCCAAGCTCAAGCTGGTGCCGCACACGCCGTACTACGGCACGGCCGACGCCACACCGCTGTATCTGATCACGCTGCATACGGCGTGGTGCGCGACCGGCGATCGCGAGTTGCTGATGCGTCATATGCCCGTCGCAGAACGCTGTCTCGAATGGATCGATCATTACGGCGACCGCGACGGCGACGGATTCCAGGAGTACGGCACGCGTTCTTCGTCCGGCCTCGAAAACCAGGGCTGGAAGGATTCCGGCGATGGCATGGTCTACCTCGACGGCACGCTGATGCGCGGACCCAAAGCGCTGTGCGAATTGCAGGGCTATGTCTACGATGGCTGGCTGCGCATGGCGAAACTCTACGACGTGCTCGGCAACTCAGCGCGCGCGGCCGAGTTGCGCGCCAAGGCCGCCGCACTCTACAAGCACTTTAACGAAATATTTTGGGATGAGGCGGCGGGCTTTTACGCTTTAGCGCTCGATGGCCGCAAACAGAAGGTCATGAGTATCGCCTCCAACGCAGGCCATCTGCTGTGGTCGGGAATCGTGCCGCCGGAGCGCGCACGGCGCGTCGTCGAGCGGCTGATGCAGCCCGATATGTGGAGCGGCTGGGGCATACGCACGCTGTCGTCGAACCACGTCTCGTACAACCCGTACTCGTATCAGAAGGGCTCGGTATGGCCGCACGACAACGGCCTGATCGCGCAAGGCTTCAAACGCTACGGCTACGACCGTGAGGCCGGCCTGATCGCCACCGGTATTTACGAGGCGGGCCGTTTCTTCGCGCAGTATCAGTATCCCGAACTGTACGCGGGCTTGCAGCGCGAGGGGGTGACCTTTCCCGTTCAATACCTGGGCGCCAACGTACCGCAAGCCTGGGCTGCGGGGTCGGTCTTCTCGATGTTGCAAGCCGTGCTGGGTCTGCAGCCCGACGCCGCCAATCGCACGCTGTTTGTCGATCCGGTGCTGCCGCCGCGTTTGAACGATTTGACGGTGCGCGATTTGCGGGTCGGCGATCAGATTTTCGACATCCGCTTCTCGCGCAACGGTGACACGACCGACTTCGAAGTGCTCAGAGGCGACCCCGCCGCCGTGGTGCGGCGTAACGTTACAACGTGGGGCGACCAGCTTAAATGCGACGAACAAGCGCAAGCCGCCGCCTGACCATGCCGTTACGCGTAGTCTTACCCTCGCTGTGCGTGCGGTGGCGGCGGGCGTTACTCGCGGTCGTCGCGGCCGTCGCGCTCGTCGCATCGACCAGCCTGGTGGGCTGCAGTTTGCTTGCGCCCAAGCCGCCCGGTGCGCCCGCACCGCCAGTGATTCAGACGCCTCCCGGCGGCGCCGAAGCGCCACCACCGCCAGTCGAGGTGCAGCCGGCCGCGGCTCCTCCGAGCCCACCGAGCGCGAGCGTTGCGGCGGCGCCTGTGCGCCCGCCGGTCAAGCATAAGCCGATACGGCATCGCCCCAAACGCAAATACAAACATCATGCCGCGCCCGAACCTATCGCCCCACCGCCGCCACCACTGCCGACGCCGCTGATCGAGACGCGCCAGTTATCGCCCGATCAGGCCGAAGAGTTACTTGAAACCGAGATTCAGAAACCCGCCGGCAAGGTGATCGGACGCGTGGTAGACGTGCTAGTCGATGCGAACGCCCGGCCGCAGAATATTGTCGTCAACCTGACCGGATTCCTGGGCGTGGGCGACCGGCAGATCAAATTTCCGTGGAGCGTATTTCGCTTTAATCCAGCGGCCAAGAAGCCTCTGATTACGCTGCTGGCTACGCCCGCTGAAGTGGCTGCTGCCAACGGGTCCAAAGGCGCCAAGCCAGGCTCGGCCGGCGCCGCAGCGCCGCCGCTCACCGCGGCGCTTTCGGATGCGACGATTGTGCGCCACGACGGCAGCACGGTCGGGCACGTCGTCGACGTCCTGGTCGACGGCGCGGCGCAACCACAGGCGCTGGTGCTTGACGTGGGCTCATCGATCAACGACGACACGCCGAACATCGCGGCCAGTTGGTCGGCCTTGCATCTCGTGGAAAAAGACAAAGCCTTGCAATTGCAAATGGAACTGTCGGTGGCGCAGCTCAAGGCGTCGCCCCCTTATACGTCGGGCAAACCGATCTTGATCGTCTCGCCCGTCGTACCTTCTGTACCGCTTGAACCCGTGACCGCGGTTGCGGCAACGGCTGCGCCGGCACATGCAACTGAGCCTGTGCCTTCAGCTATGCCCGCGGCCAACCATGCCGCCACATCTGCGGCTGCGCCGGCATCGTCTGCGCCAGTACACGCGACGGCGGCCACCTCCATGTCGGCACCTGCGCACGCGAGCGCACCGATGTCGACGCTTGAACCCGTGCGTGCGTCAGGCCCGGCATCGACGCCATCGGTGGCACATGCACCACCGGCTACGGCGCACCCGCCAGCAGCGGCTTCATCTCCCGTGATAAGCCGGTAGAACATGGCCACACCAAGAAGTCTACGCGCGCTCGACTGGATGAATTTCTTCGTCGCGAACGTGCAAACCGGCTTCGGACCTTTCATCGCCGTTTATCTGGCGTCCAACAAATGGACGCAAGGTCAAATCGGCCTGGTACTGAGCGTGGGGACCATCACGGCGATGGTGAGCCAGATTCCCGCCGGCGCGCTCATCGATACGATGCGCAACAAGCACGCCGCAGCGGCGTCGGCAATCGGCGCGATTATCTTTTGCGCGTTGCTGCTGGGGGCGAGCCCCAGTTATCTGCCGGTGCTGTCTGCCGAATTGTTCCATGGCTTCGCCAGCTGCATGCTCGGTCCGGCAATGGCCGCAATCACGCTGGCGCTGGTCGGACGCCACGAGCTGGGCACCCGCCTGGGACGCAATGCGCGCTGGGCGTCGATCGGCAGCGCCGTGGCAGCCGGGTTGATGGGGGTAAGCGGGCAATATGTATCGGTGAGTTCGGTATTCTGGCTGACCGCTGCGCTCGCGTTGCCGTCGTTGGTGGCGCTGAGCATGATCGAGCGTGCCGCGCCCCCGGTGCCGAGCAAGCCCATTACGTTGCGGGGGCCGGCCTTGCCTGGCCAGCGCGCAGACCTGCTCGAGCTGTTGCGCGACAGAAGGTTGCTGGTGTTCGCCGGCTGTATCGTGCTGTTCCATTTGTCGAACGCCGCGATGCTCAATTTGGCCGCCGGTGAAGTCACCGGCCATATGGGCGACAACGTGCAACTTGTCATCGCGGCCTGCATCATCGTGCCGCAGGCCGTGGTCGCCTGGTTGTCGCCCTGGGTCGGGGGTTCGGCGGAACGCCGCGGCAGGCGCCCTATCCTGCTGCTTGGATTCGCCGCGCTGCCTCTGCGCGCGCTGCTATTTGCGGGGATCAGCAACCCTTACTTGCTGGTGCCGATACAGCTTCTGGACGGCTTGAGCGCCGCGGTGTTCGGGGTGATGCTGCCGCTCATTGCAGCCGACGTTGCCGGGGGCAAGGGGCGTTACAACCTGTGCCTCGGTTTCTTCGGATTGGCGGCTGGCTTGGGCGCCACACTCAGCACCACGGCGGCTGGGTTTGCAGCCGATCGTTTTGGTAATACCGTCGCGTTTATCGGACTGGCGGTCTGCGGCGCGCTGGCTGTCCTGCTCGTCTGGGTCGCGTTGCCGGAGACGCGCGAGAACGCGCCGCCCGACGCGTCGCCGGCGCAAAACCCGACTTCATCAACTCAGCCGAACCCGCCCCCGTCTAATCCGACCCCGGTTTCCGCCCCGCCCGCGTAACACCCGCGCGCAGCTCCGGCACTGCCTATGAGAACACCGCTAAGCAGTCACTTACATTTGCTTGCGTATGTTTCAGGTATGAATCGTGCTCTCTTCTTTATCAGGGATGCCGCTGCGGCAGCCCGATCGCAAGGAGACCGACATGCTAAGCGCAGCTTCGCTAGAAAAAGAGACAGATCTGCAACCCTTCTTTGAACAGCCACTGCAGCAAAACTACGCGGATGATACGGCCCAAGATGACTGGTTTCATTTGCCCCAAACGGGCTTCCCGCTGTCATATTCGACCCCTGGACATTGCTCGATGGGATGGTAACAATTACAAAAAAATTGTAAAAATGTGTAACGAGTCGCCTCGGTAGCGGTTAACTCCGCGGGTTGATGGCGCTCGAAAACTGTTGAAGTATGTTTTTTTTCAGTCCGCGCGAGCCGTTTTTTTCGGCCGTCCCGCTAAGCATCCGTCTGGGCTTCGTGGCAGACGACTTCCACGTTATGGCCGTCCGGATCCAGCACAAAAGCACCGTAGTAGTTCGGGTGGTAATGCAGCCGAAGACCGGGTGCACCGTTGTCCGTGCCTCCCGCTCGCAGCGCCGCCCGATGGAAAGCCTCAACCAGAGTTCGGCTGGCGACCCGAAACGCCACGTGCAGAGTCGGCGTGTTAGGGCTACCTCGGCTAATCCAGAACTCTGGTTTGGGCGCTTCTCCATAGCCTGCGACATCGGTGCGGCCCGTCACCGCAGCGGGGAATTCGACTAGCAGCTCTATGCCGATGGGCGCTAACGCCGCGCTGTAGAACTGTTTGCTCTTCTCGAAGTCGCTGACGACGACACCCGTATGATCGATCATGTGTTTCCCTCGCTAAACATCCGATTAACACCCGGCGACGCAACGGATTCCGTTTTTGCCGGCCCCGTGCATCACTGAAAGAATACCCCGGCGATCCCTCTCGAAAAAGCCTCGCGAAGCGGGTACCGATACGCCTTCTTCCCCTGCGGAAAATGACATGGAGTGCATCCCTCATGCCCAAAAGCTTCGGCAGTATTTGGCTGCGCGGCGTGAAACGGCTGATGAAAATTCAGCGCGATCAGGTCAGCCAACTCACCCAGCGACGTAAGAAGGAGGCGAGCGCGGCCAAGAGAGCCGCGGCAAAAACGACCACCGCGGCGACCACTGCAGCGAAGAAAACAGCGACGGCCGCGGCAACAGCGGCAACAGCGGCAGCTAAGGCAGCGAAGGCAGCAAAGGCAAGGGCCACGGCGACAAGACCATCGCCGAGCACAGCGATCGAGCCCCAGCCGCGTTCAGGCGAAGTGCCAAGCCGGCGCGCGCGCGTACGCGCGCAAGGCACGTGGACGCGCTCATTTTTTTCAGCGCCGCCGGTTGGCCCGGCACTGATCAACCATATGGTCTACGGGCTCTATTTACCGCGCGGCGTAAAGGTAAGCGCGGCAGACGCGCGTCCCCTCGTCGTCATGCTGCATGGTTGCAAGCAGAACATCGATGATTTTGCCCAAGGAACGGGGATGAATCTGCTGGCCGATCGCAACGATTACGCGGTGCTGTATCCGGAACAATCGAAGCATGCGCAGGCGCATCGCTGCTGGCGGTGGTATGACGAAGCGCCTGGCGCCGGCGCGAACGAGGCGGCGTCGATTGCCGCGCTGGTGCGCGCGATAGTGGCCGAACATCGCCTCGATGCCTCGCGCGTTTATGTAGCGGGCTTGTCGGCCGGCGCAGGGATGGCCATGTTACTCGCGATACGCTACCCAGCGCTGTTCGCGGCGATAGGCTTGCACTCGGGTGTAACGTTTGGCGAAGCATGCACCGCGGCGACCGCCGTGGGCGTCATGCACCGTGGCGCACGCCGCGATCCTGTCGAGCTGATCCGCAACGCGCTCGATGGCGCCGTGTACCCCGGCATGCCTGCATTGATCGTGCATGGCGATTCGGACGACGTCGTCGCGCAGGTGAATGGGGATCAACTCGAAATGCAGTGCCTGCAACTGAATGGCGCGCTGGCTCACGATGGCAAGCTTACCGGTGCAGTAAAAATGAAAGTGAGCGGCGCCCACTCGAAGGTAATCGAACGCGACTACCGAGCCGGCAGTCGCATAATCGTGCGCGCGTGCCGCATAGCGGGACTCAGGCATGGGTGGAGCGGCGGCGACCCGGCGCTCCCTTTCAACTCGGCACAAGGGCCGAACGCAAGCGCGTTGATGTGGAAATTCTTTCGTCTACACCATCGAAATTAAAGATCTTTGACCGAAGCACCG
>Ga0302314_10004334_pt1 | contig 26114 bp, 24 predicted proteins | sample III_Palsa_N2_3_FD_200533 | JGI IMG/M metagenome (GOLD analysis project Ga0302314, IMG submission 200533) | Peat permafrost microbial communities from Stordalen Mire near Abisko, Sweden - III_Palsa_N2_3 | ecosystem: Environmental > Terrestrial > Soil > Palsa > Peat permafrost | place: Sweden...
GGGCCACCCCCCGGCCAGCGTCCGGGGCTCACCGCTTTTCCCCGGGGACGCACGGCGGGCCGGCCGCTCAGCCGGGGCCGCTACGATGGCTGGCGTCGATGACGGTGCTCGAGACCAATAGCCTCGAGAGAGCGCGTGAGCAGACGCTGTCGCTTGTAGACGCGGTCAGCGATCGTGATCTCGAACGCGTCCACTCGCCTTTGATGAGCCCGCTGGTCTGGGATCTCGGGCATATTGCGGCGTTCGAGGACCTCTGGCTCGCCCACCGGCGCGGTGGCTTGCCGCTGCTGCACCCGGAGCTACTCGATGTCTACGACGCCTTCGAGACGCCGCGCGACCGCCGCGGCCAGCTGCCCTATCTGCGCCGCGGTCCCGCCGAGCAATACCTCGCGGCGGTGCGCGAGCGAGTTCGTGGTCTCGGCTTGGACGCCAGCGAGCCGCTTGTCGACCTCGTGCTGCGCCACGAGCTCCAGCACGCCGAAACGATGTTGCAGACGCTCGCGCTCGCAGCACTCGACGGCTGGCTGCCACCGGCCCAGGGCTCCTCACGCGCAAACGTCAAGCCGCTCAGCGGGCTTGACCTGATCGACGTGCCGCCGGCGAGCTACCCGTTCGGCGCCGGCGCCGAACGCTTCGCCTACGACAACGAGAAGCCTCAACACGAGGTTGAGGTTGAGGGTTTCAGGATCGGGCGCGTGCCCGTGACCAACGGCGATTGGCTCGAGTTCGTCGCCGACGGCGGTTACGCGCGGCGTTCCTGGTGGTCAGCAGATGGCTGGGCTTGGCGTAGCGAAGAGCAGGTGCTGCGGCCGCTGTGCTGGCTCGACGACGGCTTCGAGCGCCGCCTCGACGGCGTGCACCCAATCGACCTCCAGGCGCCGGTCGTGCACATCTCGTGCTACGAGGCCGAAGCGTTCGCGAGGGCGCGCGATCTGCGCCTTCCGAGCGAGCGCGAGTGGGAGCTCGCGGCGTCATGGGACGCCGAGCGCGCCGTCAAGCTCACCTGGCCTTGGGGCGAGACACGGCCGGAGCCGCGGCATGCCAACCTGATCGAATCCGCGCTGTTCGCACCGCAGGCCGTGGGAGCGTTGGCTGACGGCGCCTCACCGTGCGGCGCGCTCGGGATGATCGGCGACGTCTGGGAATGGACGGCGAGCGACTTTCATGGCTACCCGGGATTTGTCGCCGATCCCTACCGCGAGTACTCCGAGGTGTTCTTCGGCGATGACTATCGCGTGCTGCGCGGGGGTTCTTTCGCGACCAGCGTCGACGTCGCGACGTCGACGATGCGCAACTGGGACTTCCCCTGTCGGCGCCAGATCTTTTCCGGCCTGCGCGTCGCGGCAGGCCCGCGATGACCGAGTCGACACCAACTGCGCCGGCGGCGATTCGCGTCGATCACGCGTTCGAACGGGGTGCCACGCGCACGCTGGCCGACGATGCGCGCGACGGTCTGACCAAGCCGTTCAAGGACCTGCCGCCGAAGCACTTCTATGACACGCGTGGCGCAGCGCTGTTCGAGCAGATCTGCGAGCTACCCGAGTACTACGCGACGCGCACCGAGCGCGCGATCCTCGAGCAGGTCGCCGATCAGATCATCGCGCAGACCGGCGCCGGCGAGCTCGTCGAGCTGGGCTCGGGCAGCGCCACGAAGACGCGTCTGCTGCTCGACGCGATGGCGCGCGCGGGCACGCTCGAGCGGTTCATTCCGGTGGACGTCACCGAGAGCGCGGTGCGGGCGAGCGCGGCGGCGCTGGTCGAGGAGTACCCGGGCCTCGTCGTGCATGGCCTGATCGGCGATTTCGAACGTCACCTCGACCTTGTGCCGGCTGCCCGCGCCTGCCGGCTCGTCGCCTTCCTCGGCGGGACAATCGGAAATTTTGCGCCCAGCTCGCGACGGCGTCTGCTGGGCACGCTGCGCGCGCTGCTGGGAGCCGAGGACCATCTACTGCTCGGCGCCGACCTGCTCAAGGATCGCGCCACGCTGGAGGCGGCCTACGACGACGCGGCGGGTGTCACGGCCGAGTTCAACCTCAACATCCTGCACGTCCTCAACCGCGAGCTCGATGCCAACTTCGAGACCAACCAGTTCGAGCACGTCGCGATCTTCGACGAGCGCAACGAGTGGATCGAGATGCGGCTGCGGGCGCGCAAGGCCCAGACCGTGCGGCTGGCCGCAATTGGCCTGACGGCGCAGTTCGCGGCCGGGGAGGAGATGCGGACCGAAATCAGCGCCAAGTTCACCCGTGCTCGTCTCGAAGGCGACCTCGCGGCGGCCGGTCTCGAGCTCGTCGGCTGGTACACCGACGCCGAGGACCGTTTCGCGCTCTCGCTCGCGCGGCCGGCCTAGTCAGGCGGTCACAGCCCAAGCCCGCGCACGCCCAGTTCGTCGAAGCCGACGTGGTGGGCCAGCTCATGACGCACGGTGCGCGTCACCTGCTCGCGCAGCGCGTCGGGGTCGTGGCCGAAGTCTCGGCGCAGCGTGTCGCGGAAGATCACGATGCGGTCCGGATGGTTGTCGCGGTGGCTGCCGTCACCCTGGTAGAGCCCGTAGGCGCGTACTCGGCGCCCGCCGCTGGAGATCACCACGGCGACATGACGAAGCGCGTTTTGCAGCAAATCCGGGAGGTCGTCGAGGGCGTCGCGCACGAGCTCCTCAAAGTCGCCGTCAAGCAGCGGATCGAGTTCGAGGAAGTCGCTCTCGCGCGGATCGGCGGCGAGGTTCTCACGCGCCAGCCGCTCCGTGCGCTGGACGATCAGCTCGAATTCCTGCTCACTCTCCTTCCAGCCGGCGAGACGAGCGACGATGATCCCGACGACGCTCGCGAGCACGATCAGGCCGAGCACGATGATTGCGATCAGCTCGAGCGCGCGCAGCAGCCCCGAGTGGCTCGGTGGACTCGCCACCAGGGCGACCAGCAGAGCGACGAATAGCCCGCCGGCGAGGGCGCGGAGGATCGTTGTCAGTGGCGGCGGAGCTGGCCTCATAGCGCTTTGATCACGGTAGCTTGCGGCCGATGTCGGCGCCGCGCTAAGTGCTGCGACGCGTATCCTGCGGGTGGGAAACCGTGAGCGCATTCGAGAACCTCGATATCGAGATCACCGCGCAGCGCGCCGCCGAGCTGCTGGCCGAAGGGGCGAGCGTGATCGACGTGCGCGAGGACTATGAGCGCGATGCGGGCTATATCGCCGGGACGCGTCACATCGAACTCGAGCGCCTGGCCTCGTCGGCCGATCAGATCGACCGCTCGCTGCCGGTCGTCTTCCACTGCCGTCTCGGCGTGCGCTCGGCGATGGCGGCGAGCGCATTTCGCTCCGCCGGATTCGAGGCCTACACGCTGGCCGGCGGCATTCAGGCGTGGGTCGATGCGGGGCTGCCGATCGAGCCCGACGGCGGCTACGTGGCCGACCACTAGGACGCTCACCGTTCGGCTACGAAGCGGCCCTGCAGGCGGGCCGCCGCAGCGGCGATCTGGCAGACCTCGGCGGGATCGTCCAGCACCTTGAACAGACCGAGGTCGCCAGCGGCGATGTTGTGCTGGGCGAGCACCGGCCCGGCCAGCCAATCGCGCAGGCCACTCCAGTACTCGCTGCCGTAGAGGACGACGGGGAAGTGGCGGATCGTCTCGGTCTGAATCAGTGTCAGCGACTCGAACAGCTCATCGAGCGTGCCGATCCCGCCGGGCAGCACGACGAAGGCGCAGGCGTAGCGCACGAACATCAGCTTGCGCGCAAAGAAGTAGTGGAAGGTCAGTGCGAGGTCGGTGTAGGCGTTCGGCCGTTGCTCGTGGGGTAGCTCGATGTTCAGCCCGATCGAGCGTCCATGGCCGTCCTGCGCGCCGCGGTTGGCTGCCTCCATCAGGCCGCCGCCACCACCGGTTATGACGGCAAGCCCCTTCTTGGCGAGCGCCCGCGCCAAGGCTCGCGCGCTCGCATAACGGGGATCGTCGCTGGTCGCCCGCGCCGAGCCGAACACCGAAACTGCCGGGCCGAGGTGTGCCAGTGCGCGGAAGCCGTGCTCCAACTCGTGGTCGATTCGCGCGATCCGCTCCGCGTCCGAGTGCAGCGAGACGGTGGTGGCGCGCTCGGCGGCGAACAGCTCCTCGTCATGGCTTTGCGGTACGCGGGCGTTTGGCGGGACGACGAGTGCCGCCGCTACGGCGGGCGGGCGGGGGCGAGGTGCTGCGTCTGATCGTGCCAACGCGGATTCGGGTTGCCGGGGGGCTTGCGCGAGGATAGCGGCCGTCTGCCCCTCCGGACTGCCGGCGGGCGGCGCCACTACGCAACGGAGCCCGCCGTGGGGCGGGCTCCGAAGACGTCTGAGACTGTGAGTGGTGCTTTGGTGCTAGAGCGTTACGACGTTGACCGCCTTCGGCCCCTTGTCACCAGCCTCGGCATCGAAGGACACCTTGGTGCCTTCCTGCAGCGAGCGATATCCCTCGCCGACGATGCCTGTGTGATGGACGAACAGATCCTTGTCTCCATCGTCAGGCGTGATGAAGCCAAAACCCTTGTCGTCACTGAACCACTTCACGGTGCCCGTAGGCATTGCGTTCCTCCACTGTCTGTGTGTTGTGCTGCGACGCGGAGGACGCTTTAAGAAGCTTCGACTGCGAGCGCTCGCACTGCTTTTGCCGGATCTTCCCGGCATCGTTCTTGCCTCACGCTAGCAGGTTGCGGACCTCGCGAGGGCGAATCACCGCTGCAGCGCTACGCTTAAGGAATGAGTGACAAGGTCGAAAAGAGCGAAGCCGAGTGGCGTGCCGAGCTCACACCAGAGCAGTTCGAGATCCTCCGCCAGAAGGGAACCGAGCCAGCCTTCACCGGCGAGCTGAACACGATGAAGGACGCCGGCGTCTACCACTGCGCCGGCTGCGGCGCCGAGCTCTTCCGCTCCGATACGAAGTTCGACTCGGGCACCGGTTGGCCGAGCTTCTGGCAGCCGGCCGACCCTGACGCTGTGCGCTCCGAGGAGGACCGCAGCTTTCTGATGCGCCGCACCGAGGTCCTATGCAGCGCCTGCGAGGGCCATCTCGGACACGTCTTCGAGGACGGCCCGAACCCGACCGGGATGCGCTACTGCATCAACTCCGCCGCGCTCAAGTTCGAGCCGGGCGAGGAGTGAAGGGCGCCCGGTTGGGCGCGTACCGCCGACGGCGTCCGGCGTGGCTCGGTTTCAGCAGCTGATTCCGCCCGGCGGTGAATGCGACGCCGCGGCGGCGCTCGCCGGCTGGCGCGATGAGCCGGCTCGGCAGCCCGGGCGCCCGCGTGTCGCGCTCAACATGATCGCCAGCGTCGACGGCCGCGTGACCGTCGACGGGCGCTCGGGGGCGCTTGGCGGACCGGCTGACCGCGAGCTGTTTCATGCGCTGCGCGCGGATACCGACGCGGTCCTGGTGGGCGCGGGCACCGTTCGCACCGAACGCTACGGTCCGATCATCCGCGACGCGGCCGTGCGTGAGCAGCGTCTGGCCGCCGGGCTGTCGGCGCAGCCGCTGGCGGTGATCGTCAGCCGCACGCTGCGCCTCGAAGCGGCATTGCCGCTGCTCGCCGACCCGGACTCCCACGTCGTCGTCCTCGGGCCTTCCGCGGGCACGCTCAGTCCGAGCGCCGCGAGCATCGACTATGTGCGGACGGACTCGCTCGCCGATGGGCTCCAGGAGCTGGGTCAGCGCTTCGGCGTCGGTCTCGTGGTCTGCGAGGGCGGCCCGACCGTCAACGGCGCGCTGCTGCACGCCGGCGTGATCGACGAGCTGTTCCTGGCGCGCGCGCCCTATCTCGTCGGTGGCGAGCCCGGGCTCGGTATCGTCGTTGCGCCGCGGGCCGCACCGCCCATCCGGCTCGAGCTGCGACTCCTCCTGGCGCACGGCAGCGAGCTCTACGCGCGCTACGTCGTGCCGTCCTGAGTGCTCGCACGCACCTGACTAGAGGCGACCGCCAGCAGCTCCCCGGCGAGCTTGCCGCCGTCCGCGGGGGCGGCAGGCGTCGCGCTGATCTGGACGATGACCTCGGGCCAATCGAGCTCTTCGAGCGTGATCGACGGCCGCCCGCGGAGCGGCACCGTCAGGCCCTCCTCGAGCAGGCGCTGCAACGCGAGCGGCGTCGTTCCCGGCTGTAGGCGTGCCCGCAGGCTCACGGCATCGGGCTCGCGCAGCGGCGTGACCGACACGCCGAGCACGACGCTGTTCGGAACCATCACGTGATCCTCGCCGGTGGCGAATGTTGTGTAGAGCAACCCGAGGGTGAGCGCGGTGCCCTCGATCCGCCCGGCGAGCGCGCCGCCCTGGAGCCGCACGCGTTCGCCGACCCGGAACGGGCGGGCACTCAGCAGCACCGTTCCCGCGATCAGGTTGCCAAGCGTCTGCTGCGCCGCCAGGCCGAAGACGACGGCCGTGAATGAGGCGCCGATCGCGAGCGTGGCGGTATCGACACCGGCGATGCGCAGCGCGACGATAACCGCAGCAAGCAACGCGACGAGGCGCACGAGAAAACCGACGGTGCCAGCGGTCGCCGGGTCGACGCGCCGCTCCAGCAGCGGCTCGAGCATGCGGCCGAGGTCGCGCGCGAGTGCCCAGCCGACGATCACTAGCACGAGCACCGTGATGACCTGGGCCGTGGTGGTGGCGGTGGTGGTCGTCAGGCAGGAGCCGTGCGCGGGGCAGGGCTTCAAGTGGCCGGCCTTGATGCCGAGCAGCGAGCCGCGGTAGTCGTACACCAGGATGGCGCCGGCGAAGACTGCCGCGGCCACGAAGGTCTCGGCGCGCGCGCGCCGGATCGCGCGACGTGAGAACTCGATCGGTCGACTGATCTCGCGCCAGCGCTCGATCCGTCCTTCGCGAGCGCCCGCCGCGTCGTCAGACGCGCGCGGGGGCTCTGCCTTTGGCTCGGGTTCGGTGCTCATCGGCTATTCCTGCGGTCAGGCGACGTGCTGCCACGGCGTGACGCGCCTAATACCGACGATAGCGCCGGCCGCGGCGCAAAAGCCGTCGGCAGCACACGACACGGCGTTATGTATTTCGCATTCCTAACGCTCGACTTGAGCTTTATAGATGCTCCACGCGCCAACAGAGCTGGGCGACAGCGCGTAGACTGGGCGTTATGCAATCCTCGCGGATCATCGTCGCGGGCGCTGTGCTGGCCGGCGTCGCGCTGCTCGTCGTGGCGGGGATCTACCTCGCCGACACGGCAGGGGCGCTGCCGTCCTTCTTTCCCGGCCATCAAGCCGGTTCCAGCACGCACCACATAAAACACGGCATCGCGGCGGTTGTCGTCGCGCTGGCGCTGTTCGTCTTCGCCTGGTTCGCGAGCGGGCCGCGCAAGGCCGCCGCGTCCGCCTGAGCGTTAGCCGGCGAGCGCGAAGGCGCCGAGGCAGAGAACGCCGGCGCCGATGCAATAGATGCCAAAGGGTGTCAGCCGGTTCGTCGTGAAGTAGCGCAGCAGGAAGCGCACTGCAAAAACGGTCGTGAGCGCGGCGCAGAGTGCCGCCACGAGTGCCGGGCCGCGTACGCCGTCGCCCTGATGGCCGAGCAGCTCGGGCAGCTTGAGCACAGCTGCGGCGCCGATGATCGGGGTCGCCAGAAGAAACGCAAAACGTACGGCGTCTTCGTTTGAGAGGCCGGACAGCAGGCCCCCGCCCATCGCAAATCCCGAGCGCGAAATCCCCGGAATCAATGCCGCCGCCTGCGCCACTCCGACGGCACAGGCGCGCGGAAATGACAGCTTCGAGATCCGCGCGTCAGAGTCGCCCTCGCCCTCGCCATCGCCGGCTGCCGGCGGGCGGGTCCGCAGGCGCTCGAAGACGATCAGCGCGACGCCGTTGAGCACGAGGAACGCCGCCGCTGAGACCGCCGAGGCAAACAGCCGCTGCAGCGGCCCCTGCAGCGCCAGGCCAAGCAATCCGGCGGGAATCGTGCCGGCCACCAGTAGCCAGCCGAGCCTGGCGTTGGTGTCATCAGCGCGAATCTCGCGCGCGCGCAGCGAACGCCAGAGACCGCGCGAGATCGCCAGCCAGTCCTTGTAGAAGTAGACCAGCAGCACGATCGCGGTCGCCAGATGGACGGCGACGAGGAAGCTGATGAAGTACTGGTCGTTCTGGTGGATGTTCCAGCCGAGCAGGCGCGGCAGGATCACGCTGTGGCCGAGGCTGGAGATCGGGAACGGCTCGGCGACACCCTGGACGAGGCCGAGGATCACCGCCTGCAGGTATGAGATCGGGCCGTGCACGCCGGCGAAGCCTAGAACGTCCCGTGCGACCGGCGCCCGCCAGTCGCTGAGCTGCCCTGGCGCCGGGGGTCAGCCCAGCGCTCGCAGCACGCGCTGCTCGTGGTCGTGGCCGAGCACCCCGATAGCCCCCGGGGCCAGCATGAAGACTGCTCCGCGCTGCGGCTCGAGCCCGAGCCAGCGCGCGGTCAGCACGCGCAGGAAGTGGCCGTGGGAGAAGACCAGCACGTCGCCCTCAGCGGGAACGCTCGCCAGCACCCCGTCGGCGCGGGCGCCGACCGCGGCGGCGTCCTCACCACGCGGGCAGCCGTCGCGCCACAAATTCCAGCCCGGCTGGAGTTCGCGGATCTGCTCGGTCGTCAGCCCCTCGTAGGCGCCGTAGTCCCACTCCTGGATGTCCGGGCGCTCGCGCGCCCGCCCGCCGAAACCGGCGATCTCGCAGGTCTGCACGGCGCGGACCAGCGGGCTGCACCAGACCACGGCGAACGACCACGCCGCAAGGCGGGGGCGCAACGTCGTCGCATCCGCCAGCCCGGCCTCGTTCAGCGGCAGATCGGTGCGCCCGGTGTGCTGCCCGCTCGCCGTCCAGTCGGTGTCGGCGTGGCGGACAATGACCACCTCGCTCATCCGGCATCGAGTTCGGCGAGTGCGTCGGCGTCGGCGATCAGCGTCAAACGCTCGCGGGCGAGCAGGCTCGAGGGGACCGCTGGACTGGGCTCGCGCAGCGCCGCGGCGATCGCCGCCGCCTTGCCCGTGCCGCTTGCCAGCAGCACGCAGCTGCGTGCCGCGCGCAGCACCTCGAGCGAGAGCGAGACGCGGTCCGGCGGTGGCTTGGGTGCGTCGTGCACGGGGACGCAGGCGATACCGCGCAGCTCGAGCGCCGGGTTCCCCGGGAACAGCGAAGCCGTGTGGCCATCCTCACCAATCCCCAGCAGGATCAGGTCAAAAACCGGCACGCCGTCAGCGTCGCCGGCGACGCGCGCACGCAGCTCTGCGTCGTAGGCCAGCGCCGCCGCCTCCGCCCCCAGCTCGCCGGCCATGCGATGGACGAGCGCGCCGACGCAGTGGGGCAGGAGGGCCTTCGCGACCATGGCGTAGTTGGACTCCGCGTCCTCGGGGCCGACGCAGCGCTCGTCGCCGAACCACAGCTCGACACCCTCCCAGCTGGCCCGCGAGATCAGCGCGTAGGTCCTTTCCGGTGTCGTCCCGCCGGCGAGTGCGACGTGGGCGACGCCGCGCGCCGCGAGCGCGCCGCTCACCGTCTCCGTGAAGAGCGCCGCTGCGCTGCGCGCGACGGCATCAGAATCGGCCTGGCGGAGGATTGTCGGCGCGTCCGGGCTCATTCCAGCAGCGCGCTCGCGCAGCGCAGAGCCTCGCCGTAGATCGGGTCGCCGACGAGCGATTGGCGAATGCCTTCGCCGAGGATGCCACCCTCGCCGCGTGAGGCGCCGAGCAGTCGCCAGGTCCGCTCCAGCCCGGCGCTGTCGCGTGCGGACGCGTGCAGGCCGCCCGGCCCGCGGTCCAGCGACAGCGAGCTGCCGTCTTGCAGCGTCAACGTGAGACCCGAAAGGCCGGGCACGTCCTGGCCGACCGAGGCAAGCGTCACGCTGACCTCGCCCAGCTGGCCCTCGGCGCGGCCCTGCCCGTCGCGGTGCAGCGGCGACGCCGGCCAGCCAAGGCGTGAGCCGAGCCAGCCACAGATCAACAGTGCCGCCGCCCCCGAGGCGAAGTGGTGGCGGACCGCAACACCGGAGATCTCGCGCAGCTGCTGGCGCCTGTAAGGCGGATCGAAGCTCGCCGCGATTCGCTCGCGCCACGGTGTCGTGCGCAGCCAGGCGAGATCGACGACATCGCGCGCTTCGAGCAGCCGCGCGGCGCGTCGCAGCGCGCCGGCGACGTCCGGGTCCTCGACGGAGTCCAGCAGCACCGATTGCGAGACCCCGCGCAGCGCATCGACGGCGTCCCAGTGGCCGTGCGGTGCCCAGACGAGCGTCGGGATGTCAGTCACGACGAGCGGGTCGACGATCGAGTCGAGGTAGCGCAGGTGCTCGGGTCCAACGTCGATCACGATCGTCTCGAACGTCAGCGCCAGCTGGCCGTCGTCCGGCGTCGAGTCGGCGGCCACCGTGGCGACCGCGTCGAGCGTCGTGCGCCGCTCGCTGACGGCGCACACGATCGTGCGGGAGGCATGGTTTCGCCCGACGTGGCGCAGCCGGTTGGCGATCTCGCCACTCCACTGGCGATCGACGATGCAGATCAGGTTCAGCACGCGCGCCGGCACGTAAGCGGCGCTTTCCGCGTGGCGCTCGGCGAGCAGGCCACGCAGCGCCTCCTCGATCGCCGCCGGCGTCGTGTTCTCGGCGGCCCAGACGGTGTCGTTGACGGCCGGCATCAGGTGCCGATCAGATCGCGCGCCACTTGTGACCCGGCCACAACAGCCGGTCTGCCTCGCTCGGCCCCTGTGTGCCGCTGGCGTACTGGGGCAGCGACTCATTGCTGTCTGCCCACGCGGCCAGGATCGGATCGCAGATTCGCCACTGCGCCTCGACCTCGTCGTTACGCGTGAACAGCGTGGCCTCGCCGCGCATGGCGTCGAGGATCAGCCGCTCGTAGGCCTCCGGGGATTGCGACAGGAACGCCGTGTTGTAAAGGAACTCCATGTTCACCGGACGGATCCGCATCCGTGCCCCGGGGACCTTGGCTCCGAGCGACAGCGAGACGCCCTCGTTCGGCTGCAGTGTCAGCACGAGCTGGTTGGGGCGCACGCCGGCCGCGCCGTCCCGTTCGAAGGCCAGATGGGGGACGGGACGCAGCGTCACCGCGATCTCGGTGACCTTGCGCGCGAGGCGCTTGCCGGTACGCAGGTAAAACGGCACACCGGCCCAACGCCAGTTGTCGACGATCAGTCGCAACGCGGCATAGGTTTCGGTGTGCGAGTCCTTCGGCACGCCGTCCTCCTCGAGGTAGCCGAGCACGTGTTCACCGCCGCTGACCCCGGTGGCGTACTGCGCCCGCACGCTGATTTCCGCCGCCTCATCGGCGGTCGGCGGGCGGATCGCATGCAGCACCTTGACCTTCTCGTCGCGGACATCGTCGGCGGCGAAGGTCACCGGTGGCTCCATGCACAGCAGCGTCAGCAGCTGGAGCATGTGGTTCTGGACGAGGTCGCGCAGCGCGCCGGCATGGTCGTAGTAGCCGGCGCGGCTGCCGATCCCGAGGTCCTCGGCCGCGGTGATCTGCACGTGCTCGATGAAGTTGCGATTCCACAGCGGCTCGAACATGCCGTTGGCGAAGCGAAACGCGAGCATGTTCTGCACCGTCTCCTTGCCGAGATAGTGGTCGATGCGGAAGATCTGCTGCTCGTTGAACACCGAGAGGACCTCGCGGTTGAGGTCCTGGGCCTGCGCAAGCGAGGTGCCGAAGGGCTTCTCGATGATGCAGCGCACCTCGGCGTCGCCGTTGTCGGCGAGCCCGGCCGCGCCGAGCGCGGCGACGATCACGGGGAAGAACTCGGGCGCGGTCGAGAGGTAGAACGCGCGCGCCATCGGCTCACCGGCGGCTTGGTCGAGCTCGGCGAGCGTGCTCGCGAGCGCGCCGTAGGCCGGCGTGTCGTCAAAGTCGATCGAGAGGTAGCGCAGGCCGGCGAGCAAGCCCTCGAGCACGGTCTCGTCGGGCGGCGTGCGCGAGAACGAGCGGATCGATTCGGCGGCCTCCTCGCGGTAGGCATCGTCGCTCAGCTCGCCGCGCGAGACGCCGACCAGGTTGAAGTGCTCCGGCAACGCGCCTTCGTGCGCGAGGTTGTAGACGGCCGGCAGCAGCTTGCGCTTCGCGAGGTCGCCGGTCGCGCCGAAGATGACGAGGCTCGTCGCGTGGACGGGAAGCCGCTCGAGGCCGTCGGCCAGCGGGTTCGCTTCCACTACTTCGCTCGAGGTTGGACCCACTATGTGCCCGCCTGCTTCACGGCGTGGCCGCCGAACTGGTTGCGAAGCGCCGCGAGCACGCGGGCCGCATAGTCACCGTCGGTGCGCGAATAGAAGCGGCTGAACAGCGCCGCACTGAGCGCCGGCGTCGGCACATCGTGGTCGATCGCGTCCACCAGTGTCCAGCGGCCCTCACCGGAGTCATCGACCCAGCCTTCGAGCGCGGCGAGGTCGTTTCCGTCGGCGTCGAAGGCGCGTGCGGCGAGCTCGCACAGCCACGAGCGCACCACCGAAGCCTGATTCCACAGGTGCGCGATCTGCGCGTTCTCAAGCTCGTACTCGGAGGAATGAAAGAGCTCGAAGCCCTCCGCGTAGGCCTGCATGATCCCGTACTCAACGGCGTTGTGGACCATCTTCACGTAGTGGCCGGCGCCGCTCGGGCCGAAGCGGTGCCAGCCGCGTTTGCCAATCGAGTGGATGGAGTCCTCGCTGGTCGTCGGCGCGAGCACGTCGAGGATCGGAGCGAGTCGCCTGACGGCCTTGTTCGGGCCGCCGACCATCATGCAGTAGCCGAGCTCGAGCCCCCACACACCGCCGCTCGTGCCGACGTCGACGTAGTGGATCTTCTGCTTGCGCAGCACCTCCGAGCGCACCTTGTCGTCGGTCCATTTCGAGTTGCCGCCATCGACGATCGTGTCATCCGGCCCGAGCAGGTTGGCCAGCGCATCGACGGTGGACTGGGTTGCCTCGCCGGCCGGGACCATGATCCACACGGTGCGCGGCGGCTCGAGCTGCTTGACGAGGTCTGCGAGCGTCGAGGCGCCGCTCGCGCCGCTCTTCTTGGCTCGCGCGACGGCCTTCGGATTGAAGTCGAATGCCACGACTTCGTGGTCTGAATCGCGGTGGATCCGTGTGACCATATTGCCGCCCATCTTGCCCAGCCCGACGAAGCCGATCTGCATCAGAGCATCTCCTTGATCTCGGTGTGAAGCCGGCGTAGCGCGCCCGCCGGGTCGCCCTGCAGGCGAACGATCTCGGCGGGTAGCTTGTGAGCGTGCAGCGTCTCGAGATCGCCGAGCGCCTGCGCATTCTTCAACGTGCGGAAGCTGAACGGCTGTCCCGGTATCTCGACATCGTCCTGCGAATCGCAGATCAGCGAGAGGAAGCGGCCGATCGGCGCACCGCCCTTGTGCAGCTGGCCGGTCGAGTGCAGGAAGCGCGGGCCGTAGCCGAACGTCGTCGCGAGCTTCGTGCGCTCGATCAGCGTCGCCCGCAACTCGGCGACCGCTTCGTCGAACTCGGCCGACGGCGTCACGTAGCCCATCAGCGCGATGTAGTCACCCTGCTTACCGCCGCCGAGCAATGCCGCGAGCCCCTCAGCGGTCGAGGCCGGCAGGTCGGGCAGGGCGCCGGCGCCGAGCACGCGCTTCGTCGCTTCCTTCGCCTCGGCGACGTTCGGCTGGTCGAAGGGATTGATCTCGAGCACCCAGCCGGCGACAGCGGTCGCGAACTCGGCGACGAAGAACAACCGTCCGAGGTCCTCGCTGCCGTTGACGGACAGCGTCAGCGTCGGGTGCCCGGCGGCCGCGAGCGCGGCGACGTGCCCATCCGCCTTGCTGTCCGGCCGCTCCTCATCGCGTAGCTGCAAGAACACGCGGTCGGCGCCGTAGACATCGACCGCGAGCAGCGGCTCGTCGGCGACCGGCAGGATCCCGCGGCCGTGCTTGCCGGTGCTTTCGGCGACGAGCTGCTCGACCCAGAGGCCGAAGCTCGAAACCGGGTCGCCGACGATGAACGTCAGCTTGTCGCGGCCGCGGCGCGCCAGCTCGCCGATTGCCAACCCGAGCCAGAGGCCGGGGTTCGATGCGGTCGAGTCGAAATGCGCACAGGCCTGCTCGGCCCCGACCGCGCGCTCGAGCAGCGCATGGACCGGGGCGCCGATCAGCGCCGCCGGAACGAGCCCGAACAGCGACAGCGCCGAATAGCGTCCGCCGATGTTCGGATCGTTCTCGAAGCAGGCGCGGAAGGCGTGCTTTCGCGCCAGGTCGACGAGCGGGCTCCCGGGATCGGTGATCGCGACGAACTGCTTGCCGTCGCCGACGAGCGAGTGGAAGTGCTCGAACAGCGACAGCGTCTCGATCGTGCCGCCAGACTTGGTCGAGACGATGAACAGCGTGTGCTCGAGCTCGACCTCGTTCTGAACCTCGAGGATCGCGTCCGGGTCGGTCGAGTCGAGCACGTGCAGATCCAGCGCCTCGGCGGGCGCGCCGAAGGTCCGCCACAGTACCTCGGGCGCGAGGCTCGAGCCCCCCATGCCGAGCAGCACGGCGTCCTTGAAGCCATCCGCGGCGACCCCGCGCGCGAACTCGACGAGCTCGTCGGCGCGCTCGAGCATCGAGTCCGAGATCGTCAGCCAGCCCAGCCGGTCGCCGATCTCGGCGACGCCCGGGCCGCCCCACAGCGACTCGTCCTTGGCCCAGACGCGTCGCGCTACATCCTCGCCCACCGCCTGCTTGACGCGCGCCGCGATCGCCGCCGAGTCCTCTGGCGAAATCGTCGCCGCGATTGCGTCGGGGCGGCCGGTCAGCACCGCCTGGCGTTCGCTCTCGATGCCCGCGAGCAGCTTGTTCATCGGCGTGACGAACGCGGCGATGCCCTGCTCGAGCAGTGTCGCCGTCACGTCACCCATATCGATTCCCGCCTCGGCGAGCGCGGCGAGCTCCTGGCTCGGGTCGCGATCAGCACTGCCCGGCACGATCTGCCCACGCTCGGCGACTGCGAGCAGGGTCTTCATCGGCATCGTGTTGACGGTGTCGGGAGCGACGAGGTTGTCGACGTAGAGCGTCTCCGAGTAAGCGGGGTTCTTCGTCCCGGTTGAGGCCCAGAGCGGCCGCTGGACGAGCGCGCCGGCCTCGCGCAGCGCCGCAAAGCGCTCACCGTAGAAGATCTCCTTGAAGCGCTCGTAGGCGGCGCGCGCGTTGGCGACCGCCGCGGTGCCGGCGAGGTCGCTGTGACCGAGCGCCTCGAGCCGCTTGTCGACCTCGGTGTCGACGCGCGAGACGAAGAAGCTCGCGACCGAATGGATCTCCAGTGGCAGACCCTCCGCCTGGCGACGCTCGAGCCCGCGGATATAGGCCTCGGCGATCTTGCTGTACTGCTCGACGGCGAACAGCAGCGTGACGTTGATGTTGATGCCTTCGTAGATCGCCTGTTCGATCGCCGGCACGCCGGCCTCGGTACCAGGGATCTTGATCATCACGTTCGGTCGATCCAGCCGCTGCCAGTAGTCGCGAGCCTGGGTGAGCGTCCGCTCGGTTTCATTAGCGAGGTCCGGCGCGACCTCGAACGAGACGAAGCCATCGCCCTCGTCGTCGTAGACCGGGCGCAGCACATCGGCCGCGTCCTGGACGTCGGCAATCGCGAGCCGCTCGTAGAGCGCGACCGCGTCAAGGCCTTCGCCGGCTAGCTCGCGCAGCGCCTCGTCGTAGTCGCTCGAGCCGAGGATCGACTGCTCGAAGATCGCCGGATTGGAGGTGACGCCGCGCAGCGAGCACTCCTCGCGCAGGCGCTCGAGCTCGCCGCTCGTCAGTAGCCCGCGGCGGATTTGGTCGAGCCACGGCGCCGTTCCCGCCGCGGCGAGCGCCGCGAGGTTTGCGTTTTGGGTGTGGGGGAGGCTTGCCATCGCTCGTGTCCTCTCGAAGTTGTGGCGTCAGGTTTGAAGTAGTTCTTGGGCCTTGGCGACGACCGCGTCGGCAGTGATCCCGAAGTGACGGTAGACGTCGGCGGCCGGCGCCGAGGCGCCGAAGCTCCGCATCCCGATCATCGCTCCGCGCTCGCCCGTGAAGCGGTCCCAACCGATCGGGCTCGCCGCCTCGACCGCGATCCGCGCGGTCCCGGCCGGCCCCAGCACCGCCGCCTGATCGGCTGCAGACAGCTCGGCGAAGCGGTCAACGCAGGGCATGCTGACGACGCGCACGGCGACGCCGTCGGCACCCAACTGATCGGCTGCCTCGAGACACAGCGACACCTCCGAACCGGTGCCGATCAGCACGACTGCCGGTTCGCCTTCGCTGTCGCGCAGCACGTAGCCGCCGCGCTCGATCGCGTCCTCGGGGATCGCGTCGGGATCGAGCACGGGGAGCCCTTGGCGCGACAACGCCATCACCGTCGGCGTGCTCGTTGCCGTGAGCGCGAAGCTCCACGCGAGTGCCGTCTCGTTCGCGTCAGCCGGGCGGACGACGTTGAGGTTGGGCGTTGCGCGCAGCGCCACCAGCTGCTCGATCGGCTGGTGCGTCGGCCCGTCCTCGCCGAGTCCGATCGAGTCGTGCGTGTAGAGGAAGATCGACGGCAGCTTGCTCAACGCGGCGATCCGCACGGCACCCTTCATGTAGTCCGAGAAGACGAGGAAGGTTGCCCCGTAGGCGCGGAACCCGGTCAGCGTGAGGCCGTTGACGATTGCCCCCATGCTGTGCTCGCGGATGCCGAAATGGAAGTTGCGCCCGCTGTAATCGCTACGCGAGACGCTGCCGCCGTCGGCGATCAGCGTCAACGTCGACGGCGCGAGATCGGCTGAGCCGCCGACGAGCGAGGGGGCCAGACCGGCCGCGACCTGCAGCACCGACTCCGAGGCCTTGCGCGTGGCGATCTTCTCGCCCGGCTCGAAGCGCTTGAGCAGGCCCCGTGGCAGTTTCGCAACGCGACGGGCGAAGATGTCGTCGAGCTCACTGGTCTCCTGCGGATACAGCTCGGCGTAGGCGGCACGGCGCGTCTCCCACTCAGCTTCGAGCTCCTCGCCGACCGGGATCGTCGCGCGGAAGTGCTCGAGCGCCTCCTCGGGAACGAGGAACGTCGGCTCGGTTGGCCAGCCGTAGACCTCCTTCGTCAGGCGGACCTCCTCCTCCCCGAGCGGCGAGCCGTGCGCTTCGCCGGTGTCCTGCTTGTTCGGCGAGCCCTCGGCGATGTGCGTGCGGCAGATGATCAGCGAGGGGCGGTCGGTCACCGCCATTGCCGCCTGCGCCGCTTCTTCGATCGCGGCGACAGCGAGATTCTCTCCGAGGTGCTGCACGTGCCAGCCGTAGGCCTCGTAGCGCGAGCCGACGTCCTCGCTGAAGGCGACGTCGGTATTGCCCTCGATCGAGATGTGGTTGTCGTCGTAGAAGGCGATCAGCCGGCCGAGCCCGAGGTGACCGGCGAGCGAGGAGGCCTCTGAGGAGATTCCCTCCTCGAGGTCGCCGTCGGAGCAGATCGTGAAGGTGTGGTGGTCGATCAGTCCGTGTCCCGGGCGGTTGTAGCGCGCTGCCAGCATCCGCTCGGCGAGGGCGAGTCCGACGCAGGTCGAGATGCCCTGTCCGAGGGGGCCGGTCGTCGCTTCGATACCCGCCGCGTGGCCGTACTCGGGGTGCCCCGCGCAGGGCGAGCCGAGCTGGCGGAAGTTCTTCAGGTCGTTGAGCTCGAGACCGTAGCCGCAAAGGTAGAGGCAGGCGTAAAGCAGCATCGACGCGTGACCGCACGACAGCACGAAACGGTCGCGATTCGGCCACGCCGCGTTAGCGGGGTTGTGGCGCATGACGCGCGTGTAGAGCGTGTAGGCGACCGGGGCGAGCGCCATCGGAGTGCCCGGATGGCCCGAGTTCGCCTTTTGCACGGCGTCCATTGCGAGCGTCCTGATCGTGTTGATGCACAGCTCGTCGAGGGTCGCCGCAGGTGTGGCTGTGGTCATATGTGGGCTCCCTGGTCGTGTTGGGCGTGGAGCTCGCTGCGGGCAAGCAGCGCCGCTCCACGGACGCCGGCCTGCGGCCCGGACCGGGCCAGGCGGATCTCGGTTTTGCTGCCGACGCCGTCGCAGACGTACTCGCGCGCGGCTTCTTGGGCTGGAATCAGCAGCAGGTCACCGGCCGCTGAAACGCCGCCACCGATTGCGACGACATCGGGGTCGAAGGTGTTGATCGCGTTCGCCACGCCGATCCCGACGCGGCGCCCCAGCGTATGGAGCGCGGCCAGCGCGGCGGCGTCGCCTGCGCGCGCGGCCCTCACGGCGTCCGCACCGGTGACCGCGCCGCGCTCGGCAAGGACGCCGGCGAGCGCGGAGTCCGGATTCGCGCTTGCCGCGTCGCGAGCCAGGCGGTCGAGCTCATGCCCGGCGGCCAGCGCCTCGAGCGAGCCGCCTTGGGGAAGGCGCCCTGCTGCAGTGGGGATGTCGTGCTCGATCCCGATCAACGTATAGCCCACCTCGCCGGCGGCGCCGGTGGCGCCACGGTAAGGCCGTCCACCGATGACGATACCGCCACCGACGCCGGTGCCGATCGTCAGCATCACGAGGTGCTCGACATCGAGCTTGCCGCTGTCGTCGTGGGCCTCGGCGAGTGCCGCGACGGTCGCGTCGTTATCGACGAACACGGGCACGCCGAGCTCGTTCTCGAGCACCTGACGCAGCGCCACATCGCCCAGCGGGATGTTGGTGCTCGAGCGCACCGTGCCGGTCGTGAACTCGACGACTGACGGCACGCCGATGCCGACGGCGGCGATCGGCTCGCCAGCCGCGAGATCCCTTATCGCTTCGACGATCTGGGCGATCAACCGCTCGCTGCTCGAGATGTCTGTCTGGTGCAGTTGCGGCTCACCGAGGTGTCCGTCGCGCATCGCCGCGACGGAGACCTTGGTGCCCCCGACGTCGACGCCGACGATCATCTCACCCGTCTCGCCTGCTCGACCACGAGCGATCTCCTCGCGGTCCGCGGGGCTCATCGATCGAACAGCGGGCTCGGTAGCACTTGCCCCAAGCTATCAGGAGCCAAAAGCGATCCCGTGAAGACGCTGCGACGTTGCGCCACGGTCACGGCGTCACGGCGCGAGCGGCAGCTGCTTCAACTCGGCGCCTGGGCACCGCCGCTGCTGCTGGAGCCGGTGTCCCCCGACACGCCGCTGGTGCCCGATGCGCCGGTCGTGCCCGTTGGGCCGGTGCTGCCCGGCGCGTACCAGTTGGTCGCCGCGATCTTCTTGCCGCGCTCGGTGATGTAGCCGAGGTCGACGGTCTCCGTGATGCCGAGGGCCTCGGCGGTCGCGTGTGTCAGGTCGAACGTCGCGTCGTTCGCATAGGGGCCGCGGTCGATCACCGGCACCGTGACCATGTTGGCGCCATAGAACAGCGTGATCGCGGTCCCACACGGCAGCGTGCGGTCGGCGACACCGAGGATGTGCTTGGTGAGCTTCTCGCCACAGGCCGTGTGGTTGCCGTACAGACCCGGTCCGTACCACGTCGCGATCGCCGCCTTGACCACGAGCAGCGCCGTCTGCGGCGTGCTGACCGAGGAGAACGAAGACGCCAAGGCGCCGGTTACAACGCGCGCCGTGAACCGGCCGACGACGCTGGCGCGCCAGCTGATCGCAAACGAGCCGTCGGCCGCGACCTTCTTGGTCGCAACGACGTCCCAGATGCCCGGCTGTCCCTCGAGCTCCAGTGACACGGACTGCCCGGCATCGGCGGGCGACAGCATTCCTGAGGCGACCGTCTTGTGGTCGTGGGCGACGGTTGCCGGTGCGAACGTGATCGTGCCGAGGGTCGCGCCGACAGCTGCTGGCGCCGGTTGGCCGACGGATCCCGTGCCGGCGCTGGTGCCGCCGGTGCTGGCCGTCGCGCCGGTCGCCAGGACGGCCATCAGCACGCTCGCGCAGGAGCCCGAAACCAGCCAACGAATTGCTATGTGGATGCGCGCCATCGAGTCACTCCGTCTAGCCGCCGCCTACGGGGTGAGCTGTCGGGCTCGCGCGATCTGCGCTACCACCGGATACTCGGTGGATTCGCCCCCGCGGAGAAGCTCTCCGCATCGGTTCCCCCGTTCACCCCGTGCGGACACGGCGTGATTCGGCGTGGCGGCGCGAGTATATGGGACCCACGGAGCGCTTGTAAAGATGTCCGGATCGGGCCAAATCGCCGGACAAATGTTCGCTTAGGTCAAAACTTTGAAACGCCTGGACACGTTGTGCGTATTAAGCAGTAGACGAATCTCGCAAAGGACGCGATAAGCCGGCCGAGAATGCCGATACAGCGCCTATCCAGCGGTCCGAAGGACCCCTAATAATCGGGCTTAGGGCTATATCCCCGTTGACTACACAAAGTGAAGCGCGTAGAATAGAGAACGTACGTTTGAGCGCCAGGATCCGGCGCAGCGCCGAGTCCAAAGAGCTCCAGCACCCCTCCCTCAGACCATCGCAGTCGAGCCGGCCCCAAGTGGCGCACGGTCGTCTGCGCGACGGAAACGGAACAACATGTCAGTAGCGGAATTTCAAGAGCTTGAAGAGGTCAAGGGCCTCGTTACAAAGGGCCAGCAGGTCGGCGTGCTCACCTACGCCGAGATCCAGGGTGCCGTAGCGGAGCTGGACATGGACGAGTCCGACATGGAGGAGCTGCACGGCTTCCTCGAGCGCTCCGAAATCGAGCTTGTCGAGGACATCGACCCAGCGACGGCAGCGGGGTCGGAGGTCGAGCGCGCGCCCGACAAGCGCGGCCGACGCAAGGCCAAGACGGCGCTGGACCTCAAGCCGGACATGACGACCGACTCACTGCAGCTGTTCCTCAAGGACATCGGCAAGGTTCGCCTGCTCACCGCACAGGAGGAGGTCGACCTCGCCAAGCGCATCGAGCGCGGTGACCTCGACGCGAAGCAGAAGATGGTCGAGTCCAACCTCCGCCTGGTCGTTTCGATCGCCAAGAACTACCGCAACCAGGGTCTTCCGTTTCTCGACCTGATTCAGGAGGGGACGCTCGGCCTCGTGCGAGCAGCCGAGAAGTTCGACTACCGCAAGGGCTTCAAGTTCTCGACTTACGCGACCTGGTGGATCCGTCAAGCGATCGCCCGGGCGCTGGCCGACAAGGCGCGCACGATCCGCATCCCCGTGCATGTCGTGGAGAAGCTCAACAAGATCGGGCGTGCCGAGCGCAAGCTCGTCACCGAGCTCGGTCGTGAGCCGACACCGGAGGAGATCGCCGAAGTCACCGGCATCGATCCCGAGGAGGTCGACTCGATCAAGCGTTCCGCCCAGGCGCCGATCTCGCTCGAGAAGCCGGTTGGCGACGAGGAGGAGTCAGAGTTCGGGCAGTTCATCGCCGATGAGCGCGCCGAATCTCCCTACGAGCGGGCCGCCGAGATCCTCACCAAGGAGGCGCTGCGCGAGGCGCTGGAGAACCTCTCCTACCGCGAACGTCGGGTCCTCGAGCTCCGCTATGGCTTGGGTGGCGAGCATCCGCGCACGCTTGACGAGGTTGGCCGGACGTTCAACGTCACGCGCGAGCGGATCCGCCAGATCGAGAACCAGTCGCTGAAGAAGCTGCAGAACCTCGCGGAAGCGCAGAAGCTCCGCGACGTCGCCTGAGCGACGGCGGCGCCGCCAGGCCCGGTCGCTGGGCGAACGGTTGTGGCCAGCCGCGACTGGACGACCCTGGACGCGCATCGACGAGTCGTCCAGGCGTCCATGCGCGCACGAGCGGCCCTCAACCCCGCCTGCCCGCGCGCCGATCCCACACATAGCTGTGATCGACATCGAGAAAGTACTCTGCGCGCTCGTCGCCTGCGACGGCTCGGATCTCCATCTCAAGGTTGGGTCGGTTCCGCTCGCTCGCGTCGACGGCGAACTCGGTCCGCTGACCGAGGATGAGTGGCCTGTGCTCGAGGCCGCAGACACGGAGATGGCGCTGAAGACGCTACTCGAGAAAAGCGGGCGGCTGCCCGAGTTTGAGAGCGAGCGCGAGATCGATCTCTCGCACGAGATCCTCGACGTGGCCCGCTTTCGCGTCAACGCATTTCGCCAACGCGGTCTGGTGTCGCTGGTCGCCCGCGCGATTCCCTACCGCGTCCGGACGATCGCCGAGCTCGCTCTGCCGCCTGCCGTCACACAGCTCGCGGACGAGCTGCGCGGCATCATCCTGATCACCGGAACGACCGGCTCCGGCAAGTCGACGACGCTGGCGGCGATGATCGACCACATCAACAACACGCGCGCCGCGCACATCGTCACGATCGAAGATCCGATCGAGTTCGTCCATAGCGACGCCCGCTCGATGATCAGCCAGCGCGAGGTTGGCAGCGACACGGAGTCGTTCAAGCGTGCGCTGCGCCGCGTCCTGCGCCAGGATCCGGACGTCATCCTGATCGGCGAGATGCGCGATGAGGAGACCGTCCAGACGGCGATCTCGGCAGCCGAGACAGGCCATCTCGTGCTGTCAACGATCCACACCGTCGATGCTGCCGAATCGATAAACCGGATGCTCGACTTCTTCCCCCCACACCAGCACCTCCAGGTGCGCTCGATGATTGCCGGCACGCTGAAGGGCGTCGTCTCCCAGCGCCTGGTGCCGGCGTCGGTTGGTGGTCGCGTTGCCGCATGCGAGGTGCTGCTGATGACCGGTCGCGTGCGCGAGGCGATTCGCGACCCGGACAGCGGCGCGGGGCTCACCGAGGTCATCGCTGACGGTGCGTACTACGGCATGCAGACCTTCGACCAGGCGCTGTTTGCCCACGTCCGAGCGGGCCGGGTCAGTGTCGAGGACGCACTGCTGGCCTCGACAAGCCCGCAGGACTTCAAGCTGCAGCTTGACGCCGAAGGCCCGCTGCCGGGGCCCGAGGAACCGGTCCCGCCGGTCCTCGCGCTCGCCGGCTGAGCGAGAAACTCCCGCCCGCCGCGCTTCAGTTGGTAAAGTCTTGGACATGTCGTTCGACGACACCTGCCCCGTATGTCACACCGCGGAGCTGGTCTGCGGCAAGTGGACGCTGCTGCTCGTGCGTGATCTCGCGGAGGGGCGCAGCAGGTTCTGCGAGTTGGAGCGCTCGCTAGCCGGGATCAGTCCGCGAACGCTATCGCTGCGTCTGCGGGCGCTGGAGGAGGACGGGATCGTCGAGCGCCACACCTATCCCGAGGTCCCGCCACGCGTCGAGTACTCACTCACGACCAAGGGCCACGACCTGCTGCCGATCATCGACAGCATGCGCGACTACGGCCGCCGCTGGCTGTGCGAGGAGATCTCGCAGGCGCCGTCGGGCCGTCAGTCGATAGCTGCCTGACTGCAACCCAGGCTGCGCCGGGCAGGAGCAGGGGAGCCGCCAGCGAAACGCAGCGCATGCGCTCTGGCCAGCTGCATTCGGCTTTGCACGCCTTCGCCGTCGAAGCGGCGCAGACGCTCGCCGCCGCGACCGCGAACGGCGAGGAGGTCGGCTTTGAGGTTGTCGAGGAGCGCGCGCGATCGCGGCGCCCGGCGCTCTACTGCTACCACCCGCTGACCGCGGAGTTCATCGCCCGTCACTGGAGCGGCTTGTGCACGCGGCCATCCGCGCTGCGCGCGATCGAAGCCCTGGCCGCGGTCCCAGGACTACACAGCTACCTCGAGTCGCATTCGCGGGCAGCCGGCGACGACGGGGCGTGCGAGCTGACCGAGGCAGCCCTGCGCTGCTTCATCGTGCGCGTCTTCGACGGCTCCGACACGACCTTCGAGCTGTTGCCGGAGCGCTTCGAGCCGGCCTACCGGGAGCTGCACGAGAACGCTGTCGAGGAACGCACCGAGCTTGCGCTGCTCGGCCTGCTGCGGGGCGTAACGACCGCCGCCAAGGAGATCGCGCTCGGTGACGGGATCCTGCTCGCCCCGCTCGCCCGGCTAGGCAGGGTGCCGCCCGATCCGCATTGGGTCCGCGACGATCATCCGTCACTGGTCGTTGCGATCGATCCCGGTGAAGGTCCCGATGCCGTAGCGCAGGCGCTGCAGCGGATGCGTGACCTGCAGAGCACGATGCGGCTCTTCGCCGGCGGTATCTCATTGGCACCGCTGGCCTGGATCCACGCCGACGCATCGGAGTGGCGCGCGCTGTCGCTGCCGACCGGTGGACGCACCGACGGCAAGGTCGCACTGGTCGCCGAGCAGCAGGAAGAGCTGCGCGCGTTCCGCGCACTGGTCGCGCGGCGCCGGCCGACCGAAGGCGAGGCCGCCTGGGCGTTGGCGCGCTTTGAGCTGGGCTGTGAGCGAGAGGATCCGCTCGCTGGTCTGAGCGACCATCTACTCGCGCTGCGCGCACTGCTCGAGCCCGAAGGCGCGCGCAGTGGCCGGCTCCCCGCACGCGTGGCTGCGCTGTGCGCCGAGGAGCCCGAGCGCGTCGAGATGACTGAGCGGATGAGGTGTGCGACCGCGCTCGAGCAGACGCTGATCACTGGCGCGCCGCCGCCGAGCGACGCCGTCCAGCTTGCTCGTGAGGTCGAGGACCATCTCCGCGCGCTGCTCCGCGATCTGATCTGCGGGCACCTGCGGGGCGAGTTGAGCGCCCTGGCGGACACGCTGATGTACACCCCCGACGCCGATGCGGGTACCGAGGAGGCGCCCGAGTTCCGCGTCAGCCGGCGCACCGATTCCGCCGCATTCGCTTCAGGCCTGTTCACGACCCCGCCCCCGCCCAAGCATCCGACGTCGGCGCCTCGAGCCAAGCCGGTTGTCGACGACGCCGTGTTCGAGCCGGTGACGACTGAGATCGAGGTCGTGGCCCAGCCGCGGCCACAGGCGCCGCCGCGGCCGCGACCGCGCAAGCGAACCCGTCAGGGCAGCTGAACCGCCTCGCCGAACATCCGCCGCGCGACCGCGCCGAGTAGGGCCACCTCGCCGGTCCCGGGGTCGAACTGCGGGACGAGCGTCTCGGGGATCCCGCGGAGTTCGCTGCGCAGCCGCTCGATGCCGAGTTGATCGCGCTCAGCGAGTCGCCGTGCGTCGGCGAGGCACTCCGCGACCAGCCGACCGAGCCGCGCGCCGAGCGCCTCGCCGAGTGTCGCCGCCAACGCGCGCGGATCAGCGGTTGCGGCGATCGGCTCGTGAACGCGGTTGACGATGACCGCGCCCAGCTGCAGACCGCTGTCGCGAAGCGCTCTGGCGAAGGCGACAGTTTCTCGAATCGGCTCGCGTTCAGCTGAGCTCACCAGCACGAAGGTCGTCGCCGGATCGTGCAGCAGCGCCTCGACGGCGCTCGCGCGTTCGCGGAAACCGCCGATCAAGCCGCCGACCGCGCCGAAGAAAAGTGCGATCTCGGCAAGCAGGTCAACGCCGACGAGACGTCGCAGCAGCGCGAGCACCGGTGCGGCAGCGTGGCCGACGACGCGCGCGCCAAAGCCGGCGGGAGCGAGCAGGACCCGAAGCGCGGGCGCATCGAAGAACTGCATCAGCCGCTGCGGGGCGCGGAGAAAGTCGAGCGCGTTGTGCGACGGCGGTGTATCGAGCACGATCGCGTCATAGCTGCCGTCGCGGTCGAGCTCATACAGCTTGGCGACGGCGGTGAACTCGTGTGAGCCGCCGACGGCGTTGGAGATCTCGCGGTAGATGTGGTTCGCAAACACGCGCTCGCGGGTGCGCTCGTCCGGCGCGAGACGCGTGATCAGCTCGTCGAACGTCCGCTTTGGATCGAGCACCATCGCCCACAACTCGCCGCGAATCTCGGTTCCCGCCGGCGCGAGCTGCGCCGCCGTCAGCCGCTGCGGCTCGTTGCCGAGCTCGCTGAGCCCGAGCGCGCCGGCGAGACGCCGTGAAGGGTCGATCGTGACCAGCGCGACGCGGCGACCCTCGGCGGCGAGGCCGACCGCCAGGGCCGCGGCGCTCGTCGTCTTTCCCACGCCGCCGGTGCCGACGCATACGCAGATCCGCCGCTTGCCGAGCGCCTCGCCGAGGCTCGGCTCCCGCTGCGCGCCACTAGCCGGGTCGGCACTACCGGCGCGGCTCATAGGACCTCCGCAAGCTGGTCGGCCAGCGCCTCGAGCTCGGCGACGGCGAACTCAGCGCTGTGGCTGAAGGCGAGCTCGACCAACGGCGTGCCCGGGAGCTCGTTCCGCAGACGCTCGACGTGCGTGCGCGCATCGTGCGCCTCGCCGGCCTCGTCGAGCGCACGCTCGACGGCTGCTCGTGCATCTTCGCCCAGCGCTCCCTCTCGCGCGAGTGCTTCGCGCAGCGCAACGGCATCG
>Ga0302314_10004335_pt1 | contig 26110 bp, 16 predicted proteins | sample III_Palsa_N2_3_FD_200533 | JGI IMG/M metagenome (GOLD analysis project Ga0302314, IMG submission 200533) | Peat permafrost microbial communities from Stordalen Mire near Abisko, Sweden - III_Palsa_N2_3 | ecosystem: Environmental > Terrestrial > Soil > Palsa > Peat permafrost | place: Sweden...
TCGTGAGGCGCCGGATGATTCCGCGCTCGGTGTCGTTCTGCCAGTCCGCGGCGGCCGCGTCGAGGAACCACCTGGTGTACTCGGTGCGGGCGATCGGCCATTCGTGTTCGTGTTGGATGTAGGAGGCGCCGTTGCCCGTGCGGATCTCGAGCCGGACGGGAGGGGTGTCCATGATGCCGTTGTCGATGCCCTTGAGCCAGTGGTCGAAGAAGGCTTTGTGGCGGGCGACGGTGTCTTGGGCGTAAGACTTTTGGAACCAGTCCTCCCAGAAGTCGAGCTTCTTGTTCGGGGTGGGCGTGTTCAGGTATGCCTCGCTGCTGCCGAGCTGGTGGAAGTGGGCCGAGTGCGTGGTGGCGGCGACGGACCACAGGGGCACGGTGACCCCGGTCAGGTCGGGGCTCATGAACACTTCGGCCCGGGGCCCGAAGATTGCGTCGGGGTCTGAGTCCTTGAAAGGGCTGTCCTTCATGGTGCGGGTGAAGTCGGCGATGTCGGGCTCGCCGACGATCGCTGGGACGAATCCGGCCTGCTTCCAGATAGGGAAGAACTGCTCGTTGAGGATCCCGCCGTTGTAGGCGACTTCCTCGTAGAGGTCCACGTCAGTCCCGATTGCGATCATGGCCTTGAGGTGCTTCGGATGCAGGCTCGCTGCGGCGTGCTGGCCGACGGCGAGGTAGGACATGCCCCACAGGCCGACCGAGCCGTTCGACCAGGGCTGCTCGCCGGCCCATTCGATGGCGTCCCGGAATGCCTCGGCGCCGGCGATCCCCCAGGGGGCGAGTCGGCCGGGGCTCTTCCCGGCGCCGGGCATGTCGACGCGGACGACGGCGTATCCGTCGGGGACCCAGGCGGTGGTGTTGACCGTTTCGTGATTTTCGAACTGGAGGCCGGCAGGGTTGCCGAAGAAGTAGTCCTCTTCTTCCTGCTCGTGGTGCTCGAGGTCGGCGTCCGTTCCGATGGAGTGGTGGTTGAACGCCTTGCCGTAGGGGCCGCAGCTGACGATGACCGGGTAGTGGCCGGGCTCGGCAGGGCGGAACACGTCGGCGAACACGTGGGATCCGTTCCGGAGGGGGATGACGACGTCGCGGAAGCGGAGGATGCCCATCGCGTTCCGGCGAAGCTCATTGCGGGCGTTCGCCGGGCTGCAGAGATCCCGAGGCGTGTCGCCGGCGAAGACGCCGGCGCGGTTGAGTTCCTCGAAGAGTTCAAGGATGACGGGATCGTCGGTGAAGTCCTGAATCTTGTCGGTCACGTGGGTGCCGGTGTAGTCGGCGTCATGCCGGAAGTCGATTCGTCGGTCGCCGATGATGTCGTGGACCTCGGGGGCGATGTCGGTGCCGTTGTCCCGGATCCCGTCGCGGCCGAGGGAGAAGACGAGTCGCGCGATGTTCGTCAGGCCGGGATCCTTCAGCTTGCCCGGGTCTCCGTCGACGCGGGCGACGATCTGCGCGAGGTGCATCCGCGACTGTGCCGGCGCATGGCCGATGGACGTGTCTCCGACCAGGAACGCGATGCGCTCGCCGGGTTCGTACTGGAACTGCCCGCGCTCATTCGTCAGGCCATGAACGGTGGGGGTCTCGTACCGCAAGCCGGCAATCGGACCGGCCAGCACACCAGTGAGCGTCATCGGGTTTCCTCCCGATCAAGGACCAGTCGTGCGCGGCTCCGCTGCATCCCGTGGTAGCGAGCATGACCGATCAAACAGAACAACCATTCCCTATAGGGGAGGGTACATGCGTCTCGCGGCCTGAGGCGAGTCACAGACGGAGGAACACCGCGACTGTGCGGTCGGCGAGGACCTGGGGGTCGGCGTCGCGATCGATCGTCAGCCGCACGAGGAACCCTTGCAGTGCGGTGAGAACCGCATCGGCAAGTGCGTCGGCCTCCCACTTCGGTGGAGCCGAAATCGAGGCGTGCTCCCGGCACCACGGCATGAGCAGGGCCGCTACCAGGGCACGCAACTCGAGCGTGGTCTGCTGTGCGACGTCCGCGAGCCCTGGGTCCCTGGGGGCCTCGGCCCAGATCTGCAGCAACGTCTGCGCGTGCGTCCGATCGGCGCTCGCTCGCAGAAGGTGCAGGAGCACGCTCGACGGGGTGCGTTCCAGCGGCAGCTCCGCGGTAACTGCTGCGATGAGGTCCTGGAGCGCGCTGGAGGCCGCGTAGCGGACGAGTTCGGATTTGTTCTCGAAGTTGGAGTACACGGAACCGGCGGAGGACCCCGCCTCGCGGATGATGTCCGCCATTGAGGTGCCCGAGAACCCATCGCGCGCGAAGCACCGCATCGCGGCCGCCGCGATGTCATCGCGTCGTCGCAGGCGCGACGCCTCACTCAGTTGGGGCATGGAAGTAGCCTAACCGCCATCGAAATCTCCTGTGGCCAAACAGACAATTCATTCTGCATGGTGCCACATGCGGCTCGCGGAAGACGACGGCTGGCCCTTCGTCGTCAACGATCGCGGCCCCCGAGCCCTCGTGGCGACGTACGCGGGTTCGTCGAGCCGCAGTCCTGGTACGTCGACCTGGGCAGTGTTCACATCTCAACATCGTGATGGGCGCTGTATTTGCCGAATACCACATCCAGGCTGGTCAGGCGGCATGTTGGTACTCGTGGATAATGCCGCCGAGTCGTGCTCGTCGTCGTATGTCCAGATGGGCGATTGGGCCCGGGTCTTCGATCGGAGCGGGCAGCGCCTGGAGTGGGCGGGCGTTGGCGATGCCCTGGTGCGGGCGATGGCTGTTGTAGAACACCTCGAACTCGCGCAGGGCGTGCAGGAGATGGCGCTGGTCCCAGATCAGCGTGCGGTCCAGCAGTTCTCGTCTACAGGTCTGCACCCAGCGCTCCATGATCGAGTTCATGCGCGGCATGTGGTGCAGGTGCCGGTCCAGCACCTCAGCAGGTCCTGGAGTGTGTCCAGGACCTGGTAGAGGGTCAGTCCGGCGTGGGGGCTTTTGGGTGTGTCCGGTGGCAGGTCAGGAAGGCCTGGGCGGCGGTGACGAGGGGGTGACGTGGTGCTGCCAGCCGCGCCAGGAGCGTCCCTCGAAGTGGTCCAGGCCCAGGCCGTGCTTGAGTTCGCGGTAGTCGTGTTCGATGCGCCAGCGGAGCTTGGCCAGCCGCACGAGTTCCTCGACGGGTGTGGTGGCGGGCAGGTTGGTCAGCCAGTAGTCGGTGGGTGCGGCGGCGTCGGCGGGCCACTCGGCCAGCAGGACCTGTGCGGGCAGGACACCGTCCCACTGGTAGTGGCCGCCGCCGGCTTCCTGGGCGGCCCGCAGCGACTGCTTGCCGGCCGGGCGCACGATCAGTACGCGGAAGTGCGAGGTCATCGGACCCTTGCTGCCCTGGCGCCAGGTCACCTCGCGGAACTGGCTTCGGCCTGCGTCGGCGGCCAGGGCAGCGAGGGTGGCGGTCGGGGTGCGGTAGCGCGGCAGTGTGGACGGCCCCAGCCCGCCGCAGCGGGGCTGGGAGGGCGCTGCGGACTGTGGGTGGGCCACCGCGCCGCCGGGCACGGCCACCACGTAGCGCAGCCCGCGTTTGTCCAGGGCGAGCCGGAACACGGTGTTCTGCCCGTAGCCGGCGTCGGCCAGGATCACCGGGGCGGTCAGTTGCCACTGTGCCAGCTGGTCCAGGATCTCCAGCGCGAGCTGCCACTTGGCGGTGTGCCCGACCCGCCCGGGCACGCCCGCGGCCTTGCACCGGTCCCGGTCCTGGGCCCACTCCTCAGGCCGGAACAGCCGCCACTGGAGCGGACACGATGCCTGGTCGCTGGCCGCGTGCACCGACACGGCGACCTGGCAGTTCGCGCGCTTGCCCAGCGCCCCGCAGTACTGGGGGGCGACCGCGACCGAGGCGGTGCCGCACTCGGGGAACGAGGCGTCGTCGATGACCCACGCGACCGGGTCCACGGCCTCGGTCAGCCGCTCGGCGATCCGCCGCCGCACCGGGGTCTCGTCCCACGGCGACTGGTTCACGAACTGCTGCAACGCCTGCATGTTCCCGTCGGGCAACCGCTCAGCCATCGGCTGGATCGACTTGCGGCGCCCGTCCAGCATCAGGCCCCGTATGTAGCAGTCGCTCCAGCGTCGTTGATCGCTCCGGGGAACCGAAGCGAAGACATCGGCAACAAACTCCGCAAGCTCACTGCGAAGGCGCTCGACCTCACCCAGCCTCATACCCGCACCATCCTCCCGACCAGCAAAGATCGGAAGACCTAACGGAGCACTACCAGGCCGATCAGCTCCATCGGACGGAGAACCCGCGGCGGGACGGCGGCCAGCACCAGGAGGCCCTGCCGCTGGTCGGCCTAGGCCCGCGCCCGCAGCAGGGCATTGAAGCCGGAGGCGTCGCAGAAGCGACTGCTCCCTTGTCCAGGACCAGGCTCTCGCTCCCGGCAGACCTGGACGACGAAATGGTGCTGGCGCTCCAAGGCGACCTGGCTGACTGGATCGTGGCCATCAACGCCCACCGGGTGATCATCGACATCGGCGGAGCTCGTGGACTCCTTCGTCGCCAAGATGCTCAACACCCTGGCCGCAGTCAGCCGCTGGCGTGGTCACGCTCTTTCCCCGCCCGAAGCGCGCAGGCGGCCCCGGGCCACGAGGCGGTCGAGCCGTCGTTGCTCTGCGGCCACCCAGCGGCTTACCCGTTCTGGGGCGAGGGGTGCGCCGTGTCCGACGTGGACTCTAGTGGGGCCGAGCGCCAGCATCTCGCGCAGGCTGGCCAGGTTGCCGTGGCGGTCGTCGTGGAAGGGCGGGTTGGCAGGCCGCCCTCTGATGAGGCCCAGGAACGGGGTGGCGACGAGGTCGCCGGCCACCAGGTCGCCGTCGTCGGTCAGGACGGAGACGGAGCCGGGGGTGTGGCCCGGGGTGGGCATGATGCGGGCCTGGACGCCGAAGTCCGACAGGTGGGTCTCGCCGCGGATGAGCACGTTGGGGTCGAACGGCTCGGTGGTCTCGCGCACCCGGGAGGTGCGGGCGAAGAGGTGCCCGAACAGTCCGATCGGCAGGTACGGCTGGCTCACCCGGCCAGCTCGGTAGACGCCCAGGTCGGCGATGTGACCGGCGATGGGTGCGCCGGTGAGTCGGCTGAGTTCGGCGGCGGAGCCGAAGTGGTCGACGTGGCCGTGGGTGACCACGATCAGGCCCACGTCCTTGGGGTCGACGCCGTGGGCGGCGACCCGGTCGTGAATCAGCTGAGCGCTGCCGGGCGTTCCGGCGTCGACGATGACCGGTCGCTTGCCGAGAAGGAGATACGCGTTGACGACGTGTCGGCCGAGCACGGGAATGGCAATGACCTTGGTCGATGACATGGAGGGGCTCCTTGGCAGGCGCGGGGTTCGGCAGTCGGCCGATGGACGGCCCGGTCTCTGAGGCGGACCGGGCCGGCCATCGGGCCGATCGCCGAGGAATCGTGGTGGGGTGGAGGTCGCCCCGGCGGTATCAGGCGGGGTCGTGCCCAGGACGGGTACGGGGCGGTTCGAGCGCGAGGGCTACAGCTCGGTGTGGCCCGGGGTGCCCAGGTCGTCGAGGTTGCCGAGGAGGATCCCCACATACCGGGCGACATCGCTCCAGGAGTGGAGCACGAGGTTGGTCGCGTGCCCGCGGCTGTCGGGGGCACCCGCTCCGATGATCGTCTCGGGCCGGGTGGTGCTGTTGTGGCTGACCGAGAGCCCGTAGCGGGACATGGCTTCCCAGTTGTTCTCCAGGTTCTGCTCCCGCGCCGGGAGACCGTTACGCGAGCCGGGGTTACCCAGGGCCTGCGACATGATCCCGTAGACGTTGCTGAACCGCGCGGCTTCCGACGTCACCTGGATGAGGAGCATCAGGGAGCGGGAGGCGGACAGGGTCGAGGTGCCGATGTTTCCGGACGTCGTTGTGGCGAGGCTGGCAACGGAGGAGTAGATGTCGTTCATGGAGATCGGCATCGCTCCGCGACCGCGTCCGGCCGTCCTGCTGAGGCTCATGTAGTTGCCGCCGAACGGCAGGCGCTGGGTTCCTCCGTGGAAGCCTTGGGCGAGGGCGCCGACGGCCACTCGGTCGGCGTTGGCGGGACTCACGTCGTTGAAGTACAGGGTCTGGTTGTTCGCGTTGGTGAACCCGAGGACGTAGAGGTTCACCGGGTCGATCCACAGCGTCAGGCGCAGCGCCTGGTTGCCACCGGTGGCGTTGATGTCGGCGCGGATGATGCCGCCGGGGTTGCTCTGGGCGATGTAGGTGGCTCCGCGGAAGGCGTGGCCTGCGGCGCGGCGCAGGCTGTTGATGAAGGCGCGGTAGCCGGTGGCGGCGCTGTTGCCGGGTCTGTTGTCGAGGTTCATGTAGACGTGGGCGACCTGTCCCGGGCCGACATCCGCCCTGGCGGGGCCGGCCATTGCGGTCATGGTCGCGAGAACCACGGCTGCGGAGACGACGGCCGCCTTCGCGGACTTGGGTACGAGGAATCTCATTGCGGTGCTCCCTGATGGTTGCTTCGGGCTTCGGTCGCGCCACTGCGCCGCTGCGCAGACGGGGATCAGTGCGTGCCTGCGGGCAGGTGTGCCCGGATCAGCCACTGGGACTTCTCCAGGCCCCGCAACTGGCCGATCAGCAGGTCCTCGGTCACCGGATCGCTTGCGCCGGACAGGGAGACAGCCTCACGCGTGCCCTCGGTGACCCGGCTGTAGGAGGCGTCGAGGGCGCGCAGGTGGATGCCGGTGTCGGCGCGGCCGATGCCGTAGTCGTCCCACGGCCGCTGCGCGACCAGGGCGCCGGGGGTTCCCTGGGCGACGCCGCCGAGCGTGGCGATCCGTTCGGCGACGTCATCGGTCATCACCCGCACCGCGTCGGCCTGCGCGTCCAGCAACTCGTGGACAGCGATGAAGTTCGGGCCGATCAGGTTCCAGTGGGCGTGCTTGAGCGTCAGGTAGAGGTCGTTCAGCGCGTGCAGGCGTTCCTGCAGCAGCGCTGCCGGGGGCAGGCAGTGACTGGTTGGAATGCCCTGGCCGACGGATGGGGCGAGCTGCTGCGCTTCCATGGTCTCTCCTCGAATGAGCTGCCTTCGAGGATCAGCCTGCTCCGGACATCGCCCCAGCGGATCAGGCGATTGACTGCGGTCTGACTGGCCCTGCCCCGTGCCGCCCGCCTGCAGCGGCGGTTCAGGCAGTCAGTTCTGCCTATGGATCTTCGTGTGCGCAGCGTGGGAGCGCTGCTTGGCTGGGAGCAAGCATTCACCGGGGCACACGGAAGAGGATGACGCTGATGAAGGCGCTGCTCCATCACGGCTCGCGCTCGCGCTCTCAGTTGCCCGGGGAAGCGGGTCCCGGCACCGAATCGCCCTACCGGGGCGTAGCAGTGACCCCCGGCGCGGGCGTATGACCATGAGCGAGACCGCCGATCAGGAGAACGCGTCCGTGACCTGGCTCAGGGTCTTCGACAGCGGTATCGAGTCGGGTGCCAGGTCCGCTGAACACGGATTCTGCCTATCCTGCGGCCACCCCTCAGCCGCCCAGGACCGGGTTGCCATGAGCGCCCTCGTCGACGAGGTCGCCGCTCGGCTGCTCCGGCTGTCTCCAGCCCTCCCGCCTGTCGCGCTGAATCCGGGCGCGGGCGCCACGATGCTCGGTGAGAACACCGCGCCTGACGCGGTGGGGATCACCGACGCCCACCGTGCGGACACGACACTTCTCGAAGACGCCCTTGTGCTGCTTCATGAGGACGGGGACGTGTCCGCGGTGTACCGCATGCTGCTGCGGGCAGCGAAGGCCGTGCGCGACGGGAATGGCGGAGGGGTCGGCGCCGACGAGATCCTCTGGAGTCTCGTAGCGGCGTGCCAGCTCAGTGGCCGGGAAGAGCACCAGGACTCCCTGGAACGCTACCTCGCCGATTCGGGTGCAGCCTTCAAGTCGAGCGTGCGGACTGCCGTGCGCGGCGTTCTCGACCCGGCTACCTCCTCCGGCTGGCTGCGGGAGCAGATCGAATTGCTCGACGGGCAGGCCGCGCCGACTGAGATCGTGCGGATTGCCGGCGCGTCGGCCTTCGTAGGCAACTTGTCCGACTGCAGGCAGGCTCTGCGCCGGGTCGCATGCCCTGACCCCATGGGTCGCTTCGGGGTGCCGGGCGTGCAGGCCGACATACTGCTGGCACTTGAGGCATACCAGACCGGGCAGTGGGACGAGGCCGTTCGACTCGCTGAGACCGCCGCAATCCAGTGCACCACCCGCGGGTACCAGTTGCTTCGCCGGCAGGCGCAGACCGTGCTCGCTTTCGTGGCAGCGGCCCGCGGCGACGCCGCGGCAGCGCGGGAGACTGCCGACGAGATCGCCCGGTGGGCGGCGCCGCGAGGTCTCACCTCCTTGCTGGTCGCCGCCCAGTACGCCTGCGTCCTGGCGGCCCTTGCTGAGTCGGACTTCACCGGGGCCCACCGGCAGGCCGGCAGGATCAGTGCGCCCGAGGACCTCGCCTCCGGCGGGCCGTTCGCCGCATGGGTGCTGCTCGACCTCGTCGAGGCTGCAGTTCGCACGGACCGGCGCGAGGAGGCTGACGCGTACGTCCACGCCGCCCGACAGGCCGAGCTGGTGACGTTGTCGCCGCGCATGGCGCTGGTGTCGACTGCGGCGATGGCGATGACCGCGCCGGACGAGCAGGCTTCCGCTCTGTTCGAACGGGCCCTGGCAGTAGAGGACTTCGGGCGGTTCCCGTTCGACCGGGCCCGGGTGCACCTGCTGGCTGGCGAGCGTCATAGGCGGATGCGGGCAGTGGGTCAGGCGCGCTACCACCTCAGCGCTGCCCACGACGGGTTCCGCCGGCTCGGCGCGCTGACCTGGGTGCAGCGCGCCGCGACGGGACTGCGTGCAGTCGGCCTGGCTCAGCCGGGCGCCGACGCCGTTGATTCTCAGGTCCTTTCAGCGCAGGAGCTCGGGATCGCTCGGCTGGCGGCTGCGGGCCTGAGCAACAAGGAGATCGGCGACCGTCTGTTCATGTCGCACCGAACCGTCGCCAGTCACCTGTACCGGATGTTCCCGAGGCTGGGGATCACTTCGCGGGCGGCGCTCGGCACGGTCCTGCGATCCGTTGGCGCCGACGATGAGGTTGCGCCGGGTCAGTGATTCCGCGACCTCCCGCTAGCCTGCGCCGACCCATTCAACCCGCCGTGGGCCGATGATCCACATCCTGGCCACCCCGGGTGGAACCCTCGGTCTGACTGCGACAATCGGCAGGTAGGGACTGCCGAACTGAGGGTGGGCGCGATGGCGGAGGCACCGAGCAGGTTCGCGGGTGTGCTGCGGGAGTGGCGCAAGCGGGCACGGTTGACGCAGCAGGAACTGGCCGATGCCGCAGGGGTGAGCCTGCGGACGGTCAGCGACCTTGAACGGGGCGTGGCGGCCACTCCCCAGCGGGAGACAGTGCGGTTGCTGGGCGATGCGCTGGACCTGGCGGGCGAGGAGCGGGCGAGTTTCGAGACGGCGGCGCGCGGACGCCCGCTGAAGACCGTGCCTGCGGCGGTGCGTGCGCTACCGCGCGACGTGGCGTCGTTCACCGGGCGGCGACGGGAGCTCGACCAGCTGACAAGCGCCGCCGCCGCAGCGGTCAGCGGCCCCGCGGGAGGCGTGGTGGGCATTCACGCGATCGACGGCATGGCCGGAGTCGGCAAGACCACGCTCGCGATCCACGCCGCGCACCGGCTGGCCGCCAACTTCCCGGACGGACAGCTCTTCATCGACCTGCACGGCTACGACCCGCAGGCCGAGCCCGTCTCCGCGCTGGACGCCCTGGACCGGTTGCTGCGCTTGCTCGGTGTGCCGGCCCAGTCCGTTCCCGCCGGCGAGGCCGAGCGCTCTGCGCTGCTGCGCGACCGGCTCGCCGGAACCCGCACCCTGATGGTGCTCGACAACGCCGCCGACACCGCGCAGGTGCGTCCGCTGCTGCCCGGCTCCAGCAGCTGCCTGGTCATCGTCACCAGCCGGCGGCGCCTTCCCGGGCTCGACGACGCCACACCCATCGACCTGAACGCGCTACCGATCGGGGACGCTGTCGCGCTGCTGCGCCGCGTCGCGGGCCCCGGCCGCATCCACGCGTCGGACGAGCACCTGACCGAGCAGGTCGCCGAACTGTGCGGCCGCATCCCCCTGGCCTTGCGTATCACCGCCACCCGCCTCAAGCACCGGCACGCCCTCACCCTGGACGACCTCGCCCGGCAGCTGCGCGACGACCACCGCAGGCTCGAAGCCCTGGCAGACGGCGACCGCAGCCTCACCGCAGCCTTCGAAGGCTCCTACCGAAGGCTCGAACCCGGCCTGCAGCGCCTCTTCCGGTTCCTTGGCCTCGTACCCGGACAGGACTTCGACGCCTACGCTGCCGCGAACCTCCTGCAGAGCGACCACCGTACCGCCGCCCGCATGCTCGACACCCTCCTCGACCACAACCTCCTGATCCAGCACACCTCTGGCCGCTACCGCCTCCACGACCTCGTGCGCGACTACGCCCGCACGCTCACAACCGCCGACACCGGTGAGAGTGAAGCAGCCCTCGGCCACCTGCTCGACTACTACGAGCACACCGCCCGCACGCTCAGCGACACCCCCGGCGAAGCCTTCATCGTGAGCGACCGCCACAAAGGGACACGCCAGAGCCCATTGCCGCGCCCGAGTTCACGGCCCGCGACGAACGCCTCGCGTGGCTGCGCACCGAACGCGAGAACATCACCGCCGCCGCCCTCGCGATTGCCCGCGGATGGCTGCTGCGCGCCGTCATCCTCACCGAGGCGCTGAATTTCATCCTCTACTGCGAGGGCGCTTGGGACGACGGTATACGGCTGTTCCGGTCCGCCGCCGAGGCCGTCAAAGACTTCGACGACCCCGTCATGGAAGCCGACATCCTCGCCCGACTGGCCCAGTTCCACTTCTTCAACGGGGAGTTCAGGGCCGCGGTAACGGTGCACCTCGAAGCCCTGCGGCTCTACGAGGAGAACGGGCAGCGGCGCTGTCAGGCGGTGCAGCTGCGTTCGCTGTGCTGGGCGCACGCGGAACTGGCCGAGTTTCCCCTGGCGATCGGTTACGGAAGGCGCGCGCTGGACCTCTCTCGCGAAGTCGATGATCCCAGAGGGCAGGCCGTCGCCCTACGGGCACTCGCGATGGCAAGCGAGGGCGTCGACCCCTCGGCCAGCATCACCTACATCAAGAAAAATCGGATCATAACTCAGGCTCTCGGCCTGCACCCGGAGGATGGGCCCTTGCTGGCCATCCTCGCCGCAGCGGAGACGAGCATGGGCATGTTCCGCGAGGCTCTCGCTCATCTTGAGCAGGCCCTGCCACTGACCAGGAACAAAAAATCGTTTCGCCACGAAGGGTCGATGCTGCGCATTTGGGCTCACAGCAAGCTCGAGGTCGGCGACCAGGGCAGTGCGGCCGGCCTGGCCGAGGCATCTCTCGCCTCGTTCCTCAGCCACGGGGACGAGTTGGGCGCGGCGCACGGTCGTCTGACTGTCGGGGTGGTCAGACAGGGCGCCGGGCGGCACGCCGAGGCCCTTGAGATCATCGAGGCCAGCCTCGCGGCATTCCGCGAGGCCGAACGGTCCGAGTCGATCGGGCAAGCCCTCATCGCCCTCGCCCGCTCTCATCGCTGTTTGGGACACGCGACGACAGCCGAGGAATTGTGCCGCGAGGCGCTGGACCTGCACGAGCGGAGCGGACTGCGCGTCGGCCACACCCTGACGCTGATCGAAGCAGGTGCCCTGGCTGCGCAGACCGGGAGCCATGACCAGGCCTTGGCCTACTACGCTCAGGCCCTTGAGATCACCCGCCAACTCGGCACCCTGCCGGGCACGGCCGCGGCCTTGGCCGGCCAGGCGGACTGCCTCTGGTCCCAAGGCCGGCGACCCGCCGCCCTCGACGCCCTGCGCGAAGCCGTCGGGATCTACCAGCGGATCGGCGCCGGCGCAGCGCCCGAGGCCGCCGCGCGCCTCGCCGCGTGGGAACGCGAGTACTCGGCGCACTGAGTTGACTCCAGCCTGAAGGCTCGTCTGCGCGAGAAAGGCCCGCAGGAGCGTGGTCGCGTACTGGGCGTTCATGCGGACCGTGGTGGGAACGCGCCATACCTTGAGGTCGCCGAAGCCGGGGTCGCCGGAACCGTCGTCCAGGCCGACGAAGCCGAAGTCCGTCAGAGCACCGGTAGGCCGAAGAACGAAGCCGGTCCCCGCCGCTCGACAGGAACGTCGAGCGGCGGGGACCGCGCCGGGTGACTGTGCTTCCGGACGTCGGTGCCGGCAGAACCCGGGCGGGGTGCCGCGCCGTGTCAGCTCGTGCCGTGAACCGCTTCCAGGATCACCCTGGTGACGGTGCCCGGGTTGCTGACCATGGCCAGGTGCGGGGCCTTCACCTCGGTGATGTGGGCGCCTGCGGCCTGGGCCATGGCGAGCTGCTCGGCCGGCGGGATGGCGTGGTCCGCGGTGCCGACCACCGCCCACGAGGGGATGGTCTTCCACGCCGGCACACCGGACGCCTCGGTGAGCGCCGCGGTGGTCAACGGCCGCTGGACGGCGCCCAGCTGAGCCGCCTCCTTGGCCGGCAGGCCGTTGGCCATGCAGCTGGCGAACGCGCTCTGCTTGATGTACGCGTCCTCCGCGCCCGCAGGGGCTCCCGGGTAGGGCACCAGTGTGAGGTTCGCGTTGTCGGTGACGCAGGAACCCGGAACGGTGGTCACCAGCTGCCCGATGCTCTGGCCCTCGTTGGGGGCGAACGCGTCGATGTAGACCAGCGCCTTGACGTTAGCGTCCCCGGTGGCGGCGTTGGTGATGACGGCGCCGCCGTAGGAGTGGCCGACGAGGACGACGGGGCCGGAGATGGTGTCGAGGAAGTCCCGGATCGAGGCGGAGTCGGTGGACAGCCCCTCAAGCGGGTTCGGCGGGGAGTAGACGGTGTACCCGTCGGCCTGCAGCCGACTGATCACCGCCGACCAGCTCGAACTGTCGCCCCACGCGCCGTGCACGAGAACGATGCTGGGCTTGACCGCGGTGTGCGCGGTGGCAACGGCCGCTGTGGGGGTGGTCGTGCCGGCGAACGCGCTCTGGCTGGCCGGAACGGCTATCGCGGCGGCGGCCAGGGCCACGGCTATGGCCGTCACCCGCAGCTTCGGCCGCATGGTCGACATGATGCGCATCAGTGTTCTCCTAATCGTGTGCTGCCCTGCTGACCGCCCGATGTGAGCGGAACAGCCTGTGCTATCCGGCGTTGACGGCGACAACCTCAGCCGCCTTCTTGATCAGCTGCGCCGTCTCGTCGGGGTGGGAGACCATGGCGACATGGCTGGACTCGACCTCCACGGTGACCGCGTCCATGCGCCGGGCGAACAGCCGCTGAGCATCCGCCGGGATCGCCTGGTCCTCCGTGGCGACCAGGTACCAGGACGGCAGGTGCGTCCAGGCCGGGTCGCCCATCACGTCGCCGAACGTGGACGTAGCCAGCGGCTGCTGGGCGGCATGCATGACCCGGGCCTCGACCGGGTCGACGTCGGCGGCGAAGTGCTGGACGTAGTCGTCCTCCGGCAGCCAGCCCAGGCCCTGCTTGTCGATGAACTGGTGCGCCACGGCCGGGGGAACCGGGCCCTGCGACAGCAGCCCGCCCAGGGACTCGCCCTGGTCGATCGCGAACGCGGCGACGTAGACCAGAGCCGCCGCGTTCGGCGCATCGGCGCCGAGCGCCGTCATGATCTGCCCCCCGTAGGAGTGGCCCACCACGACCGTCGGGCCGTCCTGCAGCTCCAGAACCTGCCGCAGCCGAGCGACGTCGGCAGCCAGTGAGGTCATCGGGAACTGCGGCGCGGTCACGTGGTAGCCGTCCGCCTGCAGACGCCCGATGACGCCGCTCCAGCAGGAACCGTCCGCCCACGCGCCGTGGACGAGAACGATGTTGGGTCGAACACTCATAAGCCCTCCCTGGTAAGAACCTTGTGATCCCCATGCTCGGGCGCTCCGCTACTGCGGCGGAATCCGCAGGATGACTGCGCCCATCCGGCAAAGTCAGCGCAGTCAGACAGCTGGCACCTCTGCTCGGGCGGGCAGAGTAGGGGCAAGACTCGGGCAGGGGGCCGCGGAGGAACACCCCGCCAAACCGTCGACGAGGTCTTCGCGCCCACCAAGGCGATAGGGCCGCGCTGGCGGCTGAGCCCTGGGGACGACGAAGACACCGGCCGACGTGCGCATCCTGTTCCTACCCGGGTTCCTCCGACCGGAGCTGAAGGCCCACCTCGACCTGTTCGCCGACCCCGGGCCCGACGGGATGCTGTTCATCGACGAGCACGGCACCCCGTTCAGCCGCTCGATCCTCGAACACAACTCGCGGCCGGCCCTGCGTGGGCTTGACACAAACCCCAAGTAGAACCGGATCCACCCGCGTCGGCGGAGAGCAGGACTGAAACCGTCTAGTACTGGATTCTGGGTGGCGCCGCACGGGTTCGTGGACCTGCCGTGGTTCCCGATCGGAGTGCTGGTCAACGACGGGGTGCCCCACCAGGGCTCGGACACGACGTTGACGGTGACGTTGGCGTTGTAGCCCCCGGCGTTCTGCACGAAGTACGAGCCGTAGTTGTTCGTGGCCGAGCCCTCGTTCGCGGCACGCAGGCCGATGGTGTAGGTGTCGCCACCGCTGTTGTAGACGTCCCGCACCTGGTTGGTGAGGTTGACGCTGAACCAGTTGTTCTTGCAGTTGGTCGATCCGCCGAAGGTGGCGATCGGGTTGCTGAAGTCGCTCCCCGAAGCGGGCCACAGGTTGGTGCCACTGCCGCCGTTCTGGTTCGACCAGTTGGAGCCGGTGTTGAACGGGTTGGCCCGCCACGCCTGGGTCGAGGGGCAGGTGGCGCTCTGCGAGGTCAGGTTGAGGAACGCCCCGGTGATGAAGGTGACGTTCTGGGACTGGTCACCGGGGTGCGCGCTGAAGTCGCTGGGCTTGGGCAGGTTGAACGCCGAGAACGACAGCAGCGAGCGCACCAGAGTGCCCCCGGAGTTGCCGACCCGGACGGCCGACGTGTCGTACCCGCCGTACGGCGCAGGGCTGCCGTCGTAGACGGAGTGCCCGTTGGACCACAGCTCAAGCCAGTTCTGCGGGTTCTCGACCCACTGCGGGTCGATGGTGACCGGGTAGACGGTGGACCGCGAGGTCAGCAGGGACCGGTCCGGTGTCACGGTCACCGAGCCGTGCGACACCGCGGTCGACAGCTTCGCCAGGTGCGGGCTCACGGCCGCACCGGCGGTCGACGCGCTTCTGCCGGTCGCGGCACCGGGCGCGGGAGCGGCGGCCGAGTCCCACATGAGCGGAGCGGGGCCGCCGAAGACCTGCTGCCCCTTGGCGTCGTCGGCCGTCACCCCGCCGTCGGGCGCGGCACCGACCGACAGCCCAGTGCCGGTGACACCCAGGCGGATTGACGTCAGCGCCGGGTTGGCGGCAGCCTTGGCGTTGTGGACCACCAGCAGGTCCTGCACACCCGTAGGGAGCGCCACCATCTTGAGGTCCACGCCCGGGTACACGTCGGCGTAGGTCGCCGTGTCGCCGAACAGTGCCGGGACGGGCAGTGCGCCGCCGGGCCAGGTGAAGGTCAGCGCGTGGCCCGCGCCGTCGTCCACCCTGGCCAGCGGACCGGTGCCGCCGCCGGAGAGCCTGACCGACGCCAGGGTGACCTTGGACCGGATGCTCCCGTCCGCGTTCCGCACCAGTGTGGTGTCGATCGGCCGCCAGGAGCCGTCGACCTTCGCCCGCTGCGGGTCCAGGAACTCCTGCGCGGTGAAGTGCCCGGCCGGGTTGGCCGTCAGGGTGGTGTAGGGGTTCGTCGCGATGTCCACCTGCACCGGCTTGTGGGTCTTCCTGGCCTGCGTCATCGCCGCCGCCATACCACTCAGCAGCGGGTTGGTGATGCTCTGCCGCGCCGCGCCGCCCGGCTTGCCGGGGCTCGGCCCCGGGGTCCTGCCCGTGCCGTGGACGGCCGGGTCGACCGTGGGAGCGATGCTGTCGGCGCCTTGGAGCCGCCGGTCGACGACGCGGGCTGCTCGGTCGCCGCCAGGGCCGTGGACGGCAGTGCGCCGACCAGCACGGCGGCTACGGCGGCGAGCGCCAGGCTCATGGGAGTCCGCCGTCGCATGGGAGGTGATCCTCTCACGGATCCTCCAGATCACAATGGTTGCGGGCGCGCCGACAGTGAGGTCGGCGCGGTTTTCCCGGACTGTATGAGCCCGCGTGCGGCCGTGGCCCGGTCGTACACGGAAGTTGACATCTTGCTGCCAAGGCGGCCCGGAAAAGCTGCTGTCGGTCTGGTCGCCGGTGCTTCACTGCACGGTGCGACGTCATGTGCGACGTCGCGGTTCACGACGAAGGAGTTGGCGGGGGCATGAGACTGTGGAGGGCGTCTGTGGCGTCCGCGTCGTCCAGGCGACGCTCGGCCAGGGTGCGGCGCATGCGGTGGTGCACGCTGGCGACCGTCCTGGCGGTCATGCTGGGGGTGTCGGCAGCGCCACTGCCCGGCGTGGCCCAGGCGGTCGCGGCGGAGAAGCACGGCGGGCGACCGCATGCGCAGAAGGTCTGGAAACCCAGGGACGTGAAGGGCCTCCCCAGCAGTCACCCGGTCAAGGGAACGCCCGTGCGCGGCGTCGACGCCGCCCCGCGGGTGACCTCCGAGGCGCCGGTGAAGCCGTCCTGGCCGTCGGCCTCGACGTTCTCGGTGGCTCTGGACGGCGCGGCGGCCCGCACCACGGCTGCCGCTGCTACCGCCGCCGGTGCGGACGCGGGTGTGACCGTGGCGCCGATGGGTTCCCTGACGGTCGCGGCAGGAGGGGCGAGGCGGGCGGCGACCGGCAACGGACCGGCGTCGGTGCGGGTGACCGTAGCCGGTCACGGGACGGCAGCCGCTGCCGGGGTGCGCGGGCTCGTCGTCCAGGTGGCGCGCGCCGACGGGTCGACGTCCTCGGGCGGCGTCGACGTGTCCGTGCCGTACGGGAGTTGGGCGGAGGCATTCGGCGGGGACTTCGCCGACCGGTTGACCCTGGTGTCGCTGCCGGCCTGTGCGCTGACGACTCCGGGCCTGCCCTCCTGCCGGGTGCAGACGCCGGTGCGGACGGTCAACGACCTCAAGCACCGCCGCCTGGTCGCCACGGTCGACCTCCCGGGTGCCGCGGCCCAGCCGCACTTCCGCCAGGCCGCCGCCCCCCAGGCCCAGCCGCTGGTGCTGGCCGCCACCAGTACGGCCTCGGGCGCCAACGGGACCTACGCCGTCTCCTCGCTCAAGTCCTCGGACTCCTGGACGACTTCGGGGAACTCGGGTTCCTTCGAGTGGTCGTACCCGATGGACACACCTTCATCGCTGGGCTCGGGCGGCACGAGCCTCTCGCTCGGCTACGACTCCGGCGCGGTGGACGGCCGCACCACCGTATCCAGCGGCCAGACCTCGGTGGTGGGTGAGGGCTTCGACCTCGGCGGTGCCTCCTCGTTCATCGAGACCACCTACAAGCCGTGCGCCAAGGTCAACCCGACCAGCTGGGCGGGGTCGGGCGACATGTGCCTCGGCATCGCGAACGCGACCATCTCGGGGGGCTCACACGCTGGAGAGCTGGTGCGCGACGACTCCGACACCTCGAAGTGGCGGCTGGCGGTCGACGACGGCACCCGGGTGCAGCTGCTGTACGGCACCACGGGCGGCTCCAACAACACGGCGAACCAGGCGTACTGGAAGCTGACCGGCACCGACGGCACGGTGTACCTGTACGGCGCGAACCGGCTGCCGTCCGCGTTCGGCGGCACCGGGGGCGACAGCCCGACCTACTCCACCTGGTCCGAGCCCGTCTTCGGCACCGGTACCGGCACCTCGTGCAACGATCCGACCGGGACCGAGAATCCGCAGAGCTGTCTACAGGCGTGGCGGTGGAACCTGGACTACGTCATCGACCCGCACGGCAATGTCACCCGGTACACCTACGCCCGGGAGCTGGACAACTACGAGCACCAGAAGGCGACCACGGCCTACACCCGCTCCGGCTTCCTGCGTGAGATCGACTACGGCTGGCAGAAGGCCGATGTCGCCAAGTCCACCGGCCTGCTCACTGACGGGAACGCGGGGGGTGCCCAGCCTGCGGCGACCGTGCTGTTCGACTACGCGCCGCGCTGCGTCAACTCACCGGCGAACAACGCCTGTCCGACCGCTCCACCGAGCGTGGCATCGGGCGTCGCCAGCACGGGCATCACCGCGGGCAACCAGGCGTCCTTCACGGACGTCCCGTACGACCAGCACTGCGACGCGGGCAGCACCTCGTGCACCGTGTACTCGCCCGCCTACTTCTCCACCGTGCGGCTGACCGGCGTCCGCACCGCCGTCAACACCGGTGCGCCGAGCGGCAGTCAGCCCTCGGGAACGCCGGTCGACTTCAAGGCGGTCGACAGCTACGCGCTGAACCAGTCGTTCCCGGCCCCGGTGGACGAGGCCTCCGCGGGGAACCGGGCCCAGCTGCGGCTGGACTCGGTCAGCCGCACCGCCTACCTGACGAACTCCGACGGCTCCGTGGCCACGACGAGCGCGCCGGCCCTTCCGGGGGTCAACTTCGGCTACACCCAGTTGCCGAACCGCTCGCAGGCCTCCAGCCTGTACAACTCGGCGCCGTTCTACCGGTTCCGGCTCGACGACATCACTGACGAACTCGGCTCGGAGACCGTCGTCGCCTACGGCCGGCCCAGCACCCTCGACTGCGGATCCACCGCCCCGCCCGCCACCACCGCTAACCACACCCTGTGCTTCCCCGAGTACTTCGACAACAACGGCACCATGGTGCTCGACTGGTTCAACAAGTACCTGGTCACCGGCGTCACGGTGAACGACAACACCACCAAGAACGCCGGGTACTCCTACGCGGCCGCACGCAGCACCAACTACACCTACCTGGGCACGCCGGCCTGGCACACCAACGACTCGGAGCAGACCGATCCTGCGTACCGCACGGTCGACGGCTTCCGCGGGTTCCGACAGGTGCAGACCACCGGCTCCGGTGAGGCGCAGGGAGCCAACGCCAAGTCCGTCACCACGTACTTCCAGGGCATGGACCAGGACCCGAGCGGCTACGTCTGCCTCAACGACTCGCACAACCAGGCCCCGACCAGCACGGCGTGCCCGAGCGGTGGCTACCGTGACGACAACGCGCTGGCCGGTGAGACGCTGGAGGTCCAGACCTACGGCTCCGACACCTCCAACACGGTGGTCTCGGACGTCATCACCGTCCCCGAGGACCCGACCGATCCCGGAATGGTCTCCGCGGTCCACACCCGCCTCAGCGGCCTGCCCGCGCAGCGCGCGCACTTCTCCCACGTCAGCAAGAAGATCACCTACGCTCCGCTCGCGTCCGGCGCTCTGCGCCGCTCGGAGGTCGACTACACCTACGACAACTCTCTTCCTGACTTCACCGGTTCGGGCGGAGTCGGCGGCAACGGTCGTCTGATCCTCACCGACGACAAGGGCGACACCGACTCCACCGGCAAGTCGAACGGCGACGTCCAGGAGCTGTGCACCTTCACCGGTTACGCGGGCAATACCGCCCTGGGCGCCGACGGGACCCAGTGGACCGGCTACCCGATGACCACCATCACCTCCACCGTCCCGGCCGGCCAGACCTGCACCACGACCTCCGAGACCACGGCGACCACCGTCTCGCAGACCCAGACGCTGTATGACAACCAGTCACCGGGTACGGTGACCGTCGGGGATGCCACCTCGATCCAGGCCGCAGCGTCCTTCAACGGCGGCTGGACCACGACCGGTCAGGCAGGGTACGACCAGTACGGTCGCGAGACCAGCAGCACCGACGCCGACAACCACACCACGAAGACGGCGTTCACTCCGGCCACCGGGCTGCTGCCGACACGGGTGACCACCACCAATCCGGCCGGCTGGACCTCGACCGTCACCGTGGACCGTGGCCGGGGTGTCCCCGAGACCACCGTCGACGTCAACGGTCGGCAGAGCGACGCGGTGTACGACGGGCTCGGCCGGGTGACCGAGGTCTGGCAGCCCGACCACCCGAAGGCGCAGAACCCGAACACCCCGAACACCGTATACGTCTATGGGGAGTTCGGGACCACGGTCGGCGCCACCGCCGCTGCCGCCAACCCCTACGTCGAGACGGAGACGCTGCGCGAGGACGACTCCTACGGTCTGTCGTACTCGATCCTCGACGCCTTCGGTGACCAGGTGGAGACGCAGTCCACCCCCACCGACGGCTCGGCCGGACTGGTCTCCACCCAGGCCGAATACAACTCGCTGGGCCAGGTCACCCGCACCGCCACGAACACCTACGACAGCGGCAATACCCCGTCCGGGACCTTCCGCTACTACGGCGACGCGCTCGCCTCGCAGACGGTGACGACGTACGACGGCCTCTCCCGCCCGCTGACGGTCACTCAGTACCACAACGGCATCGCCGTCCCCGGTGCCACGACGACCACGGCCTACCCCGGCGCCGACCGCACCGACACCACCGCACCGGCGGGCAACGGCACCGCGTCGGCCGGGGCCTCCAGCACCTTCACCGACGTCCGCGGCCGCACCACCGCGCTGTGGACCTACCACAACAACCCGCCCACCCCGACCGGCAACGCCGGGGACGCGGACGTGACCAGCTACGGCTTCTCCTACGTCCCCGGCGGCACCAGCTCGACGACCACCGATGCCACCGGCAGGAACACCTGGACCACCACGACCACCGACCTGCTCGGCCACCACATCACCAAGAACGACCCGGACGCCGGGACCAGCTACACGGTGGAGGACAACGCAGGCCTGACGGTGCAGACCCAGGACGCCCGCGGCCAGTACCTCTCCTACTACTACGACACCCTCGGCCGTAAGACCGCCGAGTACGACACCGCCTGGACCGGCTCCAACAGCTCCCTGCCCGCCTCCTCCGCACTGCTGGCAGGCTGGACCTACGACACCGCGGCCTCCTCGGACGGCAAGCCCAACCGCGGTCTGCCGACCGGCTCGACCCGCTACACCGACGCTGGCACCAACGCCTACACCACCGGCGTCACTGGATACGACGCGGCCGGACGTCCACTGGGCGACTCGGTGACCATCCCGGCCGCGGACGGCAACGGCGCGCTCGCCGGCACATACCAGACCAACAACAGCTACACCCCGGTCACCGGCCTGCTCGACCACACCGACCTGTTCGCGGCGGGCGGCCTGCCGGCTGAGACCGTCTACAACTCCTACAACGTCAACGGCCTGCTGCTGGCGGCCGGCGGCAACGCCGACTACGTGGTGGCCACCCAGTACGACCAGCTCGGCCGGATCCTGTCCCGCACGCTCGGGGACTACCCGTACCAGCTGGTCCAGCAGAACCTCTACGACGCCGCCACCGGCCGGGTGACCAACACCTTCACCGACGGCACGGCAGGCCAGAGCACCGTCAACACCGCCCAGTTGAACACCTACAGCGTCGACGACGTCTCCTACACCTACGACGCGGCCGGCCAGATCACCTCCACCGCTGACCTGCAGAACTGGACTGCCTCCGGCTCCTACAACCCCGGCTCCCAGGCCCGTGACCTGCAGTGCTACACCTACGACTACGCGGGCCGACTCACCAACGCCTGGGCCGACAAGGGCGACCAGACGCCGTCCGCCACCACCAACCCCAACAGCCCCACCACTGCCACCGGCGGCCTCGGCTCCTGCGCCTCCTCCACCGCCGACAACCCGCCCGCCAACGCCTCGTCCCTCGGCGGCCCGGCTCCGTACTGGCAGACCTACGGCTTCGACGCCAACGGCTCCCTGACCGGCGACCGCTCCTCGGTCACCGACCACGACCCGACGGGCAACACCGCCAAGGACGCCACCCGGACCTCCAGCTACCCGGCGCCCGGCAGCACCGGCCCGAACCTGCTGAGCAGCGTCACCGCCACCGGCGGCACCACCGGCACCGACACCTACGGCTACGACGCCGCCGGCAACACCACCACCCGCGACCTGGCCGCAGGCCCCCAGCAGACCCTCACCTGGGACCCCGAGGGCCGGCTCGCCACCGTCACCGACAGCAGCACCACCCCGGCCACCACATCGAGCTACCTCTACGACGCCGACGGCAACCAGCTCATCCGCCGCGACAACGCCCTCACCACCCTCTATCTCGGCGCGACCGAGCTCCAACTCAACACCAAGACCGGTGCGGTGACGGGCAACCGCTACTACGACTACCCGGGCGCCCCCTCCATCATCGCCGCCGGCAGCGGTGCCCTCACCTACGAGGTCGCCAACGACCAGGGCACCGGCAGCACCACCATCAACGCCGCCACCGGCCAGATCATCGCCCGCCGCTACCTCAAGCCCTACGGCGACCCCCGCGGCACCGCCGCAGCCACCTGGCCCGACGACCACACCTTCCTCGGGAAGTCGACCGACACGTCGACCGACCTGGTCGACGTCGGAGCCCGCACGTACGACCCCACCACCGGGCGGTTCCTCTCGGCCGACCCCCTCTTCCAGCCGGACAGCCCTCAGGCTATCGGCGGCTACGCCTACGCGGGTAACAACCCGGTCGACAACGCCGACCCCAGCGGTCTGCGGTGGTTCGACGAGAGCAACCCCAGCGGGACCAAGACCAACGACGAGCCCAAGCCCTGCACTCCCGGTTCTTCGGGTTGCTCCGGAGGATCGACGGGCACGACCGGCGGACGTGGGAACGGCGCGAGCGGCCGGTCCGGCGACAGCGGCATCGACACCGGGCATGCCAGCACCCCGAGCAGTAAGCCGAAATGCGGCCAACTCTGTTGGTCGGTCGTGTTGAGTGTTCTTGCCGTGCAGACCTATGTCGCCAGCCACAGATTCTACGCCAATATGACCCAGCAGCAGATGACGGATATGTGCACGCGGGAAACGGGCAGCTGGGCGGCCTGTGCCGCCCGCATCGACCTGGGAACGCCGACCGTGAGCTACAGCAATAGTTACGACTACTCACATGGAGTGTGGTACCAGGACTTTCCCGCCGATGGTGCTCTCGGGCCTGGTGACGTTTACCCCGTGCAGATGACCATTCAGAACCAGGAGGCCTATGCGAGCAAGTTGTCCACGTCCCTTGGGCTCTCTCTCAAGTCGATTCCGCTCCTCGGCTGGCTCAATCCCACACTTACCATCGGTAGGGAAGTGGACACGACAAAAACAACCACCAACATCCTCAGTGCCGGTCTCCAACCCAAGCTCCGAGCAGACCAGATCGGAGACACCGCCTACCTGGTCCCCAAAATCGAGATGCGGACCACCACGACCACCATTACGTACGGAAACGTCGTGGTCACCAATACAGAGAACGAGGCTGGGGTGCTCGGTTGGGAGTTGATGGTTGGCAAGCCGGATCCCAGCATCTTTGCCTGGTCGGGCACGGGTCCACCTTCTGGCCAGTAACCGTCCTCCTCCCCGGTCGTGGACTCGCGACCGGGGAGGTCCGTGCCCCGGTGCAGCCGGGGAGACCGGGCTGCGTGAGGGGGGCCGTCTGTGCGAACCCGTACAGCCAACTCCTAGACTCTGCTTGTCAGGAGCACAGTCACATGGGGGCGTTGTGGGTGAGCAGCAGGGCGGAATGCCGGATCCAGGCGGGGCCGAGGATCTGGCCGGGTTCGTCGGCCATCGCCCTCATGCGGGAGACCGGCAACCGCCTCGGCGAAGCGAACTGTCTGCACAACATGGGCATCGGGGCCTGCGCGATGGGCCGCTACCGTCAAGCCCTGGACTGGTTGGGCCAGGCCCTCGAACTGTCCCGGGAGTCGGGGAACGAGGACCATCAGACGTTCGTCCTGTCGCCCATCGGCCTCAGCTTGAGCTGGCTGGGCGAGCACGACCGGGCCGCGGCCACGGTGTCCAAGGCCGTGGCGCTCGCCGAGCAGACGGGCGCGAACCGACGACTGGCCCCGGCGATCAACGTCCTCGGCACGCTGGCCACCGAGCGCGGCGACTACGAGGAAGCCGCCCGGGAGTTCCGCCGGGCGCAGACACTCGCCCGTGAGATCGGCGACTGGGGCGAGGAGACCGAGGCGCTGTTCGAGCTCGGAGTCAACGCCCTCCGAGCCGGCGATCCGACCGGCGCCCTGACCTTCCTGGGCCAGGCCGCTGCGTGGGTGGACGACCGCGCCTACCACCGATGGCTCCTGCTCCTTCCCCAGTACCGGGGCGACGCGCTGCTCGCCCTCGGCGACCTGGCCGGTGCGGCTGAGCTCTACCAGCGAGTACTCGCCGCGGAGGACGATTCGGAAGCGGTCGTCCGGGAACGCGCCGCGTACGGCATGGCCCGCATCGCTCTGGCCCAGACCCCGTCGGACCGCGCCGCCGCCCGCACGCGGCTCCACCAGGCGCTGCGGATCATGGAATAGGCCGAGTTCCCCTCGCTGAAGCAGGCCATCACCGCGATGCTCGTCGAGGTCGAGGGGGAGCACGAAGCGTCGATCCCATGAGAGGCGGCCGTCCGACGGGGAACCCTGCGCCTGCCGAAAACCTCATCCGTGCAGTTCAGGCTGTATGTTGGTACTCGTGGAGGATGCCGCCAAGTCGTGTTCGTCGTCGTATGTCCAGTTGGGCGATTCGGCCCGGGTCTTCGATCTGAGCGGGCAGCGCCTGGAGTGGGCGGGCGTTGGCGATGCCCTGGTGCGGGCGATGGCTGTTGTAGAACATCTCGAACTCGCGCAGGGCGTGCAGGAGGTGGCGCTGGTCCCAGATCAGTGTTCGGTCCAGCAGTTCACGGCGGCAGGTCTGCACCCAGCGCTCCATGATGGAGTTCATTCTCGGTGTCCGGATGCCGCTGAGTACCACTTCGGTGCCGGCGTCCTTGAGTACCTCGTCGAACAGTGCGGGGAATTTTCCGTCGCGGTCTCTGATCAGGTAGCGGGCTCGGCAGCCGGCGTCCTCGAGGTCCATGACGAGATTCTTCGCTGCTTGGGTCACCCAGGACGCGGTCGGGTGGGCGGTGGCGCCCAGGATCCGGATCCGGCGGTTGGCGTGCTCGATGACCGCGAAGGCGTGCATGCGGGCTCCGGACAGGGTGACCGTCTCGAAGAAGTCGCACGCCAGGAGTGCATCGGCCTGGGAGTGCAGGAAATCGGCCCACGTGGTGGAGGTCCGCTCGGGGGCGGGTGGGATCCCGGCGTCCTTGAGGATCTCCCACACCGTGGACGCGGCCACCTTCACGCCGAGGATGAGAAGTTCGCCGTGGAGGCGCCGGTAGCCCCAGTTCGGATTCTCGGCGGCGAGGCGCAGGATCAGGGTGCGGATGGAGCGTACGGTGCGGGGTCGGCCTCCGTGTTTGGGAGGGGACTCGACTGCGTGGCGGCGGGCGACCAGGTCGCGGTGCCAGCGAAGGACGGTGTTCGGCCGCACCAGCAGGCGCATCCGGCGGAGCACCTGCGTCGGCAGGTGGTGGAGCAGCGCTGCCAGGAGCGCCCGGTCGCTCGCTTCGAACCGGACCCGCTGCCCGCCCAGCTGCCGTTCGAGGACCGCGATCTGATGGCGCAGGGCCAGGATCTCCACGTCCTTGTCGCGGTCGCTCATCGGCAGCAGTCGCAGCACCGCGAACGCGTTGGTCACACCCAGGTACGCCAGTTTCAGCAGCACGATCCATCAGCCTGACACGCCCTTGGGGAACCTGTGGCCGCTCGTGAGAATGAGCAGGTCACAGCCCTGGATGAGGTTTTCGGCAGGCGCAGCGTCACCGGTGGCCAGGAGGATAGCGGCGAGTTCGGGGTGCTGGGTGAACTTCCCGCGCAGCAGGCCGGCCATGACAGCCGGGCGCATCGCCGCCCAGCCCGTCCGGCGCGCGGCTGCTCCGCCCCGGTCGTGGGCCTCGCGGGCGGATGCAGTGTCGCGGATGGCCGCCCGGTCGCGGGGGTCGGCGGCGGACAGGGCCCAGTATCCGTGCAGCACAGAGGGGTAGCGCTCCACCGGGGTCGGGTTGACCTCGATCAGGCCGTCACGGCGGGCCTGCTCCAGGGTGCGCCCCAGGATGGCGAGAGCGTTCTTGATGACGGAGGCCGAGAGGCCGTCGGCGATCCAGCCGTGGACGGCCCGGTCCAGGACTCCCGGGATGACCAGGGCCGGAGGCAGGTGCCCAAGGGTGGGAACGACCCGCAGTCGCCAGCCCTCC
>Ga0302314_10004336_pt1 | contig 26106 bp, 23 predicted proteins | sample III_Palsa_N2_3_FD_200533 | JGI IMG/M metagenome (GOLD analysis project Ga0302314, IMG submission 200533) | Peat permafrost microbial communities from Stordalen Mire near Abisko, Sweden - III_Palsa_N2_3 | ecosystem: Environmental > Terrestrial > Soil > Palsa > Peat permafrost | place: Sweden...
GGATCGATTGCCCGGCTTCGCGAAGCCGGGCAATCGAACATCGCTCCTCGAGCGAAAGCTGGGTGTAGTTTGACATGGCACCACCTGACTGGGGTGTTGCACTTCGTTTGTGAACTCAGGGGGATCCAGCTTTTCTTTGCGCGGGTACCTTGGGCAGGGCTTCGGAATAGAAAGGCAGCGGGACCCCGGATCAAGTCCCATAGCCGCTAAGGTAAACCGAAAATCCCCAAGACCGCTCGTGCTGAGCTTGTCGAAGCATGTGCGCAAGGTCAGTTCTTGGCGCCCCGGTCCAAGTGTTGGGCAGGCGTTAGCGCGCATCCTTCGACGGGCTCAGGATGAGCGGGGGTGGTATGTGAGGCAAGTCCCATCGGCGCTAAGGTAAACCAAAAATCCCCAAGACCGCTCGTGCTGAGCTTGTCGAAGCATGCGCGCAAGATCAGTTCTGGGCGCCCCGGTCCAGGTGTTGGGCTGGCGTTAGCGCGCATCCTTCGACGGGCTCAGGATGAGCGGGGGGTGGGAATGTGAGGCATTGCGACCTTAACTTGGCACCTTTGGGATCTAGTCCGGGGCGACGATGATCTTATGGTGGTGGCTAAGGGCGATTGCCCTCGGATCCGCCAACGTCCGAGCCGTTTGTCGCCCAAGCCTTCGCGTCCCGCCGCAAAGCGGCAGTAACACCCAACCATCGCAGCACAGCACAAACGCACCATGTGCGCGCAGTTCAAGACGGTAACGGGTTCCTAGGGCAATGGCCCTAGGCCGCCGGAGGCCCTTAAAACCCCCGCCGAATGCCCTCAACCAGCCAAACGCGCCTGAACCGTATCATGATCATTCCACCGCGCCAGCACAGCGATCGCCTGCAGAACCGGGACAGGCCGGCTGATCAGATAGCCCTGGATCATCAGGCACCCCTCAGCGATCAAAGCGTCGTATTGTTCAACGTCTTCAACGCCTTCGGCCAAAGTTTCCATGCCGAGTGCGTCCGCCAGCGCCGTAATGGCGCGGACGATCGCGCGGGCGCTTGCGTCGCTGGCCAGGTCCTTGACGAAGCTCTGGTCGATTTTGACTTTGTCGAACGGGAAGGAGCGGAGGTAGCTGAGCGAGGAGTAGCCGGTGCCGAAATCGTCGAGGGCGATGCGCACGCCCAGGCCGCGGAGTTGGCGCAGGATGTCGATGGTCTGGGCGAATTCGTTGATGAACACGCTTTCGGTGATTTCGAGTTCGAGCCGGTTCGGGCTGAGCCTGGTATGGGCGAGGGCGCTGATGACGCAGGGGATCAGGCCGGGGGCTTCGAAATGCTTTGGCGAGATATTGACTGCGACGCAGACATCGTCGGGCCAAAGCGCGGCCTGGCTGCAGGCTTCGCGGATGACCCATTCGCTGATCGGGATGATCAGGCCGGAATGTTCGGCGATCGGGATGAATTCCGAGGGGTTGATCAGGCCGCGTTGTGGGTGGTGCCAGCGCAGGAGGGCTTCGAAGCCTTTGATGCGGCATTCCGATGGTGAGAACAGCGGTTGGAAGTGCAGTTCGAACTCGCCGTTGCGCAGGGCTTCGCGCAAGTCGATTTCGAGCAGGCGCCGGCGGACGGCTGCTTCGTCCAGGGTCGCTTCGAAGAACCGGTAGGTGCGTTTGCCGTCGCGCTTGGCCCGGCTGAGCGCCAGTTCGGCGTGTTTGATCAGGGTCGCGCCGTCGTGGGCATCGTCGGGGCAGACGGCGACGCCGAAGCTGACTGAGAGCGGGATGGTCCGGCCGGCGATATAGACATCGGTCACCAGTTTGCGGGCAAAGTTTTCGACGCGCGTGGCGACATCTTCATTGACGTCGAGATAGTCGATCAGCAGCGCAAATTCGTCGTTGCCAAACCGGGCGACTTTGGCGTTTGGCGCGAGTTCGGGCAGCAGCGCGCCGAAGTGGCGCAGCAGGGCATCGCCGGTGTCGTGGCCCATGGTGTCGTTGACCAGGGTGAAGTCATCGAGATCGAGCACGACGACGATGATCCGGCTGTGGCGCGCCAGCCGATCGACAGCGATATCGAGTTTTTCCTGAAAGAACCGGCGGTTGGGCAGGTTGGTCAGGTCATCGTGGAGCCAGGCGTGGGTGATGCGCCGTTCGCGTTCCTCGATCGCGTCGACCATCGTGTTGTAGCTTTGCGCGAGCGTGGAGAGTTCGTCGCGGCCGCGGATTTCGACGCGTGTCATTTCGCCGCGCGCCATGCTGGCGGTTGCGGCGGCCAGGCGGTTCAGTGGCTGGACGATGCTGCGCGCGATGCGCGATGCCATGAACACGCCCATGGCCAGCGCGATCAGGCTGATGCTGGCCAGCGCCAGGCGCAGCGATTGATAGGCCTGCGCCGCGCTGGACAGCGGATAACGCAGCGCCAGGACGGGTTGCAGCCCGTTCTGCAGGCTGGGTAGAGTCGTGATTTGCACCAGTTCGGCGCCGGATGGGGCGGATACGCCGTCGCCATCGCGATGCTTCAACTGGCCGGGCACGACCCCTGCAAGATCGGGGGCGAGCTGGCCGGCGAGCGCGACCTGGGCATTGACGGGGATGGCGGACAGGCGCGCAAATTCGGCCATGTCACGCCGATCGAGCGGGCGCACGAGCACCAGCCAGCCGGCCAGGTCGGGCATTTCGATACGCGCAGCGACGCCCAGCGACAGCGTCTTGCCGACCATGATCACGCCGCCATCGGCGCCATTGTTCAACGCCGAGAGCACGCGCGGACCATCGATTGCGGGGGTGCCGGGGCTTGCGGTGATCGTGCCGTCGAGAGCGACCACCACGGCGGCCTGCGCATGGGCGCGGGTGGCGAGGCTGGTCAGCGCGGAGCCCAGCGTGCGGCTGTCACCGCTGGCGAATGCCGCGCGAAATCCGAAATCGCGCGCGACCACTTCGCCCGCAACGCGCAGTTCGTTCTGCTGCGCCGAAAGGTTGTGTTGAAACACTTTCGAGCCCGCGATCAGGTCGCGCTCCGCCACGGTCGAGGCATAAAGCCGCAGGCCGTAGTCGGCGACGCCCACGGTCAGGGCCATGACGATCACCAGGAGCGTGGTTATGCTGAGCGAAACGCGGCCCTGCAGGCTGCTGCGATAGTCGCGCGACCAGCGCCGCCAGACCGCGAGGCGCGTCGTTTTTGGTTCAGAAATCGTGATATCCGAGGCCGTCAGGGCGGGGACCGTCAGGTCGGGGAGGGGCATATCAGCGGGTCGCAATCGTGATACGGTTCGGATGATTTTCGGCAACGGTCAGCGTGCCGTGCCATTCGCCTTCGGCGCCGCGACCCAGTGGGTGCCAGACTGTGACAGGGTACGCGCCGGCGGGCAGGTTGGCGATATCGGCAAGGCCGTTCACATCGCTGACCGCGGCATAGGGCGTCGTGGTCACGCGGATATAGCCGCGCATCTTGTCGTGGATGTGGCAGCCTAGCGCGATCGAGCCGGGCATGGTGAATTCATGGCTGCGGGTCTGATCGCGGCCATAAAGGTCGATCTGGAACCGGCCGGCCTTTGAAAAGCTGTAGATGCTGTGACGCACGGTATCGAGATTGGGAAAGGCGACGGTCGTGCCGGCGGGTACGAGCAGGGTGCCGGGCAGGAACGCGATGTTGCGTTGCGCCATTCCGTAGTGCGGGGCGAAACTGACCGGGCGCGTATCGCCTGCGGGGCGGGCGATTTCCACCACCGCACCCTGGAGCGGCAGGCCGCGTTGATCGACCACCTGAAAGGCGAGATGATGGGGTGCGGTTGCCGATGTGAGCGCAAGAAGCCCGGCTGCAAACATTGCGCGTTTCATGGGGAACGTGGGGGGTGCCGGTTGCATAGCGTCCGCGATACCCGTCACCTGCTAAAAATTGCGTTAATCCCGACACTTCTCATTGAACAGGGCTTTGGCAGCAGAGCCCGCCAGTGCGTTGGGAAGTCTTCGGATTCAGGGTTAATATCTTGGAAACCCTATTCAATTAGCGATGGGCGGCCACTCGTTCGATAAGGCCATCCGTTGCTGCGTCTGTCATCTATCAAAGCATATTGCGTATTAATTGCGTGGGCCGGCATGGCCTTTGCGTGGACGCCGGCGTGCGCGCAACAGGCCAGCTCGCCGACGGAGGTCACCGCCGATGCGCCGGGAACGCTCGACAATACCCCGCCGTCACGCGGGAAGCTTTTCAACGACGACAAGCTGTTGCTGACGAATGGTGTGGCGACGGTCGAGGGTTCTTCGGGTGGCGGGCTGTCCAGTTGGGCGGTCATACCCGGGATGGAGACCGATCACGGCATCGGCATCTCGGCGTTTGTGACGGGGCTGTCGCTGCGCGATTTCAGGCTGGAGGCGCATGGGGTCTCGATCGGGATCAAGGATCGGCTCGCGCTGAGCTATGCGCGCGAAAATTTCAACACGCTGAGTGCAGGCACTGCGCTCGGGCTGGGGCATGGTTATACGTTCCGCCAGGATATCATCGGCACGAAGCTGCGGCTGTTTGGCGATGCCGTCTATGGCCCGGCCTGGTTGCCCGAAGTGTCGATCGGCGCTGAATTCAAACACAATCTCAATGCCGCGGTGGCGCGCTTTGTGGGCGCGAAACAGTCCGCTGGGACCGATTTCACCGCCAGCGCAACCAAACTGATGCTGGGCCAGAGCGTGCTGATCGCGACGACGTTCCGGCTGACCAATGCGAACCAGTTCGGCCTGCTCGGCTTTGGCGGTGATCGCCGTTCGGCGCGCAGCGCGGAGTTCGAAGGTGCGCTGGGCTATCAGATCACGCGTACGCTGGTGGTGGGTGGCGAAGTGCGCACGCGGCCCGACAACCTTGGCTTTGCGCGCGAAACCGGCGCGCATGACGTGTTCGTCGCGTGGTCACCCCGGAAACATGTTACATTCACCGGCGCTTTCGTCGATATCGGCCCGGTCGCGACATTCCGCCCGCAACGCGGCGCATATCTGTCGCTCCAGATCACGACGTGAAAGGCATGGCTTTGGTTCGCATTTCGAGGCTTTGCGCGATTGCTGCGCTGGCGCTGGCAGGATTCGCAGCAAATCCCGGGTTTGCCGAGCCGCCAACGGCGCCGGGGCAGACCCAGGCCGACGTTGACTGGTTCAAGGAATTCGGCGTGGACAAGCCGAAACGCGATCCCGTCACCGGCGAACTGCCCGTCGCGCCGTATACGCATACTGACGCCAATGCCGGCGCGGCGCCATTCGAAGGCGCCGGCATGGCCCGGGCGTTCGGCGGACAGGACGGCATCCACCAGATCGCCGATCGCCTGGTCGACATCGCCATCGTCGACCCGCGCATCAAAGGCGTGTTCGCCGCGTCCGACCTGGTGCGCCTGCGCCGCACGTTGTACGAACAGTTCTGTTATATTCTCGACGCCGGATGCCACTATTCGGGCCGCGACATGGCCGAATCGCACAAGCAACTCGGCATCATGAACGGCGAAATGAACGCGCTGGTCGAGGACCTGCAACGCGCGATGAGGGAGCGGCATATCGCGTTTGCGACGCAGAACCGGTTTCTCGCCAAGCTCGCGCCGATGAAGAAAGACGTCGTCAGGCGGTAAATCTGGTGCGCCCTGCTGGATTCGAACCAGCGACCACCGGCTTAGAAGGCTGGTGCTCTATCCAACTGAGCTAAGGGCGCACGCGGGGTTTGCCATAAGCCGGGATCGGGCTGGTTGCAAACGGGCTTTGGCGGATCGGGTGCCACAAATTTGTTGTCGCACCTGCGGGCAAGGGCTGTTTTGCCCGGCGAACCTGCGTAGTCTGTCCCTGACAACGGTTTGGGGGCTATCATGATCAGCGCGCGTTTTCCTGCGATTGCCAATGCATTGGCGCTATTGTGTGCGAGTGCAGCGGTGCCGGCCTGCGCGCAGGAGATCGGGCACGATGCGTTCGATGCCTGGCGCGGGGATCGGTCGACGGGCTGGGTGGGGCAGACGCGGTCCGAAGTCATGGCGCGCAATGGCATGGTTGCAACCAGCCAGCCGCTCGCGGCCGAGGCGGGGATCGAAGTGCTGCATGCGGGCGGTAATGCGTTTGACGCGGCGGTTGCGACGGCGGCGGCGATCAATGTCGTCGAGCCCGAGGCGTCGGGCATTGGCGGCGATGTGTTCGTGATTGCGTGGTTGGCCAAGGAGCACCGGTTGGTCGCGCTCGACGGGTCCGGTCGCGCGCCTTTGGCCGCGACGGCCGAGCATTACCGCCAGAAATTCGGCAAGGAAATGCCCGAGGAGGGGATCCAATCGGCGGTCGTGCCGGGCGCGGTCGATGGCTGGTCTGTCCTGCTCGGCAAATATGGGAAGCTGGGGTTTCGCGAAGTGCTCGCGCCGGCGATCCGCCTGGCCGATCAGGGTTTTCCGGTCAGCCAGCGGATCGGCACCGAGTGGCAGATGAGCACCGATCTGCTCGCCAAGGATAGCGATACCGCCGCGATCTACCTCGACCATGGCAAGCCGTGGGGCTGGGGATCGATCTTTCGCAATCCTGATCTGGCCAAAGCGTTCCGCTTGCTGGGCGAGGGCGGGCGCGATGCGTATTACAAAGGGCCGATCGCGCAAGCCATTGTCGCCAAATCGCAAAAGACCGGCGGGCTGTTCACGTTGGCCGATTTCGACCAGATGCATGCGCGCTGGGTCACGCCGGTCAGCACGACGTTCAACGGCTATACGATCCACGAAATGCCGCCGAGCACGCAAGGTTTTGCGGTGCTCGAAATCATGAACCTGATCGAGCAATGCCCGGCAAAGCTCGGCCTGACGCCGGCGCAGATCAATCCGAAATCGGCGGATTTCTGGCACTTTATGGTCGAGGCCAAGAAAGTCGCCTATACCGATTTGATGATCTACAACGGCGATCCGGACTTTTCGAAAGTCCCGGTCGCGATGCTGATTTCGAAGGAATACGCGGCCAAGAGCTGTTCGCGCATCAATATGGCGCATGCCGCGCCGCTTGCGCCATCCGATGCGCCGTTGGGTGGCACGGCCTATATCACTACTGCCGATAGCGAGGGGAATGTCGTCTCGTTTATCTACTCGGTCTATAATTTTTTCGGGTCGGGCGTGACGGTGCCGGGGTATGGTTTTCTGCTCAACGATCGTGGCGCGGCGTTTACGTTGCAGAAGGGCAGTCCGAACGAGATCGCACCGGGCAAGCGGCCGTTTTATACGATCATTCCCGGGTTTGTGACCAAGGATGACAAGCCGTTTGCCGCGGTTGGCGTGATGTATGGTGATCAGCAGGCGCAGGGGCAGGCGCAGGTCCTGACCAACATGCTGTTGTTTGGCGCCAATCCTCAGGCGGCGGGCGATGCTGCGCGGTTTGCGCATGCGCAGAGTACCAATCGGCTGCAACTGGAGAGCCAATTGTTTGATGCGATTGGCGCCAATCTGAAGGCGCGTGGGCATGATGTGCATTCGGCCAATGGGTTCGACATGGGCGGTTATCAGGCGATCATGATCGACCCCAAGACTGGCGCGTTTCGCGGCGCTTCGGACCCGCGCAAGGATGGCGAGGCGATCGGGTATTGAATGCGCCACATACGAGCCCGTGGCGCCACAGAAGATATTCGTCGCCCCGGACTTGATCCGGGGTCCCGCTTTCTTCTCCGCGCGGTGCACGGTTTGAGGGCACCGCAAAAGAACAGCGGGATCCCGGATCAAGTCCGGGAAGACGAAAAAAGAGAGTGAAAAAGAGAGAGTTAAGTTAGCGCGCGCAGCCAATCGATGAACTGCGCGACGGCCGGGTTGCCCGCGCTGCGTGGGGGCACGACGACCCAATAGGCGCCGTCTTCGGGCACGACCACCGGCAGACCCACCGATACCAGGCGCCGCTCTGCGACCAGATCGCCGGTGATCGAGCGCCAGCCGAGCATCACACCCTGGCCGGCGAGCGCGGCTTGCGTTGCCTGGACGTAGTTGTTGAACCGCATGTCGCCTCCGCGGCCGCGCGGTACGCCGGCGGTCTGGCAATAGCCGGGCCAACTGCGCCACGAGGCGGCATCGACATCGACATGGATCAGCGGCAAGCCGTCGAGTGTATCGTGCCCGATCGTGCGGGCGGCGATGAATTCGGGGCTGGCGACCGGGTCGATCCGTTCCTGGAACAGGTGGATCACGTCGCCGTCGTGCCAGCGGCCGTGGCCATAACGGAACCACATGTCGGCATGGGGGGCATCGGGCGCGGCGTCATGCGGCGTGGTCATCACGCTGACTGCGATATCGGGCCAAGCGGCGCTGAACCCTGCAAGCCGGTGCATCAGCCAATATGTCGCGAAACCGATCGAACACGAGATCCGCAACGAACCATCGCGCGCGGCTCTTATCCGGGCGATGTCGGCGAGCGCCGCGGCAATCAGGCCCAGGCCTTCGCGCGTGGCAGTCAGCAGGACTTCGCCGCTTTCGGTCAGCACGAGCGGGCGGCGGTTGCGATCGAACAGGCTTGCGCCGATCCACTGTTCCAGATCGCGCAATGACTTGCTGATCGCGGGCTGGGTCACGTTCAACGTGCGCGCGGCCAGCGACAGGCTGCGGTGTCTCGCCACAGCCTCGAACACGGTCAGCAGGCGCAGCGGGGGCAGGGCGGGCTGCGCCGGGGTATCAGTCGCGATACGAAGGGTCCTCGGCATCCAGCAGCGATTTCAGGTAATCGAAATGGGCAAACGCCTGGCCGCGATAGGCGTCCCAGCCTTGCGCGGTGTGTTCGGCAATCGCGTCGGACATCACGGCCAGCGGTTTGCCCGTGGCATAGGCGCGCAACAGCGTTTCGGCGGCTTTCTCTGCAAAATACAGGTTTTCGAACGCTTCGGCGACGGTGTCGGCGATGCAGGTAACGCCGTGGTTGGCCGAAATCAGCGTGGGCGCGGTGGCCAGGTAACTGGCGATGCGCAGGCCTTCTGCGTCGTTGTCGGCGATCCCGCCGCATTCCGGATCGACAACGTGGCGCCCGAAAAACCGCGCGGTGTTCTGGTCGATCGGCAACAGGCGCGGATCGGCGAGCGCCGACAATGTGGTGATCGCGATCGGGTGGCAATGCAGGATCACGCGCGCGGCCGGGACGCGGGCATGCGCATTGCCGTGGATGCACCAGGCCGAGGCATCGGGCGCATCGGATCGGTTCATCACATCGGGATCGGCGGCGTCGAGCGCTTGCAGGTCGCTGGCGCGGATCGTCGCGAAATGGCGCCATTTGCGGTTCATCAGGAACCGCCGGCCATCGCGCGACAGCGCGGCGCTGAAGTGATTGCCGACCGATTCATGCCAGCCAAACCGCGCCGTCAGGCGGAAGGCCGCGGCGAGATCGACGCGCAGCGTGGCTTCGTCGATCAGGTCCTGGACAGGCGCGTTCATGCCGAAAACCGTCCTTTTCCGGCCAGCTTGCGCCAGCGACTGCGCAATTCGCCGCGATCGGTATAGGTCCCGCGCATATGCCGTTCGCCGCTGTCGGCGACGAACGCGGCGCGCGCGTGGACAATGCGATGGTTGTCGAACACGATGCATTCGCCCGCATTCAGGCGGAAGCGCATGACGAAGCGCGGATCCTGCAACAGCCGCCCGAACCGGCAGAACGCAGGGTAATACGCATCGAGGAAGCGCTGATCGTGGTCGAATACATCGGCCATGTGCTGGCTCATCGTTACGCCGGCGATATCGCCCTGGTCGTCGAGTTCGATCACCCGCTGGCGGGCGCGCATGTCATAGGCGTCGTGTTCGTTGTAAAATGGCACCAGCGTGTCGCACAGCAGGCGGAAATCGGCCGGGTGCGTGCGCCGCAATTCGGCGGCGGCGGCGGCGCCATCGACAAACAGGCTTTCCCCGCCCTCGACCGAATTGCGCCGGCAATGCAGGAATTGCACGCCGGGCGGCATGTCTTCGGCCGGGACATCGGTGTGCAGTTCCAGCGCCTTGGCGGTATAGGCCAGGTTGTCCGGATCGGCATGGATCTTCACATCGAAATACAGCCCGAAGAATGTCGGGCGCGGAAAGCCGAGCAGGTTCGCCGCATCGGTCAGCCCCTGGTCGCTGTCGGGCATGCCATCGAGGATCGTCACGCCATCGGTCAGCAGCGTGTGGACCCAGGCCTTGAACGTGGCGCGATCGGTGCTGACGGCGTCGAACGTAAAGCGCGCCATTTTGGCGTAGTGATCGCCCAGCCAGTGTTTGCGCGGCAGGATTGCGGGATCGTGGCGGGGCTTTGGCACGGCGTGTGCCGCCAGCCAGGCGAGGGGGTAGGTAGAGCTATGCCCATCATGCGACCATTCGATCACGAGCGCGTTGTTGGCGATTTCGGCGCTGGCCGCGTGCGGCGCGCCGGGTTCGGCAAAGATGTCATACACACGTTCGCGCGTTTCGGGATCGAACGAGGTGGCGCAATTGTCGCGCAGCCAATGATAGTTGAAGTAATGGCGTGGGCCCCGTTCGAGCGCGATTTCGAGCCCCGTGTCGTGCAGGACGATTGGCTGGATAGCGGCGGCAAGCGTGGCCATTGCGGGGACTTTCGGCTGAAGTTCGGCCGGGAGTGTAGCGTTTAGCGTGCGCGGCTCAACCCGTGAAAATGTGATTGCATCATAACCGATGGGTTATGATGTGCGTGGCGCTCCTCGCGCAAAAGGCGCTTTGCCGTGCGGGTGAATGCGGTTAGCAACCGGGGCATGAGCAATCCAGGCCTGACGCAGATCGACGGCACCACCGGTGCCGGCCGCCATTTCCGCTATTTCGACTTCATGATGGCGGCGTTTGTCGCGATCCTGCTGTTGTCGAACCTGATCGGCGCGGCCAAGCTGGCGCATGTCGGCGGTTGGACATTTGGTGCGGGCATCCTGTTTTTCCCGATATCCTATGTGCTGGGCGACGTGCTGACCGAAGTCTATGGTTATGCCAATGCGCGGCGCTGCGTGTGGATGGGTTTCTTCGCGCTGCTGTTCATGGCGGTGATGAGTTTTGTCGTCGTCGCGATGCCTGCGTCATCCGACTGGGGCTGTGCATCGAGCAGTGATCCGCGGTTTGCCGATATCGTGGCCAAAACGTCGAAAGGCGCGGTGTGCCAGACGACGTATGACAGCGTGTTCGGCAGCACCTGGCGGATTGTCGCGGCGTCGGTGATCGCGTTCTGGGCGGGTGAATTCGTCAATTCGTTCGTTCTGGCGCGGATGAAGATCCTGACCAAGGGGCGCTGGCTGTTTACGCGCACCTGGGGCTCGACGATCTTTGGCCAGGCGGTCGATTCCGCGTTGTTTTATCCGATTGCGTTTCTGGGCACATGGAGCACCAGTTCGGTGATCACGGTGATGTTCACCAATTGGGCGTTCAAGGTGCTGTGGGAAATATTGCTGACGCCGTTTACGTACTGGATCGTCGCGTTTCTCAAACGGCGCGAGGGTGTCGATGTTTATGACACCGACACCAATTTCTCGCCATTTGCGCGCCGGGCGGTTTAAGGTCTCAACCTGATACCAGATCCGTTCATCCTGAGCTTGTCGAAGGACGCGCGCCCACGTCGCCCCGGCTTGGTTGCAATCTGGCCCAGACCAACCGTTGCGCGCGTCCTTCGACAAGCTCAGGATGAACGGATCTTGTTTTGAATTCAGCGCAATAGATGCGTTTTGCTGAGGCTGCGAATTACACGCCCTTGTCCGCGATCAGCGCGATGACGAAATAAATCAGGATCGCCGAGCCGAAGCCGGCCAGCGTGCCGATCACAAAGGCAGCGCGGACCAGCATCGGGTCCCAGCCCAGGTGGTCGGCGATGCCGGCGCATACGCCAAGGAACTTGGCGTTGGTGCGGTCGAGGTGAAAACGGGTTTCCATGATGGGGTGATCCATTTTTCTGATGCAAATCAGGCGATGAACGGGGTGGCGCCGAGCGGCACGACGACGGTTGCAGCCATCAGGCCGAACGAAAGCGCGAAAGCGACGGCGAGGAATGCGAGATTTTTCATGAGTGTTTCCCTGCTTGGTAGTGAACTGCCCGGCTCCCTGCCGGGGTTGTCCCAGTGTTTGCACAAGCCGTGCCAATTGGACAAAACCGTGGTTTGGCGCGGGTTTTGCAGGGTAGGCAGAGCGCGCACTCGGGAAATTGCGCCAATGGATCGCAAATTGCGCCGAGTATTGGGGCGATTTGCGGCCCGCACCATTTTGGGTAAACCGCCGCTTTGCTCTTGCGTTTCGCAAATGCCGCGCCTATCTCGCGGTCCATACCAGACATTGTGAAAGCAACGTCAGGCTGGCGCCACCAGGCACCGGCGCCAAACTGCTTTGCCAACAGGTCGGGTGACCATCTTCAGGAGTGCCAATGACGGATATCGCGCGGATTATCGAGATCGTAGAGCCCCAGGCGCGTGCGCTGGGCTTTGATCTCGTGCGCGTGGCGCTGTTTGGCAAGACCGAAGTCGGCGATGAAGAGCACACGTTGCAGATCATGGCCGAGCGCCCCGAAACCGGGCAATTGCTGATCGAGGATTGCGCCGCCCTGTCGCGCGCGGTTTCGGATCAACTCGATATCCTGGAAGCTGCCGGCAAGGACCTGATCGAAGGCGCCTATCGCCTCGAAGTCAGCTCGCCCGGCATCGACCGGCCGCTGACCCGCGCCAAGGATTACGCCGCGTGGACCGGCCACGAAGTGCGCATCGAACTGAGCGAGCTGATCGATACGCGCAAGCGGTTTCGCGGCGACCTGGTTGCGTTCGACGCAGACACAAACACGATTTCGGTCGAAGAGGATGCTGTGGTATATAGCGTGCCACTCGCTCTCGTCGCCCGTGCAAAGCTTGTCCTGACCGACAAGCTGATTGCCGCTTCCCGGCCGATCGACATGACCGGCGCGGATACAGTTGTCGAGGAACAGGAAGACTAAGCCATGGCCAGTGCGATTTCTGCCAACCGCGCCGAGCTTCTCGCGATCGCCACCGCGGTCGCCACCGAGAAGATGATCGACAAAGCGATCGTCATCGAGGCGATGGAAGAAGCTATCCAGAAGTCGGCGCGCAACCGTTACGGCGCCGAGAACGACATTCGCGCAAAGCTCGATCCGCGCAGCGGCGATTTGCGCCTGTGGCGCGTCGTCGAAGTGGTCGAGACGGTCGAGGATTATTTCAAGCAGGTCGACCTGAAGCAGGCCGAGAAACTGCAGGCTGGCGCCGCGATCGGCGACTTTATCGTCGACCCGCTGCCGCCCGTCGATCTGGGCCGCATCGACGCCCAGTCGGCCAAGCAGGTGATTTTCCAGAAAGTCCGCGATGCCGAGCGTGATCGGCAGTACGAGGAATTCAAGGACCGCGCGAACGAAGTGATCACCGGCGTGATCAAGTCGGTCGAATTCGGCCATGTGATCGTCAACCTGGGCCGCGCCGAAGGCGTGATCCGCCGCGACCAGCAGATCCCGCGCGAAGTGCCGCGCGTTGGCGAGCGCGTCCGCGCACTGATCATGAAAGTCGAACGGACCAACCGCGGCCCGCAGATTTTCCTCAGCCGCGCGCATCCCGAATTCATGAAGAAGCTGTTCGCGCAGGAAGTGCCCGAAATCTACGATGGCATCATCGAGATCAAGGCCGCCGCACGCGACCCCGGCAGCCGCGCCAAGATCGGCGTGATCAGCCGCGACAGCTCGATCGATCCCGTCGGCGCCTGCGTCGGCATGAAGGGCAGCCGCGTTCAGGCCGTCGTGCAGGAATTGCAGGGCGAAAAGATCGACATCATCCCCTGGAGCGAAGACACCGCGACATTCGTGGTCAACGCGCTGCAGCCCGCAACGGTCAGCCGCGTCGTGATCGACGAGGAAGAAAGCCGGATCGAAGTCGTCGTTCCCGATGACCAGCTCAGCCTGGCCATCGGCCGCCGTGGTCAGAACGTGCGCCTGGCGTCGTCGCTGACCGGATCGGCGATCGACATCATGACCGAAGCCGAAGCGTCGGAAAAGCGCCAGAAGGAATTCACCGAACGGTCCAAGACCTTCGAGGAAGAACTCGACGTCGACGAAACGCTGTCGCAACTGCTCGTCGCCGAAGGCTTCAGCGAACTGGAAGAAGTCGCCTATATCGAGATCAGCGAACTGTCGAACATCGACGGTTTCGACGATGAACTGGCCGGCGAATTGCAGAACCGCGCGCTCGAAGCGCTCGAACGCCGCGAAGAAGGCCAGCGCGAAGAACGCCGCGCCATGGGTGTCGAAGATGCGCTGGCCGAAATGCCGCACATTACCGAAGCCATGCTGGTGGTGCTGGGCAAGGCCGGGATCAAGACGCTCGACGATCTCGCCGATCTGTCGACCGACGAGCTGATCACGCGCAAGAAAGTCACCGAACAGCGTCGTCGCAGCAACAACACCGATCGCCCCGAACGGCGCGAACGGTCGGAACGCAGCGAAGACAAGGGCGGCGTGCTTGGCGAATTTGGCCTGAACGACGAACAGGGCAACGAAATCATCATGGCTGCACGCGCGCACTGGTTCGAAGACGAACCTGCTGCCTCTACCGAGGAGGCCGCCGATGCGGAATCCTCGCAATGACCCGCTGACGGTTACCCCAAGGGCAAAGACCCGCGTTTCGGCACCACGCCGGGGCGCGGGGCGGACACCTGTGTCGGCCGAAGGTGAAGAGCGTGCGCCGCTACCGGTCAAGCCCGCCGAACCCGAGCGCCGCTGCATCCTGACCGGGCGCCTCGATGCGCGCGATGACCTGATCCGACTGGCACTGTCGCCCGATGGCGATGTGCTGCCCGATGTCCTGGCGCGTGCGCCGGGGCGGGGCGCGTGGATCGGCGTCAATCGCGCCGAACTCGATACCGCAATTGCCAAGGGCAAGCTGAGGGGCGCATTGGCGCGCGCGTTCAAGGGCGCACCGCTGACGATCCCTGCCGATCTGGGCGACCGGATCGAAGTGGCCTTGCGCCGTGCATTGACGGATCGGCTCGGCGTCGAGAAACGCTCGGGCGCGGTGTTGATGGGTACCGAGAAAATTGCGGCTGCGGCGCGTGCCGGCACGGTCAAATTGCTGGCGCATGCCAGCGATGCAGGCGACGATGGCGCGGGCAAATTGGCACAGGCCTGGCGCGTCGGACAGAACGCCGAAGGCTCCGGAATGAAGGGCATGATCTTGCCGCTGGACCGCGCGGCGTTGTCTGTGGCATTGGGCCGCGACAATGTCGTTCATCTGGCGCTGATCAATGCCGCCGCCGCTGCGCGCGTGGCCGGGTTGCTCGGTCGATACAACCATTTCCTCGGGCTCACCACCTCGGCAGATACCAGAGCAGAAACCACACCAGATGATGCGTCCGCCGCCGAGGCAATCGGCGAGGACGGACTTGAAATTGATACGAAGGGCGAATGAGTTCCATGAGCGATGACAAAAAGCCGACACTGGGCCGCAGGCCACTGGGCCTGAAGACCTCGGTAGAAGCGGGCGAAGTCAAGCAGACGTTTAGCCACGGCCGCACCAACAAGGTCGTGGTCGAGGTCAAGCGGCGCAAGCTGATGCCGCGTCCGGGCGAAACCGCGCTGGCCGAAGCGCCTGCCGCTGCGCCCGCGCCAGTCGCGCCGCCGCCGCCTGTCGCTGCGCGCCCCACGCCGCCGCCGCCACCCCCGGTCGCGCCCGCCGCATCGCGCGAATCGCGCCAGGAACTGCAATCGCGCCTGTTGCGTGAAGCCGAGGAAGCGCGCCAGCATGCGCTAGTCGCGGCCAACCGTCGCGAAATCGACGAGCGCCAGCGCGTTATCGATGAAGCGCGCCGCCGCGCCGAAGGCCCGAGCGCCGAGGAACTCGCTGCAGCCGCTGCCGCAGCAGCAGCAGCCGCCACCGCTGCGGCCTCCGCCGCACAGGTTGTTGCCGCGCCCGAACCCGTTGCCGCCCAGGCGACACCTGCTCCGTCGCCAGAAGCCGCGCCTGCTGCTGCTCCCGCAGCCGCAGCGCCTGCCGCTGCCGCGCCCGAAGCAGCCGCCGAGCCGACCGGCCCGATCACGACCGCGCCGCGCCGGTTTACCCCGGTCGCGCCGATCAAGCGCCCCGAACCCGCCGCGAAAAAACCGACCCAGACGCCGCGCGACAAGAACGCCAATGACCGCCGCCAGGCGGGCAAGTTGACCGTCACCAAGGCGCTGAACGAGGACGAAGGCGCTCGTGCGCGTTCGCTCGCCGCGCTGAAGCGTGCGCGTGAAAAGGAACGCCGCGCGCACTTCGCCGGGCAGCAGCATGTGCGTGAAAAGCAGGTGCGCGATGTGATCGTGCCCGAAGCGATCACGGTGCAGGAATTGAGCAACCGCATGGCCGAAAAGGCCGCGGACCTGATCAAGGCGCTGTTCAAGATGGGCGTGATGGTCACGATCAACCAGACGATCGACCAGGACACGGCCGAATTGCTCGTCACCGATTTCGGCCACAATATCGTGCGCGTCAGCGACAGCGATGTGGACATCGATTCGAGTGTCGACGTCGATATCGAAACGTCGCTGCTGCCGCGTCCGCCGGTGGTCACGATCATGGGCCATGTCGATCACGGCAAGACCAGCCTGCTCGATGCGTTGCGCGGCACCGACGTGGTGCGCGGCGAAGCGGGCGGCATCACGCAGCATATCGGCGCGTATCAGATCAAGACCAAGGGCGGTGAATTCATCACCTTCCTCGATACGCCAGGCCACGAAGCGTTTATCGAAATGCGTCAGCGCGGCGCCAATGTCACCGACATTGTCGTGCTCGTTGTCGCCGCCGATGACGGCATCATGCCGCAGACGGTCGAAGCGATCAACCACACCAAGGCCGCCGGCGTGCCGATGATCGTGGCGATCACGAAAGCCGACAAGCCCGAGGCCAATCCGCAGAAAATCCGCGAACGCCTGCTCGAATACGAAATCCTCGTCGAGGAAATGTCGGGCGATGTGCAGGATGTCGAAGTGTCGGCGAAAACCGGCGCGGGTCTCGATACGCTGATCGAGAAGATCCTGCTGCAGGCCGAACTGCTCGAACTGACCGCCAACCCCGATCGTTCGGCCGAAGCGACCGTGATCGAAGCGAAGCTCGACAAGGGCAAGGGGCCTTTGGCCACCGTGCTCGTGCGTCGCGGTACGTTGAAAGTCGGCGACATCCTGGTCGTGGGCACCCAGTCGGGCCGCGTTCGCGCAATGCTCGATGACAAGGGTCGCCAGATCAAGGCGGCAGGGCCGTCCTTGCCGGTCGAAGTCCTTGGTATCGGCGGCGTGCCGATGGCCGGTGACACTCTGACCGTGGTCGAAAACGACGAGCGCGCTCGTGAAGTTGCGACCTACCGCATGGAAAAAGCCAACGACAAGCGCACCGCCGCTCCGTTGGCCAGCCTCGAGAACATGTTCTCGGCGCTGAAGGCCAAGGAAGCCGTGATCGAATACCCGGTCGTGATCCGCGGCGATGTGCAGGGTTCGACCGAAGCGATCGTCAATGCGCTCAACCGCCTCTCGACCGACGAGATCAAGGTGCGTGTGCTGCAGTCGGGCGTCGGCGCGATTACCGAAGGCGATGTGACGCTGGCGCAGGCCACCGGCGCACCGATCATCGGGTTCAACGTCCGCCCCAATGCCAAGGCTCGCGAATTGATCGCGCGCAACAAGGTGCGGCTGAAGTATCACGACGTGATCTACCACCTGACCGCCGAAATCGCGGCGGAAATGGCGGGCGAGCTCGGGCCGGAACGCATCGAAACGGTCGTTGGCCGCGCCGAAGTCAAGGACGTCTTCCCCGCCGGCAAGCGGGACAAGGCAGCAGGGCTCCTGGTGCTCGAAGGCTATATCCGCAAGAACCTCAATGCGCGTCTTACCCGCAACGACGTCATCATCTCGGCCACGATCATCGCATCGCTGCGCCGGTTCAAGGACGATGTTGCCGAAGTCCGCGGCGGTCTGGAATGCGGCGTGGTCCTGCAGGACACCAACGACATCAAGCCTGGCGACATGCTCGAAGTCTTTGAAGTCGAGGAACGCGCCCGCACGCTGTAACGAAAAAGATCCTCCCCGAAACGGGGAGGGGGACCGCGCGAAGCAGTGGTGGAGGGGCTTGGCCTCATGGCGCATCGCTGATGGGGTGCGCTATTGAGGTTACGCGCAGGGCTACCCATGTTGGGAATCCCTTGGGGCGCCGCCCCTCCACCACCCTTCGGGTGGTCCCCCTCCCCGGGACGGGGAGGATAAGAAGAATGGAATATCTTTGGCCCGACCTCCGTTAACGCCTGAATCCCGTGCTGTTCGCCTGCTGAAAGTGGGCGAGCAGGTGCGTCATCTGTTGTCCGAACTGCTGTCGCGGCAGGCGGTGCACGATGAAGTGCTGTCCGGGCACACCGTCTCGATCACCGAAGTGCGCATGGCGCCCGATCTGCGCGTCGCGACGGTGTTCGTAAAACCGCTGCTCGGCTCCGACGAAGAAGCGGTGCTCAAGGCGATGCGGTTGCACACCGCGTATTTCCAGAAGGAAGTCGCTGGGAAACTGAAGCTGAAATACGCAGCCAAGATCCGTTTCACGGCCGACGAAAGCTTCGACGAAGCGGCGCGCATCGCCGCGCTGCTCGACGATCCGCGCGTAAAGCGCGATCTGGGCGCACCTGAACCAGAGGCCTGACCGGCCGCCGATGGCCAAGCTGCATTTCTATTATGCCAGCATGAATGCGGGCAAATCGACCGCGCTGCTGCAGGCCGATTTCAACTATCGCGAGCGCGGCATGGCGACAATGCTGTGGACCGCCGCGATCGACAACCGTGTCGATGGCCTGGATATCGTCAGCCGCATCGGCATCGGCGCTCCAGCGCACCGGTTCGTGCCCGAAACCGATCTGCTGCACGCGATCAGGACTGCCCATGCCGCCGGGCCGCTGGCGGCAGTGCTGGTCGACGAGGCGCAATTCCTGACCACGGCGCAAGTCTGGCACCTGGCGCAGGTCGCGGATGACCTGGGCGTTCCGGTGCTCTGCTACGGGTTGCGTACAGATTTCACCGGCGCACTGTTTGCCGGATCCGCCGCGCTGCTGGCGATCGCCGATCGGCTTGTCGAACTGCGGGCGGTCTGCCATTGCGGCGCCAACGCAACGATGAACCTGCGCGTCGATGCCGCCGGACACGCGGTGCACCAGGGCGCGCAGACCGAAATCGGCGGCAACGACCGTTATCTGGCGCTATGCCGCCGCCATTTCCGTGAAAGCCTCAAGTAATGAGTGACGGCCTTTATGTCCCACTGCACGACGGCGATCTGTCGCTGGCGCTGTTGACGGAGGCGCATCGCGAAGGCCTGCGCGTCGCCTGCATGCAGGACGACGCGATCTGGGACCTGTATCCGGTCAGCTACCAAGGCGAGGCATTCGACCCGCAGTTCGAAGCCTTGCTGACCGGCGCGCCAAAACGCCGTGTCTACGCAATCCTGCAAAACGACACAGTCGTGGGCATGACCGCCTGGATCGAACAGGGCCCACCGGGTTGGTCGATCGAAATCGGCAACACATTCATCACGCCCGCCTTGCGCGGCAGCGGGTTCAACCGCCGCGTGAAAGACCTGCTGATCACCCACGCCTTTGCCTGCGGGTTCGAACGCGTCGGGTTCAAGGTCGATCTGCGCAACACCCGCAGCCAGGCCGCCGTCACAAAATTGGGCGCCACCCGCGAAGGCGTGTTGCGCCACGAACGCCAGACCTGGACCGGGCATGTGCGCGATACCGTGTCGTTCAGCTTGTTACGTGACGAGTGGCCGAAACCGTTATGAATACGCTGATCGACGCCATCGCAATCGTTATCCCGCTGATTTTCGCGATCGTGTTTCACGAAGTCGCGCATGGCCTGATGGCGCGCGCGCTGGGCGATCCGACCGCGCAGGAGCGCCGTCGGCTCAGCCTGAACCCGTTACGTCACGTCGATCCGTTCGGCACGATCATCCTGCCCGGCGCGCTGCATCTCGCTGGATTGCCGGTGTTTGGCTGGGCCAAGCCGGTGCCGGTCAACTACAACCGGCTGCGCAATCCGAAACGCGACATGGCCTTCGTCGGTGCCGCGGGCCCGGCGATCAATTTCGTGTTTGCGGTGCTGACCGCGGTCGCATTTGGCCTGATCGTGCGCGGGCTTGGTCCTGCGGGCACGCCGGGCCCCGTGCTGGGATTCGTGCTGACCAGCTTCGCCTATTTCATGTCGTTCAACATTTCGCTCGGCATGTTCAATCTCCTGCCGCTGCCGCCCTTCGACGGATCGCGGATCCTGCGCGGGATTTTGCCGTGGTCCGCCGCGCGCCAGCTCGACCGGATCGAGCCGTTCGGGATCATCGTGTTCTTTGGAATTTTCGTGATCCTGCCGCAAATCATGCCCTCGCTGCATTTCGCCGATCGCGTGCTGTTGCCGCCGGTGCTTTGGGCCGAGCATCAATTGGACGCGATCATTACCCTCGTTGCGGGCAGGCCGGTCGTCCTCTGATGGTCAACGGTTGGGTTATAATCGACAAGCCCTTGGGGCTCGGTTCGACGCAGGCGGTCGGCGCGGTCAAGCGCGCCTTGCGCCAGGCTGGCCATGGCAAAGCCAAAATCGGCCACGGCGGCACGCTCGACCCGCTCGCGACCGGCGTATTGCCGATAGCGATCGGCGAAGCGACCAAGCTGGCTGGGCGCATGCTCGATGCGACCAAGAAATATGCATTTTCAGTGCGCTTCGGCCGTCAGACCGATACGCTCGATCTGGAAGGGCAGGTCATCGCCACCAGCCCGATCCAACCCGAGCCCGGCACCGTCGCGCGCGTCGTCGCCGAACAGTTCACCGGCCCGATCGAACAGATCCCGCCCGCCTATTCGGCAATCCTGATCGACGGCCGCCGCGCCTACGACCTGGCCCGCAGCGGCGAAGACGTCGAAATGCAGCCGCGCCACGTCACGATCCTGCGCTGGGACGCCATCACCGAAGCCGAAATCGACGGTGAACTCGAAACGACCCTGACCGTCACCGTCTCCAAAGGCACCTATATCCGCAGCCTGGCGCGCGATATCGCGCTGGCCCTGGGCACGTGCGGCCATGTCACGATGCTGCGCCGTCTACAGGCCGGGCCGTTCACGCTCGACACGGCGATTTCGCTGGACAATTTGCGCGATGCGGCTATGGGCACCGGCTTACAGAACGTAATCTTGCCGATGGAGGCAGGGCTGGTCGATATCCCGGCTCTTGACCTCAATCCCGATCAGGCAAGGGCGGTCCGACAGGGCCGCGTTCTGGCGGGATTGCCCCATACCGACGGGCTTTGGCTTGCGCGTTCCGGACTGGTTCCGGTGGCGCTGGTCGAACTCTCGGGCGGCGCATTGCGCGTCGAACGGGGTTTCAATTTTCCAGATGTCGCGGAGTGAAGTGTTTATGTCGGTTACCGCAGAGAAAAAGCAGGAAATCATCAACGACAACGCCCGCATGGCGGGTGATACGGGTTCGCCCGAGGTGCAGGTCGCAATTCTGACCACGCGCATTGTCAATCTGACCGAACATTTCAAACTGCATCACAAAGACAACCATTCGCGTCGCGGCCTGTTGCACATGGTCAACAAGCGTCGCACGCTGCTCGACTACCTGAAGAAAAAGGATGTCGATCGGTACAACTCGCTGATCCAGAAGCTGGGTCTGCGTAAGTAAGTTTCGAAAAAGCGGCCCCAACTCGGGCCGCTTTTTTGCATTACGGGCCACTCCCGCAATACGGCGGATGGCCTTTCACGGGGTGAAAACAGCACCCCACACCGGACCGGGACGGTACCCCGGCAGCAAATCCCGCCCGGCAATAGGGCCGCGTGGGCTGAAGGAATACAAATGTTCGACGTCAAGACAGTATCGATGGAGTGGGGCGGAAAAACCCTCACTCTGGAAACCGGCCGCGTAGCCCGCCAGGCCAATGGCGCAGTGCTCGCCACATACGGTGAAACCGTTGTGCTGTGCGCAGTGACCGCCGCCAAGTCGGTCAAGGAAGGCCAGGATTTCTTCCCGCTGACCGTGCACTACCAGGAAAAGTTTTCGTCCGCCGGCCGTATCCCCGGTGGCTTCTTCAAGCGTGAACGCGGCGCCACCGAAAAGGAAACGCTGGTATCGCGCCTGATCGACCGCCCCGTGCGGCCGCTGTTCCCCGAAGGTTTCTACAACGAAATCAATCTGATCTGTCAGGTCCTGAGCTATGACGGCGAAACCGAGCCAGATGTCGTCGCGATGATCGCGGCATCGGCTGCGCTGACCATTTCGGGCCTGCCATTCATGGGCCCGATCGGCGCTGCACGCGTCGGCTACAAGGACGGCGAGTATCAGCTCAACCCGTCGATGGCCGAAGTGAAGACCGGCCAGCTCGATCTCGTCGTTGCCGCCACCGGCAATGCCGTGATGATGGTCGAATCCGAAGCCAAGGAACTGCCCGAAGACGTCATGCTCGGCGGCGTGCTGTTTGCTCATGCGGAAATCCGCAAGGTCATCAACTGCATCATCGACCTGGCTGAAAAAGCGGCCAAGGATCCCTGGGAAGTCGACCTGTCGGACAGCACCGCCGACATCAAGAAGAAGCTGAAGGCGCTCGTCGGCAAGGACATTGCCGCAGCCTACAAGCTGACCAACAAGTCGGAACGCTCGAACGCGCTCAATGTCGTCCGCGCAACCGCCAAGGCGGCTTTCGCCGACCAGGGCGCGCAGACGCAGATGGTCGCGATCAAGACCCTGAAAAAGGTCGAAGCCGACGTCGTGCGCACCGCGATCCTCAAGGATGGCCAACGCATCGATGGCCGCAAGGTCGACCAGGTCCGTCCGATCGAATCGATCGTCGGCTTCCTGCCGCGCACCCACGGTTCGTCGCTGTTTACCCGCGGCGAAACGCAGGCAATCTGCACGACCACGCTCGGCACCAAGGACGCCGAACAGATGATCGACGGCCTCGATGGCCTGACGTATCAGCGGTTCATGCTGCACTACAACTTCCCGCCCTATTCGGTCGGTGAAGTGGGTCGCTTCGGCGCCCCGGGTCGTCGCGAAATCGGCCACGGCAAGCTCGCCTGGCGCGCGCTGAACCCCGTGCTGCCTTCGAAGGAAGATTTTCCTTACACGATCCGCGTGTTGTCGGACATCACCGAATCCAACGGTTCGTCGTCGATGGCGACCGTTTGCGGCGGCAGCTTGTCGCTGATGGATGCCGGTGTCCCCCTGCTGCGCCCCGTATCGGGCATTGCCATGGGCCTGATCCTCGAAGGCGATAAATTTGCCGTCCTGTCCGACATCCTGGGTGATGAAGATCACCTCGGCGACATGGATTTCAAAGTCGCCGGGACCAGCGAAGGCATCACCACGATGCAGATGGACATCAAGATCGCCGGGATCACCGAGGAAATCTTCCGCGCTGCCCTGACGCAGGCGAAAGCAGGCCGCGCGCACATCTTGGGTGAAATGACCAAGGCTCTGGGCGAAGTGCGCGGTGAACTCTCCGCTCACGCACCCCGCATCGAAACGTTGCAGATCGACAAGTCGAAGATCCGCGACATCATCGGCACCGGCGGCAAAGTCATCCGCGAAATCGTTGCCACCACCGGCGCCAAGGTTGATATCGACGACGAAGGCCTGATCAAGATCAGCTCTTCCGACCCGGCACAGATCGAAGCAGCCCGTGCCTGGATCCGCGGCATCGTGGAAGAAGCCGAAGTCGGCAAAGTCTATGACGGCAAAGTGGTCAACATCGTTGATTTCGGCGCCTTCGTAAACTTTATGGGCGGCAAGGACGGCCTCGTCCACGTCTCCGAAATGCGCAACGAGCGCGTTGAAAAGCCAACCGACGTCGTGAAAGAAGGCCAGGCCGTGAAGGTCAAGGTCCTCGAAATCGACCCACGCGGCAAAGTCCGCCTGTCGATGCGCGTCGTCGACCAGGAAACCGGCGCCGAACTCGAAGACACCCGCCCGGCACGCGAACCCCGCGAACCCCGCGGCGATCGCCCGGACCGCGGTGGCGGCGACCGCCGCGGACCGCGCCCCGATCGCGGCGGTGACCGTGGTCCCCGTCGCGAAGGCGGCGGTGATCGCGGCCCCCGCCAGGATCGCGGCCCACGTGACGACGGCCCAGCGCCCACCCACGTACCGGCGTTCCTGAAGTCGGACGACTGATCGTCCGTTTCGGGTTGTGAAAAAGAGGGGCGGTGGCTTTGGCTACCGCCCTTTTTTTTGCGTTTAAGGGCCTCCGGCGGCCTAGGGCCATTGCCCTAGGAACCCGTTACCGTCTTGCTTGGAGCGCTGTTCAGGCCATTGCGTCCGGTCGCCCTGCGCCCGTGGTCTCCCGACGCAGCGGCGCGTTGATACGCAGCAAAGGCACCCACGAGAGAGAAGCGCCAACATACCCCAACCCTACTCCGTCATCCCGGACTTGATCCGGGATCCCACTTTTCTTTGCGGCGTCGCCTTGGGAATAACCTGGGACCAGAAAAGCAGCAGAGCCCCGTGTCAGGCAACCACCCGCAAAGGCTGAGCCAAATCCCCCGCAATCAATATCCGGTTACGCCCAGCACTCTTCGCCGCATACAACGCCTCATCCGCCGCCTTCATCGCATCGCCTTTCGACCCAAACGCCAAAGCGTCAGCAATACCGCCCGAAATCGTAATCCGCCCAAACGCCATATCGTTTGCCCGGTTCACCAGCCGTCTCGCAGCAATCTCCTCACGCGCAGTATCCAGCCGAGCCCAGGCATCGGCAAGGCTCGTGCCGCGCAGCAGGATCGCAAACTCTTCGCCCCCATGGCGGGCGACATGACATCTGGCATCGGCAATACGCCCCAGGGTGTCCGCGACATAGCGAATGACGCGATCGCCAGCAGGGTGGCCATGCGTGTCGTTGATACGCTTGAAATGATCGATATCACAGAACGCGACGCACAGCGTTTCCCCGGCCAGCCTGGCTTCGCGCAGTTCGCGGTCATACAGCGCATCGAACGCGCGGCGATTGGGCAAGCCGGTCAGGTGGTCCTGGTTGGCGAGGTAGCGGGCATCTTCGAGGCGCGACTGAAGCCGTGCGATCAGCGCTTCGCTCTCACCCATGTCGTGTTCGACCGCGCGGGTATGGTCGAGCATCTGGTGGGTAAGCGTGGTCAGGCGCGCAACGAGGTCGACGCCCGACACGTTGGCGCGCTGGAGATCGGCGACATGGCTTTCCAGCGCAGTGCTATAGGTCCCGGTGGCATCGCGCGCAGTGGCGACGGTGCGACCGAAATCCGACATGCCGTCTTCGAGTTGTTCGACAAGGCTGGCGATCGCTTCGGCGGTGGCGTCGCGCGCCTGCGCGCAATGCGCGTCTTCGAGCCAGCGCAACGTAACCGGCAGGCCCTGTCCGGCGCGCTCGAGAATTTGCTGGGCGAGGTTGGGGCTGCCGCCGGTGACGCAGTCATACGCGATCGACAGCGTGAACGGCAGGATTTCGAGATCGTGATCGATCAGGAAATCAGCGACTTGCGCCAGCAACCGGCGTTTGGCGGGCACCCAGTGTTCGCGCAGGTTCTCGTCCGGCGCGGGGGCGCGATCGTCCGGTGCGGTGTCGCCACTAGAGGGTTGCTTCAGGCGCAGCCATGCGCGCCACCCGGCATTCAGCCCGGTGTTTGAAGACACAGGCGCAGAAGTTTCGGATTTACGTGCGGGCATGCTCGCAAGAACGGCAGCATGCCCGCATTGTTCAGCCCGCAATCATGCGGATAGCCTGGTAACGATCAGCGTACGCGAGGTCCGCCAAACGGCATCGGCGGGGGAGGGCGGCGATGACCGCGCGGCAATTGCGCCTGATACGCGCGGCCGCAATGTTCGACGCAATACGGAAAGCCGGGGTTCACCTTTTCGCCGCAGAAGTGGAAATCGGGTTCGCCCGGATGCCCCATCGGCCAGCGGCAAATGCGATCGTTGAGATCGAGCAGGCTGGTTTTTTCCGAAATTTCGGCACTCGGGCGCGCGGGCACCAGACGGCGCGGCGGTGCGGGCGGGATCGGCGCCTGCTGGTCGCCGGGACCTTGGCGCAAAAACCCGCCGGGCCCGACCGAGACGATGCGCGGCTGCGGCGTGGCGGGTACGACGGGTGCGTCGGTGCCATCGGCGCTCGCGGCGACGGGCGGCGCAACGGGGGCGGCTGCGCGTGGCGGCGCTGCTGGCGCAGGGGCCGGGGCGGCGGGG
>Ga0302314_10004340_pt1 | contig 26097 bp, 16 predicted proteins | sample III_Palsa_N2_3_FD_200533 | JGI IMG/M metagenome (GOLD analysis project Ga0302314, IMG submission 200533) | Peat permafrost microbial communities from Stordalen Mire near Abisko, Sweden - III_Palsa_N2_3 | ecosystem: Environmental > Terrestrial > Soil > Palsa > Peat permafrost | place: Sweden...
TGGCGCCGGTGGCCGACCTGCTGCTGGTGTGGCAGCTGGCGGCGGAATACATCAACTACACCCAGCATGTCGGCACTTATACCGGCGACAATCTGCGCATCGTCGGTCTCTATTATATCGTCTTCATCCTGGTGGATGTGCTGGCGGCGATGGCGGGCTTCATGCTGGAGAAGGGCGAAGACTGGCGGCTTCTGTTCTGGCTGCCGCTGCAGCGTTTCGGCTATCGCCAGATCATGTATTACGTCGTGGTGCGCTCGCTGTGGACGGCGCTGCGCGGGCCCTTTGTCGGTTGGGGCAAGCTGGAGCGCCACGGCACCGTCAAGGCGCGGGCCTGACCGGAATAAGGAACGCACCGTTATCGTCGCTGTGATCGGCGCGGTAGTTCTTCTCGATGGCGCGGCGCACATCGGGGCCCAGGCCGTCCATGTCTGTCAGCTGCAAAGTGGCGAAGTGGTGACCGGCGATCATTCCGATCAGCGGCGCCGGATCGTGGGCGCCCGTCTTGATCGCCTCGCCCACATTGAAGACGTCCACGGCGGCACCCTTGCCGGCCCACAGGCACAGCGAAAGCTGATCACACAGGGCCGGACCCGGACGGCTTTGCAGAAAGGCGATGTCGTGGCGTGACTCTTGCGCGAAACCCCGGGTGAAGAAGAAATTATTGTCCTGGAAATTCGCCGCCAGGAAAACCAGCAGCGGCAAGGCGCTGGTGGCCGCAAGCCAGGGGCGGCGGCCTTCCACCGCCAGGCCCAGCCCCAGCGACAAAGCGATGCCGAGATCGAAAAAGGCATTGGCATCCACGCCGTCGCCGGCGGCAAAGAACAGGCCCAGAAGCAGGGCGAGCCCGGCATAGAGAAAACAGAACAGGCTGTGCCGGTTAGGTGTGAGCCCGGCCAGGGCGATCACAGGCAACACCCCCCACCACAGATGCGTGATCGCGGTTTCGACATTGGCCAGCGACGACAGCCGCGGCGAGGCAAGCTGCGCGATCAGGCTGGTGCCGAAGCCAAGCTGGAACAGCACAAGCCCCGACAAGCCGAAAGCCAGGCCCCAGAGCAGGAAACGGACTCCGGCAGGACGATTTTCCGAGAGCAGCCACAGGCCCGCCGCCAGCGGCAGGGCGGCAAGATTGTGCTTGATGAAAAGACTGGCCGCGAATAGGGCCGCCGCGATTGTGATGCGACCGCGCAGCAGAAGCAGCAGCGCAGCCACTTGCACGGCATGGCCCAGCAACTGCGGATCGTCCATGCCGACGTAATCGCTGGTGATCAAAAGCAGGGCGGCGAAGAACAGCGCGCCCAGGGCCATCGCGCGCGGCCGGCAATCCATAAGCCGCAACACCGCCGCGATGCCCGCAACCGTGGCCAGGAACGCGGCCAGCGCGATCCAGCGCCCGGCGATGATCGTGTCTGTGCCAAGCCGGGCGATGGTGCCGACCAGATAGAAGGACAGAGGCGGATAATTGTTGACCATCAGCGCAGAGGGCGGCGGATAAAGCCCGTGTCCGGCCATCGCCGCCAGCGCATGGGCGGCGTTCCAGCCTTCATTGGGGTCCAGCGGCACCAGCGCCGGAATGGCCAGGATATTGCGCGCCAGCAGCGCCAGGCTGACCAGCGCCAGCACCACCACAGCACCTGAGACCAAAGTGGCGGACAGGCGCGGGTTCATCGCCGGCAGGACCGGTCGGGCAGGATGTCGTAGAAAGAAAAGAATGTGCCGGCATGGCGCAGGCGGAGCATGGCGGGCACCGGCGTGCGCTTGCCATCCAGATGCACCACCACCGCGATGTCGAAGTGGCACTGGAAGTGATCCAGATAGGTCATGTCCTGGATGTTTTCATCCGCGTTCAGCTGGCCCTGCGCCAGGGATTGCAGTTCATCGACATCGGGCGGCGAACCCTGCTGGGCGGAGGCAGCCGCGTATTTCTGATAGGACGGGTTCAGCTGCACCACATGCTGGCCCTTGGTGGTAAACAGCAGCGGGGTGAAGACGCCGCGCTCGGGCACCGCGAATTCCGCCATATGCCAGTAGGGCTGGTCGGGGCGCTCGCCGATGGCATTGCCATCCAGCACCGTCAGCATGCGCGAGCCGCGCGGCACTTCCTCCAGCGCCGCCTCGAATTCGCGGAACTGCCGGTCATAGATCAGCCAGCTTTGCGTCAGGGTGACGGCGCACCAGCCGATCACCGCCAGGGCCAGCGCCACCAGGGTTGTGCGCGTGACGATTTTCATCGGCAGTTCGGTGGAGGCAAACAGCATGGCGCCGAACACCGCGGGCAGGCGCAGATGCACCGCCCAGCCGCCGAAGGCCCATTCCGGTGCGAAGATGGCGCCGACCAGAAGCAGCGCCAAGGTTCCCCACATGGCGGGATGAAGGCGGGCCTTGCGCAGATAAAGTGCGACGCCAAGGCCCGCGAACAGGGCGATGATCAGGATAGTGGCGCTGTCATCGAAGGCGTGCTGCACCAGGCTTTCGAAACGGTCCAGCATGGTATCGACCAGGTCGAAGACGACGGCCTCATCGCCTGCGTCATGCGGCTTAAGGAACAGGAAGGCGAGACCGGCGGGGACATAAAGCAGCGCGACATGCAACGCGCGCTTCACAAGCGCAGGGATATTGCGATTTTCCAGCCGGACATTCTGTGCCACCTCGAAGCCTGCCAGCATCAACAGCAGGCTGGCGGCGGCGAAGACATGACAGAAATAGAGCAGGGTGACGGCGAGCGTGAAGGCCGCAAGCCGGATCGCGCCACTCCGTTTCTCCGTTGCAATCCAGGCGGCAAAGATGGCGAAGCTCAGGCCGGCGGAAAAATAATAATTGAAGAAGCCCCAGGTGAAATTGGCATTGTAGGCAAAGAAGGAACCGAACAGGGGCGCGATGCCGGTGCGGCCGTAAAGCGCGCGATGCACCGCGCCGGGCCCCAGCACCCACAGGAAGATCGCCGTGGTCAGAAACAGCTTGGTCGCCACCACCAGCCCGGTCAGCCGCGCCAGCCAGGGCACCAGCACTTCGGATGCGAGATTGGGCACGAAATCCCAATGCAGATGATAGATGGCGTTTCCGGTGCCCCCGGCGCCGCCCTTTAAACCATCTTCGATCAGGGCGAAGCTGGCCAGATGGGCGGGATAGTCGGGCATGGCCGGCGCCCAGACACACCACAGCGGGGCAGCCAGCATCAGGGCAGCGGCGATCAGGGTGATGCCGGTCATATGGCCTTTCGGCCCTGGCGCCCAGTTGCGCTCCATTCCCGTCCCCGATTCCCCCGGGCGCGATCATAAGGGAAAGGCTTTGCTCAGGTCACGGAGGATGCGTGCGGCCTATTGCCGGAAACGGCTCAGTGAAAATCCCGGGAGGGCGGCAACACCCGCACATTGCGGGGATGCCCCTCTTTAATTTTCATGTGGTTTGGGGCCGGAAGCAGCGTTTCGTCGGCATAGAGGCGGCTGAGATCGGCGCTGCGGTCGATCAGATTCTCCACCATCAGATGCAACACCCCCTCGGGGCTTTTCTGCACCTTGCCTTCGGCCAGCAGCAGGCGTGCGCCCATCACTTCCCTGCGGAATCGGGGAAAGATGCTTTGCCACAAGACCAGGTTGGCGACGCCGGTCTCATCGCTCAGGGTGATGAAGATGGCGGTGCCTTCACCGGGGCGCTGGCGCACCAGGACCACGCCTGCCACCCGCGCGTGCGCGCCATCGGGGAGCGCGGCCAAGCCGGCGCAGGATGTGATCTGCTCGCCGTCAAACAGGGGACGCAGGAACTGGGTGGGATGGCCTTTCAGCGACAGGCGCAGGGTCTGGTAATCGGCCACCACTTCCTGGCTTTCGGCCATGCGCGGCAAGGGCGCGATGCTTTCTGCCCCCATCTCCGGCGTGGCGCGCGGCGCAAAGAGTGGCAGTGGGGAATCATCGGGCAGCCGGCGCACCGCCCACAACCCCTCGCGGCGATCCAAGCCAAAGCTGCGAAAGGCATCGGCTTCCGCCAGCGTGACAAGCGCGCGTTTGGGCAGCGCAGTGCGCCGCGCGAAGTCGGCGAAGCTGGGGTAGCCATAGCCGCGCTCCGCCATCACCATGCGTGCATGTTGTTCGGAGAAGCCGTCGATCTGGCGCAGGCCCAGCCGCAGGGCCAGGTCTGTCGGTGTGCGTTCCAAGGTTGAGTCCCAATCACTGAAGGCGGCGTCGGGCGCAAGTACCGTGACTTTGCCGTTCTCCTTCGCGCAGCGCACGATCTCGGCCGGTGCGTAAAAGCCCATGGGCTGGGAATTGAGCAGGGCCGCGGCGAAGGCGATGGGAAAACGTTTCTTGATCCAGGCCGATATGTAAACCAACAGCGCGAAACTGGCGGCATGGCTTTCGGGGAATCCGTAACTGCCGAAGCCCTCGATCTGCTTGAAACAGCTTTGCGCGAATTCGCGGTCATAGCCGCGCCCGGCCATGCCCCCGATGAACAGGTCATGATACTGATCGATGGTGCCGACATGCCGAAACGTCGCCATGGCGCGGCGCAGGCCATTGGCCTGATCGGGCGTGAATTTGGCGGCGACGATGGCGAGCTTCATCGCCTGTTCCTGGAACAGGGGAATCCCTAAGGTCTTGTCCAGCACGTCCTTGAGTTCGTCCTGTTTGTGACCGGGACCGGGCCGGGGATAGTCGAACACCTTGCCGGGATTTTCGCGCTTCTCCTTGCGCCGCTTGAGATAGGGATGAACCATGCCGCCCTGGATCGGACCGGGGCGCACGATCGCCACTTCCACCACCAGGTCGTAGAATTTTTCGGGCCTCAGCCGCGGCAGCATGTTCATCTGCGCCCGGCTTTCCACCTGGAACACGCCGATGGCGTCGGCCTTTTGCAGCATCTCGTAAACATAGGCGCGTTCTTTCGGCACCGTGGCCAAAGTGTATTTTGGCTTTTTGCCACTGGAATGGGCGTGGATCAGGTCGAAAGCCTTGCGGATACAGGTCAGCATGCCGAGCGCAAGCACATCCACTTTCATGATCCGCAAGGTATCGAGATCGTCCTTGTCCCATTCGATGAAGCTGCGTTCCTCCATCGCGGCGGGACCGATGGGCACGATGGTGTCGAGATAATCTTCCGTCAGTACAAAGCCGCCGACATGCTGTGACAGGTGGCGGGGAAAGCCGGCCAGCGCGCCCGCGAAACGAACAGCGCGCGCCACCGCCAGATTGGCGGGATCGCAATCGCCCTGGCGTATCTGATGTTCCTCCAGCCCCCCGCCATGATGGCCCCAGACCGTGTCGGCCAACCGGCCGGTGACGTCTTCGGTCAGGCCGAAGACCTTGCCCACTTCGCGGATGGCGCTGCGCGCGCGGTAACAGATCACGGTGGCGGTCAGCGCCGCGCGGCGGCGGCCATAGCGGCGATAGATGTACTGGATGACTTCCTCGCGCCGCTCATGCTCGAAATCCACGTCGATGTCGGGCGGTTCGCGGCGTTCCGCACTGAGGAAGCGCTCGAACAGCACGTCGAAGGCGTTGGGATCCACCGCGGTGACACCCAGCGCGTAGCAGACGGCGGAATTGGCGGCCGAGCCGCGCCCCTGGCAGAGGATGTCCCGGCCTTCCGCATATTTCACAATGTCATGCACAGTGAGGAAGTAATGTGCGATCTGCTGTTCGGCGATGAAGCGCAATTCCTTCACTGCCAGCCGCGCCACCTTGAAGGGCGTGGCCGATGGATAACGCCATTTCAGGCCAGCCTTGGTCAGGTCGCGCAGATGGCCGTCGGCGGTTTTGCCCGGTGGCACCGGCTCATGCGGATAATTCTGCTTCAGCATGTCCAGGGTGAAATTGATCCTGCCCGCAAAGTGCCGCGTCTCGGCGATGGCCGCAGGTGCGGCGCTGAACAGGCGGATCATCTCGCCCGGGTGTTTCAGGTGCCGTTCGGCATTGGCCTGCAGCCTTTTGCCCGCCTGCGGCAGGCTGAGATGCTCGCGGATGCAGGTGACGATGTCCTGCAATTCGCGCCGGTCCGCGTCGTGATACAGCGCGTCATTGACCGCGATCAGTGGCACGCGGGCGGCGCGCGCCACGCTTGCAAGATCGCGCAGGCGGCGGCGATCCTCGCCGGTGTAAAGCATGGAGGCTGCCAGCCATGTGTCCGGTCCCAGACGCGTCAGAATGGGCGTGATGTTTTCCAGACCGGCGGGCATGACGATCAACAGCAGGCCTTCGCGATACTGGGGCTCAACCAGGTCGGAAAGGGAAAGAAAACATTCGCCCTTGGGCGCGCGCGATTTGCCCAGGCTGAGCAGCCGGCACAACCGGCCATAGGCCGGGCGGTCCCCGGGATAGGCCAGGATGTCCGGCGTGCCATCCTGAAAGACAAGCCGGGCTCCGACCAGCAGGCGCGGACGGGCAGCGGCATCCTGCTTTTGCCATTCCTCATAGGCGCGCACCACGCCTGCCAGGCTGTTGCGATCGGCGATGCCGATGGCGGCGTAACCCAGGGCATGGGCCTGGGTCACGAATTCGCCGGGGTGGGAGGCGCCACGCAGGAAGGAATAATTCGTGGTGACGGCGAGTTCAGCATAGCTCATGCGAACAGGCCCTGCAGATACCAGCGTGGCTCAAGCTTGTCCTGCGCATAAAGGCCGTCGCGATAGATCCAGAAGCGCTGGCCGTCGCGAGTCTCCACCCGGAAATAATCGCGCGTCAGCCCGCGGTTTCGCCACCATTCCATGGCGACGCGTTCGGGGCCTTCGGCGCGCGCCACATCATGCCGGCATTGCCGCCAGCGGAAAAACCTCGGTGGACCATCCGGCGCCAAGGGAAAGCCCGCTTCGATCGGTTCCGGTTTCTCCAGCAGCCGCAAGGGGCGGCGTGGCGGATCGCCGGAGAGGCGTTTTAACGACCAATTTTGCTGATCGAAATCCTTGTCCTGTGCCGGTATCGCGACGCTTGCCGCTTCCGGAATATGGGTGTCCTGCGGCACAAAACGCTGCACGCGGGGCTCGCCAAAGCGCGCTGCCAGCCGGTCCACCAGAAAGCCGATCTGGCGGCGCCCATTCTCGTTGCTGTCGAAGCTGATGGTCACAGGGTTGGTCTCTTCCGCCAGCAGCGCTTCCAGCCGGATCAGGTCAAAGCCGAATCCGGGGTCCAGCGGGTCGGCCAATGCGTCCAGCCTCTGGCGCAACAGCCGCAGCATCACGGATGCGTCGCGCAAGGGTTCGCCGGTCCTGACAGCGATGCGCTCCACCTTGCCGTCGGTGCGGAAGAAGGCCGCTTCCAGCATGCGCGCGCCGCGGCCTTCGCGCTCCAGAATCGTGCTCAAGTGTTGCGCCAGTTGCAGCAGGGACGCGGCGATGATCTCCTCGGTGACGATGGGTTCGGCAAAGCGCTGCTCGGCCATCAGGTCGGGCAGGGCGCGGCGGGGCTGAAGCGGTTTTTCTTCTGCCCCCAGCATTACCTTCAGCCGGGTGACAAAGCCCGCGCCCAGCCGTTCCGACAATTCGCTGGAGAGCCGACTCGCCACCATGCCGATGGTCTTGAGGCCGGCATGGCGCAGGGCGCGCAACGCCTTGTCGTCACATTCCAGTGCCGTGATGGGCAGTGGCGCCACAGCCTGGGCTTCCCCGCCTGGCGGCGTGATGGTGGCGGGCGCGTAACGCGCCAGGGCGTGTGCTGCCAGCGAAGTGGTGGCGATGGCGCCCTGTACGGCAAAGCCGTGGCCGGCGATGCTTTTGGTAACGGTTGCCAGCATCGCCGCCTCGCCGCCGAACAGATGCGCCGCGCCGGTGATGTCGAGGAACAATCCGTCCGGCGCATCCAGGCTGACCAGCGGGGTGAAGCGGTCGCACCAGTCGGCGATCCCGTCCAGCAGCGCCGCATCGGCCTTTTCATCGGCCGGCACGATACAAAGCGGCTGCACCATGGCGCGGGCATTGGCCAGGGGCTGGCCCTTGTGGAGTCCCAGTGCCTGCGCCCGTGCTTCCAGCGCATAAACATAAAGCGCGTTGTTCGCCTTCTGGCTGATCACCAGTGGCGCGCGCAGATCAGACCGCGCGGCGTGCCTGCGGATAAGCCTGTCGGTCGGCAGGCGCGGCAGCCACAACGCCAATATCCGTCGTGTCGAAACAGCCATGCTCGGGGTCCCATCGCAAAAGGAAATGACCCAGCCCGCCCTGGCGATGGCGGACAAGCTGGGCGTCAAAGACCGGATTGCCCCAGTCGTCATCCGCCGGAGATGAGGGCGCGCTCGCCACCTGCCAGCGGGTCAGCGCGGCGCTGGGTTCGGGCACAGCGCCGGCGCGCAGCATCACCGCCGTGACACCGCTTTCTTCCGCCGCCAGTACCAGCCGGCGGCTGGCCACTAGGTCCAGGCATTTGGGCTGGCCCTCCATTTCCAGAAGCAGCGCGCCCACATGCGGACAAGCCAGGATGTCGCTTGCCGCCGAAAGGGCATCGGCGGACCCGCGGACCTTCACCATCGCCAGCCGGCGTGGATCGCCGCCCAGCTCCAGAAGGCCCTGGGGCGACAGGGCGCCATATTCCATCGCCTCATAATCCGGCCTGACCCAGAACAGCGGTTTTGTTCCCGCCGCCAGCATCGCCAGCAGCACGGCAAAGCCGCCCGCATTCCAGCCGCGCACGAAGACTTCGTGCAGCGCGCCGGGCCGCAGTCCGCCGCCCAGCACCGTATCCACAGCCGCTGGTCCGAGAGGAACCGCGGGCCGGTCGTTGGGCAGGCCGTAGCGCGCCAGGGAATGGCGCAATTCCGCCAGCTTTGCGCTTTTGTTCATGGTATGTTCTATAATGGCCGCAAGCCTGAAAGAGTCAATCCCGCGCGTCCCGCATGCGCACTCATTTACTAGGTGCGTATCTGGCATGTTGCGCCGCAACTGGTGACGTGATCACATGACGGGTAATTCTAAGAAACAGGCGTTTCCTTCGGCTTTCCATGAGAGGGCGGGGCAACTGCGCCTGAATGTGCCGTTGGGGTAGAAATGGACTTGCCGCCGAAACAGGGTCTTTACGACCCCGCGAATGAGCATGACGCCTGTGGCGTCGGCTTTGTCGCCAACATCAAGGGCGCCAAGTCCCATGAGATCATTGGGCTTGGGCTTCAGCTTCTGATCAATCTCGACCATCGCGGCGCGGTGGGTGCGGATCCGCTGGTAGGCGACGGCGCCGGCATTCTGATCCAGATTCCCGATCCTCTGTTCCGCGACTGGGCCAAGGAAACCGGCGTCACCCTGCCGCCGCCCGGTCAGTATGCCGTGGCCATGTGCTTTTTGCCGCGCGAAGCCAAGGCGCGCGAGATCGTCGTCAAGCAGTTCGAGCATTTCATCAAGGTGGAAAACCAGAAGCTGTTGGGCTGGCGCGATGTGCCGACCGATCCGGCCGGCCTGGGCAAGACCGTGCTCGACGGCATGCCGCTGATCCGCCAGGCGATCATCGCTGCAGGGCCACATACCAAGAGCCAGGACCAGTTCGAGCGCAAACTGCTGACCATCAGGAAGCAGGCGCAGAACCCCCTGGCGGATCTGGCCAAGAAGCACAAGCTGCCGGCGATCCAGCAGCTCTACATCCCCAGCCTTTCCACCCGCACGGTGGTCTACAAGGGCCTGTTGCTCGCCCATGACGTGGGCCGCTTCTACCGCGACCTGCAGAACCCGCTGACCGTCTCGGCGGTGGCGCTGGTGCATCAGCGTTTCTCCACCAACACCTTCCCGTCCTGGAAGCTGGCGCACCCCTATCGCTTCATCGCCCACAATGGCGAGATCAACACCGTACGCGGCAACGTCAACTGGATGAATGCGCGCCGCCGCGGCATGGAATCGGAACTTCTGGGTCCCGACCTCGACAAGATGTGGCCGCTGATCCCGCACGGCCAGTCCGACACCGCCTGCCTGGACAATGCGCTGGAACTGCTGGTCGCCGGCGGTTATCCGCTGGCCCATGCCGTGATGATGCTGATCCCGGAAGCCTGGGCTGGCAACAAGAGCATGGATACCAAGCGCAAGGCTTTCTACGAATATCATGCCGCGCTGATGGAGCCGTGGGACGGCCCCGCCGCTATCGCCTTCACCGATGGCCGCCAGATCGGCGCCACCCTGGACCGCAACGGTTTGCGCCCGGCGCGCTATATCGAGACTGCGGACGATCTCGTGATCCTGGCCTCGGAATCGGGCGTGATTCCGGTGCCGGAGGAGAAAATCAAGCGCAAGTGGCGGCTGCAGCCCGGCAAGATGCTGCTGATCGATTTCGAGGAAGGCCGCATCGTCGAGGACGAGGAGATCAAGAAAAAGTTCTCCGCTGCCGAACCTTATGAAGACTGGCTGAAGTCTGCCCAGTTCAAGCTGGAAGACCTGCCCGACCTGCCGGAAGACCTGCGGCCGGCGGCCAACGATCCTTCGCTGTTGCTCGATTCCCAGCAGGCCTTTGGCTACACCCAGGAAGACATCCAGTTCTTCCTGGAGCCGATGGCGCTCGCCGGCGACGATCCCATCGGCTCGATGGGCGCGGACACGCCGATTGCGGTTCTGTCGAACAAGCCCAAGCTGCTCTACAATTATTTCAAGCAGAACTTCGCCCAGGTCACCAATCCGCCGATCGATCCGATCCGCGAAGAGCTGGTGATGAGCCTGGTCTCGATGATCGGGCCGCGCCCCAATCTTCTGGGCCGCGATGCGGGCGCGCACAAGCGGCTGGAAGTCGCCCAGCCGGTGCTCACCAATGCCGATGTGGAGAAGATCCGCTCGATCTCCGAACTGGTGGACGGCGCTTTCCGCACCGCCACGATCGACTGTACCTGGCCGGCGTCGGAAGGTGCGGAAGGCCTGTCCAACGCCGTACAGCGCATCTGCCTCAACGCCACCGACGCGGTGCTGGCCGACAACAACATCCTGATCCTGTCGGACCGCGCCGTCAGCGCCGGCCGCGTTCCGGTGCCGGCACTGCTGGCCATCGCGGCGGTGCATCATCATCTGGTGCGCCAGGGCCTGCGCATGCAGACCGGACTTGTTGTGGAAACGGGTGAAGCACGGGAAGTGCATCACTTCTGCGTGCTGGCCGGCTATGGCGCGGAAGCGATCAATCCCTATCTGGCGTTTGAAACCCTGGAACAGATCCGGGTGCGCTCGGGGCTTTCGCTCAAGCCTTACGAAGTGCAGAAGAACTACATCAAGGCGGTGGGCAAGGGCATTCTGAAGGTGATGTCCAAGATGGGCATTTCCACCTACCAGTCCTATTGCGGCGCGCAGATTTTCGATGCGGTGGGCCTGTCCAGCGAATTCATCGCCAAATATTTCACCGGCACGGCCACCACCATCGAAGGCGTGGGCCTGAAGCAGATCGCCGAGGAATGTGTGCGCCGTCACAAGGACGCGTTCGGCGACAATCCCATCTATCGCAACATGCTGGATGTGGGCGGCGACTATGCCTTCCGCCTGCGCGGCGAAGACCATGCCTGGACACCGGACTCGGTGTCGCGGCTGCAGCATGCGGTGCGCGGCAACAATCCGGCCGAATATCAGCTCTTCGCCCAGCAGATCAACGAGCAGGGCGAGCGGCTGCTTACCCTGCGTGGGCTGATGGAGTTCAAGACCGGCGGCGGTATTCCACTGGACGAAGTCGAACCGGCATCGGAGATCGTCAAGCGCTTCTCCACCGGGGCGATGAGCTTTGGCTCGATCTCCAGAGAGGCCCACACCAATCTCGCCATCGCCATGAACCGCATCGGCGGCCGCTCCAACACGGGCGAGGGCGGCGAGGAATCCGACCGTTTCAAGCCGCTGCCCAACGGCGATTCCATGCGCTCGGCGATCAAGCAGGTGGCCTCGGGCCGTTTCGGCGTCACCGCCGAATATCTGGTCAATGCCGACGACATCCAGATCAAGATGGCGCAAGGGGCCAAGCCCGGCGAAGGCGGCCAGCTGCCCGGCCACAAGGTGGACGCCAATATCGCCAAGGTGCGTCATTCCACCCCCGGCGTCGGCCTGATCTCGCCGCCGCCGCATCACGACATCTATTCCATCGAAGACCTGGCACAGTTGATCCGCGATCTGAAAAGCGTGAATCAAAAGGCGCGCATCTCGGTCAAGCTGGTGTCGGAAGTGGGCGTGGGCACCGTCGCCGCCGGCGTCGCCAAATGCCGCGCCGATCATGTCACCATCTCCGGTTTCGAAGGCGGCACCGGCGCCTCGCCGCTGACCTCGCTCACCCATGCCGGCAGCCCCTGGGAAATCGGCCTGGCCGAAACCCAGCAGACCCTGGTGCTGAACGGGTTGCGCAGCCGCATCGCGGTGCAGGTGGACGGCGGGCTCAGGACCGGGCGCGACGTCGCCATCGGTGCGCTGCTGGGCGCCGACGAGTTCGGCTTCGCCACCGCGCCCCTGATCGCCTCGGGCTGCATCATGATGCGCAAGTGCCATCTCAACACCTGTCCGGTGGGCGTGGCGACGCAAGACCCGGTGCTGCGCAAGCGCTTCACTGGCCAGCCCGAGCATGTGATCAACTATTTCTTCTTCGTGGCCGAAGAGCTGCGCGAGATCATGGCGAACCTCGGCTTCAAGACCGTCAATGAGATGATCGGGCGGGTGGACAAGCTCAACATGTCCAAGGCAGTGTCGCACTGGAAGGCCAAGGGCGTGGACCTGTCACGTATCCTCTACAGCGTGGCGCCCAAGGCCGGCGTCGCCATTCATCACACCGAAAAGCAGAACCACGGCCTAGAGTCGGCGCTGGATCACGACCTGATCGCCGCCGCGGCGCCCTCGATCGAGAACGGCCAGCCGGTCCGGCTGGAGCGCAGCGTGCGCAACGTGGACCGCACCATTGGCGCCATGCTGTCGGGCGAAGTGGCGCGACGTCATGGCCATGCCGGCCTGCCGGAAGACACGATCAGCGTAAAGTTCACCGGCACCGCCGGCCAGTCTTTCGGCGCCTTCCTGGCGCGCGGCGTCTCGCTGGAGCTGGTGGGCGACGGCAACGACTATGTCGGCAAGGGCCTGTCGGGCGGACGCATCGTGGTCAAGCCGCCGGCCGGCCTTTCCCGCGAACCCAGCGAAAACATCATCGTTGGCAACACCGTGCTTTACGGCGCCATCGCCGGCGAAGCCTATTTCCTGGGCGTGGCAGGCGAGCGTTTCGCCGTGCGCAACTCCGGCGCGGTCTGCGTGGTGGAAGGCACCGGCGACCATGGCTGCGAATATATGACCGGCGGCGTGGTGGTGGTGCTGGGCAAGACGGGGCGCAATTTTGCCGCCGGCATGTCGGGCGGCGTGGCCTATGTCTTCGACGAGGATGAAAGCTTCTCCCATCGTCTGAACCACGCCATGGTCAAGCTGGAAAAGATCGGCCTCTCCGACGGCACCGACCACAGCGATCTGCCCAAACAGCGTTCGGTCAGCGTCTCCGATGCGGGCATGGGCGATCTGTTGCGCTTTGACGCCGAACGGCTGCGCATCCTGATCGAGCGGCATCTGCTGCACACCGGCAGCGCGCGCGCCAAGATGCTGCTCGACAATTGGGATGCGTCGCTGACGAAGTTCGTCAAGGTGATGCCGACCGACTATGCCAAGGCGCTGGCCGACCTCAAGGCGCGCGCCGCCATAGCCGCAGAGTAAGAGACATGGGAAAGATTACAGGCTTTCTGGAAATCGAACGCCAGGACCGTCCCTCCGAAAAGCCGGAGGCGCGGGTTCACAACTATCACGAGTTCGTGCGTCCGCTGCCGCCGGCCCAGGTTGGCCAGCAGGCGGCGCGTTGCATGGATTGCGGCATTCCCTTTTGCCACCAGGGTTGCCCGGTCAACAATCTGATCCCCGACTGGAACAATCTGGTCTATCGCGACCAGTGGCGCACAGCGTCAGAGGCGCTGCACTCGACCAACAATTTTCCGGAATTCACCGGCCGCATCTGCCCGGCGCCGTGCGAGGCGTCCTGCACTCTCAACATCATCGACAATCCGGTCACCATCAAGACCATCGAATGCCAGATCGTGGACCGCGCCTGGGAAGAAGGCTGGGTCCAGCCGGTGATGGCGCCCAAGAAGACCGGCAAGACGGTGGCGGTAGTGGGCTCGGGTCCGGCCGGCATGGCGGCCGCCCAGCAGCTGGCGCGCGCCGGCCACAGCGTCACTTTGTTTGAAAAGTCCGACCGCATCGGCGGGCTGCTGCGTTACGGCATCCCCGACTTCAAGATGGAAAAGCATCTGATCGACCGCCGCATGCGCCAGATGGAAGCCGAGGGCGTGGCGTTCCGCGCCAATGTCGAGGTCGGCGTCACCGTCTCGATGGACATGCTTCTGGCCGATTATGACGCGGTGGTGCTGTCGGGCGGCGCGGAACAGCCGCGCGATCTGCCGGTGGCCGGCCGCGAGATGGACGGAATCCACTTCGCCATGGATTTCCTCACCCAGCAGAACAAGCGGGTGGCGGGCGATCCCGAAGCCAAAGCTGCGCCCAGCGGCACGATCAACGCCAAGGGCAAGCATGTGGTGGTGATCGGCGGCGGCGACACAGGCTCGGACTGTATCGGCACCTCCAACCGCCATGGCGCGGCCTCGGTCACCCAGTTCGAGATCATGCCCCAGCCGCCGGCGAAGGAAAACAAGATGCTGGTGTGGCCGGATTGGCCGATCAAGCTGCGCACCTCGTCTTCGCAGCAGGAAGGCTGCGATCGTGACTGGTCCGTGCAGACCAAGCGCGCCATCGGCGAGAACGGAAAGATCACGGCGCTGGAATGCGTGCGGGTGGATTGGCAGCTGGGCGACGGCGGCCAGATGAAGCTGGTCGAAATGCCGGGCAGCGAATTCACCTTGAAGGCCGATCTGGTGCTGCTGGCGATGGGGTTCACCGGCCCGGTCAAGCAGGGGCTGGTGGAGCAGGCGGGCGTGGAGCTTGACGCCCGCGGCAACGTCAAGGCGCCGCTGACCGACTATAAAACCAGCAAGGCCAAGATCTTTGCCTGCGGCGACATGCGCCGCGGCCAGTCGCTGGTGGTGTGGGCGATCCGGGAAGGCCGCCAGTGCGCCCGTGGAGTCGACGAATTCCTGATGGGAAGTTCTGAGTTGCCGCGCTAAGCGCGGCGGGGCGGAACTGCCGCGCTGTCTACTTGGTAATTACAATCCCGATGGGCGCCGCCTTGGCGCTTTTAAGGCTGCGCGCGGCATTGGCCACCAGCGGGCTGTGCAGGGCCTGACGCTTGGACACCAGCACGGTGGCGTCGGCCAGATGGGCGATGATGCCCGCCTCCGGGCCCGCACCAGCCGGGCCGCAATCGATCACGACAAAATCCGCGCCTTCGCGCAACACCGAAACCAGCCGCTGCATCGGGCGCGAGGCGAACATGGTGACGCTGTTGGCGGGCCTTTTGGGCGTGGACAGCACATAGGTCTCGCCGCGCGGGTCCTTGGCCAGGGCCTGGTTCAGGGTGACGCTGCCGGTCAGCACGTCATAAAGACCCGTCTTCACCGGCGCCTTGATGGCGCGAGACGCCAAACGCGCGGGCGAACAGTCCACCAGTATGGCCTTCTTGCCCATTCTGGATGCCGCGCGCGCCAGGCTAACGGCTATGGCACTGCGGCTTTCGCCATTGTCGGCTGAGGTTATGGCCACGATCGCCGCGCCCGAATCCGGCTGGGCTTCGAGCTGGCGCACCAGGTTGGCCATGGCGTGGGAATATTTGCTGGCCGGATAATCCAGCACAAAATCGGCGGCGCGCATCTGCGCCGCATCGTTGATCTCGCCCAGGATCGGCGGCCCGTTCCACACCGCGACAGGCGCAGGCTGAGGTTGAGACCGCGGCCTGGGCGCAGCAGCCGGGCGGGGCGGCGCGCGCACGATCGGCGGCACGATTGTCGCGCGGGGCGCACCGTTTACCCGCACCGGCATCATGGGACCGAGCTTTTCGGCAATCAGCGCCGCCAGTACGCCCAGCAGCAGGCCCAGGGGAAACGAGGCAATGAAGATCAACCCGCGTTTGGGGCCGGCCGGATGCAGCGGCACCGAAGCGCCGCTGATGATGCGGCTTTCCGGGGTCTGAATATCGTCCTGGCCTTGGCTCTGGCGCAGGCGCTGGACGAAAGCCTCATACATGGTGCGGGTGGAGGCGGCGTTGGATTCCAACGCCTGCAATTGCACGCGCGCCATGTTCTGGGTCCGCGCCGTGCCTTCGGTGCCGCCCAGGCTGGACTGAAGGGAATTCAGATGCGCCTTGGCGGTCATCACATCATTGGCGGCGCTGGCGGCCAGGCGGTTCACTTCCTGTGTGATCTTGAAATCCAGGTCGCGCTTCTGTTCCAGGATCGCCTGCATCTTGGGATGCAGCGGGCCATAGCGGCTGGTCAGGTCGCCCTCCTGCGATACCAGCGCGGCCTGCTGGGTGCGCAGCTGCACGATCAGGGGCGAGGAGACGATCTGGGCGACATCGGCGGGATTGCCGGAGGCGACCAGCTGGCCGATGCGGTCGTTGATCGCCTGCTTCTCGGCCAGATCGGAACGGGCCTGCACCACTTGCGCGCTGATGCCCACCATCTGCTGGTCCACGATGGAATTGCCGGGTGCTGCGTCATTGAGATTGTGTTCGGCCTTGTAGCGCTGGATCGCTTCCTGCTGCACTTCCAGCTGCTGCGCCAGGTCCTGCAGCCGGGTGTTGAGCCAGTCGGTGGTGGCGTTGGTGGCGCCGACCTTGGTAGCGATCTCGGATTTCACATAGGCGTCGGCCAAAGTGTTGGCGATCAGCGCGGCCTTGGAGGCGTCATGCGAGGTGGCGCTGACGGTGATGGCGGTGGAAAGGCCGGCTGCGTCGGCTGAGACGTGGGTCTGGAAATTCTCGATCACCCGGTCGCGTTCCAGCCCGCTGGCGGCGGGCATGTCGCCTTCCATCCAGTCCTTGGGATTGAACAGCGACAGCATCTCGCCCGCCAGCTGGAGCATGCTGGGGCGGGCCAGCGCGGGATTGAATTCCGGGTCATCGGTCAGCTTCAGCCGGTCCACCACGGTGCCGGCCAGGTCGCGCGAGGTGATGATCTGGATCTGGTTCTGCACAGAGGCGGGGTCGTTGCCCAAGGGCGACAGCACGGCCGACAGGTCGGTGATGTTGTTCTTGCGCGGGTCCAGCATCACCACGGCGGAGCTGGCATAGATGGTGGGCAGGACCAGCGCCGCCGCCAGCCCGCAGAGGATGGTGGCCAGCATCACGCGGAAGATCAGGACCCGGCGCGCGTCGAGCAGGCGGATGAAATCGGCGAACTGGAAAGGCGGCGGCGCATAGGGCGGCGGCGACACGTAACTGCCTGGCACATACTGCGCCGGCAGATACTCATTGGGTGGCCGATAGGGAGACATAACGCGCGAGCAGCCTTCCGCCGGGGTCACTGTCCCCCAAGTCTTTAACCTTTACCCTTGCTGTGCCTGACGAATGGTTAACGGAACCGGGCCCGACGCGGCGTCTGAAGCCCTCAAACAAGGCCCGGGCGTCGTTAAAACGGTTCGCACGTGCGCCCGGCGCAGGAGGTTAATAAATCCTTCGCGCCGCAAAGGCCTGGGCGATGGCGCCCCACAGCAGCTTGGGGTGGAAGGCCGCATCATAGGGCGTCTTGCGCAGGCGCCAGCCCATCAATTTCAACTTCCAGTCGTCGGGTGGATCGACATAGCGGTCCGACAGGCTCCAGGTCAGCACCGCACGGGTGGCGGGGCAGTCCAGCACCACATCCAGGAAGCGGCGGGCTTCGTCGGCCACGCCCCGGTCGCGGGCGGCGATGTCCGTGGGACCGCCGGTGTCGTCCACATCCAGCTCGGTGATCAGTATGGCCAGGCCGCGGGCGCGGACCTCGTCCAGAAAGTGAGCCAGCTTGTGCTGGTCCACCCGGTTGCCGAAGGCCGAGAGATGCCCCTGCATGCCCAGTGCATCGATGGGGGTGCCGCGTTTCAACAGCCCATCCAGGAAGCGCAAGGTGGTAGCCCGGAAGCGGTCATTCTCGGCGCCGCCCGGCTCGAAGCCCCATTCGTTATAGACCAGCATGGTGCCGGGAGCGGCGGCGCGGGCAGCATGGAAGGCCAGATCGATATAGCCAGGCCCGAAAGCGTCGAGCCACAGCGAGGGCCGCAATCCATCGGAGCGCGCCTGGGCTTCGAAAGGCGGCTGAAGCGCCTCATTGACCACATCCACCGACGCCATGGGATAGCGCTTCATCACGGTCTGGATGTGATCGGTCATCAGCCTTTCATCGCGCCGCGCTTCCAGCGCTGGCTTCAGCCAGGACGGGTTGGCGTAATACCAGACCAGGGTATGGCCGCGCATGGTCAGGCGATTGCGGGCGGCAAAGGCGAAAAGCGAATCCAGGGCGGAGAAATCATAGCGCCCAGGCCCCGGCTCCAGCACATCGCGCTTCATTTCATATTCGGGCACCAGTTGGGCCGCCTGCGACACCAACAGCGGCGCGAAGCCGGCATCCTGCAGTTCGTAGGTGGCCGCCGCACTGCCAAAAGTGACGCCGCGCGCCTGTGCGAGCGCCTTCAGCGAGCGCATGTCCTGGGCTGCGGCGGGAAAGGCGAGCGCGCTTGTGCCGGCGGCCATAAAAGCCCGGCGGTGCAGGGGTGAATTCACGCGCGTTCCAGCCGAGCGGCTAGCGCCTTTTCCTTGCGCTCGCGCAAGCCCAGCCGCAGCCAGGCAATGCCCAGATCCGCCAGTCTGCGATAGGTGGCGGGACCCAGGAAAATCTGCAGGAAAATGGTGACGGCGAGCTTGGCCCGGTAACAGCCCCGGACTAGGGCATTGAGATAAAGGCCGAGTGCGGCAAGCGGGCGTTGGCGCACGATCAGCTTGGCATAGGCCCAGCCGCGCGCTCCATGCCAGGCGCGCGCCGGAATATGGGGTTTGAGGCGGTCAAGCCAGGCCCCCAACTCTCCACTGCCCTTGCTGGCGGAAAGCCGGCCCGGGTCAAACATGTCGGTCCACACCGCGCCAGGCGCGTCCAGCATCTGAAAGCGGCAGCCGGCCAGACATAGGCGGATGGCGAAATCGGTGTCTTCGGCCACACGCAGATGTTCGTCGAAGCGGACTTGGCCCGCGATCTCGCGCGGCGCCACGATGGTGCTGGTGGGCGTGAAGCCGCGGTCGCACAAAAGATATTCCGCCATGCTCTCGCCTGCGCCCAGCGCGCGCGGCGGCTTGAGGAAGACGCGGCCGTCGCCCCGATCCACCCGCACCCGGGCATAGCCCGCCAGGCCAACCGTGCCGTTCAACAGCCCGTGCATGGCTTCGAGATGCTGCGGCAGGAAGGCATCGTCGGAATCCAGGAAGGCGACAAAGGCGCCTTGTGCGTGATCGATGCCCGTGTTGCGGGCGGCGCCGCCGCCGGCATTGTCCTGTCGAATGAAGCGGATGCGGGGATCGTTGAGGGCTTCGACAACGGCGCGGGGATCGTCTTTCGATCCGTCATCCACCACCACGATCTCGAAATCCGTAAAGCTCTGGGCGCGCACCGATGCGATCGCCCGGGCCAAAGCGGCCGCGCGGTTGTAGACCGGGATCACGACACTGAAAAACGGGGCGGCCATGGCCCAAGTTTACGGCGCTCCGCGTTAGCGGCTCGTTAACGAATGGGCTTTGGCGTTGCTGTTCAGCGCCGCGATGGTCAACAACAGTGCTGCCCAGGTCGGGGCATCGCCCTCCAGGAAATCCGATTCCATGAAATTGTGCAGGATGGCGAAGACGAACAAGGCCAGCAGCATGGGCCTGAACGCATCTTCTTCCTGACGGTCCAGGGTCCAGAAGCGGGCCAGCGGCGCCACCATCGCCGCCACCAGGGTCAGCACAAAGCCGATGCCGCCGATGGTGACGAGCACCTGCAGATAGCCGTTATGGCCGTGGCTCACCGCGTCTACCCAGCTGCCGCTGACATAATTGTGCAAAGGCGACTGGCCGCCGGAATTGGTGAAGGTGCCAAAGCCTGCGCCCAAGAGCGGGTGATCGGCGATATAGCGCAACTCCGCCGCCCAGATTTCGGCGCGGCCGGTGAACTCGTCCGGGTCCTCCAGCAGTTTGGCGATGGCGTCGGCGTCAATCAGGGCAAAGGCCAACCCTGCGCAGGCGATGACCGCGATGATCGCCGCCAGTACGGCGCGCGACAGCCCGTCGCGCCAGCCGAAGCGGTAAAGGGCGCCGGCGGCCAGGGCGACGAGCAGAAAGCCCTCCGACGATTTGGAATGGCTCATGACCAGAAAGACGCAAGCCGCCAGCGCGATGACGATGCCGATCCAGTTCTTGCTGCCGGTTCGGGTGAACAGGAACAGGATGGCCGTGATGGCGGAAACCGCGCCGGCGATATTCTTGTGGCCGTAAAGGCCGCGCCAGTTGCCGACCAGGGCCGGATCGATCTCGCCTGCGCCGTGGCGGGCGCTCGCCACCAGGGGAATGGAAAGGAAATTCACCAGCAGCACCGCCGCCAGCAGCCAGCGCCACAGGACGAAGGCGCGTGCCGGGCCCAGCGTCTCCACGCTCAGCATCAGCGAGACCACGATGATCACTTCCAGACCGGCGCGGCGCAGCACCACGCCGGCTTGCGGTGCCCACAAGGCGCTTGCCACGCACCAGACAAGGAGCAAGCCCATGCTGAGCGGCAGCGCGCGTATCGCGGAAAGGCCGTAGCGCTGCAGGGCGGCGAAGCCGATCAGCGCGGCCGTGCCCAGATACAGAATCTGGCGGACGGCATCGCCGCGCGAGGCTTCCTCGACGCCGCCGAACTGGGCCACCAGCGGCGGCGGCGAAAAGGCATCCAGCCCGACGAAGATCAGAAGCAGCAGCGCGACAAAGGCAAGCTGAGGCAGCCAGCTGCGCGGGGCGGCGTAAGGCGGATAGTAAGCTAGTGTGTGATCACTCGCCATGGATCACGGCATACTCGTTGTAGCGCGTGCCCGCCATCGCGCTGAGCTTTCCCGCCGCGCGGAACAGCTTCTGCAACGGGAGGGCCCTGCGATTCGGGCTTGCCGCGAGGATGACCGCGGCCAGCGGCGACAACAAGAGCGATGCCATGATTTTCAGGAGTTCGACGATCAGGCGGAACGGGCCTGGCCGGTGTTTCAACAGAACCAGCATGTCGGAATTGCCCACCGAATAGGCCCGGCGTAGCAGCCAGCCCAGGTTGGCGCGGGTTTCGGGCACATCGCCATGGGCGCGGGCCTCGTCAGACCAGGCGAAGCGTTTGCCGGCGCGTTCCAGACGCACAAAGAAATCCCGGTCCTCGCCGCCCGACAAGGCGAATTCAGGATCGAACCAGGGTGCCTGTATCTCTTCCAGCACGGCGCGGCGGATCAGGATATTGCCCGCCCCTTGCAGCATGGCGATCGGGCCTGTGGGACGACGGATGTCGCCATGGCCATCGGCTGCTTGGCCGTAACCAAACAGGATGGAACCTTGCAGCACATCGGCCTTGGTGGCGCGGGCGGTAAGCAGGAACTGGTCGATCCAGTCGTCTTGCGGCCATTCGTCATCGTCAATCATCGCAATGAACTGGGCGTCGCTTTTCAGGGCCTGTTCGATCAGGATATTGCGCACCTGCGCGATGCCGCGTTTCTCCGCGATCACCGCGGTCAGCGGCCAGGGATAATCGGTCAGCGACCGGCACAGGTCCAAGCCCGCATGGCTTTCGGCGTCATTGTCGGCCACCAGCACGGATATCGCGGCATGGGTTTTCAGCGCGGCGATGGCGTCCAGCAGGCGCTTCAGCATCCTGGGGCGCTTGAAAGTCGGAATGCAGATGACGACGCGGTCAGCCATGGGCCCGCTTCCAGTCGTGCGTCATCTGATGCACCCGAAACAGGATCACCAACTCGCCCAGCAGGATGCCGCCCAGGGATGCGATCGGGCCCAAAGTCAGAAGCAGCGCCAGGGTCGCGACGACGGATAGCGCGCCGGACATGGTGCCGATGCCCGCCAGTTCCTTGAACTGTCCGGCCGCCTGCAACAGCACCGCCAGCGGCGTGCGCCAGGCGCGGATCGCCATGACCAGCGACGACAGCAGCGCCACCGAGATCACATCGTTCAGGGCATAGCCTTTTTTCAGGATCAGAAGCGGGAAGAAGGCCAGCAGCCCGGCGCAGATCAGCACATTGATCAGCCAGATGGCGACAAGGCCCCAGGTGAAATGGCGTTGGACGCGCGTCAGCCCCGCCATGTCGTTCGCGGCGATGGCGCGCGACATGGCAGGCCGTTCCAGGTCGGGCAAGGCCGACTGCATCAGCGAGGCAGGCCGCATCAACAGCATGCCCAGCGCCAGCAGTGCGAAGGAGCTGGCGCCCGAAATGAAGGTCACCAGATAGGCATGGGCATTGACGGTAACCTCCGTCAGCGCCACGCCCAGCAAGGACCAGCGGGAGAGATCGCGGAAGATCGGCCAGTAGCGGCGTGGATCGCCGGCCATGGCCGTGAACTGGGTGCGGAAGAAGCCCAGTCCGAACGGCAGAAGGGCCGCCAGCGCCGCCAGCAGCAGCATCTCGCTGCCATGGCTGAAGCTCACCTGATGGGTCAGCGCCATGACGGCAAGGCCGCCGACCAGAAGAAGACTATAGGAGAGGTCGGATTGGATCGCCGCCGCCATCCGGCCATCAACAAAGGCCAGGCAGCGCGCGAACCAGCGAAAAGTGAAGACGCCGGCAAACAGCGCCAACAGGCCCGCGTCCCTGAGCGAAGCGCCGCTGAACAGAAGGGCGGCAAACAGCGTGGCGGCAAAGAGGATGCAGACCAGCCAGTTCATCTGGAAGCATACGGGGCGCGTATCGCCGGCGCCGGTGACGATGTGACGGGTCAGCGGCACGGTGATCAACGACGCGTTCAGGCTCATGCCGAATGACACCACCACCATGACAAAAGAGAACAGGCCGAACTCGCGCGTCGGCAGGCTGCGCAGGAAAATCAGCGAGGCCAGGAAATGCGCGCCCGATACCGCGACGGGTCCGGCGGCGGAGGCGCCATAGCGCAGGGCGGTGCCCACCAGCCCGCCGGGTATGCGCCATCGCCAGGACCGGCCTTGCGCAATGTCCAGGATGGTCATGGACGGGAGTCCTGTTCAGCCTGCGGAAACGGAACTTGTGCGCGTCAAAAGTAAAAAAATCGCAAGCGGATTGGTCACGGCATAGCGCCAGAACAGCCTTTTGGGCTCCCGGGCCAGGCGGAAAAGCCATTCCAGGCCAGCGGCCTGCATCCAGCGCGGGGCACGGTCATAGGCCCCGGCGACAAAATTGTAGCAGCCGCCGCAGGTCACCAGCCAACCGGCGCTGAGCCGGGTCTTGTTGCGGACGGCGAATTCATATTCCAGCGGCACCGACAGGCCCACCCAGATCACATCGGGCAGGGTGAGGTTGATCCCGTCGCAGAGTTCTTCTTCCTCGTCGCGGCTGAAATAGCCGTGGCGGCGGCCCACGATCTGAAGCCCGGGATAGGTTTCCGCCAGGATGCGCGCGGCCTCGGCATTGGCCTCCTCGGTCGCGCCCAGAAGGAAGAAGCGCAGGCCGTGCTGGGCCGCGATCTTGGCGGCATCATGGATGAAATCGGTGGTGGCGCTGCGCTCGGGGATCGGCGTCCTGGTCATGCGCGAGGCGAACACCGCGGCCTGGCCGTCGGCATGGATGATGTCGGCCTGCTCGAAGGTGAAACGGAAGGCTTCGTCGCGGGCCGCAAGCGCGATGGCGTGGCCGTTGGAGGCGAAGACCAGCTTGGGATGGCGGTCGGGCGTGGCCCGCGCATCCAGGCAATCCTGCAGCATCATGCGCGCCAGTCCGTCGCGCGACAGGCAGGCGGTGGCAAGTCCACCCACCGTGACTTCGTTATAGGAATCATTGGCGGCTTCCAGCGCGTTGGGCGCGCAAGCCTCGTAATGCGCAGGAAGGGAGAGGGCCGCGCGGGTCACAGCGCGTTCCTGCTGAAAAGAACCTCCAAAGGGGTGCGGACCAGAATCTTCAGGTCCAGCGCCAGGCTGGCATGGGCGACATACCAGGCGTCGAGATCCACGCGCCGCTGCATGACGTCGAGGGTGGGTGTGGCGCCGCGTGCGCCGTTCACCTGGGCCCAGCCGGTGATGCCCGGCTTGACCTCCTGGCGGAGAGCGTAGTTGGAGATCGCGGCGCCATAATAATCGTCATGGGCCAGCGCATGGGGGCGGGGGCCGACCAGCGACATGTCGCCGGCGATGACGTTGAAGAGTTGCGGCAGTTCGTCGAGCGAGAGCTTGCGGATGACGCGGCCGACGCGAGTGACGCGGACGTCGCCGGCGGTGGCCTGCGTCACATCGGCGCCATCCTCCATCACATGCATGGAGCGGAATTTGAAAATGCCGAAGGTCTGGCCGTTCAGGCCGGTGCGGCGCTGGCAGAACAGGACCGGGCCGCGGGAATCGATGGCGATCGCCAAAGTCAGCAGCGCCAGCAGGGGCGCGAGCAGCACGACCAGAAGGCTCGCCACCGCGAGGTCCAGCACGCGCTTGGCGTCAACAGCCTCGGGCGCATCGGGGATGGCCAGGCCAAAGCCGTCCAGGGCGGGGAAAACCGCCTTCATCATGGCCTGGGATGTGTCTTGGATACTCAACTGCTGGCCTCCGTGAGGGGGCCGATGCAGGAGCCGGGCCAGCAAAAGAGCGGAGTTTTTGCCCGATTTGGCACGCAAATGGGCAGGCGAACCGCGGCCGGACACTTAAGGCCGGCCGATCGGGCTCGGGCCGGTCCCATTTTGGGCTGATGGGACAGAATTCAGGCAACAGTCGGGCCAGCCGGGCCTGCGACCTTACCGAAAAATAACTTTCAGATCAGTGGCTTACGGGAAAATGTGCCGTAAGATGGCAGCTCCCGGCGCCAAGAGCACATAGGCCCAGATCACGGCGGAAGCGGCATTGGCAATCATGAAAGGCCAGAATTCCAATTCGGACATGCCCGCCACCAGGGGCACGGTGGCGCGGAATGGTCCCATGAAACGGCCGATGAAAATCGCCCAGGTGCCCCAGTTGTGAAACAGGTGCAGCGCTTTTTCGATCTGCTCCTCGAAACGCCGGAACAGCCGGAAATGCACGATTTTATGATGATAGTGAAAGCCGATCCACCAGGAGATCCAGTCGCCCAGGATCGAGCCCAGAACCGCGCCCAGCCAGGCCGGAAACAGGCCGATATGGCTGGCGCCGATCACGCCGCCCAAAGTGACGAGCAGGATGGTGCCCGGCACGATGAAGGAAATGCCGACAAAGCTTTCGGTGAAAGCGATGGTGAACGCGATGGGAAAGCACCAATAGGGATGGGCTTGCGCCGTCTCGACCACAAAGCCGCGCGCGTCGTGGACGAACCAGTGAAAAATGCCGAGAAACACGCCTTTGCCTGTGCTTTTTTGCGGGCCGGCTTTCGGGCCGGACGCCGACATACCTTGCCTGCCGGGCTCGCGCCAGTTGCTGGCACACTTCCGACAAATTTCTTGTCTTTGCCCCGGCTATATCAGCCATCGCCCATTGCAGGGTATAAAGGTTCATGCCGCGTTCAGTTTGGCGGTGCTAACCCACTTGATATATTGAATTTCCTGGGGCTTTTTGGCCCTTTTGTGACATGGACAGACCGATGAATATCGACCGTTCCCCCACTGACTTCCGGCACGCCGGGACGGCTGGGGAGGGATCTGTGGGCGCCTGGGGCAGCTTCAAGAGCTGGAGCGGACGTCATCCCCGCCTGTCGCGGATGGTGTGGTTTGCGCTCGGCCTGGCGCTTCTGGCGCTGCTGATCTGGGCGATCTATCCCGCCAAGAACACCGGACGCCGCGGCCTGATCAACCAGGGCGCACAGCCAGTCGGCGTCGCCCGGGTCATCAGCGGCGATATCAATGTCACGCTCAATGCGCTGGGCACGGTGACGCCCCTGGCCACCGCCCAGGTGCGCCCGCAGGTCGGCGGCATGCTGGTGAAGCTGAACTTCACCGAAGGCCAGATGGTCAAGGCTGGTGACACTTTGGCCCAGATCGATCCCAGGCCCTATCAGGCGGCCTTGGACCAGATGCGCGGCGCGCTGGCGCGCGACGTCGCCAATCTCGCCAACGCCAAGATCGACATGGCGCGCTACCAGGCGCTGCAAAAGCAGAACGCCATCTCCGACCAGATATTGGCGACGCA
>Ga0302314_10004341_pt1 | contig 26090 bp, 17 predicted proteins | sample III_Palsa_N2_3_FD_200533 | JGI IMG/M metagenome (GOLD analysis project Ga0302314, IMG submission 200533) | Peat permafrost microbial communities from Stordalen Mire near Abisko, Sweden - III_Palsa_N2_3 | ecosystem: Environmental > Terrestrial > Soil > Palsa > Peat permafrost | place: Sweden...
GGTCATCATCTTCCTGAAGAACCAGCTCGCCGAGACGGGGACCAGCCCCCGTTCTGATGAACGACTGGCTCTTATGCAGGCGGCACAGGCGCCCTACCTCGGGCAGCTGCGGCAGCTGGGTGCCACCGACGTGCACAGTTACCAGCTGGCGGACGCGATCGCGGCGCGGGTGCCCGCGTCGGCCGTCAGCGTGATCACCAGCAGCCCGGGGGTGGCGACGGTCATCCCGGACAGCACCATCACCGGGCCGCAGCCGGCCGCGCCCGCGCCCGCCGCCACCGGCGGCGCGCAGACCGCCAAGACGACGACGCCCGCGGGGGCGTGCTCAGCCACCCCGCAGCTCGAGCCGGAGGGGCTCGGGCTCACCGGCACCGTCTCGGCGACGAAAGGCGCGCAGACCGCGCGGTCGCTCGGGTACACCGGCGCGGGCGTGAAGGTCGCGTTCCTCGCCGACGGCATCGACCCGGCCAACCCCAACCTGGTGCGCGGGGGCAAGCCGGTGATCACCAGCTACCGGGACTTCAGCGGCGACGGCACCACCGCGGACACCCTCGGCGGCGAGGCCTTCCTCGACGCCAACGCGATCGCGGGCCAGGGATCCACGGTCTACAACGTCGCCGGGTTCAGTGCCCAGGTGCCGGACTCGGCGTGCAACATCAAGATCGAGGGGGTCGCGCCGGGCGCGTCGCTGGTCGCGCTGAAGGTGTTCAGCCAGTCCAACACCTCGACGACCTCCGGTTTCCTCAACGCCATCGATTACGCGGTCAACGTCGAGCACGTGAACGTGCTCAACGAGTCGTTCGGGTCGAACCCGTTCCCCGACGTAACCTCACTCGACGCGGTCAAGGAGTTCAACGACATGGCGGTCGCGGCCGGGGTCACGGTCGTCGTCGCCAGTGGCGACGCCGGGCCGTTCAACACCATCGGCTCCCCCGCCTCCGATCCCAAGGTGATCTCGGTCGGGGCATCGACCGACTTCCGCTTCTACTCGCAGACGAACTATGCGGGCGCGGACGAGTTCGCGCCCGCTGGCTGGGAGAGCGGCAACATCAGCTCGCTCTCCTCCGGCGGCTTCACCGATACCGGGAGCACGCTGAACATGGTCGCGCCGGGCGACCTGTCGTTCGCCTCGTGCACACCGTCCGCCCGCTACGCCAGCTGCGTCAACTTCCTCGGCAAGCCGTCGCCGGTGGAGGAAAGCGGCGGCACCAGCCAGGCCGCGCCGCTGGTGGCGGGGGCCGCGGCGCTGGTGATCCAGGCCTACGAGAAGGCGCACGCCGGGGCCCGGCCGGCCCCGGCGACCGTCAAGCAGATCCTGCTGTCCACCGCCACTGACCTGGGTGCGCCCGCCACCGAGCAGGGGGCCGGCCAGCTGAACAGCCTCAAGGCGGTCGAGCTGGCCGCGTCGGTGTCCGGCCACGGCTCGGCCGGCCCGACGCTGCGGTTGTCCACGAACCAGCTGAACTACACCGGCCAGCCCGGAACCAGCGCCGGGTGGGCGGTGACAGTGACCAACACCGCGAAGACCGCCCAGCACCTGACGGTCTCCGGACGCGGGTTGAGTGCCGCGAAGACCATCAAGCAGGCGGCGGTGGTGCTTTCTGACGCGAAGAGCCCGCGCTTCACCAACTGGGCCGGAACCGGATCCAACGACGAGACGGTGAAGTTCACCGTGCCAAAGGGCGCCGCACTGCTCAACACGTCGATCGCCTATCCCGCCACCGCGGCCGAAGCCGGGAACGCGAACGCACGGGTCCGGGTCATCCTGGTCAATCCCGCGGGCAAGCTCGCGGCCGACTCCCTGCCGCAGGGCGTCAGCGGGTACGGCACCGCACAGGTGCTGCACCCGGCGGCCGGCAACTGGACGGCGGTGATCTCCAGCGACACCGCCAAGACCGGCGGGACGGCGGGCAAGGTCCTGTTCGGCGCTTCGGTGGCGGACACTGCCAAGTTCGCCGATGTGTCGCCGTCGACGCTCACCCTCGCCGCCGGCGCGTCCGCCGTGGTGCACATGAGCGCCAAGGTCCCGGCCGGCGCCGGTGACACCAGCGGCGCCCTGGTGCTGAGCTCGGCCGGGAGCGCGGTGAGCGTGCCGGTCACGCTGCGCGGACAGGTGGAAACCGGCCACAGCGTGACGGGGACGTTCAGCGGGGTGCTGACCGGCGGCAATGGCCGCTCCCCGGGTGAGGGGCAGGTCACCAGCTACTCGATCGTGGTGCCGTCGGACGAGCCGGTCATGCTGCGCAACCTCGACGTCGACCTCGACCTCGCCAACGACCCGGCTAACCAGGTGAGCGCCTACCTCGTCGCGCCGGGCGGCCAGACGATGGGCTACGGGTCGAGCTACCTGACGACCGGGTTCACCAGCAGCGGGGTGCCGGTGGAGACACCGCAGCGGGCACTGTCGCTGTACACGTCCAACCCGATCCCGGGCACCTGGACGCTCATCGTCGACTTCACCTCCCCGGTGCCGGGCAACGAACTGGCCGACCCGTTCACCGGGCGGGTCCGGCTCAACGCCGTCGCCTTCAGCCGGGGAGCGCTGCCCGACTCGCCCGCGGTTTCGCTGGCTCCCGGGCAGAACGCCAGCTACAAGATCTCGCTGCGGAACACCGGGGCGGCGCCGGAGGACATCTTCCTCGACCCCCGGCTGACCACCATCAAGGACTACCAGCTCGAGCCGCAGGATCAGGTGGCCAACGTGAAGCTGCCGCTGCCGGCGGCGACCGACCCGCCGGAGTGGATCGTTCCGCCGATGACGCACAGCGTGTCGGTGGCGGCCACGTCATCGTCGGCCAGCGTGCCGGTCATGTTCGACTTCGGGCCGTTCCCCGGTGACCCCGACGAGGCGAGCTCGGCCGGGCGGACGGCAAGCGCCGCCTACCCGGTCGGCGGGTCGGTGACGCCGGTCACCCAGGGGCTCTGGTTCGCCGTCCCGTCGGAGACCGGGCCGTTCAGCTCGGCCGGGGCGGCGAGCACCAGCGTCACCATGAAGATGAGCGCGGTGACGCAGCAGTTCGACACCGCGGCGTCCTCGACGAACGGCGACTTCTGGAAGTTCGGCGTCGTCTCGCAGGCCGCGACCGCCAACTACAGCCTGCTGACCATCAACCCCGGGCAGACCCGGATCATCACCCTGACGCTGAAGCCCGCTGGAGCCAAGGGAACCATCGTGCGCGGCATGCTCTACATCGACGACTTCGTGGACTCGCTGCAGTTCCTGTCCGGGAGCCAGCTGGTGGCGCTGCCGTACGCGTACACGATCGGGTAACGCGGCGTCTCTGTCCGGGTTGCGGGCCGCCTGTCCGATTGCGGGACAGGCGGCCTTCGCGCGGGCCGGTGTCCCCCTTGCGGGACCTTGACACGCTTCGCGGCGGGATGCGTCAATTTGCCTAGCAGGAGAGGCGCCTGGCCCCTCCTGCTACGCGTATTCGGAGGCGTTCCGTGTCAGCAGATGAAACCACAGCGCCTGCATCGATCAGCGCCGATCAGCAGCGACTGCACGAGCTGGGCTATGCCCAGGAACTACGCCGGCACATGTCCGGCTTTACCAACTTCGCTGTCTCCTTCACCATCATCTCGATCCTGTCCGGCTGCCTGACCCTGTACGGCTACGGGATGAACACCGGCGGCCCCGTCCTCATCGTCTGGGGCTGGCCGTTCGTCGGGCTGATGACCATGTTCGTCGGCCTGTCGATGGCCGAGGTCTGCTCGTCGTTCCCGACAGCCGGCGGTCTCTACTACTGGTCGGCCAAGCTGGCCGGGAAGAACTCGGCCGCGTGGTCCTGGTTCACTGGCTGGTTTAACTTCCTCGGTCAGGTCGCGGTGACGGCCGGCATCGACTTCGGCGCCGCGTTCTTCCTCAACGCGCTGCTCGACGTGCAGTGGGGCTTCGATACCCGGCCGTGGCACACCATCGTGCTGTTCGCCGCGATCCTGGTGCTGCACGGGCTGCTGAACTCGTTCGGGGTCACCGTGGTGTCGATTCTGAACAACGTCTCGGTCTGGTGGCACATCGGCGGCGTGCTGGTGATCGTCCTGGCGCTGGCGATCGCGCCCGCGCATCACCAGTCGGCGTCGTTCGTGTTCACGCATTTCGTGAACAACACCGGCTGGGGATCGAAGTTCTACGTGATCCTGCTCGGCCTGCTGCTCGCCCAGTACACCTTCACCGGGTATGACGCCTCGGCGCACATGACCGAGGAGACGAAGTCGGCGTCGGTCGCCGGGCCGCGCGGCATCGTCATGTCGATCCTGGTCTCGCTGGTGGCCGGCTGGGTGCTGCTGATCGGCGTCACCTTCGCCATCCAGAACTACGCGTCCGAGGTCGCCGCGACGGTGCCGCCCGCCCAGATCTTCATCGACGCGCTCGGCGCGACCGGCGGCAAGCTGCTGCTGATCATCGTGATCATCGCCCAGCTGTTCTGCGGGATGGCCTCGGTAACGGCCAACTCGCGGATGATCTACGCGTTCTCCCGCGACGGCGCCCTCCCCGGGTCGTCGCTCTGGCACCGGGTCAACCCCCGGACCAGGACCCCCACCAACGCGATCTGGCTGGCGGCGGGGTGCGCGCTGATCCTGGGCCTGCCGTACCTGTGGAACGACACCGCGTACGCCGCGGTCACCTCCATCGCGGTCATCGGGCTCTACGTCGCCTACGTGACGCCGACGTTCCTGCGGCTGCGGCTCGGCTCGGCCTTTGTCCGCGGGCCGTGGCACCTGGGCCGCTGGTCGATGCCGATCGGGATCATCTCGGTGGCCTGGGTCGTCATCATCACGGTGCTGTTCATGCTGCCCACCGCGTCACCGATCACCTGGAAAGACTTCAACTACACGGTCATCGCGGTGGTGGCCGTGCTCGGCTTCGCCGGCATCTGGTGGGCGGTGTCCGCTCGCACGTGGTTCACCGGACCGAAGGTGCAGGGCTCGGCCGCGGAACTGGCCGCCATGGAGGCCGAACTGGAATCACTCGCCTAGCCGCCGCGGGTCTTGCGGCGGCTACCACCTCAACCACAAGGCCTTAACCTCAGCCCAGCACGGGGGTGCCGCGCTTTCCGCGGTACCCCCTGCGGGCGGGCGATGGGAGGGCAGCGCCCTCCCATGCGGGGGGTGCAGGGGGGTCGTCCCCCCGCAGGCAGCTCAGTCCTGCTGCTCCGGCGCGATGGTGCGCAGGCGGATGGTCACGTCCATCGCACGCAGCTTGTCAAGCACTTCTTCCGAGTACTGGCTGCCGATGTCGGTAATCACGTAGCCGAGCTCGTCCCTGGTGCGCAGCAGCTGGCCTTCCACGTTGACGCCATGGTCGGCGAGCACCCGGTTGATCGCGGCGAGCACGCCCGGCACGTTCTGGTGCAGGTGGATCAGCCGGTGGGTGCCCGGCACGGCGGGGAGCGCGACGCTCGGCAGGTTGACCGACATCGCGGTGGCGCCGCCGGCGGCGAAGTCGACCAGCTTGCCCGACACGAAGTCGCCGATGTCCTGCTGCGCCTCCTCGGTGGAGCCGCCGATGTGCGGGGTCAGGATCACGTTCGGCAGGCCGCGCAGCTCGGAGACGAACTCCTCGCCGCTTCCCTTTGGCTCCGTCGGGAACACGTCGATGGCCGCGCCCGCGATGTGCCCGGACTCGATGTGGCCGCGCAGCGCGGCGTGGTCGACCACGAAGCCCCGGGACAGGTTGAGGAAGAGTGACCGCGGGTTCATCAGGGCGAACTCTTCCTCGCCGAAGAACCCGTGGTTGCCCGCCCGGCCGTCTACGTGCAGGGTGACCGTCTCGACCGACTGCAGCAGTTCCTGCAGGCTCGAGCAGCGGCGGGCGTTCCCGATCGCCAGCTTGTCCGCGACGTCATAGAAGTAGACCGACATGCCGAGGGACTCGGCGATCACCGACAGCTGAGTGCCGATGTTGCCGTAGCCGACGATCCCGAGCTTGCGGCCGCGGACCTCGTGGGCGCCCTTAGCGGACTTGTCCCACTGCCCGTCGTGCATCTTGAGGTTCTTCTCCGGGAGCCGCCGCGCCAGCGAGATGATCTCGGCGATGGCCAGCTCAACCACGGAGCGGGTATTGGAGAAGGGCGCGTTGAAGACCGCTACGCCCCGCTGGGCGGCGGCGGCCAGGTCGATCTGGTTGGTGCCGATGCAGAACGCGCCGACGGCGAGCAGGCTGGGCGCAGCCGCGAGCACCCGCTCGGTGACCTGGGTCTGCGACCTGATGCCGAGCAGGCTGAAACCCTTGACCTGCTCGATGAGCTCGTCCTCGCCGAGGGCGCGCTTCATGGTCTCGACCTGGTAACCAGCCTTGGTCAGTCGGGCCGTCGCGTCCGGGTGAATGTTCTCCAGCAGCAAGGCACGATTGAGCGTGTCCAGCGTCAGCACCTCTTCCCCAACGAAACATAACTGACGACAGCGGTTAACTTTACCGTACCGCTGCGAGCCGGATCGCTGGTCAGCTCAGCCCCGGAGCCGCCGGGTCACCTCGCTGGTGTCCGCCCCGGGGACCTGCTGGAGCAGCACCAGCGCCTGCTCCCAGGTGCGCCGCGCGCTCTCCGGCTGACCCGCGGCGAGCTGCGCGTCGCCCAGGTGAAGCCGCGAGAGCGCCTCCGGATGCGATTCCCCGAGCAGCCGGAGCATCTCCCCCGCCTGCTCGTAGTGCGCGATCGCCTGTGGGAAGTCTCCCAGCTGGCCGTAGGCGTAGCCGATGCTGTCCAGGGTGTCGGCGATGGCGGAGCGGCAGTCGGCCTCGCGGTGCATTTCCAGCGCCCGGCGGCAGTACCACAGCGCCGCGTCGGGCTGGCCCAGGTGGGCCAAAATCCAGCCCACTCCGTTCTCCGAGTAGGCGATGGCCACCTGGTCGGGCAGCGAGCGGCGCAGCCGCAGTGCCTCCACCGCGTGGTCGAGCGCCTCCTCGTACCGCTCTTGCTGAGACAGCAGCACGGCCAGGCCATTGCGGGAGTACGCCACGCTGGCCTGATCGCCGAGCTCGGCGAACAGGTCGACTGACAGCTGCAAGTGCTCCTGCGCCCCCTCGTAGTCGCCGAGTCGCCCGCTCACGCCGCCGAGCTGGCCGTGCACGTGGGCAAGGGCGTTGCGGTCGCCCAGCCGTCCGGCGGCGAGCAGCGCGGTTCGCTGCGCGGTCAGCAGTTCGTGCAGCCGGCCGCGCCGGGTCAGTACCGGCGCCCAGTACCAGGCGAGCTTCCAGCAGTGCTCGTCATGGTGCCCGGCGGCGGCCTGCTCGATGAGGTTGCCGAGAACACTGTGCTCCGCGCTGAACCAGGCGAGCGCCGCGTCGTAGCCGCCAGCGCCGGAGAACTCCTCGGCCGCCACCCCGCCGACCGCCGCGGGCAGGTCCACCAGCCCGCGGGCCGGGTAGAGCCGGGCCGCGGCCGCGTGCGCGGTCCGCAGGTAGTAGTCGAGCAGGCGCCGTCCGGACAGGTCACGCTCGGCGGCACTCAGCGTGGCCGCCGCCAGCTCGGCGGTGTAGGCGCGCAGCAGGTCATGGCAGCTGAACCGGCCTGCCGCGTCCTCGCTGAGCAGCGAGGCCCGGGCCAGCTCGCGCAGCGCGGCCCGTGCCTGCGGCAGCGGAACCGCCGCCAGCGACGCCGCCGCGGCGGCGCCGACGCCCGGGCCGGCCTGCAGGCCGAGCAGCCGGAACATCCGGGCGCCGGCGGGGCTGAGCTTGTCCGCCGACCAGGAGAAGACCGCGCGCAGGTCGGTGGTGACCTCGCCGGTCCGCAGCGCATCCAGCCTGCCCCGGGTGTCGGCCAGCTCGGCGGCCAGGTCCGCGAGGGGCATCCCGGGGCGCGTCTCCGCGCGGGCGCAGGTGACGCTGAGCGCGAGCGGCAGGCCGGCGGAATGTTCCACCAGCGCGGTCACCGCGGCGGATTCGGCCGCCGTGCGCTCGGCCCCGAGCCGCCCGGTGACCAGCTCGGCCGCCTCCCGCGCATCGAGCACGTCAAGCGGCAACGGGCGGGCACCCGCCACGACCAGCCCGGTCAGCTGCGACCGGCTGGTCACCAGCACCATGCAGCTGGCGCTGGCGGGGAGCAGCGGCCGCACCTGGTCGGCGTCGTGCGCGTTGTCGAGGAGCAGCAGCATCCGCTTGCCGTCGAGCAGGGTGCGCAGCAGCGCGCTCTGCGCGTCAAGGGCGGACGGCACGTGCACCGCGGGAACCCCGAGCGCTTCGAAGAACCACTGCAGCGCGGTGCCCGGCGGCACCGGCGTGGCCGCCGGGTCAAAGCCCCGCAGGTTCACGTACAGCTGGCCGTCGGGGAAGCGGGGCCCGGCCTGCCGGGCGAACCGGATCGCCAGCGTGGTCTTGCCGACGCCGGCGGTCCCGGTGATCAGCGCGACCGGGGACGTCCCAGGGCCGCCGCTTGCGGCCGGCGCGGCCGGCCCGGCGGGCAGCAGCGCGTGCAGCCAGCCGAGCTCGGCGGCCCTGCCCGCGAAGCCGGCCGGCTCGGGCGGCAGTTGCGCCGGGCAGGCCTGCCCCGCGGGACCGGCGAGCGGGACCGGGTCGGCGAGCGGAGCCGGGCCGGCGGTCGGCACGGGCTCGGCGCGCGGAGCGGAGTCGGCGGGCGGTACCGGACTGGCGGACGGGACCGGACCGGCGGACGGAGCGGTGCTGACCGGCGCCATTGCGGCGGCCGGCGCGTCCAGCGCCGGGTCTGTGGCCAGCAGCTGCTGGTAGATCCTGGTCAGCTCGCCGCCCGGGTCAATGCCGAGATCCTCGGCGAGCCGCTCCCGGGCGTCATAGAAGACCTGCAGTGCCTCGCCCTGCCTGCCACACCGGTACAGCGCGATCATCAGCAGTCCGCGCGCCCGCTCGCGCAACGGGTGCTCGGTCACCAGCGCGGTCAGCTCGGGTATCGCGGCCGCGTCCTGTCCCTGGGCGAGCATCAGCTCAGCTCGTTCTTCCGTCGCCGCGGTGCGCAGTTCGGCCAGCCGCAGCCGCTCGGTCTCGGCGAACGGACCCGGCACCCCGGTAAACGGCTGGCCGCGCCAGAGCGACAGCGCCTCATCGGCCAGGCTGGCCGCGGCGCGCAGGTCACCGGACGCACGCAGCCGCCGTGACCGGCCGAGGCGCTCCTCGAAGTGACCGGCGTCCAGACCGCCGTCACCAAGCCGCAACAGGTACCCGCCCCCCGAAGAGACCAGGACTCCGCCGCCGTCGCGCCGCGGACCGCTGGCGGCCCGGTCCGGCTCCAGCACGCGGCGCAACCCGGCGACGTAGGTGTAGATGCCGCCCTCGGCGGTGACCGGCGGATTGTCGCCCCACACCGCATCGACCAGCTGGTCGAGCGAGACGACCCGGTTCGCGCGGCTCGCCAGCACGCCAAGCACCGCGAGCTGCTTGGGCCGTCCGGCCGTCACCTCGCGACCGTCACGCCAGACGGTAACCGGCCCGAGCACACCGACCCGCAGCGGCACCACGTCCGCCTCCTTCGCTCACCGGCCATGCGTTGGAAGGCACTCCTTCGCACTGGTCAACAGTGGTCTAGCCCGGAGATTACCGCCTGGTAGGTAGAGCCATCCAGAAAACATCCAGATCGCATAGATCCAGAAAACATCCAGATCGCGTAGAGATGACCGGACTATCACTATTCCTGCGATCATGCGGCCCTGCCCACGACCCCCCGGTGGCAGCCGCTGCGACGCCGGTGCGGCACCGCCGCCCGGAAAGGCGGGGACGCACTCCCCCCCAGCGTCCCCGCCGCGCAAGGCCGGCCCCCACGGTTTCCCCCCTCACTCAAACCGTGGGGGCCGGCGCCTTCCCGGCGCACGGCATTTTCGTAGCGGCCGATAGCTGACAGTGACCGCCCGGAGGGCGGCCGCGCTGGGGAAGATGGGGCCTGTGGGGCAGGATTTTCCCGGACTTCCAGCGACCGGCTCCGCTGATGAGGATGCGGGTTTCAGCGCACCCAGAGGTTTCTTTCAGCTTCAGGGCGGACAGAACTCAAGCAAATCCCCCTACGATAGTCGCATGGGCAAAGCCAGCAGGACTAAGCAGGATGGCGACCGCCGCGAGCGCATCGCGGCGCAGCGCGAGGCGGAGCGACGCGCCGCCCAGCGCAAGCGGATCTACTGGACGGGCGGGGGTGTCCTCGTCATCGTCATCGTGGTCATCGCGCTTGTCCTGGTCAAGGTGAACGGCGGCAGCAGCACCTCAACCGCGAGCAACGGTCCTACTGGCACTTCCCTCACCACGCTCACCAAGCAGGTCACCGACGTGCCCGTCAGCGTCACCGACCAGGTGGCCGGGGGCGGCGTGAAGACCGGAATGTTCGTCTCCGCGCCGACGGCCGCCGCCGTCAGCTCGGCCAGCTCGCAGCTCGGATCCTACTTCGCGACCGTCAACGGCACCCCGCTCACCTCCGGGGGCAAGCCCGAGGTGCTGTTCATGGGCGGCGAGTACTGCCCCTACTGCGCGGCCCAGCGCTGGGCGATCGTCAACTCGCTGGCCCGCTTCGGCACCTTCACCGGGTTGAAGACGACGCACTCGTCCAGCACCGACGCCGACCCGAACACGCCCAGCTTTACGTTCGCCGACGCGAAGTACACCAGCGACTACATCAACTTCACCTCGGTCGAGGAGTACACCAACATCCCGAACGGGTCCGGCGGCTACACCACCCTGCAGACCCCGACCGCCGCGCAGGCCGCACTCGGGACCGCGTACGACCCGAGCCAGTCGATTCCTTTCATCGACATCGGCAACAAGTACGTCCAGGTCGGCAACCTCGCGCCGCTCACCCCGTCGCTGCTCGCGGGCAAGACCTGGGATGAGGTCGGCGCCGCGATGAACGACCCGTCGTCCTCGCTCGGCCAGGCGATCATCGGCAACGCCAACTACATGACCGCCGGCATCTGCAAGGTCATCGACAACAAGTCGGCGACCGCTTGCACGCCGACCATTCAGAAGCTCGAAGGGGACCTGGCCAGCTAGCCGCGCAGCTGGCCGGTTCACGACCGTCCGATCACTGGAGACATCCGCGATGGCAAATTCCAAGGCCGGCTCCGGGCAGGGCCCGGCGTCCCCGAAGGGCGGCCGGGCGGCCGGCGGCGGGACTTCCAGGTCAGCCAGAACGATGGCGGCTGTCCACTCCACGCCCACCAGTCACCGGGTCGCCAAGCCAGCTGCCAAGGACTTCGAGCCGGACGAGCCGGCCGAGGAGATGTACGCGGAGCCCGAGCAGGCGGAGCCCAGCGGCCCGCCGCTCTGGCTGCAAATCGTCAGCTTCGTGCTTGCCATTGCCGGCCTGGGGATCTCCGCCTACGAGACGTGGGCGCACTTCAACGGCAACCACCTGGCAGGCTGCCCGACCGGAGGCGGCGGCACGTTCAACTGCGCGGCCGTCATCACCAGCCCGCAGTCGATGGTGTTCGGCGTCATCCCGGTGGCGATACTCGGCCTGGCGTTCTACGTCGCAGCGGTGCCGCTCTTCTCGCCGTGGGCCTGGCGGCTGCAGTGGCGCGAACTGAACCTGCTGCGCCTGGTGTCCGCGGTGGTAGGGATGGGCTTCGTGGTCTACCTGATCTACGCGGAGCTGCAGATCGGGTCCATCTGCGAGTACTGCACCGGGGTGCACATCGTGACGTTCCTGCTGTTCTGCATCACCGTGTTCAGCGCCGCGATCTGGGGCCTCGGCAACCGGCGGAACGCAGCGGCACGGGACTGAGCCCGTCCCCCGCGGCCGCAAGGCGGCGGCCCGGACCGGGGTCCGCGGCGGTCAGGCCGCGGTGTGCCCGGCTAAGAGGGCATCGCCGTTGCAGTGCTCACTTTCCTGGTGGCCGCCCCGGGTCTCTGGCACCGGTGCGGGCTGAGCCAACGGCCCCGTTGGCGCCGCGCCCCGCTTGGGCGCCGTGGCCGCCTTAGGCACCCGGTCGTGATTTAGCACCGTAGGCGCTTCAGCCTTGCGGTCATGCTCCAGCACCGTGGCCGCCTCGGGCACCCGGTCATGCTCAAGCAGCGTGCCCGGTTCCAGCGCCGGGTCCGGCTCAAGTGACGCGCTGCGGACGGCTGACGGACCCGGCTCCGGGGCGGCACTGGACGTGAAGTCCACGCCGTCGCCCAGGTCGGGGCGGGCCTGGCCGCCGGCCTGCGCTGTCCCCTGGCGGCCGCGGGGTTCGCGGCCGTCCGCTGGGTGGCGGTGCGGCCGGGCCGGGCGGCCGGGGAGGGTCGGCAGGCTTGGCAGGCCGCCGGTCAGGTGCGGCAAAGCCGCGGTGGTCGCGGTGCGCAGCTGCGACAAGGCCGGGGCCCGGCCGACGATGATCACCCCGACGATCAGCGCCGCGATACCGGCGGCCTCCATCGCCAGCTCCCCCGGGCTGACCTGCACCCGGTCACCGAAGACAAGCACGCCGAGCAGAATGCCGACCACCGGCTCGCCCGCCGAGATGGCGGGCAGCGAGAGCGGAAGCGGGCCGGCGTTGAACGCGCTCTGCATCAGCCAGATGCCGGTCGCGCCCGCGCCGACGAGTGCGTACGGCGCCCAGTTGGTCAGCATCGCGGACAGGCCGCTGGAGTTCGCGATCTCCAGCGTCTGCCTGGTCAGCGCGTCCTGAATGCCGAACACGAGGCCCGCGGCGGTCCCGGTCAGCATCGCCCGCAGCCGCCCCGGGTGCAGCCGTCCGAGATGCACGCAGAAATAGGCGATGCCCGCGATCACCGCGGCGGCCGGCCAGTGCGCGACCGAGCCGAACGACAGGCCGATCGGCTTCGCCGACCGGGACGCCGACAGCAGTGCCACTCCGGTGCAGAGCACCACCGCGCCAAAGATCTCGGTGAACCTGAGCGACGCCTTCGCGATCGGCACGGCCAGGATCAGGGCGAAGACAAGGTTGGTGGTCAGCAGCGGCTCGACGAACGCGAGCGACAGGTGACCGATCGACCATGCGGCGAGGATCTGGCCACCGATCATGGCACCGATGCCGGCCAGCCAGCGCGGCCGGTGCAGCAAATCCAGAATTAGCCGCAGTGACAAGAACCGCGAATCGGGTTCCTGCTGCGCGGTTTGCTGCTGCAGTACGAAACCGGCGCCGATAAGCATCGCCGCCAGCAGCGTGAGCCCATAGTCGAGGCTGATGTCGATGTCCACAACGCCTCTCTATGGCCCCTCTTGGTGCGCTCGCAACAGGCCCGATCGGTCGGCTCGCGCCGCAATCGGGCCCGTACGGGGAGGTACGGGGGGCTTACCTCCCCTGACAGTCAACAGTAGCCGCGCCCAGGCCGCCCGGCGGGCAGGGACACCTGCCTGCGCATCTACTACCCACCGCACCACTGCCCACGAACGCGAAATGGTAACTTTCCCGCCGCCCGGTTCGGCCGGGTAATTGTCTCTCTACGCGAGAGCGTCAATCCCACCCATATATCGGCAGGTCAGGCCTTACTATCATTCTGGCGGCAGGTGGGTGCCGTCAGGCCTCGGGTAGGGAGAGCTCGGGTGGGGGAAGCAACCGCAGTGCCAAGGACCGCGCGCGGCGACACAAGACGGACGGCCGCCAGGCGGCGGGCCGTCGGCACCAGGGACCGGATCGTCGCGCATCTCGCGCTGGTCGCGGAGATCACCGACCAGACGGGAATGGCCAGTACCAGGCTGGCGGCGGCGGTGGGCTATCCCGGGTCAAGCGTGGCCTTCGCGCAGCTGCTGTCCGGGATGGAGCGCGACGGGCTGATCAGCCGTGAGGTACGCGGCAAGCGGACCTACCGGATCGCCCTGTCCGGACTGCCCGCGGCCCGGCGGGCCGCGGGGCCGGGCAAACGGGCGGACCCGGCCCCGCCCGCGGTCCCCGTCGTCTTCCCCGGAACGGCCGTCGACTATGACGAGCTGGCCGACCGGGTGATCATCCGGCTGCTGCGCCGGATCGCCGAGCTCGACCAGACCGAGCTGGCAGCACTCGAGCGGCTGCTGGTTCCCGGGCAGGCCCGGGCCGAGGAACTGAAGATCGTCTAGCCGCACGGAGCGACGGCGGGCGGGGCCGGCGGCTTCGCACCTTGACCTGCTCGTGCACCAGAGCGTCCCGGCCGGGTCAGCCGGGACGCCGTGCTCACTTGATGCGGCGCAGGCCGGCCCGGTGGCGCCGCGCCGTTTGCAGGTAGGTCTGGACCGTCCGCTCGGTCCGGCTGGTGTCGACGCTGGAGCGCTTGACCGTGGCGGGCACGCCTGCCACCAGCGACCCGGGGGGCACGTTGAGGCCCTCGGGCAGCACGGCGCCCGCGGCGACGATCGAGCCCGGGCCGATCACCACCCCGTTCAGGGAGATGCTGCCCGACCCGAGCAGGCAGCCGTTCCCGACCACGCAGCCCTCCAGGTGGGCGTTGTGGCCGATCACGCAATCGTCGCCGATGATGGTCGCGTACCGGGCGGTGCAGTGCACGATCGATCCGTCCTGGACCGACGTCCGCGCCCCGACAGTGATGTAGCCGTGGTCTCCGCGCAGCACCACGCCCGGCCAGACCGAAGCCTCGGGACCGATGGTGACCCGGCCGATAACTATGGCATCAGCGGCCACATAGGCGGTTTCGTCGATCTCCGGCTCATCGTCATCCAGGGCGTAAATTGACACTGGCATAGGGTAGCGTCTTGGCTCGTGGCCAGCACTTCCGAGGTAAGCCCCCCCGGCTCCACCGAGACCGGCTCTCCGGTCAAGGAGCTCCTGGCCACCGCCGTGTCCGCCATCGGCGGCACCGAGCGCTCCGGTCAGACCGTGATGGCGCAAGCCGTGTGGGACGCGGTAGCCGACCGGACGCACCTCGCCGTGCAGGCAGGCACCGGCACCGGCAAATCGCTGGCCTACCTGGTGCCCGCCATGCAGCTCGCCGCGGACAAGCGCGGACCGGTGGTGGTGTCCACCGCCACCATCGCCCTGCAGCGCCAGCTCGTCGACCGTGACCTGCCCCGGCTCGCCGATGCGCTGCGCGAGCCGCTCGGCCGGACCCCGGAATTCGCCATCCTCAAGGGGCGCAACAACTACCTGTGCCTCAACAAGCTGCGCAACGGGCCGGAGGACGAGCAGGACTCGCTCTTCGACGCGCCCACCAGCCAGCTCGGCGCGCACATGAAGCGGCTGCACCAGTGGGCCGCGTCGACCACCGCCGGGGACCGGGACGAAATCGTTCCCGGTGTGCCCGACCAGGCCTGGCGCCAGGTCGCGGTGACCGCCCGCGAGTGCATCGGCCCCGGCCGCTGCCCGTTCGGTGTCCAGTGCTACTCCGAGCGGGCCAGGCGGCTGGCGGCCGAGGCGGATGTCGTGGTGACCAACCACGCGCTGCTCGCCATCGACACCCTCGGCGAGGGCGGCATCCTGCCTGAGCACCGCGTCGTCATCGTCGACGAGGCGCACGAACTCGTCGACCGGGTCACCTCGGTGGCCACCGGCGAGCTGTCCAGCTACGCGATCGACTTCGCGGTGCGGCGCACCGGGAAGCTCGCCGACGAGACCGAGATCGCGCGGCTGTCCGAGGCGGGCAACGCGCTGACTCCGCTGCTCGCCACCATGCCCGCCGGGCGGATGGACCACCTCGACCAGGGTCTCGGCGCCACGCTGGCCGCACTGCGCGACGCCGCCAACAGCTGCGCGGCCCAGGTGCGGAAGATCGCCGTGTCCAAAGACGAGGACGCCGACCCGGCCGAGGTCACCGCCGCGCAGACCGCGCTGGTCAGCCTGGAAGAGCTCGGGGTGGTCGCGGACCGGATGATCACCTCCTTCGACCAGCCGATCGCCGACCGCGCGGAGGTCGCCTGGCTGTCACGACCGGAAGACTGGTCGGACAACGCCCGGCCCGCGTCGCTGCACGTCGCCCCCCTCGAGGTCGGCGAGGCGCTCGCGGAGCACCTGTTCGCTGACCGGACCGTGGTGCTCACCTCGGCCACACTGACGCTGGGCGGGTCATTCACCCCGCTGGCGCGGCAGTGGGGCCTCGACGCAGCGGGTATCGGGCAGGACTGGACAGGGATCGACGTCGGCTCGCCGTTCGCGCACGGGCGCAGCGGCATCCTCTACGTCGCCCGGCACCTGCCACCGCCGGCCAGGGACGGGCTGCCGCCCGAGTACCTGGAAGAGCTGTGGGAACTGATCAAGGCCGCGGGCGGCCGGACACTCGGACTGTTCTCGTCCATGCGGGCGGCCAAGGCGGCGGCTGCCGCCATGCGCGAGTCGGTCCCGTACCCGGTGCTCTGCCAGGGAGACGACTCCACCATGCAGCTGGTGAAGGAGTTCGCGGCCGACGAGCCGACCTGCCTGTTCGGCACGTTGTCGCTGTGGCAGGGCGTCGATGTGCCCGGGCCCTCGCTGCGGCTGGTGGTGATCGACCGGATCCCGTTCCCCCGGCCCGACGACCCGCTCGCCTCCGCCCGCACCCGGGCGGCGGACGCGCGCGGCGGCTCCGGCTTCATGGAGGTGTCGGCCAACCACGCCGCCCTGCTGCTCGCCCAGGGGGCGGGGCGGCTGCTGCGGACGATGGACGACCGCGGCGTCGTCGCCGTGCTCGACCCGCGGCTGGTCACCAAGCGGTACGGGGAGTACCTGCGGGCGTCGCTGCCGCCGTTCTGGCAGACGACGGACCCCGCGGTGGTAAAGGCCGCCCTGCAACGGCTCGGGGAGTGACCCGGTAACGAAGCGGGTTCACCCGAGCGCGTCGAACATATGCCGTTCCCACAGCCGCATGGACGCCTCTTCCGGATAGGAACAGACGTCTTCCTGCAGGTCGTAGACGCGGGTGGTCCGGTGCTCGGTGCCGTACGGTGACCAGCCCGGGTTACCGCAGGCGGCGAAGCTGAGCCATTCGCGGCGCATCAGGTCGCCCAGCGCGACGAAGTCGGCGGGCGGCTCGGACCCGGTCAGCATCAGGCCGATGCCCTCGCTGTAACCGCCGAAGATAAGCGGCACGTCAAGCGCGTGGCACGCGCCGAACCGGCCGACCGGCGCCTGCGCGGTCAGCTCATACAGGTACGTGGTGCCGCCGGACATGGCATGCGCCTGCGCCAGGTGCAGCGTCGGCATGCGGAACAGCCAGTCGGAGAAGGCCACCTCGAACAAGCCGGCCGCGTCCAGGCCAGCGTAGGCCCGCCGGTAGCCGGCCGGACCGTCGGGCGCGGGGGCGAAGCGGTCGAGCACGGCGGTCGCCTCGTCGTCGGTGATCCGGTCGATGCGGCCGGACGCGGCGAGAAACAGACGGCACTCCTGCTGGTTGTGACCAGTCAGCAACTCCACGTCGCGGGCCGCACCCGACACCAGCGCCCGCCACGGCGACCGGCTCAGCACCTCTCCGTCGACGACCGGGGAGAACGGCGTGTCGGTCATCGCGACCGGGCCCCACTCGAGGTGCTCCCGCATCCGCCCGGCGACATCCATCTGGGCCGCGACCAGCCGCATCGGGTCGGCCGCGGCCAGCGCGTCGCGGGTCGCGGGCAGCCCGGCGGCGTCGGCGATCGCCCCGGTGACCGATGCCGCCAGCCCGGTGGTGAAGAACGTGCCCGGCACCGACTGGGCGACGGCTCGCCGGAACAGGCCGCGTGCCCGGTCCATGGCGAGCAGGGCCGCGATCACCCCGGCTCCGGCTGACTCGCCGAAGACGGTGACGTTGGCCGGGTCGCCGCCGAAAGCTCCGATGTTGTCCCTGACCCAGGTCAGCGCCGCCACCGCGTCAAGCAGCCCGCGGTTCGCGGGAGCACCGTCGAGCTGGGCGAACCCCTCGACGCCAAGCCGGTAGTTACAGGAGACAAAGACCGCCCCGCCGTTCGCGAACGGGGTGCCGTCATAGCCGGGGCCGCCGGCGCCGAACATGTACGCGCCGCCGTGAATCCACACCATCACCGGCAGCGTCCGCGCCCGGGTGTCCGGGGTCCACACGTTGACGGTCAGCCACTCACCGGTGGTGTCGGCCGGCGGCGGGACGGCGTCAGCTGCGCCCGGGCCGCCGGGAGCCGCCGGCTGCGGGCACGGCGGGCCGAACTCGGCTGCGTCGCGGACACCGTCCCACCGTGCGGGCGGCTCCGGCGCCTGGAACCGGAGCGCGCCCACCGGTGGTTTTGCGAACGGGATACCGCGGAACACGGCGTTGCCGTGCTCAAGGCGCCCCCGGATCCGGCCGGCACTGGTAAAAACCTCAGGTTCGGCTGGGCCCATAGTGGGCGCCTCCCGCTACGTCAGTGGAGCGACAAAGGACACTTCCGACTCTAGGTCATTTAACTGGATCGAGCACGACCACCGGGATCTTGCGCGGCGCCGCGGTGACCTCGTACTGGGCAAACCCGGGACTGCGCTCCTTCTGCCTGCCCCAGATGACATCCCGCTCGGCGGGCTGGGCGACCCTGGCCCGGACCCGGACAGTGCCCGAGCCCACCTCGACCACGGTGTCCGGGTGGGCGATGAGGTTGTGGAACCAGGCCGGATTCTCGGGTGCGCCAGCCTTTGAGCCGAAGACCGCGAACGAGTCACCGACCCACTGGAACGCGAGCGGGCTGACCCGCTCCGTCCCGCTGCGTGCCCCGGTATGGTGCAGCAGGAGCACGTCCGACCCCTCGAAGGGACCGCCAACCTTGCCGCCATTGGCCCGGAACTCAGCGATGATCTTGCCGTTGAAGTCATTAGCTTCCGGCGCACGGAACTCTGTCATGACGCTTAGTTTAGGAACGAAAACGTGAAGTCACCCCATGGAATCGATGACCTGCCCTTCGCAGCCGAACTAAAGCCGTTCCCGGACGCGGCCGGGCCGGCTGGCGCACTGGAGTCAGAGGGCGACTACGACCGGGTGCTGTTCGCCGGAACGCCGTTCGCGGAGGCCGACGCCGACGGTGCCCGGTTCATGGAGTGCGTCTTTACCGGTGGGATCGGGTTCGATGGCGGACGGCTGCGCCGGGCGCGGCTGACGGACGTCTGGTTCGGCGAATCCCGGCTGGTGGCGGTTGACCTGGCCGAGTCGGCGCTGACCGACGTCTGGTTCAGCGGCTGCGTGTTCGCCGGGGTGCAGGCGTTCTCCTGCGTGACCCGGCGGGTGCTGCTGCGCGGCTGCAAGCTCGACTCGGTCAACTTCCGTGACAGCCGGCTGACGGACGTGGTCTTCGAGGACTGCGTGCTGCGCGACGTGGACTTCGGCTCGGCCAAGCTGCTGCGGCTGCGGTTCCCCGGCAGCCAGTTCACCGGGGTGGACTTCAGCCGCGCCAGCTGCAAGGACGTGGACCTGCGGGGCGCGCGGCTGGGCACCGACGAGACACCGGGAATCAAGGCGGGCTACGACAGCCTCAGCGGCACCAGGATCGACATGCCGCAGTTGATGACCCTCGCGCCGTTGCTCGCCCACCACCTGGGCATCACGGTGGACAACTAGGCGGCGGGCAGTCCGGCCGCGCAGTCGCTCATGGCCTGCGCGAAGTGGTCGGCCCGGTCCCGGTAGTCGCGGAACTGGCCAAAGCTCGGCGCCGCCGGGGAGAGCAGCACGATCCCGTCCGGCCGGGCCCAGGCGAAGCCCCGGGCGACCGCCTCGTCCAGGTTGCGGCAGTCATGAACACCCGCGAAACCGTCGCCCGGCGCGGTAGCCCCTGCTGCGGCCGCCGCGGCGAAGGCGGCGCTGATCCGCGGTCCGCTGTCGGGCAGGGTCAGCACGCAGGTCGGTTCCGCACGCTGGGTGACGGTTGCCGCGAGCGGCAGGTAGTCGATGCCTCGGTCCTGCCCGCCGACGATCAGCGCGACCCGGCGGCCCGGAAACGAGTCGAGCGCGGCCAGGGTCGGCAGCACGTTGGTGGACAGCGAGTCGTCGATGAACGTGACCCCGTCCACCGTGCCAACCGGGGTGAGGCGGCTGGGCAGCGGGGTGAAGCCGGCCGCGGCGGCGGCCAGGCGCTGGTCATCCGCGGCCGCGCTGAGCAGCTCCTCGTCTCCGCTGGCGGCGCCGAGACCGCGCAGCACCGCCCGGGCGATCAGGGCGTTGCGCCGGTTGTGCCGCCCCGGCAGCCCCAGCTCGTCCATCCAGGTCGCGGCGGGCTCATCGGTCTCACTGACCCACTCGACGCGCGGACCGAGCAGTCCTGACCTCGTCCGCAGCAGCTCGCTGTCGCCGCTGGCGACGGTGAGGTCGGCGCCGGCCTGCGCTGTCGCCGACAACTTGTCGCGGTAGTAACGCTCGACGCCGCCGTGCCACGGCAGGTGGTCGGGGTGCAGCGACGTCACCGCGGTGACCGGCGGGGTCACCGCCAGGTCGGCCGCCGTGTAGCTGGACACCTCGATGACCCAGTAGTCGTAGCTGGCCTGCTGCTGCGGGTCGTAGGGGGCGACGCCGAAGTTACCCCCGACCAGGGCCTGACGGCCCAGGCCGCGCAGCAGGTGGCCGATGACCGAGGACGTGGTGGACTTGCCCTTGGTGCCGGTGACGTAGACGGTCCGGGTGAGATCCGCCTCATTCGCCCACAGGCCGAGGCCGCCCAGCAGCGTGACCCCGGCCGCGCGCAGCTGGTCCGCCGCGGGCGCATACGGGCTGATGCCCGGGGTCTTGATGACGAACTCGCACCGCGCGAGGGCGTCGAGGCCGCCGTCGGCGGTCTTGAGCACGCCTTCTTCGCCGGGAGTGTCATCGACCAGGACCGGCTCGATCCCCATGGCCCGCAGTTTGCGCAGCGACGCGTGCCCTTCCCGGCCCAGCCCCCACAGACCCGCCGTTGCCCCGTCCAGGCAGGCGCGGCGCAGGTCATACCAGCTGAGGGCGGGCCGGGTCACGAGTCACCGAAGCCGTATGCCGCGGGGACGAAGCTGGTCCCGACCGGATGGCGCATGGCCTGTGTCTCCGCCGGTGTCGGCGCGTCCGGCCGGCCGGCCACTTCGGCCGCGAGCTCAGCCAGCAGCCTGGTCCCGGCGCGGTCCGGCCGCTTCGCGGCGAGGGCCACCGCGGCGCGGCACTCGTTGACCTCGCCGACGCACTCGAACGGCTTGGTGCCGGAGCCGAGCAGCGTCTCGAACTTGGGCTTCAGCTCCGGGTTGCCGAGCGGTTCGCCGCCCCCGCCGTCGGCCGCGAACACCGCCGCGAGCTGCCCGGCCGACATGAACGGGGCCAGGATCAAGTCGATGAAGCAGCACTTGTCGCAGTGCCCGCACCAGTGGTCGAGCCGCCTGCTGGTGTCGATGTGGAATGCCCGGTTGCAGCTGCGGAACGTGCCGTGGTACTGGCTGAGCCGGGCGAACCGCTCCGCCACCCACAGCTCGGTCCGGTCGCGCAGCGCGGAGAAGTAATCGGGCAGCCCGGCCGGGTCCGCCCGCAGCAGCGCGCGGAAGTCCGCCTCGAAGGCAGCTGACTTAGACCACTGATGATTGACCTGACGGCCATTGTGCTCGAGCGTCGGCACCGAGGCGGACCACTCGTTGGACATCACTACCGCGTCCCGGTCGGCGAGCACCGCGGCGAGCACCGCGATCGCGGAGATGATGCCGGTCACCGGGACGTGCCCGTTCAGGAAACCGAGCTCGGCCGACCGCAGCAGCTGCGGGTCGATCTCACGCCCGGCCCTGATCACTGGCAGTCCGCTCACCGCGGCGGGCTTCTCGATGGCCGCGAACCGGTCCCCGGGCCGGTTCACCACGAACAGCGCGATGTCGGCGGTGCGCTCGCGTACCCCCTCCACCGTCACGATGGAGTCGATTCCCCCGCCGAACGGCACCAGCGGCCGGCCGCCCGCCCCCCCCCCGCCCGGGGCGGGGGGCCGGGGGTGCCGCGCGCCGGCGGGACCAGCGGCCGCAGTCCGGCCCCCGGCCGGACTGCGGCGGGCGCCGGGGATGCCGGCGCGCGTGCGGCCAGCGGGGCGTCGATCCGCAGGTCGCTGAGGTCGAGGCCGTTGCGGTAGGCGTACTCGCCGAGGCCGGAGAGGTAGAACTCGTGCAGGAAGGCGCGCTCGGCTGCGGTCAGCGGCGTCTCACCGAGGTCGATGACCGGCGGGGCGGCGGTCTTGTAGTAGGAGACGCCGGCCAGCAGGTAGACGAGCCGGGCGGCGGCCTGCGCGGCGGCCGAGTCCCAGCGGGCCCCGGGCGCGAGCGACACCCGTTCCGCGAACTCGCGCCCGTCGAGCGAGTACTGGCAGGTCAGCACCCCCCGTTCGGCGTCCGTGCGGAATCCTTCGTACCGGAAGACCTGGCCGCGCGCCGGCGCGGCCTTACCAAAAGCGTCTGGCGAGTTCATCGGACGAAAGTCTACCGAGGGGAGCGCCCGGTTGCCGTCGCGTGCGATTCCGCGTCGCGGATGACCCGCAGGATGTTCCCGCCGGCCAGGGCCGCCAGGTCTGCCTCAGACCAGCCCCGGCGCAGCAGCTCCTGGAAGAGGGCCGGGTAGCCGCTCACGTCGGGCAGGCCCCGCGGGAGGACGGGGGTGCCGTCGAAGTCGCCGCCGATGCCGACGTGGGCGATGCCCGCCACCGCGCGGACGTGGTCCACGTGATCGGCGACCTGGGCCAGGGTCGCGGCGGGGGGCGGGTAGCCGCGCTCCCATTCCGGCAGCAGGCCGAAGACGTCGCCCAGGTTGTCGGGGTCGAGCCCGCGGCCGGCGGCGAAGTCCTTGAGCCCGGTGAACCAGTCGGTGCATTCCTGGGAGACGAAGAACGGCACGAAGGTGACCATGCAGACGCCGCCGTTGCCGGCCAGCCGGGTCAGCACGTCATCAGGCACGTTGCGCGGGTTGTCACAAATGGCACGGGCGCTCGAATGGGAGAAAATCACCGGGGCGCGGGCGATGTCCAGCGCCTGGTTCATGGTGGAGACCGCGACGTGTGACAGGTCCACCAGCATGCCGAGCCGCTGCATCTCCGCCACCACGTCGCGGCCAAAGGCGGACAGGCCACCGCAATCCGGCTTGTCGGTCGCCGAGTCGGCCCAGCCAACGTTGTCGTTGTGCGTCAGCGTCAGGTAGCGGACGCCCAGCGCGTACAGCGCGCGGAGCACGCCGAGCGAGTTGTTGAGGCAGTGCCCGCCCTCCGCGCCGAGCAGGGACGCGATCTTCCCCGACGCGAATGCCGCGTCCACGTCGCCGGCCCGCACCGCGGATGCGAACCGGTCCGGGTACGCGGCGATCATCCGGTGCACCAGGTCGACCTGCTCGAAGACCGCCGTTACGGCCGTGTCCCCGGCGAACGAGGCCGGGACGAAGACCGACCAGAACTGCCCGCCGACCCCGCCCGCCGCCAGCCGCGGCAGGTCGGTCTGGGTGTCGGGCACCCGGCCGTCCAGTCCCGCCTTGACCGGGTCGGAGCCGTACTTGTCGCGGATTTCCCACGGCAGGTCGTTATGCCCGTCGATCAGCGGGAAACGGTCAAGCAGCGCGCGGGCGCGGGACAGGGACAGGGCGGCGCCGTCGGAGGTAACCACGAGCCCAAGGCTAGCGGGGTGCGCCGCGCCGCGCCGGAGCCCCGGCGCGGCGCGGCAATACGGTCACGCGCTGACGGGCTGGCGGACCGCACTCGGCGCCGGGGATTTGCGCTCCTTGCGCTTGCGCGGGCCGATGGTGGACAGCCGGATGCGGGCGATGATCAGGAAGATGATGCCGATGAGGATCATCGCGCCGATGCCCGTCAGCCAGTGGGCCGCGTCATGCGTCCACAAGGCATCGGGTTTCTGCCCGTTGGGGCCCTGGCTGACCGACGACTGGATGACGTTGAGGTTGATGGTCGAGGCCAGCGCGCCCAGGCCCCAGCGGGCGGGGGCGATCATCGCCACGTAGCCGAGGCTGCCGGTCAGCGGGAACAACCCCCCGGACAGCGCGACATTCACCATGGTGACGCCGACGAGGATCGGCATGGTCTGGTCGCCCTTGGTGACCAGCGTGGAGATCGCCAGGCCGATCAGCATCGAGGCAACCGACAGCACCGCGAGCGCGATGAAGATCTCGATCAGCGCCGGCCCCGGGATCACGACACCGCTTGACGGCACCTTCACGCCGGCCAGCCCGACCACCGTGACCAGCGCCGACTGCCCGATGGCGATCAGGGACAGCACGATGACCTTCGAGAAGAGATAGGCGGTGGCCGACAGGCCGGCCATCCGTTCTCGCTCGTAGATGTCGCGTTCCTTGATGAACTCGCGGATGGACAGCGCGGTCCCCGCCAGGACCGAGGACATCACCAGGATCATCACCATCTGAATGGCGCTGACGTTCAGGCCGCTCGGACTCGAGTCGACCAGGCCAAAGTGAGTCGGGGTGGCCCGGACCAGGGCGCCGAGCAGGATCGGCATCAGGATGGTGGTGGCGATGAAGACCCGGTCGGCCTGCATGACCCGGCGGTACCGGCGGGCCATGGTGAACACCTGGTTGAAGCTGCTGCGCTGCTTGGGCCGGGCGGCCTCTTCCCCCTCTGGCCGCCCGGCGTCGAGCCGCTGCTGGCGCACCGAGATCGGGGTGGCCACGTACTTCACAAACTCCGGCGACGCCCGGTACTCGACGGCGAAATCCCGCTCCGGCTCGTCGGCGAAGGCCTGGAAGACGTCGGCCCAGTCCTCCCGGCCGAAGTAGCGCAGCCCGTCGGCCGGCGGCCCGAAGTAAGCCATCTTGCCGCCGGGCTGCAGCACGATGAGCCGGTCGCACTGGTCAATCAGCTTCGACTCGACATCGTGGGTGATCACGATGACCGACTGGCCCTTTTCTGCGCCTTTATCGGCCATCGCGCGCATCTGCCGGAACATGTCCCGTTTGAGGTGCGGGTCGAGCGGCGAGGTCGGTTCGTCGAGGAACAGCAAGGTCGGCCGGGTAAGCAGTTCCATGCCGATGTTGACGCGTTTCTTCTGGCCGCCCGACAGCCGGTCGATGCGGGTCTCCGCGTGCTGGGTCATCGACAGCTCGTCGAGGACCTCGCCCACCCGCTGGTTGCGCTCCTGCTCCCCGGTGTCGGGCGGGAAACGGAGCTCGGCCTGGTAGCCGAGCGCGGTCTTGGCGGTGAGCTGGTCGTGAGTGACGGACTCCTGCGGCACCAAGCCGATGCGCTGCCGGAGCTCGTCGTAGTTCTCGTACAGGTCACGAAAGTCGTAAAAGACACTGCCGGTATTGGCCGGCCGCTTCCCGGTCAGCGCGTTCAGCAGGGTGGACTTGCCGGCGCCGGCCGGCCCGATCACCGCCATCATCGACCGCGATTCAAGCGGGAAGGTGATCCCGTCGAGCAGCACCTTCTGCTTGCTGCCGTCGCCGACCACGACCCGCAGCTCGTGCGCCTCGAAGGTGGCGCGCCCGTCGTCGACGTACTCGATCAGCATGTCGCCGACCAGCCGCAAGGTGGCGTGGCCGATCGCGATGATGTCGTTCTCGCTCAGCTCGGCCTGGTTGACCCTGGTGCCGTTGACGAACGTGCCGTTATGGCTGCCCAGGTCCGAGATCTCGTACCGGCCGGTCGGCGTCTGCCGCAGCTCGGCGTGCAGTTTGGACACGCCAAGGTCGGCCACCACGATGTCGTTGTCCGGCAGGCGGCCGATCTTCATCACCTTGGACTGGATCCGCACCCGTGAGGTGGGCTCGCGGATCACGCCCGGCAGGAACGTGGTGTCGCCCGACGCGGCCGCGTCGGCGCCCGGGCGGGCGTCCCCGCCGCCGTTCGGCGACGCCGCCCCGCGACCGCCCGGACGCGCGAAGTCCGCGAACGGGTCGGGCGGCGGCAGCTCGAAGCGGAGCACCGGGCCGTCTTCCGGGTGCCCGAAATGCAGCACGAACGGGCCGGTGATCTCCAGCCGCCCGACGCGCTCGGTGCCGAGGAACGTGCCGTTGCGGCTGCCCCGGTCCTCGAGCACCCAGACCGGCCCCTCCGCCCGGAGCACCGCGTGCTCCCAGGACACCCGGGCGTCGACGAGCGGGATGTCTGCCCCTTCGTCCCGCCCGATACGGTACTCCTGCCCGCTGATCAGCCGGTGGGTGTTACGCACCGTGCGAACCAGCAGCGGAGGTGCGGCATGCGGACTTTGCGCCCCTTGATTCCCCACCGCCGAATTCCTCCCGCTCACTCCGCCTCATCGGCAGCTTGATCACTACGTCGCGCGCCTGTTAACGTCCGGTTATCCAGGCCAAAACCGAGCGCACCTCGCCAGGAACGACGTTGCAAGCCCGAGTCTAGGGCTCGCGGGTGAAATCCGGAATCTGGTGAACTATA
>Ga0302314_10004343_pt1 | contig 26084 bp, 19 predicted proteins | sample III_Palsa_N2_3_FD_200533 | JGI IMG/M metagenome (GOLD analysis project Ga0302314, IMG submission 200533) | Peat permafrost microbial communities from Stordalen Mire near Abisko, Sweden - III_Palsa_N2_3 | ecosystem: Environmental > Terrestrial > Soil > Palsa > Peat permafrost | place: Sweden...
CCGTCTATGACCAGCTCATGCGTCACGTCCGCCAGATCGAGCCCTAGACGCTCGGCATCGGCCAGCACTTTTTTTGCCTCGTCAACGCGTGCCGCCAGCGTTTCGGCGACCTTGCCGTGCTCGCGAAACGCATCCATCGTTTTCGGCGGCATCGTGTTGACGGTGTTAGCTGCAATCAACTCGTCGACATACAAGGTATCGGGGTAGTCAGGGTTCTTGGTGCCTGTCGATGCCCACAGCAAACGCTGGGGATGCGCGCCGTGCTCCGCGAGCTTTTTCCAACGTGGGCTGCCGCTCAGTTCGAGGTAGTCCTGGTAGGCGAGTTTGGCATTGGCTACGGCAACCTTGCCTTTGAGTGCTTTGAGCGTCTGCTGGTCGGCAGGCGTGGCCGCCGCCAATTTGCTATCGATTTTCTTGTCGATCTGCGCGTCGATACGGCTAACGAAAAAGCTGGCTACGCTGGCCATGCGGCTCACGTCCTTGCCCGCCTTGACGCGTGCTTCCAGCCCCGCCATATAGGCCTCGGCCACTTTGCGATAAGCCTCGCGGGAAAACAGCAACGTGACGTTGATGTTGATACCTTCTTCGATCAATTGGCGTATCGCCGGCACGCCCGCATCGGTACCGGGCACCTTGACCATCAGGTTCGGTTTATCGACAGCCGCCCACAACCGGCGGGCCTCCGCCAAGGTAGCGGCGGTGTCGTTCGCGAGGTAGGGCGCGACTTCGAAGCTGATATAACCGTCCTTGGCGGCGAGACGATCGTAGACCGGGCGCAGCGCATCGGCCGCGGCCTGGATGTCTTCGATCGCGAGACGCTCGTAAAGATCGACCACGCCGGTGTCCGCGCGGCTCAACACGGCCTGCAGGCTCGCGTCGTAATCCGATCCATGTCCCATCGCTTTTTCGAAAATCGAGGGGTTCGAAGTGACGCCGGTCAAGCCGTCTTCTTCGATGTGCTTTTTCAGTCCACCAGAGGTTAAAAATTCACGGCTGACGAAGTCCAGCCACACGGCTTGCCCAGCCTCGCTCAATTGGCGCAGCATGTTACTCATCTTGTACTCCCTGCTTGTTTGGTTTGTTGCGCTTGTTGCGCCTGTTCTTTCGCGACCTTCACGACGTTCTCGACCGTAAAGCCGAATCTCTCCTGGAGCTTCTCGATCGGCGCGGAAGCGCCGAAGCTGTGCATCACGACCTTCGCCCCCTTGGCGCCCACGTAACGGTCCCAACCCAGCGGACCCGCTTGCTCGACCGCGACACGCCCGCTCACCGCTGCGGGCAGCACGCTCTCGCGATACTCGGCGCTCTGTGATTCGAAAAGCTCCCAACTCGGCATCGAGACGACCCGCGCTGCAATGCCTTCGGCTTTCAGTTTTTCATAAGCTCGTACGCACAACGACACTTCGCTGCCGGTGCCAATCAGGATCACCTCAACCGGCTTATCCTTGGTATCGGCCAACACATAAGCACCGCGCGCCGTGCCGCTTGCCGCAGCATAGACGCTACGATCCAAAGTCGGCAAGGGTTGACGAGACAAAATCAGAGAAACGGGATGTCTAGTTTGAGCGAGTGCGATCTTCCAGGCCTCGATCGCTTCGTTGGCGTCGCCAGGGCGCAACGTGATCATGCCGGGTATGGCGCGCAGATGCACAAGCTGCTCGATGGACTGGTGCGTCGGGCCATCTTCCCCCAGACCGATGGAATCGTGCGTAAACACGAAGATCGTCGGCACTTCCATGAGGGCGGCGAGCCGCATCGGCGGCTTCATATAGTCGCTGAAGATCAGGAACGTGGCGGTAAAGGGTCGCAGATACGATAGCGCCATGCCGTTGGCAATTGCGCCCATTGCGTGTTCGCGTATACCGAAATGCAGATTGCGGCCCGTATAGTCGCCGGCCTCAAAGCTGCCGGCGCCGTCGAACGTCAGTTTGGTTTTGGTCGAGGGTGCAAGGTCGGCTGCACCGCCAAGCAGCCACGGTACTTTGACGGCAAAGCCGTTGAGTGCCTTGCCGCCCGATTCACGTGTGGCCATACCTTTCGGGTCGGCCTTGAAATCAGGGAGTGCATCAGCCCACTGGTCGGGCAACCCGCCTGCGCGCATCCTGCGCAACTCGTCGGCGCGCGCGGGGTCGGCTGCGTTTAGCGAGGCCAGCGCTTTTTCCCATCGTTCCAATTCCGGCGCGGCACGCGCGACCATCGCGTCGCGCAGCCGGCTGCGCACGGCGTCGGGCACCAGGAACGAAGAGTCCTCGGGCCAGCCGTAAGCCTGCTTGGTCAAGCGAATTTCCTCGACGCCCAGCGGCTCGCCATGCGCCGCCGCCGAGTTGTGCTTATTGGGCGAGCCGTAACCGATCACGCTGTCGACAACGATCAGCGTGGGCCTATCCTGAGTGCGCTTGAATTGTTCGATAGCAGCGGCCAGTGCCGCGGTGTCGTTGGCGTCCGCGACATGCAGGGTCTGCCAGCCGTAACCGCGAAAACGCTCCGCGACACTTTCGCTGAATGCGAGTTCGGTGTGACCTTCGATCGTGACCGTGTTGTTGTCATAGATCCAGCATAGATGGGCAAGCTTCAAGTGCCCGGCCAGCGACGCGGCTTCGCTTGAAATGCCTTCCATCATGTCCCCGTCGCCGCCCAGCGCATAGACGCGATAGTCGAACAGAGTCGCGCCGTCGCGATTGAAACGCCCGGCCAACCAACCCCGCGCCATCGCCATCCCAACGCTGTTGGCATAACCTTGCCCTAGCGGCCCGGTCGTGGTTTCCACGCCGGTGGTCATGCGATATTCCGGATGCCCCGGCGTCTTCGAATCGAGCTGACGAAACTGCTGGATGTCGGCTATGCTCACCGCAGGTTTGCCGGTCGGCTTGCCATCGGCATCGATCTCGATGATGCCGCTCAAATGCAAAAGCCCATAGAGCAGCATCGATGCGTGGCCCACCGATAAGACGAAACGGTCGCGGTTGGGCCAATCGGGATGCTCGGGGTGATAGCGCAAGAACTGGCTCCACAGTGCGTAGCCGACCGGTGCAAGCCCCATCGGCGTACCGGGGTGCCCGGAGTTGGCTTTTTGCACCGCGTCCATTGCGAGCGTGCGCACGGTGTTGATGGTCAGGAGATCCAGCGCGGCCTCTGAGCCGTCGTGGGGAATAGGGGAAGGGGTATTGGGTGTAGCAGTGGTCATCGTCGAACTCCCGATCAGGATGGCGAAATTGGATCGAGCGAAACAGCAAGCCGCGGGCCCCTCCACTCAGCACCTCGTGGATTAGGCTAGCCCGCCGCTACATAGTTCACCCATCGTTCACCCATAGTGCACGGAGCTAGCCATGGGGTCCCACAGGGGCGTTGCGCAGGCAATTTACGACCCGCGCAGACACCTCACGGCCCGGTGTGGATCGCAGCGATCTTGAGACCCTGCTTACGCCATACCGCTGCTCCGCCTTCGAGGCCGGCGTCGTTCGAACCTATCGTGACGTTTTCCGGTAGCTCGATTTCAAGGTTACGCGCATTGCCGCCGCCGATAAATAGCCGATCGGGAGAAAACAGCGCTTCGAGCAGCGCCAGCGCGCGGCCGACCCGTTTGTTCCAGCGCTTCTTGCCGATTTTTTTATAAGCCGCATCACCCACGTATTCATCATACGTTTTGCTCTTATGCATCGGATGATGAGCGAGTTCCATGTGCGGCATCAATTCGCCGTCGCGAAACAAGGCCGTGCCCATGCCGGTGCCCAACGTGATGGCCAGCTCGATCCCCACGCCGGCAACCAGCGAGAAGCCTTGCATGTCCGCATCGTTGATCAGCTTGACAGGTTTGTTGTCGAATTGCCGGGAAATCGCCTCGGCGAGCCTGAACCCGGCCCAGTCCGCGGTGCCCAGATTGGGCGCGGTGGAGATGATGCCGTTACGTACCACACCGGGGAAGCCCACCGAGATACGATCGAAGGGCGGCAGCGACGCGGTCATGCCCACGAGCTTATCGAGCAACACCTCCGGGGGGCACGGATGTGGCGTCGGCACGCGCACCCGAGTCGTCTCCATTTCGCCTCGATGGTCGATCACCACGGTTTTGAGCCCGGTGCCTCCGATATCGATGGCCAAGATGCCTGGTTTCATGTGCCGCTCTCCGATGGGTGGGCTAATTTGACCCAAGGAGTATGCCGCAAGTTCTCTTCCGCCCCTACAAACCTTCACGGATCTTTAGGGGCCCTGCATTCGATGATTCGATGCAGTATGCTCATCGGCGAGCTATAGCGAAGTGCGAACTTGCCAAAGCTCGGGGAACAGCACCACATCCAGCATCTTGCGCAGGTACGAGGCGCCACTCGTGCCGCCGCTACCGGTCTTGAGCCCGATGATCCGCTCGACGGTCGTGACGTGCCGGAAGCGCCATTGCCGGAACGTATCTTCGAGGTCGACCAGCTCTTCGGCCAGTTCATATAGATCCCAATAACGCGTGGGGTCCTGGTACACCGCCAGCCAAGCCGCCTCGACGCTCGCGTTGTGGACGGTGGGCCCGGTCCAGTCGCCATCCAGCCGCGCGGCATCGATCGCGAAGCCGCGGCGCGCCAGCACTTTCACCGCTTCGTCATAAAACGACGGCGCTTCGAGCGTCGCCTTGAGCTCGGCGTGCACTTGCGGCCTATGCTCATGCGGTTTGAGCATCTGCGCGTTCTTGTTGCCGAGCAGGAATTCGAGTTGCCGGTATTGATGCGATTGGAATCCCGACGACATGCCCAGGTAAGGCCGGATCGCCGAATATTCGGATGGCGTCATCGTGGCAAGCACGCTCCATGCCTGAACGAGTTGTTCGAACACACGCGACACCCGCGCAAGCATTTTGAATGCCGGCGCCATATGGTCGTCGTGCACCGCCTGGACCGCCGCGCGCAATTCAAAAAGTGCCAGCTTCATCCACAACTCGCTGGTTTGATGCTGGATGATGAACAGCATTTCATTGTGGTCGGGTGACAAGGGATGCTGAGCATCAAGCAGCGTGTCCAGCGAGAGATAATCGCCGTAACCCATCGTCTTCGAGAAATCGAGTTCGGCGTTATGCCAGCCGTCTTGTGCGGGCGGCGCAGTCTGCTGATCGCTCGCTGCGGCGGCACCATGCCCGAACGGGCATCCGCCGCCTTCGCTGGACACTGCGCTATGCCCTTCACTGTGACCCTCGCTGTGATCTTCGGAAAGCGCCGTCGACTTGGCGCCTGCGGCCTGCACTGGCTTATTCATTGTCTTTCTCCCGCTTCCTCGTATCCATCAGGTCACGAGTCCGCGTTTGCTGAACTCGGGTGCGCGCCAAGTTTCAGCGGCGAGAATTTCGTGCAGGATTTCGACCGCATCCCAGACATCGACAAAGCGTGTGTACAGCGGCGTGAACCCGAAGCGCAACACGCGCGGCTCACGGTAATCGCCGATCACGCCGCGCGCAATCAACGCCTGCGTCACCTGATAGCCCTGCGGATGTTCGATGCTCACATGCGAGCCGCGCTGGCCATGCTCGCGCGGTGTGACAAGTTCGAGCGGAAACGCGGCGCAGCGCTGCTCGATCAGTGCAATAAACAGATCGGTCAGCGCCAGCGATTTACGCCGCACTGCAGCCATATCGGTCTGTTCGAAAATATTCAGGCCGCACTCGACCAAGGCCATCGAAACAATGCTCTGCGTGCCGCACAGGAAACGCCCGACCCCTTGCTCCGGCTGGTACTCCGGATGCATCGCAAACGGTGCGCTATGGCCCCACCAACCCGACAACGGTTGGGAAAATTCGTTTTGAAGTGCAGGCGCGACCCAGAGGAAAGCAGGAGCGCCCGGGCCGGCGTTCAAATACTTATAGGTGCAGCCCACCGCATAATCGGCCTGTGCGCCGTTCAGATCGACCGGCACCGCGCCGGCCGAATGCGCCAGATCCCATATCGCAAGCGCACCACGCTCATGGCTGAGCTGAGTCAGTGCAGCCATATCGTGCATATAGCCGGTGCGATAGTTCACATGGGTAATCATGGTCACGGCCGTATGCGCGTCGATCGCCTCGTGCAATTCCTCGGGGCTATCGACCAGGCGCAAGGAATAGCCGCGATCGAGCTGTTCGATCAAACCCTGTGCGATGTAGAGATCGGTCGGGAAATTCGAGCGCTCCGAGACAATCACGCGCCGTGACGGATCGCGCGCGGCCTGCAGGCGCAGCGCCGCCGAAAGGATCTTGAACAGGTTGATGGAAATGGTGTCGGTGACGACGACTTCGCCGTCGTTCGCGCCAATCAACGGCGCGAGCTGATTGCCCAGGCGTTTGGGCAACGCAAACCAACCCGCGCTGTTCCAACTACCGATCAGGTCACGCGCCCATTCGTCGTTGATCACCGCCTGAGCTCGTGCCGCGCAAGCACGGGGAGCTGCGCCCAGCGAATTGCCGTCCAGGTAAATCACGCCCTCGGGCAGCGCGAATTGCTTGCGCAGCGGCGCGAGCGCATCGTCGCGATCGATAGCGAGTGCTTGTTCACGGGTTTGGATAGTCATGGTCGGTCGGATCTTTCGAGTGAGAAATGTGCGCGGAAATACATATAAAAGCCGGGTATAAAGGCAAGATATCGAAGCGAATATCAAAGCGAGTCGTGACTAGTGACGCGCGAATATCAAAGCGAACGCAGTACCGCTCGCACCGGGCTTGCATCGAGCGTCGCGAAGTTCAGCGGAAGCGCGATCAATTCGTAGTCGCCCACAGGCACGCCGTCGAGTACCAGGCCTTCGAGAATCGCCATGCGATGGCGTTCGACTGCGTAGTGCGCGTCCATCGTCTTCGATTCTTGCGGATCGATCGAAGGCGTATCGATGCCGATCAGGCACACGCCGCAGCTCGCCAGCAAATCGATCGTGGCGGCCGATATGGCGGTGAAGTCCGGGTCCCAGCGGTCCAGTGGAGCTCGCGCATAAGTGCGCAGCAGCACGCGCGGTGGAACGTTTTCCAGTGCAGCCCGCACGTGGTCGGGTTCAACTACGCCGCGCACGCCAACGCAATTGATCACGCGCGCGGGTCCAAGGTAGTAGTCGAGCGGCACGGCGCCTATCGCAACCCCGTTCTGCGCATAGTGCAGCGGCGCGTCAGCATGCGCGCCGGTGTGCGGCGAAAGCGTAACGCAGCCCACGTTGACCGGGCAGCCCGGACCTATCGTCCATTTGCTCGCCTGCTGGAATGGGGTATCGCCCGGCCAAGTAGGAGTGGCGGGAGAAAGCGGCGCGCTGATATCGAAAAGCAGCCTCATGGCGGTATCGTAAAAGAGATGGCAAGGAGATGAACAGAACTCCATGTTATCCATTAATCCCTCGAATTTGCTTGCTTAATAAATGCTGTTTCGGCTATTTATGAAATAAAATTCGAATAAGACCATCAATTCTGACGGATTACGCCACATGCAACTCGACAAGACCGATCTGAAGATACTCGCCGAACTCAGCCGCGATGGCCGGATTTCAAATCAGGATCTGGCCGCGCAAGTCGCGCTTTCGCCATCCTCATGCCTGCGCCGGGTCCGATTGCTCGAAGAGGACGGCATCGTGTCCGGATACCGTTGCGAGATCGATCCGAAACGGCTGGGGTTGGAAGTGGAAGCGCTGGTGCAGGTTTCGATGCGGCAGGACGTCGATCAGTGGCACGAGAAATTCGTCGAGTCGGTGTTGAGTTGGCCTGAGGTGATCGCCGCGACCATCGTGACGGGGCAGGCCAATTACATCCTGACCGTGCGCGCGCGCGACCTGACGCACTATTCCGAATTTATCGTCAATCGACTCTATAAAACGCCGGGCGTCATGTCGATCAATTCGAATATGGTACTGGGCACGGTCAAGAGCGGGGGCTCCCTGCTCGGACTTCTGGAATCACCGAGATAGTCGCTCCTGCACGAAATCGAGGAACACACGTACCCGCGGCGACAGATGTTTCTTGCTCGCAAATACCGCATAAAGCTCGATATCGTCACAGTGGTATTGCGACAGACACTCCGCCAGCGAGCCGTCAGCGAGGTCGGACTCGATATCCCAATGGGCTTTCAGTGCGATGCCCCGCCCCTGCAGGACCCAATCGTGCACCACCTCGCCGCTGGCGCTCGACAGCGTGCCGCGCACCTGGACTTCGCGCGGCTTGCCGCCCTCGACAAACACCCAGCGATCGACTATGTGCTGCCCGCGCACCAACCGAATGCAATCGTGCCGCCCGAGCGACTCGGGTGTGTCGGGCCAACCCTGCCGCGCCAGATAGGCGGGCGCGGCGCACACCACCCGGCGGCTCGCGAGCAACTTCTTTGCGATCACGCCGGTGTCCGGCGGCAACCCGATGCGCAACGCTATATCGAGGTTATCGTCGACCACGTCAAGGCCGACATCCGACAGCATCAGCCGCACTTCCACATGGGGATAGCGTTCGCTGAATTCCAGCAGCAGCGGCGCGATGCGCTTGCGCCCAAATTCCGATGGCGCACCCACGCACAGCAAGCCGCGCGGCACCCGTGCGCTTGCGCTCACCTCGCGCTCCGCTTCTTCGATTGCGCTCAGAATAGCCAGTACGCGCTCGTGGAACGCCGCGCCTTCGACCGTCAGCTCGAAGCGACGCGACGTACGAGTGGCCAGGCGCACACCTAGACGGGTCTCCAGTGCGGCTAAACTGCGGCTCATTGCCGCAGGCGACGAATCGAGCAAACGCGCCGCCGCCGACAGACTGCCGGCTTCGACTACGCGTGCGAACAGGCGCAAATCATTGATATCGTCCATCCTGCAATGGTGCCGCATCTTTGCGGCCAGTGCAAAGAAGCTATCCTGGTCAGGCGCTGTTCGAACCCACCGTCGAGCGCAATAATGCCACTACGTTATTAAGTTGCCGCACCCCCTATTGCAGTGCCTGGGTTATAGCTCCCGGGTTACAGTTCCCCGATTACAGCTCCTTAATTACAGCTCCATTAGCCAACTTTCAGAAGGCCCGCGAATGAAAACCGTCCGTTTCGAACATCACGGCAAACCCGACGTGCTGCACGTCGAGGAAATCGCCGACCCCGTGGCTGGCGTGGACACCGCCGTCGTAACGATACATGCCGCATCGATCAACCCCAGCGACGTGAAGAACGTTGCAGGACGCATGTCGCAAACCACGCTGCCGCGCACGCCGGGGCGCGATTATTCCGGCGTGGTCACGCAAGGGCCTGCGCAGTGGCTGGGCGCCGAAGTGTGGGGTTCAGGCGGCGACACCGGCTTCACACGCGACGGCACCCATACCCAGCGCATCGTTGTGCCGGTTGCAAGCTTGCGCCTTAAACCGACCAACCTGAGCCACATCCAGGCTGCGTCTATCGGCGTGAATTTCATCACCGCCTATTGCGGGCTGGTTCAGGCGAGCGGCTTTGCGGCGGGTGAAAGCCTGGCGATCATCGGACTGGGCGGCGTCGGCGGCGCAGCGGCGCAAATCGCACGGCGCGTCGCAAGCCAAGCGGGCATGGCCGCGCCTATCATCGCGCCTATTATCGGTGTAGCCCGCAATCAGCCGCCGGCGGATGCACCGGTGCGCGGCGCCATCGACCACATCGTCACGCCCGAGCTTGGCGACAGCGTGGAACAGGTGCGTGCGCTAACCGGGGGTGCGGGCGTTGCGGTCATCTTCGATACCGTCGGTGGCTCGATGTTCGAGACCGCGCTGCAGATGCTGCGCGTGCGTGGTCGCTTGATCGAAATATCGGCCGGCGATCGCGCGCAGGTATCGTTCAACCTCGCGGATTTCTATCACAACGAAAGTCGTCTCTATGGCGTCGATACGCTCAAGGGCGATCTGATTACCTACGCCGACATACTCGAGCAATTACGGCCGGGCTTTGAAGACGGCAGCTACTTGCCACCGGTGATCGAGCAAACCTTTACGCTCGACCAGGTCGTAAGCGCGTACCGGTTGGTCGAACAAGGCGCGCCGGGCAGAGTCGTGCTGCTGCCGCAGCAATAATGGAGATCGACACGATGAAAATCAAACCCGCATCGTTATGGTTTGCGCTGTTTCTCGGTGCGCTGGCTGCGCTACCTCCGATTTCGATCGATCTTGCACTGCCCGCGCTCGGTGCAATCGGGCACGGGCTCGATTCGTCCGCGAGCACGGCCGGCTTGACCTTGAGCTTGTTCATGGCGGCCTTTGCGGGCGGCCCGATCGTCTACGGCCCGTTGGCGGACCGCCACGGCCGCAAGCCCGTGCTATTGACCGGCCTCGTGCTGTTCGCAATCGGCGGGCTGGTCGCAGCCTGTGCGCCTACCATCGCGGTGCTGCTCGGCGCGCGCCTCGTGCAAGGTGCCGGTGCAGGCGCAGGCATGACGCTCGCCTTCGCGATTGTGCGCGATCTGTTCGAAGGTGCCGCCATGCAACGGCGGCTGGCGGCAATTACGGTGGTTGCCAATGTGGCGCCGGTGGTCGCGCCGTCGATCGGGGTTGCGCTGCTCGCCGTGCTCGGTTGGCGCGGTATCTACAGCGTGATGGCTCTGTGCGGCGTAGCGGTAACGCTGGTCACATGGTGGGGGCTGGCGGAAAGCGCACCGGCGCGCAGCGCAAGCGAGCCGCAACCCGCAGAGAGCGTCGCCGCAATGTTCACGGCACTCAGCCATGCTTACGGGCGTTTGCTCACACACCGCGGCGTGCTCGGCCATATCCTGATCAATGGCTTCGGCTTCGGTTGGATGTTCGCTTACGTCGCGGCTTCACCGCTGATCCTGCTGGGAGTTCTGCACGTGAGCCCAGTGCTTTACAGTGCAATGTTCGCGCTCACGGGCTCGGCGATTGTGGTCGGCGCGACCCTCAATGAACGCCTCGGCGCCAAAGGCGTCGACCCTGAATATGTGCTGGCTGCGGCAGTCTGCATCGCAGTGGCGGCCACCGCCATGCTGGTCGCGTTGTGCATGCTGCATGCGCTCACGCTCGTGCATGCGATGCCGTGCTTCGCCATGGCCACGTTCTGCTTCGGTCTGGCAGCACCGAGCGCGGCGCGCGGGGCACTCAACCCCTTGCCCAAATTTGCGGGTGCTGCCGGCGGTCTGCTGACATCAGTGCAAATGTTGTGCGGCGCAGCGTCGAGCTCATTGGTCGCGTGCTTGTTTTCCCACGGAGGCGCGCTCGCGGCCAGTTGCGTCATGCTGGGGTTCGCACTGGCGGCAGCCGCGACCTGGTTATGGCTGCGCGCCTCGCCCCGAGTGGGACTCGAGGGGCTAGCCCGCTCAAACCAATAAGCGACGCGCCAACTGCAACAGCGCGCGGTCGCTGCCGTGCGGGCCGATCAACGAGAAGCCGAACGGCGCGCCGTCGATCTGCATGAGCGGCAGCGAAATTTGCGGCAAGCCTGACAGTCCGGATAGGCACAACATCCGGATCGCCTTGTCGCGATAGCTTTCCAGCGTGTCTTCACTATCGCTGAGCAAGGGCGCCACATCCGGCATGCTCGGCAGGACCATGACGGACCCGGTGCCAAGCAACTCGGTGAACCCCGTGCGAAACGCGGCGCGTACCGCTTCATGCTCGGCCACTTGCGTGGCGGTAATCGCGCTCGACCAAGCAAAACGCTCCTTGACGCCTGGCCCGAGCTGCAAGCCGTATTGCTCGATGATCTCGCCATGATGCTGCCAGGCCTGATAGCCCTGGATATGGCGAAAGGCCCAATACAGCGTGTCGAATGAATGCTGCGCGACCTTGATCGGTTCGGCCTCGCCAAGAACCGGTGTCAGCCGTGCGAGGGCTGCCGCGAACGCTTGCTGCACAGCCGGTGCCAGCATTGCCAAAACGTCTGTTGCCACCAGGGCTTTCGGCGAATGCGGCAAGCTCACGCTGTCCTCACCCAATAGCACGTCGCCAACCCGGACAAAGGTATCGATATCGCGGGCAAACCAGCCGCAAGTATCGAAATCGTGCGCGAGATCCATGCTGCCCTTCAGGCTGACGCGCCCGTGGCTCGGACGCAGGCCGATCAGCCCGCAATGGCTGGCGGGCGCACGCACCGAACCGCCGGTGTCGGTACCAAGCGCGAAATCGCACAAGCCGTTGGACACCGCCGACGCCGAGCCCGAACTGGAACCGCCCGGGATGCGCTGCGGCGCTGCGCCGTTACGCGGCGTGCCGTAATGCGCATTCTTGCCGTTCATCGAAAAAGCCAATTCGTCGGTGTACACCTTGCCGATAAATTCGGCGCCGGCAGCCAGCAGTTGCGACACAACCTGCGCCGACTCGGTTTTGATGCCGGACAAGGCGAGCCGATGCGGGTTGCCGCAGCCGGTCGGGTAGCCCTTCACGTCGAAAATATCTTTGACCGCGAAGGTCAAGCCGCGCAGCGGGCCGGTTGCAGCGTTATCCACCGGTGCCGGCGGGTACGGCATGAAACAATGAGCTTGGGCAGAATCGGAACGCATGTGTTCTCTCTGAAAAATGATTTGAGTTTCAAATTCGGGTGGCAGTGTGTGGTGCTGCATCGAGCGCGACGTCCAGCGCGGTGTCTAGCGCGACTTCTAGTTTAATACGCCACAATTCCCCGGTAATGAGCAAGCACGCGAACAACTACAGGTGACCAGGATCAGTCCAACCCAAGCGCCCCTGCTCGTTGGACTCATTCGATGCGAAACAGATATCGAGGAACGCGCGGGCCACGCGCGATGGCGCCTCCTGGTGCGGCACCAGTATGGTAAAGCTGCGGGTCAAGCCGTTCGAATTGTTTGGGCTAGGGTCCGGATTCGGGTTAGCGTTCGGGCTCGCGCCCGCGTTCGGCTTGTTCAAATTCTCGTTCTCACCCGGCTCCGTGAGAATACGCACGCTCGCAAGCGCGGAATCCTCGTGGCGCATGGCCAACGCCGAAACGAATCCGATACCCATTCCCGCGCGCACCGCTTCCTTCACGCCTTCGACGCCCGTCAACTCCAGACTAACGCGTACAGCCACCTCAGCGCGGATAAAAGCGCGCTCGACAATTTGCCGCACCCCCGACCCCGGCTCGCGCCAAATCATCGGAAAAGCCGCCAGTTCAACCAGGGTCGCACCTTGGCCGCCGCGCTGGGCAAGCGGGTGCTGACTGGGTACCACGGCAACCACCTCGTCCTGAAGCCAGGAATAAACCCCTACCCCGGCCGCAAGTCCATCCGGCACCGCGCCTTCGATGAACGCGACATCCAGGCGTGTCAGCGCCATTACGATTTCGGCGGTATTGCCATCGATGGTCGAGAGCGAAATCTCCGGGTAACGCCGATGAAATTCGGCGATCCGATAAGGCAGTAAATAACTGGCCGGCGTGGTGCTGGCGCCGATACGCAACGCGCCGGCTTTGAGCGAGCGCAGCGCGTTTTCGAACGCCAGCGCCTGACGGTAATTGTCACGCAAGCCCTGCGCATGTAGCGCCAACCCGCGCCCAGCCTCGGTCAGCCTGATGCCCCGGCCCTCGCGCTGATAGAGCAATTCCCCGATGCTCTCCTGCAACAAGCGCAACTGCCCGGAAACGGCCGGCTGTGAGAGACACAAGGCATTGGCGGCATGACTGACATTGCCGTACTCCGCTACCGCGGCAAAGGTCAGTAATTGTTCGGGCGTCATGCAGTGGCCTAAATATAGGAAATTCTGATGGTTAGCAGCGAAAATGGCGATTTCTACGATGGTGCGCGCTATCTTAATATAAGCTTATTACTAAAGCGCATAGTGTCGATTGTTACGAATCGACCATCGGAGACTTAAATGGAACACGGACACCGCACGCGGGACGAGAAGCTCGAAGTCAAGACAACGACCTGCTATATGTGCGCTTGCCGCTGCGGAATCCGCGTCCATCTGCGCGACGGCGAAGTGCGCTACATCGACGGCAACCCGGAACACCCTCTGAATCAAGGCGTGATTTGCGCCAAGGGCGCTTCGGGCATCATGAAGCAGTACTCGCCGGCGCGTTTGACGCTGCCGCTGCGACGCGTGCCCGACGCCGAACGCGGTGAAGCCAAGTTCGAGCCGATTTCCTGGGACGACGCCTTCAAGTTGCTGGAAGACCGCTTGGGCCACCTGCGTGCGACGGACCCCAAGAAGTTCGCGCTCTTTACCGGCCGCGATCAGATGCAGGCGCTCACCGGGCTGTTTGCCAAACAGTTCGGCACGCCCAATTACGCCGCACACGGCGGTTTTTGCTCGTCCAATATGGCTGCCGGCATGATCTATACGGTGGGCGGCTCATTCTGGGAATTCGGTGGCCCCGATCTCGACCAGGCGCGCCTGTTCGTGATGATAGGCACCGCCGAAGACCACCATTCGAATCCGCTTAAAATCGCGATATCCAAATTCAAACGCGCAGGCGGCCGATTTATTTCGATCAACCCGGTACGTACCGGTTATTCCGCGATTGCCGACGAATGGATACCGATACGCCCCGGCACCGACGGCGCACTGTTCATGGCGATCATCCATGTGCTGATGGCGCAGGGGCTGTACGATCGCTCGTTCATCGCCCGCTATTCGAATGCCGGCGAGCTGGTCAATGTCGACCCCGAGAGCGACCGGTTCGGCCTGTTCGTGCATGACGAAAACAGCCCGGTCGTCAATCCGCTGTATCCGCAAAACAAGATGTGGTGGGACCGCCATAGCAATGGCCCCGTCAAGACGCATACGGCCGGCGCCGACCCTATCCTGCGAGGCAGCTACACGTTGCCCGACGGCACCCCGGTGAAACCGTCGCTGCAATTGCTCGAAGAACAGGTTGAACATTGCACGCCGGAATGGGCTGCCGAAATCACCGGCATCTCGGCCGATACGATACGTCGTCTCGCGATCGAAATGGGCGTGACCGCACGTGACCATAAAATCGAAATGCCGATTCCGTGGACCGACGCCTGGGGTGTCGAGCATCAAACGGTGACTGGCAATCCGGTGGCGTTCCATGCGATGCGCGGGCTGGCTGCGCACTCCAACGGCTTCCAGACGATACGTGCGCTGGCCATCATGATGTCGCTGCTGGGCACGATAGACCGGCCGGGCGGCTTCCGGCACAAAGCGCCGTTTCCGCGTGCGGTGCCCCCGTCCGCCAAACCGCCGAATGGACCGGAAGCGGTACAGCCCAATACGCCGCTGGCAACCGGCCCGCTGGGCTGGCCTGCGGCGCCCGAAGACTTGTTCGTCGGCCACGACGGCGAACCGTTGCGCATCGACAAAGCGTTTTCGTGGGAATACCCGCTGGCCGTGCACGGCTTGATGCATAGCGTCATTACGAATGCCTGGCGTGGCGACCCCTACCCCATCGACACGCTGTTGATTTTCATGGCCAACATGGCATGGAACTCGTCGATGAACACGATGGAAGTGCGCAAGATGCTCAACGACCGTCACCCGACGACCGATGGCTCGCGCGGCGAGTACAAGATTCCGTTCATCGTGGTGTGCGACGCGTTCCAGTCGGAAATGACCGCCTACGCCGACCTGATCCTGCCTGACACGACCTACCTCGAACGCCACGATGCGATGTCGATGCTAGACCGGCCCATTTCCGAATTCGACGGGCCAGTCGACTCGATGCGCATTCCGGTGCTGCCGCCGACGGGAGAGTGCAAGCCGTTTCAGGAGGTGCTGATCGAACTGGCGAGCCGTCTGAAGTTTCCGGCTTTCACCAACGCCGATGGCTCGCGCAAGTTCAAGGGTTACACCGACTTCCTCGTGAACTTCGAGACCACGCCCAACTCGGGCACCGGCTTCCTGATCGGCTGGCGCGGCGAAAACGGCGACCAAGCCGTAAAGGGTGCACCGAACCCGAAGCAAATCGAGCAATACCAGAAGAACAACTGCTTCTACCACCACGTGATGCCCGAGAACATGCAGTTCATGCGCAACTGCAACGGACCGTATCTGGACTGGGCGGTGGAAAATGGCCTGCGCAAATTCAAGGAGCCCATCGTCATCCAGTTGTATTCGGATGTGATGCAAAAATTCCGGCTAGCAGCCCAAGGCAAGACCACGGGCCGCAAACCGCCCGATCATCTGCGCGCGCGCATCGAACGTTATTTCGACCCGCTGCCGGTGTGGTATGCGCCGCTCGAGCAAGCCCACACCGACCGCGAAAAGTTTCCGCTGGCGGCCATCACGCAACGACCGATGGCGATGTATCACTCGTGGGATTCGCAAAACAGCTGGCTGCGGCAAATCCACGGCGAGAACTACCTGTTCGTCAATCCGCTCATGGCGAAAGCCCAGGGCATCGCCGACGGCGGCTGGATCTATGTCGAATCGCCATGGGGCAAGGTGCGTTGCATGGCGCGCTATAGCGAAGCCGTGGAACCTGGCACGGTGTGGACATGGAACGCCATCGGCAAGGCATCGGGCGCATGGAATCTGAGCCCCGACGCCAACGAATCGCGGCGCGGCTTCCTGCTCAACCACCTGATTACCGATGAGTTGCCGGGCGAGTTGCCGGGTGAGTTGCCCAGTGGAAACGGCCGCACTTCCAACTCGGACCCGATCACCGGACAGGCCGGCTGGTATGACGTGCGGGTGCGCGTCTATCCCGCCGAAGCCGATGCGCAGACCAGTCTGCCGCAGATCGCGGCGATGCCATCGCTGCCTGGCTCGATGAACCGGGTCAAGCGCGCCTGGTTGACCTATTTTGCAGGCAGCAGTACACCCAAGCCACGTAGCACGGAGGAGCAGTCATGACCCAACTGGCACTCGTTATCGACCTGAACGTCTGCGTGGGCTGTCACGCGTGCGTCACCAGTTGCAAGGAATGGAACACCTCGGGCGAAGCGGGTAGCCTCGCCGACAAAAACCCGTGTGGCGCCGAGCCGTCGGGCACGTTCTTCAATCGCGTGCTCACCTACGAAGCCGGCACATTCCCCGATACCGACACCATCCATTTACCGAAGTCGTGCCTGCACTGCGAAGATCCGCCGTGCGTGCCGGTATGCCCGACCGGAGCGAGCTACAAGCGCAAGTCCGATGGCCTGGTGCTGGTCGACTACGATAAATGCATAGGCTGCAATTACTGTTCGTGGGCCTGCCCCTACGGCGCGCGCGAGATCGACGAAAAGCGCAAGGAGATGACCAAGTGCACGCTGTGCTCGGACCGCATCAACAACCCCGATCTACCTGAGCGCGATCGCAAACCGGCGTGTGTGCTGGCCTGCCCGACCTCGGCGCGCCTGTTCGGCGACATCCATGATCCGCAGTCGGAAGTGTCGCTAGCCATCGCCGAGCGCGGCGGCTATCAACTGATGCCGGAGTGGGGCACCAACCCGTCGAACCACTACCTGCCGCGTCGCAAGACCACCATGCAAGTCAGGGACAACGAAGCGACGCGCCAGGACAATGCGCGCGGGCTGGACGCCCAGATGGAGCGCGGCGAACTCAATCTCGCTGCGGCGGCGCAGCGCACTCAAAACTAAACCAAGGTCCCCACCATCATGCGTCCCGCATTCTCGGTAGTATTTTTGACCACCTTGACCGGCGCGTCCCAGGGGCTGTTCCTGGCGCTGCTGCTGGTGCAGTTGCTGGCCGGCTATGGAACGCTTGCGATGCCGGCACCCGCTTTCTTTGCGATCGGTGCAGCGCTTTCAGTCGTGTTCGCAGGACTGGGCTTGATCGCTTCGTTCTTTCACCTCGGGCACCCCGAGCGGGCGTGGCGCGCGGTCGCGATGTGGCGTACCTCGTGGCTCTCGCGCGAATGCATCTGTCTGCCGGCCTATACCGCGGCCGTGTTTTTCTACGGCGTGGCGCACTGGTTCGGCGCCGCCTCTTCTGTCACGCTGGCTATCGGGGCGCTGGGCGTAGTGCTGTGCTTTGCGCTGTTCGTGAGCACCGGCATGATCTATACCTGTCTGAAATTTCTGCAGGAATGGGCTACGCCGCTGACCACCACCAATTTCATCGTGCTGGGTTGCGCCTCGGGCTTTACGCTTGCAACGGCATGTGCCACCTGGGTCGCTCCCGCCCTCATGCAATTTTTCGCCGAAGCGGCCATCGTACTGACCGTGCTCGGTTGCTTCACGCGTGGCGCTTCGCTGTTGCGCAACGCACGGCTGCAACCGAAGTCGACCGTGCAAAGCGCGACCGGCATCAAAACTCGCCCGCTCGTGCAGAAGTCGCGCGGCTTCACCTCGGGCTCGTTCAATATGCGCGAGTTCTCGCATGGCCAGACCGAAGCGACCATGCAGTCCGTCAAGCTGGCCTTTATCGTGCTGGTCTTTCCGATCCCGTTGGCGCTGTTGATCGGCGGCATCGTGCTCGGCGCATCGGTGCTGTTCGACCTCGCTTTCGTGGTGCAGTATCTGGGCTTGGTCGCCGAGCGCTGGTTCTTCTTTGCCCAGGCTAACCATCCGCAGAACCTTTACATGGGATCGGCTTCCTGACACCCGAATCGGCATCGTCGACATCGTGTTGAGCGCGCTGCTACGACTGAGGGTTTTCCTGGCGCGCCGGTTCCGCCTGGCGGAAACCCATCGCATGCTGTTGTGGGCCGTGGTGGTCGGCTTTCTCGGTGCGCTCGCCACGATCTCGTTTCGCGAAAGCATACGTGGCCTGCAGTGGACCTTGGTCGGTCACAGCGGTTCGCTGGTCGAGATGGGGCGCGCGTTGCCGTGGCCCGTTCGGTTGGCGCTGCCGGCAGTGGGCGGAATCGCCGCCGGCTTGGTGTTGATGCTGGCCCGGCGCTCGACGGTGGGCGCCTCCTCCGACTACATGGAAGCGATTGCAATCGGCGACGGGCGTATTCCGGTGCGCTTCAATCTGCTGCGCATTTTCTCGTCGCTGCTGTCCATCGTCTCGGGTGGCTCGATCGGGCGCGAAGGCTCGATGGTGCAACTGTCCGCCACCTGCGCATCGATCGTCGGGCGCCTCATGCATCTCGACCCCACGCGGCTCAGGTTGCTGGTGGCATGTGGTGCGGCGGCAGGGATTACGTCGGCGTACAACGCGCCGATTGCGGGGGCGTTCTTCGTTACCGAGATCGTGCTCGGCTCGCTCGCGATGGAGAACTTCGGTCCGCTGGTGGTGGCTTCGGTGGTAGCCAATATCACCATGCGCGAATTCCCCGGTTATCGCCCCACCTACGAGATGCCGTCGTTTCCCACCATCTTCGGGCCGGAGGTCGCGCTATTTGTCGGGCTGGGCATACTCGCGGGCCTGTGTGCGCCGTACTACCTGCGCTTGCTCGAACAATCCAAGCAGCGCTTCACGGCAACCGGTTGGCCGCTGCCGATACGCTTGGGCGTGGGGGGGGCGATTGTCGGTGTGTGCTCGATTTGGGTGCCTGAGGTGTGGGGGAACGGTTATAGCGTCGTGAATTCGATGTTGCATAACCCGTGGACTTGGTCGGCCGTGTTGGTGGTGCTATTGCTCAAGATCGTCGCGACCGCGGCGACGACCGGCTCCGGTGCGGTGGGTGGTGTGTTTACGCCAACGTTGTTCGTCGGTGCTGCGCTTGGCACCTTGTTCGGTCAGAGCATGCATTGGTTGTTTCCCGCGAGCACTTCGGCACCGTTCGCCTACAGCATCGTTGGCATGGGCGCCTTTCTGGCCGCTACCACCAGTGCGCCGTTGATGGCGATCCTGATGATCTTCGAAATGACCTTGAGCTACCAGGTGATGCTGCCGCTGATGTTGTCTTGTGTGGTGGCCTACTTTGTCGCTCGTCTGATCGATGAGCGCTCGATGTATGAAATTACGGTCAAGCGGCATCGCGATGCGCGTGAGCGGGTGCTGCTGCGTGGCACGCAGATGCGCGCTTTGATCAAGCCGGCGGAAACCGTGCTGGAACTCGATGCGCCGTTCGAAGATGTGACGCGCATGTTCGTGCGGCATCCGGTCAAATATGTGTATGTGGTGGATCACGCGCAGCGTTTTTGCGGCGTGGTGGCGCTACAGGATGTGACCTCGATATTGGTCGAAGAGACCCGGCCGCACACACCGACGATCGCCGCGCTGCTGCGCGAACGTTTCGATTTTCTGACGGCCGGGATGTCGATGAGCGAGGCCTTGCAATTGTTTCTTGCTCATCAAGGGGAACGCTTGCCTGTGGTGGAGAGCCGGGAGAATCCGGTGCTGTTGGGTGTGGTGTATAAGTCCTTGCTGCTGGAGGCTTATGTCCGGCTTAGCACGCCGGATCTGGTTTAGATTTTATTGCGCGTTATCCTAATCCGCAGGTCCGGGGTTCGAGTGCCTGATTCGCCACCAGAAAAATCAAGGGGTTACAAGCTCAAGCCTGTAACCTCTTGCCCGTTTACGGCTTCTGTGTAGGCGCTATGTAGGCATTTCGAGTCAACATAAATCTATCTCGGTCCACGCGCCCGAGCGGCAAATTGCTGTCACAGTGTGGCAACCAAATCGCAAGAGCCCACCGCTAAGAGGCCGGCTACGCTGTCAGGGCTCGCACCGAGCTTTATCGGATTCCCGGAAGCGATCAGCGACCCGAAGCATTGGGGACCTCAGCGAATGATCAAATGGCGCGGCAGTAGTTTTCGAACCCCATCGTTGCACCCAAAACGATCATTGCGCAGGTCACACCCTTCCTGCAGCAGACCTGCCGATGACAGCGATGCGTTTTACACCTCACATACACCAGACTGATGTGCCACAAAGCGCGCATACACGCCACCGTTGGCGAGCAGTTCGTCATGCGTGCCCGCTTCGACCATCCGCCCGGCGTCCATGACGATAATCGTATCTGCATTCTGGATGGTGGCTAATCGATGCGCGATGATGATCGACGTGCGCTGCGCCATCAACTCGTCCAGGGCAGCACGAATCTGCTGCTCGCTGATCGTATCAAGATGCGAAGTCGCCTCGTCCAGAATCAGGATGGGCGCATCCTTCAAAAATGCCCGAGCGATCGCCACCCGCTGGCGTTGGCCGCCCGAAAGCTGCACACCGCGCTCGCCGACACGGGTAGCGAGCCCGTCGGGCAGACGCTCGACGAAGTCGCGCAACGCCGCGCGCTCCAGTGCGCGATGCACATCTGCGTCGGACACCTCGCGCCCCGCCAGACGAATATTGGCTTCCAGCGTGTCATTGAACAGGTAGGTGTCCTGCGCCACCAGCGCGATGTGCCGCCGCAAATCGTCGAGCTGCAAGCGGCGCAGATCGGTTCCGCCGAAGGTAATACGGCCCTGCTCGGGATCCCAGAACCGCAGCAAAAGATTGGCTACAGTCGATTTGCCCGCGCCGGACGCGCCGACCAGCGCGACAGTGCTGCCCGGCGGTACGTCGAAGCTGATCCGATCTAGCGCCGGCACAATGCGGCCGGGATAGACAAAACGCACCGCCTCGAAACGCACCCGCAGATTCGCGGGCACAGGCAACTCTGCGTCGGTGATTGGCTCCGGCTCCGCTTGCACGACGTGCAGCCGGCGAGTGGAAGCGATCGTATCGGCAAGCTGCCGCCCCACTTGGCCAATCTCGGCCACCGGCATGAAGGCCGCCACCGAGACCAGTACCAGCAGTGGCAGCCATTGATGCCCAAACCAGCCATGTGCGCAAAGCACGGCGCCCAGCAGCGCCACCGTGAGACCGCCCAACCCGGTCGCCACTTCCAGCGCCGCGGTTTGCCGCGACAAATCGCCGAGCAATGCCAAGCGCTTTTCCTGGTATGCCGCGACATCTGCCTGGAAGACAGTACGGCGGCGCCCCGTGGCCTGGAACGCAGCGAGTTCGGCGAGTCCCTGGATGGTCTCGGTGACATGCGCGCCCAACTGTCCCAATGCGCCGCGCGCTTGTCCGCCAAGACGGTCGATGTCGGCACGTGCAAACACGGGCGCAAAGCCGGCCCATGCCAGGAACGGCACGAGGACGAGGGCCAGTGGCCACGCGATGCAGGCAAGCAGCACCAGCACACTGGCCGGTATCAGCACCGCGACGAAGGCGGGCCCCACGGTATGGGCATAGAAATATTCCACCGTCTCCACGTCCTGCGTGGCGAGCGCTACCAGATCGCCGGAGCGCCGGCGCAGCAGGTAGGCGGGGGCAAGGCGGTCCAGCTTGGCGAACAAAGCGATGCGCATCTCCGCCAGCAGCCGATAGGCCATATCGTGCGCCATCCAGGACTCCAGCCAGTGCAGCAAGGCCGCCAGCGGCGCCGCGAGCAGGAGCGCCACGATCAATGCGAAGGTCGGCCGGCCCGATGCGATGGCGGCAACCACCAACGCACCCAACGCACTCACGCCGATGAAACTCAACACTCGGCCGATTCCGCTCAGGACGATCAGCACCACCTTCGTGCGCCAGGGCCGGACGAAACGCAACAAGGTCCGCAATGTGTCGCCCCAGCCTATCGTGGCGGCATCGTCGGCGAGCGGCCGCACCCTCGGCCCCGATGCCTGCGCCGCAGCGCGAACTGGTTCAAGCAGCGCGGGGCGTTGCGTCGTAGTGCTGACCTGCGGCCCCATGAGGCGGCTATACGCCCCGGACCGGCCCATCAGTTCGGTATGGGTACCGCTCTCGACCACCCGCCCCTGCTCCAGTACCAGGATACGGTCGGCGCCAATAACGCTGGACAGGCGATGCGCAAGGATCAGCGTCGTGCGGCCCCGCATCAGTCGATCCAGAGCCTGTTGAATGACGGCCTCGTTCTCCGCGTCGACCGATGACAGCGCTTCGTCCAGCACGAGGATGGGAGCGTCACGCAGCAGCGCACGGGCAATCGCGATACGCTGGCGCTGGCCGCCGGACAGCATGGTGCCGCGCTCGCCGATGCGTGTCGCATAGCCGTTCGGCAACGCGCTGATAAATTCGTGCGCGTTGGCCGCACGGGCGGCGGCAATCATATCCACCTCGCCGGCATCGGGCCGCCCTAGCCGTAGGTTGTCGGCAACCGTACCGTCGAACAGCGTTGTGTCTTGAGCGACGATCGCGATCATGCCGCGCACCTGATCGGGATCGAGAGCGCGTATGTCGTGACCGCCGATGCTGATCACGCCTGCCTGTGCATCGTGTTGCCGTAACAGCAGACGCAGGATGGTAGATTTCCCCGCTCCGCTCGGTCCGACAATGCCGACGGTCTCGCCGGCGGCAATCTCGAAGCTCAGCCCAGCGTGTGCGTCGCCGCGCCGGCCAGGATAAGCAAAGCCGACATGGTCGAAGGCAATACTGGGCATGAGGTTAGCAACGTGTGACCCGTTTCCGGCCGGTGCATCGCTGCGCGCCTCCAGCAACGCATGGATAGCAGTCGCCGCCGACTGGCCGATCATGCCCTGGTGCAGGACAGAGCGCAGATCGCGCAACGGACGGAAGATCTCGGTACCTGCCATCAGGATGATCAACAAGGCTTCGAGGCTCATCTCGCCATGGCGCACACGCCAGGCACCCACCGCGATGGCCGCCGCTGCGCCCAGGCCGGTGCCGAGATCGGTGAAGAAGCGGGTGAGCAAGCCCAGCGCCAGTACCCAGAACGTGCTATTGGACAAGCCTCGCGCCCGCTCGGCGAGCTTCTCCGCAAAGGCGCCGCTCTGACCGAACGCTTTCAGCGTCGGCAAGCCCTGCACGGCGTCCAGGAACTCTTCCCCGAACGCCTTGAATGCCCCCGCCCGGGCAATCGCCGCGCGCCGGTCGGCACTGTGGATCAACATCGGCAGCGCCAGTGTCGCAAGAGCTGCGACCACCAGCACTGCGGCGGTCGGTATGTCCCACCAAGCCAGCACCGCGAAGATCATCAGCGGCGCGCAGGCGGCGATGACAAGCTGCGGCAGATAAGCACCGAAGAAGGTCTGCAACTGCTCGACCCCATCGATCACGGCGAGCATCACGCCGCCGGTACGCTCGGCACCGAACCAGGCAGGCCCAAGCTCGACAATACGATCGAACAGACGAGCCCGCAGCGTCGCCTGCACACGTCCAGCGGTAGCCTGCACCAGTGCTGTCCGGTTGTGATCCAGCAGGGCACGCAGCACCACGCATGCGGCTGCACCGGCGGCGGCAAGCGCAATCTGGTGTAACGGCGCCCCCGTGAAGGCTAGCGCCAGAACACGGCCGAGGAGGACAAAGCGCAGGATGCCAAACCCCATGGCAAGCAGGCCAAGACCAACCGCGCCGCCGATGCGCAGGCGCAGTCCCGCCATCATCGCCCATAGTCGTGCGTCAAAATACATCGTTCCTCTCCAGTCAGTTCGGCGTCGCGCCAGATCAATTGGACCTTACATGGAGTCGGGAGGCGAGGCAAAAGATGGTTTCTCAAGGGGTGTTGAGTAATTTACAATACCCCGATGTCCAACATCCCTCCCCTGACAGCATTGCGCGCCTTCGAGGCGGCGGTCCGACTCGGCGGCTTCGCCCGTGCCGCGGTGGAGTTGAACGTGTCGACGAGTGCCGTCAGCCATCAGATCCGTGGCCTGGAGGAGTCGCTCGGTGTTCAGCTTCTCGAGCGCAGTACGGGCACGGGTGGCATACGCCTGACGCCGGCCGGGTCGCGACTGCTGCCAGCCACGAGCGGCGCGTTATCGCTGCTCGAGGATGCGTGTTCCGAGATACGGGGAATCTCCAAACGGCTGACTGTCTCGGCCAACGTGCCCTTCGCAACCATGTGGCTAGCGCGCCGGCTTGCCGAGTTCTCGGCCAAACACCCCGAAACCCTGGTGAACGCCATCATACAAGATGAGGAGCCGGATTTCGCCCGTCACGCCATCGACCTTGCCATCGTGCATGTGTCCGAACGCGCGTTGCGTCCCGAAGACGTGATCCTGTTGCAGGAAGAAGTATTTCCCGTGTGCAGCCCCGAATTGCACGCGTTCGCCTCCAAGGCCGTTTGTCGCTGCCGCTTGCTGCAGGAGGCCCATGAGAACAGCCCCGAGATCGATTGGCGCAACTGGTCGGCGGAGTTTGGCTTGCCTGGCGATTTCGAGACGAAGATCGTTCGCTACAGCAGCTTCAGCCAAGTGATCGGCGCGGCCATTGGAGGAGCCGGGCTCGCGCTCGGTCGCTCGCCGTTGATTGACCCTGAGCTAAAAAGCGGGCGTCTCGTGCGCCTCTTTCCCGATCGGTCGCGCCCGGCTTCCTGGCGTTTCGTCCTGAGGCGCGGGCCATCGCGCCGGCACCGGATGCTCGATCCCTTGATCGACTTCCTGCGTTCGGATGCCACTTCGCTTCGCGCGGATGCGGCGCCCGCGTCTAGGACTTGAGGGGCACCGCGACTGGATCGGGACGTCATGGGACATCTTGCTGGCAACCAAGGATCACGTGAGGAGATGGAACGCGGCGAGGTTGATCTGGCGATCGGCTTTTTACCCGATCTGAAATCGGGCTTTTTCAAAGGCGGCTCTTCCGCCAGCGATACGTCTGTGTCTTTCGCAAGCATCACCCGCTCGCCAGGCACGGACTGACAATGAAGTCGTTCCTCGCGGCCGAGCACGTATCGATCGTCGCCGAGGGAACCGGACACGGCATGGTGGATACGGCGATCCAGCGCGCCGGCGTGCAACGCAATGTGCGGCTGCGCGTTTCGCACTTTGTCGCAGTCGGTCATATTCTTCAAACGACGGATCTGATCGCCGTCGTTCCCGAAGCCTATGCCGCTCGCACACTCACGCCGTTCGGTCTTCAAAGTGCGCCGTGCCCCGTCAAGATCCCCGATATTACGGTCAATGTTTTGTGGCATGCCCGCAACCACCGGGAGCCGAGCAATCAGTGGTTGCGGCAGATTGTTTTCGACGAATTCGCTTTGTAGCGCTTCTGGCGACACCGTACGGACACGCTACAGTTCACGGCGCGCGACGTCGTCGGTCTGCGTCGCACGTGCTAGTTTGGCCCTGCGAAAGACAGGGCTTCATACAGCGGAAATGCCAAGCCGCGACAGCGAAACGCCGCGCCATTGGCCTTCGAAGCGGAATAAGAATTTCATATGGCTTTGGTCAGACATGGGACAGAGCTCTTAACTACGCGTATACACTACATCGTAGTAACGCTTCCTTTTCCCTCGACCCACGCATCAGTGCGAACCGGGATAGGACTGCCCTATGACCGGCACATGAAACTCGTATTTCCGCAGCCCGGTGCTTTCAAATACAGTTCTTGTATGTAAGGATATTTGCTGGCTTCAGCTGGCGACGGAGACGAGCTTGAGTGATGACGCTGCCGCGCTGCCTACGCGCACAGAAACTGC